>ERZ773216.28-NODE-28-length-163272-cov-19.309588_pt1 | contig 163272 bp, 182 predicted proteins | sample MGYA00511259_ERZ773216 | MGnify/ENA primary metagenome ERZ773216 (study PRJEB29015, sample SAMEA2737764) | human gut metagenome | biome: human gut; feature: human-associated habitat; material: faeces | place: China | collected 2012 ... | reverse complement strand
TAAATAAAATTTAAGTGTTATAGTTGGAGGCAAAGATTGGACATCATAATCATCTTTTACTGAACTGTAACTTTTGAAACTTAAAAAATTCGTAAAAACCTTGAAAAAAACATGAAAAACTGATATAACTTAACTAATAAAAACCAAGGAGAAAATATAAAATGAAAGATATTTGGATAGACGCAACTAATAAGGAAAAGAAAGTTAATAAGAAAAAAATAGTTATTTTAACGATAATTATAGTATTTATTGTAATAGCAATTATAACAATTGGGCTATATAGTACTAATGACAAGGCAAGAGAATGGATTGATAAAAATATATTTAGAAAAGAAGTATTACAAGATAAAGTAGCAACAATAGATTTAAAAGAGAATCAAGATTCTAATATTTATGCTTTTAATAAATATATAGGTATTTTAAATAAAACTAAATTTTCAGTTTATAATAGTACAGGAAGTCAGGAAAAGACACTTGATTTACAAATTTCAAATCCTATTTGGGGTTCAGCAAATAGATTTTTAGCAATAGCAGAAAACAAAGGGAAAAAAGTCTATTTAATTTCAGATAAAGACATAGCTTGGGAAGCGGAAGTGGAAGGAAACATTTCACAAGTACATGTTAATAAAAATGGATATGTAGCAGTAGTAATAGTAGATACAAGTTATAAAACAGTTATAAAAACATATAATCCTCAAGGAAAAGAATTGTTTAATACATATCTATCATCAACAAGAGCAGTAGATGTTAGCATCTCAAATGATAATAAGTATTTAGCAATTGCAGAAGTTGACACATCAGGTACTATGATACAATCTAGTATAAAAGTTATATCAATAGATAAGGCAAGTACTGATCCTACTAATTCATTAGAAAATACATATAAGGGAGAAGAAAATAAGCTAATAACTAATATAAAATATCAAAATAAAAATAAGCTAGTTTGTATGTATACAGACTCTATACATCAAATAGAGAACGGAGAAGATATAACACTAATAGATAATCAAAATAAAAAAGTAATATTTCAATCAGTAAATTTAGTAAATAGAGCATGTTCAATTGAAGAAAAATCTTCGGGATTATTTACAGCAGATTCTTTAGTAAATATAGTGAATATTGAAAATCATGAAATAAAGCAATATACAGCAAGTTCTGTTACTAAAGAATTATATACATATGGAAATATTATAGCAATTAATTTAGGAACAGAAGTAGAGTTCATTAGTACAGATGGATGGCTTGTAAAGAGATATGTGGCAAATCAAGAAATTACTAATATTGTTGTTTCAGATAGTATAGCCGGAATTATCTATAGAGATAAAATTGAAATTATAAACTTATAAAAGGGGATAAATTATGGGAATTGTAATTGATATAATAATTATATTATTTATATTAGCTTCAGCGTTTTTTGGCTATAAAAAGGGATTAATTTCATTGGCAATAAATATATTAGCATTTATAATTGCAATGGTTGTAACATTATTATTATATAAACCAATTGGTAATATAATAATTAATAATACTACAGTAGATGAAAAGTTACAACAAATGATACAAACCAAAATAGAAGAGTTTATGAAAAATGATGATAGTAAAGATAGTTCAAGTAAACTTATAGAAAGTGCAAAAAATGGACTTTTACCAGATACATCTAAAAGTTTATCAATAAATATTATATATGGAATAACATTAATAGTGTTATTTATAATAATTAAAATTTGTTTATTACTAGTTAATTCGTTAGCTAATCAAGTAGCAAAATTTCCAATTATAAAACAGTTTAATGAAATAGGAGGAGTTTTGTACGGATTATTAAGAGGAATTATTATTACTTATGTGATTTTAATGGTAATACAATTAGTAGTAATACTTAATCCAAATGGAGCACTTGATAATGCTATGCAAGAATCGTATTTAGCAAAGACAATGAGTAGTTATAATATATTAAATGTGTTTTTTAAAACATAATATTTTCTAAAAAATACTATAAAATAAGAGATTGGGGTATTAGTTATGACTCAATCTCTTTTTGTTAATGTTGGAGTTTATGTTACTATTAAAAAAGTAAATTCAGTAAAGATTATAAGAATGTAAATTATACTGTGTTTATTTATTGTGAATTTTTTGTAAAATTATTGCGTTTTATATATAAGTTTGTTATACTTATAACATAAAATTTTAGGAGTGAGCGATTTTGAAAAAAGGTAATTCCAACAAAAGAGAAAAAAAAGGAACAACAAATAAGAAAAAGAAAAAAGTATGGAAAAAAGTTTTACTTATAATGCTATTTATTATATTAATAGCAGGAAGTGTATTTGCATATAAAGTTTGCAAAAATGGAGGCGGAATGTCTGGGATGTTAGCAACAGTGGTAGGACATGATGAAAATACCAAGAAAAATTTAGGGGAATTTAAATGCTTAATATTAGGTATTAGTACAGATCAAGAAAATGTAGATTTAACTGATACTATTATGGTTGCTTCTTATAATCCAAATACTCAAAAAGCTACATTATTATCTATTCCAAGGGATACATATACTGGAAAAACCCCAGCTAAAGCAACAGCTTATGAAAAAATAAATGCATTGTATAGTAGAAAACATAGACCAGATGAAACTTTAGAAGCAGTAAATGAAATAACAGGTTTAGATATTAAATATTATGTAGTAGTAAAAACAGAAGCTTTAATTAAATTAGTAGATGTAATTGGAGGTATTACATTTGATGTTCCAATTGATATGAATTATGATGATACATCACAGAATTTACACATTCATTTAAAAGCAGGAGAACAAAAATTAGATGGAGACAAAGCAGAACAGTTAGTAAGGTTTAGACATAATAATGATGATACTTCATATCCAGAGGAATATGGTGACAATGACACAGGAAGAATGAGAACACAAAGAGAATTTATTATGCAAGTTATAAAACAAACAGCAAAACCAGAAAATATATTTAAAATTGGAGAAATTTTAGAAGTTGCAAAAGAATATGTAATAACTAATATAGACTTTGAAGTTGCAAAAGATTATGTCCCATATGCAGTAGAGTTTAATACAGATGATTTATTAACAGCTAGTTTACCAGGAATCAATACTAATAAAAATACATCTGGAACATGGGTATTTATACATGATAAAAAAGCAACACAAGCATTAATACAGGAGTTATTTTATGATAGAGATAATACAGAAGAGTTAACTGAAAATGCAGAAACTACAACAAATAATGTGACTTCAAATACTTCAACTAATAGTACTATTAATAATACAGTAACATCAAATAAAAAAAGTGATATTAAAATAGAAATATTAAATGGAAGCGGAGATAGTAAAAAACTACAAAAGGCAGTAAGTGAACTAGAAGGAGCAGGTTATAAAGTTACTAGAACTGGAACTACTAATTCAACTTCTAAAACAACTATTATAGATAAAAAAGATGTAAGCAATACTTTATTACAAAACATGAAAGAAGTATTAGGTACAGGGGTTATACAAAATAGTCAATCAAGTTCAAGCAAAGTCGATGTAACAATTATTATAGGAAAAGATTATTAATAATCAATATACTATTATAGAAAAGATAAGATAATAATTTAAAATGCTTATCTTTTCTATAATAAATTTAATTCAACAAAATTTATTTCAAGTAAGATTCTTACTAAAATCCAAATTAATAAATATTAGTTATAAAGCACATAATGTGGTGGTTATATAAAAAAAGCCAAAGAAAAAATATAAGATTAATATAAATTATATGGTTTGCTAAATTATTCTGAGGAAGGAGAGATACATATAAGAATAAATAATTTCAATAAAAAAAATAAAATTCTATTAATAGTAATTGTAGCAATTGTTGCAATAAGTAGTTACTATTTTATTTTTGATAGAAAAGAAGAGTGGTTAAACAATCAAGAACAAAATTTAGAAATAAAAGAAGAGATTAAAACAAATGATCAAATTGAAAATAATTCTAATGAACAACAACTAGAAAAAAACGAAAATATAATTGTTCATGTTAGCGGAGCCGTAAATAAAGAGGGAATTGTAGAATTGAAAAATAATTCCAGAATTATAGATGCTATAGATAAAGCTGGGGGATTAAAAGATGAAGCAGATATTACAAATATAAATTTAGCATATATAATAGAAGATGGGATGAAAATTCATATACCAAGTAAAGAAGAAAAAGAGTCAACTATAATTGTAGAAAGTAATATAGATTCTGGAACAGTAGAACAAAGTAATGAGATAAAAAGTAATAATAATAAAAAGTTAAAGATAAATATAAATACAGCTACTAAAACGGATTTAGAAACTTTACCTGGAATTGGAGAATCAACAGCTTTAAAAATAATAGAATACAGAAAGGAGAAAGGAAAGTTTAAATTAATAGAAGATATAAAACAGGTAAATGGTATTGGAGAAAATAAATTTAATAAGATAAAGGAACTAATTACAGTATAAAATAGTAAATAAAATGGCATGTAATCAAATTGTAATAAAAATAAAATATTAAAGAATGTAGTGTTTATATTTTAAATATCCGCAAGTAGTTTTCTAGTAATGCATTGTAATATTCTTGAACTAAGAAATAGCTACTATTGAAACTAAAATAATAATGTAGTAAATTTTAATTAGTGATTAATAACATTAAAGGGGATATTATTATGAAAATTAGGAAATTTTTGAAAGTATTAAATTTTTTATTTATTATTTTGGTGGCAGAAGTAATAATTGGACTAGTATGTATAACAAATAAGATAAAAGATGCTAAGTATGAAGAAGATAAAACTAGTGTTACTCAAATAGCAATTAATCCAATTGAGAAAAAATTGGCTAAATATAGTTCTGTTAGAATAACTAGCTCTAGTGATGTAATATTAAAATATATTATTAATAAGATATCCGATGAAATATGGTTAACGTGGGATGAACAAAAAAATATGAATCCAGTAGAGGCATCATTAGAAAGAAATAATAGAAAGGCATTACATAAAATATCAGGAGGATATTATATTGAAGTACCAAGTAGATATTTTAGTTCAGATACATGTAAAAAAGAAAAAGAGTTTAATTTTTCAGGATTAAATATAGGAGGAATAACTACATTACCTGATTTTTCAAAATGGCCGAATTTAAGAAGATTAAATTTTTCTAATTGTAAAATATCTGGAACAAGTGGGTTTATGACCTCTTCTGGAAGGAAAGCTTTAAAAAATATTACATATATAGATTTAAGTAAAAATAATATTGAAAGCATAAATGATGGTATTGTACATGATGCTAGATATAATTTACAACACCAAATAATAACTAAATATTTAGGAACAATAAAAAGTGGAAATACAGGAAATAGTACATTGCCAGATATCTTTGTGAAATCATATGGTAATATAGTAGCACCTACTTATTATAAGGAGAATATTGTCAAGATATCTGGAAAAAAAGTTACAGTTAAAAGTAAAGGAAAAGAAAAAGAAACAGCAATGGTTCGAATACCAGGTACGTCAAGTTCACCATTTAAAGGATCATATGTAATGTTTAATTGGTCAGGAACCAAAGCAAGTACTAATCCAAATAATAATAACAACAATAATAACAACAACAATAATAATAGCAACAATTATTATCAAATGTCTTTAAGATATAATTCGAGTGTTACTAATGGTTGGGCAAAAAAGAAATATATAAATATTTGGCCAAGTAATGGTTTAAATGTTGATTGCAACAATGCTAAAATTTATGTAAATGGAAAATATGTAGGGTATAATACAGTAAAATATTTAGTAACAAAAAATGGAACTTATAATATAAAAGTAATATATCCAGGACTAAATACTATTGCTTTTTCTCAAGAGGTTAAAGGAATTGATACAAATCGTCCAACGATTACTGCTAGTTGCAAAAGTGAATTAGGAAAAAACATAAAGTACTTAATGATATGTGCTAAAGATAATGTGGCTATAAAAAGGATATCAGTAAATGGAAGTGATATTTATAAATGTAATAATAAAAATTACTATTGTGCATATCCTGTAACATATGAAGTTACAAAATCTGGAACATATAATATCGAAGTTGAGGATTTAGCAGGCAATATTAGAATATCAAAGAAAAAAATTAAAACAGATACAACGCCACCTAAAATACAAAGTTTACAAATAAAGAAAGATGGCAAGATTTATGATAAAGATAAATGTGCAGTAAAAGTAGGAGACAAATTGATATTAAATCTTAAAGCACATGAAGAAGTTTCAAAATATAGTGGAATAAAAATTAATGGAACAGATTTAAAAACTGGTACAATAAATGTAGGAAATAAAACCAATTTCTCTATAGAAATTCCAATAACAGATAAATTTGGAACAGGGACTTTATATGGAGATTATGTAATAGAAATATATGGACTATCAGATAAATGGGGAAATGCTACAAGTTATACTATAAAAAATAAAGTTTATTTCGATAGTAGTTATCCTGAAATAAGTGAAATAAATATAACAGGAGGAAAATTGTCATCTGATAAACAAAAAATGACAATATACCAAAATCAAAAAATAGTAATAGATTTAACAACAGAAGAGAAACTTGGAAATAATCCAGAAATATATGTATGTGGACACAAAACGACTTTTGCTAGATTAAAAAATAAAAATAAAAAAGATAAAAGTGAAATATATCATTATTATGCATATTTAGATTCAAATTATATACTACAAACAGCTAATGCATTTGGTTATGTAGATAAATGTATACCAATAGAGATAAAGAATTATAAAAATTTGTCAGGAAACTTGGGAGATGACATTATTATAGATGAAAGTAACAAATCTTCAAATGGAATTTATTTATATTACGGAAATAGTGAATTAAATAAGTTATATTTAGCAAGTGATAAAAATGTAAAGGATGAGGCTATAGCAGGAGATATAAATCAAGACGGATATGTTAATGAATACGACTATTTGTTATTACAAAGATATTTATCTAAATTACAAGAACTTACAGATGATCAAAAAAAATATGCTAATGTTGATGGAAATGAATCTATTGATGCTAATGATTTAACAGCTTTAAAAGTTATTATAAATAAAAGAGTAAATTCATTACAAATAGGAAGTTCAGAAACATTTAAGGTATATGACAATGAAAATAAATTAGTTTCAGGTGATAATTTAAAATTATCTGTTACTGAAGGAGAAGAATTTATAAATGTTACCGAAAATGAAGATGGTATTTCAATTAAATCAAAAAATGAACTATCAGCTTTAAATGGTAGTGTGGTAATAAAAGCAACATATCTAAATGAAAAGAATGAAGAGGAAAAAGCAGGAGAAATAAAATTAAAGATAATAGATAAAAATAATGTTACTACAGGATTTGAAGTAATTACTGGGAAAAAAGTAAATAAGAATATTTTAGGAGATGTTAATAAAGATGGGTTTATTACAGAGGTAGATTCATTTGATGTACAAAGAGCAATAGTAAATTTGATTCAACTTACAGAAGAAGGAAAAGAAAGAGGAGATATTAATAAAGACGGTGTACTAACCGTATCTGATGCCACAGATATTCAAAAAATGTGTGTTAATAATTATAATGGAATGTATAAAAATGATGTTTTTACATTAAAGTTTAATAGTTTTGAAGATAATAATTATGAAGACATTAAAGACGAAAATATTCAAAATCAAATTAGATGGTATGCTGAAGGGCAAGCAGATATGGTAACTATTACTCCAAATAATGATGGAAGTGCTAATATTAAAGTTAATGAAAATGCTGTAACAGGTAGCAAAATAGTTATATGTTGTAGCATGCTAGATGAGAATAGTGAAGATAATAAATATAAAACAGCTAGATTTAATATTGAAATTATAGATAAAGCATATGTTGAATTAAGTGAAAATACAATAAACTATGATTTGTCTAACTTACCGGATAAATATACATATTTAAAAGTAAACACAAATTTAGATAATAAAGACGCTGAGTGGAAAAGTTCAGATGAAAATATTGTAAAATTAAAAGAGGATAGTTATGGAAATGTAGAAGTTATACCTGTAAAAGAAGGAACTGCAAAGGTAACTGTTACAATCGATGGTATAAGTGATGAATGTGATGTAAAGGTAGAGAAGTCTATTACTAAAATTTATACAAGTAATCAAGATATTACGCTAAAAGAATCATTAGAAGATGAGGAATATATAATTGCAAATTCAGTATCTAAACTTCTAAAATCAAGTGCAAATAGTCAAGATATAGAAGGAGAAATAGATGCAACAGAAGAACCAATTATTACATCATCAGATGAAGATATTGCAAGAATGTATAAGGATGAAGAGACAGGAGCATATAAAATACTTGCTATTTCAGAGGGAAAAGCAACTATAGAAATAAGTAGCCCAACAAATGAAGATGTTAAAGAGACAATAAAAGTAAATGTAAAGCCATTAAATATACCTACTATTCAAAAAGTTACAATTGATCAAGATGAAGGACAACAAGAATATAAACAAGGGGAAAAAATAAGTATAAAGATTGCATTTTCAGAAGAAGTAAAAGGAAATGTACCAGAACTACAGTTAGAATTTGGTAACAATTCAAGTGTTAAAAATCCAGAATTTATTAGATTTGAAGACAATAATACAGCTATTAGATACGAATATGAAGTGCAAGAAGGAGATAATGGAATATTAAAAATAGTAGGACTAAATGATGGAAATTTAACAGATGATACTGGTAAAATGGATACTATATTAACAGTTAATAATGAAGAAGAAGAAGATTTTACTATTGAAGAAACAGAAGAAAATATAGATATAGAAAATGAAAAAATGGAAGTTTTATCTAATGATGAATCAGAAGATGAAAGCAAAGAACTAAGTGAAGAATATATTTCTAGCAATACTAAAGCATTTGTAGGAGATGATGTAACAGAGCAAGACGAAATGTCAGATGAATTAACAGGCAATTTAGAAACAGTTCCAAACGGAATAAATTTATTAGTTGGTGAAGTTATAGCAGATACAACAGCGCCAGAGATAACAGTAGTTCCAGAGATAGAGAAAGATAGCTATTATTTAAATAAAGGAGATATTGTAAAAGTTAATATTACTTCAAATGAAGATTTAGCAGAATTGCCAACAGTTACAATGGGAGGACAAGTGGCTACAGTAGAAGGTAGTGGCAAAGAGTATACAGCTAGTTTAGAAATAAATGACAAAATAAAAGAGGGATATCTTGAAATCCAAGTAAGTGGATGTAGAGATTTATCAGGAAATGAAGCAAATTTGACCGTAATGAATGAAGAAAATATGGATGAGCCAATAGTGATTGATTATTCAAAATCAACTATAAAGGCAATTTATATAATGGCAGAAGAAGGAAAAAATTATAAGGCAGGAGATAAAGTTAAAATTAAAGTCGTTTTTGAAGATGAAAATATGAAAAACAGAAATGAGTATATAGCAGCGGAAGAAGTACCTGTATTAAATATTAAATTTGGAAGAAACAAAGCAGAAGGAAATTTAGAAAGCGACTATACTGTAGGAGAATATGTAAATTCTATAATATATACATATACAATATCAGAAAAAGATATTGGCAAAATGACCATCAATAATATAACAGGAAATATAGAAGATGCAGCTGGAAATAAAACAGATTTAAGTAAGATTAATATTTCAAATGTTGTAACTGGACAAATAAATGAAATTGTGAAAGAAAAGGAAAGCAATAGCAATAGTAATAAAAATGAAGGAGTTTTAGAAAAATTACCATTTAAATTACCATATACAGGTTCAGTAGCATTTTGGATTATAATTGCATCTGTTGGAGTAGGAGCTACAATTGCAGGAGTAAGTTATATAGTGAGAAAAAAACATTATATAAAATAAGCAAAAAATTAAAAAAGAGATTTAAGTTATAATTTTAACTTAAATCTTTTTTTTACTATTTTTTTTATAAATTAAAATAAAACAAATTATAATAAATATAAAAGCAATACTTAAATACAAAATATAAACTGGCAATTTAGATTTTTCAACATTATGTTCAGCGATAATATTAGTCGAATAAGTAACTCCTGCTACTGTATATTTTATTTTACCTAAAATAGAGCCTTCTTCAATTGGAGCTGAAATATTATCATTCAATATTATTTCAGGTGAAATTTCAGAAATATCTTGAGAATTAGATATCAGTACAGGAATACTTTCATCTAATAATAGATTCAGACTTTCGGTTTCTTTTGTTGCATTAGAGATGGTTATATTACTTGCAATGTCTCCTTCATTTGCAATAATCTTAATAGAATAATTAGAATATGCAAAGTCATATATAGCACGAGTATCAGAAAATCGATTATTACTTCCAAGTACAACTCCAATTAATTCTAAATCATCTTTATAAGCAGAAGAAACTAAGCACTCTTTTGCTTGAGAAGTAAATCCTGTTTTTCCAGTAGTTAAATATTTATAATAAGATGAACTATTTGGAATTAAAAGTTCATTTGTAGAATTATATGTTCTAGTGCCATATTTGTTAGTTGATGGGATAGAACAAGAAGCTTGACCAGAGATTTTTCTAAATGTATCGTTCTTGAGGCAATATTTCATAATTATTGCTAAGTCATGAGCAGTTGTATAATGATTTTCATTATGCATACCATAAACATTAGTAAAATGAGAATTAGATAATCCTAATTCATTAATTCTAGTATTCATCATAGAAACGAAACTGTCTGTTGAACCTCCAATAAATTCTGCCAATACGTTAGCCGCGTCATTAGCAGAGTGAACTAATAAAAGTTCTAATAATTGTTCAACTGTAAGTTGTTCACCAATTTGAATATTAGCTATTGAATAACCATCTGGAATAGACATAATAGCATCATAGCTTGCTGTTACTAAATCATCTAAATTTGAATTTTCAATAACAAGAATTGCTGTTAAAATCTTAGTAGTACTAGCAGGGTACATTTTTTTATTTTCGTTTTTACTATATAGGATTTTATTAGTTTTATTGTCAATTACAATAGAAGCATCTGCACTAATTAAAGGTTGATTTGCAATATCAGCTGATAGAACATTTCCAAATGGAATTAAAATTAAAAATGTACATAATAATATAATAAATATTTTTTTTATTTTCATTTTTTTATATGATTATTTAATAAACTAAATAAATCATGGACTCCTTTCTATAAAAACAATATAAATAATATATCGTATTTCGACAAAAAATTCAATAAAAATACTTTTAAAAGTACTTTTTAGTTGTTATAATATACAAAAAATTATCTAGAGTCAGAGTCATCATAATCTATAATTTCACAAATAGAATCTCCGGAATCTATTGAAGATCCTTTATCTAAAATTTTTTCTAATTCATCGTAAGTATATACTTTACTAAGTTTTTCAACTATTATTTTTCTTTGATTATCTTTGCTATATTCCTTTAAGTCAGATGATAACATAGTTTTAGCAACTCCATAAATTACGCTAGCAGCCCAATGTCCATTCCTTTTATCGTTTGCAAGTGTGTGATTTGCTTTAAAGATTATATTCTTTGTTTCTTTTATTGCATCATCTTTTTTTAAGTAATTACTTAGAACCATTAAATCTTTATATTTGAAGAAGTATGTAGCGTTATCAGTAGCATATTTAATGGTTGTATTAGGATTTTTTATATGTTCTTCTTTTTCTTCATAAATTCTTTCTGCAATTATAACACTATTTAAATTTACTTTTCCACTTTCATCAGGGATAATATAAAATTCATAATTATAGAAAGGACTAGTTTCTGATATTTCTACTTTATTTGGTTTACCAGCTTTTAACAAACTAAAAAGGGACTCTCTTTCATTTGGGTCAATCATTAATTTAGGTTTAGAGCTTTTGCTTGAAGTGTTTTTTTCTTCATTAAAATACAAGCTATCATCTCTTTTTATTTTTTGGAGTTTATCACCTATTACTAATACAATATTAGAATATTTTTCTAAATCTTGTAATTGAGTATTATTTATAATATCAAGTGTTTTTTGTTTACTTATAATTGATTTTTGTGATAATTTTAATAAATCATCCTCTCTAATAAGAGCCTTTGAGTATAATTCAAAGATTTCTTCTTCAGGGATCCAACCTTCTTCTAAGAGTTTTAGTCTTTCTTCATAATTAATATTTTCTTCCCATACTAATTGTTTTATATATTCGAAAGGTAAGTTACCGTTTTTTACGAATTTTTTTACATCATTTAATTGAATAATATTTTCTTTATATAAGTCTGTTAAAAAAGTTTCTATTACAGAAGGATCATTCCATTCTATAATAGTATTTAATGTTAATAATCCTTGTTTATAAAATTCTTCTAATTGAGTTATATGTGTATCTATATGTCTTTTGTCATAATTTTCAATCATTTGCTCCATAAAGTTTAGTGAATATTTTTTGGTTTCTCTAGGATTATCATTTAGTAATATTTCTTTATAAAGATCTAAATATCTAGTATAGTTTATTAAATTATTTTCTTCAGATTTATTTTTATTATAATTATCATATAAAGAAATTAGTTCTGAAGCGGAAATTTCATTAGAAAAATTTGAATATTCTTTTAAATTTTTTATATATTCTATATCTATTATATTATCTTTATATAATGATATTATATCATTTGGATAAATAATTTTTTGAGTCATAAAATCTTTCAACAATTCAACAGGACAATTTTTTTGAAATTTAATATTATCTAATATTTTATCTTTATTCCATTGTAATATTGTAGATACATATTGTAAGTTTTGACTATTTAATTTAGCTATATTTTCTAATTCAGAAGGTGAAAAACAAATCTTTACATATTGAGGATCTAAATCAAATAAAGTAAGTTCTTCTGAATTTATTTTATTTTTATATTCTTCTATTTGTGATTTCTTTATATATGAGTCGTCTGTAAATCTATTTATACAGTTAATTATATCAGTTAATGAATATTCTATGTCTTTAAGATCATAAGAATTATTTTTTCTATCTTGTAGAGATAAAGTTAATGTTTTATTATTTTTGGTATGTTTTATAATTGTATTTAAAATTTCTTTTATAGCAGGTGCATTTTCTATAGATATGAATTCATTTTCTAAACTTTCTTCAAATCTATATGCACTAATTGCAAGAAGCTTGTCAATATCTACATATTTTATATATTTTTCTAGTAAATTTTTCATATCTGATAATATATCATGAAATTCATTGTTTTCTATTAAATTTTCATATTCATCATAATTTTGATTTTTTAAATTTTCTATTTCTTCTCTGGTTTTAATATTGTTTTTTAAGAGTTGGTTTTCAAAAAGTAAAGTTTTCATATTAGATCCAATTTGTTTATTTGGAAATATGTTATTAAAATCTGTTAGTACAATTGATTGTAATAAATATTCAATTCCTATAGATTTGGTTTTATCAGATTCCATGAAATCTTGGTCTATTTCTTTGAATCTTTTTAGATTAGCGGAACTGTTTATTTTAATACCATCAATTAATTCTTTTGAATCAATTATATTTATGTCATAGCTATTGGTATCTGTATTATAGAAATAGAATGCAAAAGATTCATCCATCCCCTTTCCTATTTGTTTGGCTATATTTAAATTTTTTTCTTCTATTTTTTTTTCTACAATTAAGTCTAATATATTTGATGAGTTAGAGGTCTTAGTTGCTAATATAGAATCTATTAAATTTATATTTTCGTAATAGTTTTTTACAATTACTAATAATAACTTTTGTTTATTTATTTTATCTTCATGTTTTATTAAAAAGTCTTTAATTTCTATAAAGTTTAGATTAGATTTAGTTGTATTAAAATCAGCAAATTCTTTAATTGTTTCAAAATCTTCACAGCAATATAATATATCAGATAAATGCATCAATAAATCAGTAGAATCAAGAAGTTCTTTTAAAGTCATTTTATTTACTTTTTTCATATATTTTCCTCCATATATTTTCCATGGCATATATTATAGCACGTTTTATGTTAATTAACAATAGGATTATAAAAAAGTATAAAAAAAGCATTTGCTAGCAATAGCAAATGCTTGATATAATTGGTTGCGGGGGGTAGACTCGAACTACCGACCTTTGGGTTATGAGCCCAACGAGCTGCCAACTGCTCCACCCCGCGATATAACAATTATTATTATAAGGCTAAACCTGTACTTTGTCAATACATTTTATTAAATTATTAAAGAATTTATGTTGTTGTGTCAATGATGTGAAACAAAAATATATAAAATCACCATATAATTAAATTGCATAATTAATCATTCCAAATACTTCTAGTTCACTACGCTTTTCTTTGGGTGTTAAATATCCTAATACTGCCATTGGAATATTGTTTGATCTTTTTAAATATCTTTTCCCTTGTTCTCTTAAATCTTCTAAATTATAAAATTTTAAATAACTATAAAATCTTTCATTATCATTTCTATGACTTCTTTCTACTTTTCCATTATGTTGTGGTGTTCTGGGTTGTATCTTATGATGTTTTATTCCTAATTCTCTTAAGATTTTCTCTACTGGATGCGTTCTTTTTATATTTGCTTTATTATAAGTAAATTCAGTTCCATTATCTGTTTGTATTTCTTTTGGTTTGTACCCTAGATATTTTATTACTCTATATATAAAATCTACTGTATTTGCTGGGGTGTGTTCTTCATACCAGTACAAGTATCTTTCTCTTGTTGCTTCATCTATATATGTGTATTGATAGAATTTTTTGTCATCTGGTATTTGGCTACTCTTACATTCATTTGGCACATATTTGACGTCCATTTGTCCTTTTTCTCCTATATTCTTTGGTGTATTATATTTTTTGTTGTGTTTTTTCTTTGATGTGTTTTTTATATTCATTCCTTTATAAAATTTTATATTTAGTCTTCTCATTACTCTATATAATGCTGTTATTGTTCTTGTATATCCTTTTTCTCGTTTTAATTTAGCCCATAGTTCGCATAACGTTATTCTAGGATTTCTTCTTACGTAATTTCTTATCCAGCGTATTTCTTGATTTGTATGTGAATTTGGGTGTTTGCTATTTGGTCTATGAGATTTATCTGTTAAGCTTTCTTTTGTTCCATTATATTTTTTATTCCATCTCCATAATGAGACCCTTGAAATATGGTATTTTCTGCATACATATTCTATGTCTCCACAATTCCTATACATCTCTACTGCATATTTTCTTGTATTAACATCATGTGGAAGGTATCTTTTTTTATTTTTTTCTGCTATAATATTATTCATAAGTGATTTAAATCTCCTTTATATAATTTCTGTTTAGCAACTCAATTATATATGATTTAAATCACTTATTCAATTTTATTTATTTTGTTTCACATCAATTGTAATACAACATTTTATTAAATTATTAAAGAATTTAGTGTTGTAGGGTCATATAATATATTATATTCTAATAAAAAAGATTTATTACAAAATTTTAGTTTTTAATGTTATTTAAAATATTTTTGTTATGTGTAAAATCAATTAACCATTTATTTAAAGCTTTTTGATTTTTAAATATTAATATTTTATCAGGAGAAATATCTTTTAAATTTTCTAAAAGCAAAGGACGTTTTTTTCTATTATATGTAGCAACATATTTTATAAAAGTAAAATTTAATCGTTCTTTGCAACCAGGGATTTCAGGACGTTCCTTATTGAATGTTGTTATTATTCTTTTAAAAACACCTTTTAATTGAGAAAAAGTAGAGTAATCTAGCCAAATAATTAAGTCAGCTTTATTAAATCTTTCTTTGATAGTATTGTTGTAGTTTCCATCAATTATCCATTTTTCTTCAGAAGATTTAGCAGATATAATTTTGTCTCTTTCATTTTTATCAAGTTCAACCCAATTTGGTTTATAGTTTAGACTGTCTAAATGAATGGCAGGTAAATTAAGTTCTTTAGATAAAATATTACATAAAGTACTTTTCCCACTACCAGATCCTCCAACAATAGAAATTCGATTATACATATAAGACCTCCATATAATTATTAAAATAAGTTTTTAGTAAAGTAATAATTTAATATTTATTATATTAGAAAAAAATTTATTGTCAATATTTTATTATAATAAATGATTAAATCAAGAGGAAGTTTCTACTGTTATACTATGTTCTCCTCTTTCTATCCTTCCATAATAAGCTCTACTTATTTGACATTCTTCTGCGAAATCATTCTGTGTGTACCCTTGTTCTTCCTTATATTTTCTAATATTTAGACCTATTTTTTCATTTATATTCATAAATTTCTCCTTTTTAACATAGCGTTTACTTCAATAGAAATTAATTATAAAATGCAAAAAGAATGACAATGGATATTGTGTATTCTAATAAAAAATCACTTATATGTGAAAGGGAGAAAAAAATGAAAGTTTTAAATTTTAAAACAAAATCTTTTAGGAAAATTCCAAATCCATTTTACAATTTAAACAACTATATGGATAATTCAGAAATGTATATAATGATTTGTGATATAAAAGACATTCTTAAAGATATTCCAATGGAAACTAATCCAAGGGAACAAAAACTTACTACAGCAGTTGCAAAAAAATAAGGGCATCATTACTTAGTGGAAAGAGTAACAATTTTTATTTGTTAAATAGGGAATTAACGATTTCTGCTAAATCAGTAAAATATGACAATAAAAACGATTTAGTCACAATTGAATTTCAGGATGATGAAGTGCATGGAGATATTGATGTAACAGATATAGTATCAATATTAAACTTATTTAATATTGATAAGTATCCTGATAAAAATGAAAATCCAATAATTTCATAAACAGGAAAATGACAATGCATTAAAAATTATATAAATATTCATAAGGAATTAGGAAATTCTATGCAAAATCCATATGCAAAAATAAAGTATATAATTCCAGATATTTTCAAACTGTATGATCACTTAGAAAAGAATATGAGAAAATTTTATAGTAATGGTGTATCAAATAAAAAATATGGTGCAATAGCAGGAGTTACTGCTAGAAAAGATGGAAAAGAAGCTTTTTATGTAGGTATGAAAGATTATAAGCATTTGCTAGATTTTAGCATTTGCTTTTTTCTTGATCTTTTGGGTTAATTTGACTAAAAAATGAATATAAATGTATTGGATTTGTACACAGGGAGTGGTATAATTGTGGAAAATGATAGGGAGAATTTAAAAAATGAAAATAATAACGTTATGTGGAAGTTTAAAATTCAAAAAAGAGATGATGGAAATTGCAGAAAAAATGGCTTTATTAGGTAATTGTATTTTGACACCTATTTATCCAATTATAGAGAATGTTGAAAGAACAGAAGAACAATTAGCGAAACTAAAAGAGGAACATTTTAAAAGAATAGAATTATCTGATGCTATTTTAGTTGTGAATGTAAATAATTATATTGGAGATAGCACAAGTTTAGAAATTGAATATGCGAAAAAATTAGAAAAGGAAGTCATATATTATACAGAGTTATTAAGAAAAAATTAGTTAAACATATTAATTTTTAATATGAGAAATGGAGTTATTGAAGATGGAAAATACTATAATCTATTTAATTAGACATGCTGAAACTGTTGTTGAAAATGGAATTAGAAATACAAATGAAGAAACTCAAATAATTAACGAAAAAGAAATATTGTCTGTATATGGTGAAGAACAATCAAAGAAATTAAGCGAAAATGCTGAGTTAAAGAATGTTGACGTTATTTGGTCAAGTAGTTATACAAGGGCAAAAGCAACTGCAAAATATATTGCTAATACTAATAATTTACCTATTAATTTAGATAGTAACTTAAATGAAAGAAAATTAGGAAATTTAAAAGAATTAGGAAAATTTATGAAAGACAAAAGTACAAGAGATCCATCTCAAGAACAATTATTAGACAGAAATTATAAGACTTCTGATGGTGAAAGTGCAGAAGATACAAGAAAAAGAATGAATATTTTTTTAAATAGAATACTCAAAGAGTATGAAGAAAATAAAATTGCTGTTGTAAGTCACCGGGGGAGCGATAAAATTCTTTTTATTAAATTGGTGTGAAGTAAATGAAGAGGTTAAATTAGTATACAATAATACTATTTTGAATATAACATCTCCTTGTTTGTTAAAAATGATTTTTAGAAAAAATAAATTAGTAAGTTTGGAACAAATAAAATAATTAAAAAATAACATCTAAAATTAAGAAATTTAATAATAAAGGGGATATATTAGGACAAGAGTCAATTAATTGTGATATTTTATAGAGGATGCGAAAGATTCATTAAAAGTAATAGGATATCAAAAAAATAAATAATTGGACATACCGATATATATATATAATTGTTTTGTTAAAAAGGAGGAAATAGAATTGAATAAGATATTAAGTGAAACTAATAAAGAAAGAGAGAAATCTTGTGGATGTATCATAATAAATAAAAATAAAGTGTTATTAATTAAACAAACCAAAGGGCATTGGGGATTTCCAAAAGGACATGTCGAAAAAGATGAAACAGAAATTGAAACTGCAATTAGAGAAGTAAAAGAAGAAACAAATTTAGACGTAGAAATTGATGCTAATAAAAGATATACAATGGAATATGTAACAGATAAAGGAACATTGAAACAAGTGGTCCTATTTATTGCAAAATGTACAGTTGGAGAGATAAAAGCACAGGAATGTGAAGTGAATGATATAAAATGGTTGGATTTTGATGAGGCAATGCAAACAATTACATATGATAATACTAGGGAATTGTTTAAGAAAATACTTAAGGAGAGAATATGAAAGTATTAACAATAAAACAACCTTGGGCAACACTAATAATGCAAGGAGATAAAAGATTTGAATTTAGAAGTTGGCAAACTAAATATAGAGGAGATTTATTAATACATGCAGGAAAAGGAATAGATAAAGAGGCAATGAAAAGATTAGCAAAATATATTCCAGAAGATTTGCCAGTAGGAAAAATATTAGGAAAAGTTAGATTAGTAGATTGTATAAAAATGTCAACAGAATTTAAAGAGATGTTATTAAAAGAAAATGCAGATATATACACAGATAGTTCTTTTAAAGAAAATTATGGTTGGCAACTAGAAAATGTAGAAGTATTTGATGAACCAATAGAAGCAAAAGGAAAATTGAGTTTGTGGGAGTATAACATATGAAAAAAATAGAGAAATATTATGAAAGTACAGCAGATGCAAATCCTAATTATATTGTTAAAAAATTTATTGAATTAAAGATTGAACCAGGCAATGCGGTTGAACTTGGATGTGGAGCAGGAAGGGATACAATATATTTAATAAAAAATGGTTGGAATGTATTAGCAATAGATAGAGAAGATATTGAACCTAGAATTAAAACGAAACTATCTAAAGAAGAATCGAAGCAGTTTAAATTTTTAAGACAAAAATTTGAGAAAATTGAGTTGGAAAAGAATAATTTAGTGGTTGCTAATTTTACTCTTCCGTTCTGCAATAAAAATAATTTTAAAGAATTATGGAATAAGATAAATGATAGCATTTTAAAAGATGGATATTTTGTTGGTAATTTCTTCGGAAATAATGATGAATGGAAGAGTATAAAAGAAGAGATGACTTTCTTAACAAGAGAGCAGGTAATAGAATTGTTTGAGAATTTTAAAATTATAGAATTTATAGAAGTTGAAAAAGATGATTTTACTGGTTTAGGTAAAATGAAGCATTGGCATATATTCAATGTGATAGCTAAAAAATTATAGAGTAGAATAAAATGCTACTGTATTAGTAATAGAAATATTGATAAAAAAATTATATTTAGGGTGAGAAATTAGGTAGTTACTATTTTTTATGTGATAATTGGTATAGATTTAATGAAATTATTGAATATAAATAAAAAATATATACCGAAAATATAAAGATTCTCCCGCATGTGATCTCATAACCCGAAGGTCGTAAGTTCGAGTATTACTCCCGCAACCACAATAAAATGAAGCATTTGCTAGATTTTGGCAGGTGCTTTTTTCTTGCATTTTTAGGAAAAAATGTCACACTTTGGTCACAATTAGGGCGAGACTTGGCGTAGCTAGACAAGTTTTAACAGGAAATGTATTTCAATAATTCACAGGAAGTGGTATAATTGGGGAAAATGATAAGGAGAAACTATTATGGATAAATATTATGAAATAAAAGTAACAATAAGGGAATCACATCCACCAACATGGAGAAGATTACGAATACCAGCAAATATAACATTTAATGACTTAGCAGCAATTATAGAAATTGCATTTGAATGGTGTGGCTATCATCTGTATGAATTTGAAGTAGGTGCGACTTTACATGAGATGGGGCAATTTATAGGAGTACCTACAGAAGATGAATATGGTATAGAAAATATAAGAGGGAAAACACTAGATTCTGGAAAAGAAAAAATTGATAAATATTTAAAAAAATATAAAAGAATGAAATTTGTATATGACTTTGGTGATAATTGGGTGCATGATATTATAATAGAAAAAGAAGTAAATGAAAAAATAGAATATCCATTATGTGTAAAGGCTAAATCAGGAGCATATCCAGAAGATTGTGGTGGAACATGGGGATATGAGGAGTATTATCCGAATGATGAAGGAAGAGAAGAGTTAGATATAGATTTTATAAATGATGAATTGGAAGGATATAAAGATTTTGCAAAAGACTTATATGATAGAGAGATGTTTTAGAAAATAAAAAAAGATTCAAAATGAATCTTTTATGCAACTATTCTATCAATATGTGTTATCTTTTGTTCTTCATTAGAAGATGGAGATTTTAGAATTTTTACAGAGTCATAAATCTTATAAATACTTTCACTTAATTCAGAGTTATAAAGATTTAAGCAACGATTAATTGTAAATAATAAACTTTGGCGATATTTATAATCTCTCCATAAAGTATACATATCACTGGCATTGTTTAAATCTACATGGTCTTTATCAAAATATCCTTCTTCTAATATAACAAGTAAATCTTGCAATTCTTCTAATTTGAATAAAGCTCCTTCTAAATTACCTAGGTACCCCAATATGTTACTAAGTTCTTGTTCTTTTTCCATTATATACCTCCTTGAAATTTATAAAAGTATTGTATAAGAATAATGTGAGAGAAAAATGTCAAAATAGTAAAAATTATGTAAATTAAAGAAAGGGATATTATGAAAGTATTAACTATAAAGCAACCATGGGCAACATTAATAATGCAGGGTGATAAAAGATTTGAATTTAGAAGTTGGCAAAATAAATATAGAGGAGATTTATTAATACATGCAGGAAAAGGAATAGACAAAGAAGCAATGAAAAGATTATCAAAATATATTCCAGAAGATTTGCCAGCAGGAAAAATATTAGGAAAAGTAACATTAGTAGATTGTGTGAAAATGTCACCAGAATTTAAAGAGATGTTATTAAAAGAGAATAAAGATATATACACAGATAGTTCTTTTAAAGAAAATTATGGTTGGCAGCTAGAAAATGTAGAAGTATTTGATGAACCAATAGAAGCAAAAGGTAAATTGAGTTTGTGGGAATATGATATGAAATAATTTTATAAATAGTAAGTTGTAGGGTAGATTATAAGTAAAATTAAAAAAGACTATGAAAATGTAATTTGAGGTGAATATTTTGATTAGTGAAAGAGATTTTAATTATTTATATGATAATATACATGTATTATATTTTGGAATTTGGTTGGATAAAACAAAAGTAAGATTAAATTTGACAAGAGATAATTTTGCCCAAATTGATAAAGAAAGTTATACAAAAGTACCAGCACATAAGGAAATTTTAGAAAACTGGGATGATTGGAAGAAACAAAAAGAAACATTAAAATTTAACGAATTTTATACTAGAACATGTCCGCCAGGACTTAAATTTGAAAAAGAAGGTAATAAACTAATATTATCAGATGAATACTGCAAAAGGTATCAAGATATGTGTTTACAAAACTATGATTTAAATATGAAGTTTATTAGTAAATTAGACAAGAATGAGTTTAATAAAGCTATCGATAAAGCTGTAAAAAAATATAATATGATAGAAATAAAAAATTTAAATGAATGTCAAAAACAAACAGGACTTTATATGACTGTGCTAGATAACTTTAAACAAGTATATATAGGACAAACTACAAGGGATTTAAAAGAAAGAATTTTAAGGCATTGGAAAGTAAAACCTAAATTTGATAGAATATTATTTGGAGGAGTAAACCAATCTGTTATTTCATATGATTCTTATGGTGTATTAGATACTACTAGAATATTTATAATTTATGAAACAGATAAAAACAAAATTGATAAAATTGAAGAGAGGTTAGTAAAAGAGATACCAAAGGAATATCAAGCAAATAGAATTGGAGGTGGCATTCATTTAGACTCATTAAAAGATTTATTAGATGCTGTTGATACAATGAATTTAAGAAATTTAGAAAATTAAAACTATACAAAAGAATAAAAAATTACAATTTTGTAGTTTGAAAGATTTATAGTAATTTTTATGGGAGGTTAATTATATGGAAAAGAATAAAAAAGAAAGTACAAATAATTTAATATCAAGAATAAAAGCAAGAGCTAATGCAGACAAAAATGCTGAAGTAAAGAAAAGTCCAGATAGTTTAATATTAAGAATAAAAAGAAGAGCAAATGCTGATAAAAATAAAGATAGGGAAAGATAAATTACAATAGATAGAGGAGACATAAAAAATGGAAAGTAAGGAAATATTGTTATCAAATATAGATAAACTTCATACTACTGAAATGGGAATAGATAGGATTAAAAGAAATATAAAAATAAATACTGAAAATGTAGTTAAATATTGCAAGGAAAAAATATTAGATAATAATTGTAATATTTATAAGCAAGGGAAGAATTGGTATTGTGAAGTTGATAATATAATAATAACTGTTAATTCATACAGTTATACAATTATTACAGCACATATCAAGAAATAAATTACAATTTAGTAATTAGTTAGAAAAATAGTAATTTTTGAGGGAGAATGATTATGGAAAATAAATATGAATTTTTTATAGCAGGAAGAGCTAGAAATAAAGAAAATATATTAAAAATATGTGATTTATTTGATAAATACAAAATTTCTTATTATTGCTTTTTAAAAAATGAAGATAATTGGGGATATGGAAATAAAAATCAAACTTCAGAAGAAAAGCAAAAGGAATTTGAATCACTGGATTTAAAGAGTGAAATAGTTTTGAGCTTATTTAATAATGATTTAGAAGGAGAAAAAAATTCTAAAAATTTGTTATTAGTTTTACCAGCTGGAAAAGCAGCTCACATTGAATCAGGTATCGCTTATGGCTTGGAAAAGAAATGTTATGCAATAGGTGAGTATGATGCTACTGATACATTGTATAATATCTTTGAAACAATTTTTAACAGCGAAACAGAATTAGAAGAATTTTTAAAGAAATATTCAGAAAGATAAATTACAATTTATAGATTAGTTTGAAATATAACTAATCTTTTTTTTAATGTGATAATCGGTAGATATTATCTGTAAGAATTGAAATATAAATAAAAAATACATACCGAAAATATAAAGACCACCCCCCGCCTCTAATCTCTACAAAGTAAAAAGGGGGAACGGCGAGGGGAGTGCTTTAAAAACTTTCGGGAAATAGGAGGGGGAGGGGGTACATTATTCCTTTGAAATCGCTTCCAGCAGTAAAGATACAGCTAAAGAAAAGCCTTCTGAAAATACTTCTTCCATTTCAATAGCAGATAATTCACTTTGATATTCTAAAACTTTCTCTATTAATGAAAAAGTTTCTTTATCTACTAATTGAGCTAATTTCTCTTGAAGATTAGTGCATTTGGACAATACTTTAGCATATTTGGAATCTTTAGGTATAGGTCTTTCAATACAAGAATAATCTCCATTATATAGAGACAGTATAGTCTTTGAACTCATATTATCACCTCCAGTTGGTTGTGTATTTAAGCTTAATTGAAATAAATAGTCAAGAGAATATTACAGAAAAACTGATTTTGTAACAAAAATTTAATATAAATGTAATGGAAATTAGGTTTAAAATATGATTTAATATAATAAAAATAAATTAACTATAAATATAAAATAAATTACTATAATAAAAATTAAATTGTTATATAATAAATTATTTTGTTTTTTTATGTTTAGGAGGTGATGTCTTGAAAAGAGAAAACAATATTCATAATGAAATTAAAGGAAATTTGTCTTTAAATGGTTGGAAATTTAAAGAAGTTATAAATGAGATGAATAGGAGAAGAAAACTAGAAAATAAAGAGCTTACAACAGAATCTAATATATTAAATAAGATTAGAAGGAAAACGATAAAATATACAGAAGTAAAAGAAATTGCAGACATCATTGGATGTAATTTAGAGTGGAAGAAAAAGTAGTAGGAGGAATAATAATGGCAGTAAAAAAGAGCGTTTTATACAGTAAATTATGGGATAGTTGTAATACTTTAAGAAGTAAAGGAGGAATGGATGCAACACAATATAAGGATTATGTTTTGATAATATTATTTATGAAGGTTATAACAGATAAATATTACCATAAAAAAGGTTCATTAATCGAAGTGCCTGAAGATGCAAATTTTAATACTATGATTTCACTAAAGGGAAAGAAAAATATAGGTGAAGAATTTAATAAGATTTTAGCAAAGATAGCAGAAGAAAATGATTTACAAAATGTAATAGATGTTGTTGACTTCAATGATGAAAATAAACTTGGAAAAGGCAAAGATATGATAGATGCTTTAACAGGTTTAGTTGAAATATTTCAAGACCCAGAACTAGATTTTAGTAATAATAGAGCGGATGATAATGATGTTTTGGGAGATGCGTATGAATATTTAATGAAACAATTTGCTTCTGAAGCAGGAAAAAGTAAAGGTCAATTTTACACACCATCTGAAGTGTCTAGAATTATGGCTAAAATATTGAAAATTAATAAATCGACAAAGAGTCCTATTGAAGTATATGACATGGCATGTGGTTCGGGATCGCTATTGATAAAAGCTGGTAATGAAGCAAAAGAAGGGACAAAAGTATATCTATATGGACAAGAAAAAGATACTAATACCGCTGGTCTTTGTGTTATGAATATGTTTTTGCATGGAAATGCAACAGCGCAAATTAAAGTTGGAAATACATTAACAAATCCAAGATATATTGAAAATGAAAATATTAGAACTTTTGATTTCTGTGTAGCTAATCCTCCATTTTCAGTAAAAAAATGGAGCACTGATTTAGGTACGGAAAAAGAATATGGAAGATTCTCAGGGTTTGGCATGCCACCAGAAAATTGTGCAGATTATGCATTCCTTTTACATATGTTAAAATCAATGGATCCAACAAATGGTCGTGGTGCTATAATACTTCCTCATGGAGTTCTATTTAGAGGAGGACAAGAAGAAGTAATTAGAAAAAATTTGATAAAAAGTGGATTGATAGAAGGAATAATAGGACTTCCATCAAATTTATTCTATGGAACGGGTATACCAGCTTGTATAATCGTTTTAGATAAAAAAGATGCAATAAATAGAAAAGATATTTTTATGATAGACGCAAGTAAAAATTTTGTTAAAGATGGAAATAAAAACAAATTAAGAGAAGAAGATATAAAGAAAATTACTGATGTTTATTTGGAAAGAATAGAAGAAGAAAAATATTCAAAAATTGTTACAATAAAAGAAATAGAAAAAGAAGAATATAATCTAAATATTCCTAAATATATAGATTCATCTGATGCAGAAAAAACACAAGATGTAATAGCTCATTTGCTTGGAGGAATACCAGAAGAGGATATTGAAAAATTAAGCAAATATTGGAACGTTGCACCAAATTTAAAGAAGCAATTATTTAGAAAAAACGAAAAAGATGGATATTTAGATTTGTCGGTAAAAAAGGATTTAATTAATAATAAAATAAGTGAGTCAGAGGAATTAAGAAAATATTCAGAAAAGCTAAAAGGAAAAATTACAATATGGCAAAATGAAAGCAAAGAAAAGTTATATAATGTTAATAATGAAACTAGAATAAAAGAGTTAATAGAAGAAATTTCAGGTAGTATTTTGCACATTTTTAAAGATGATCAATTAATAGATAAGTATGAAGCATATCAGTTTTTGATGGAATATTATAATAATACTTTAAAAGATGATTTGCATTTAATAGTTGAAAATGGATGGATTCCTAAATTAATTTATGGGCATGATAAAAATGGAAAAATAAAGACAAATGAGTTCGAATCTGATTTATTACCAAAGGATATTGTCGAAAAAGAATATTTTAAAGAATATGCTAATAAATTAGAAAAATTAAATAATAAATTAAATGATTTAATACAAGAATTTGAATCAATGGTAGAAGAACATACAGCAGATGAAGATCTATTTAATGATGCAGATAAAGTAAATGAAAAAGTAATAAAGTATAAGATTAAAGAAGAATCAGAAGAAAATATTGTTATATTAAAAGGAATGTTAGATAATTTATCGAAGCAAAAAGAGCTAAAGAAAAAAATTAAAGTGATTCAAGAAGAACTAAATGATGTAATAATAAAAAAATATGATTCATTAGATACAACAACGTCAAAAGAATTAATTATAAATAAAAAGTGGTTTAAAGAGTTAGAAAATAAATTTGCAGATATGTATGAGAATATAATTTATGATTTTTCAAATCAAATAATAGCAGAAGTCGAAAACTATGAAAGTACATTAAGTCAATTAGTAAAAGAAACATCTGATTTAGAGTCTTTAGTTTTAAAAGATCTAGAAAGGATGGGATACTAATGATTAATGGATGGAAAAATGAAAGAATAGGAAATTTAGTGTATATAGTAAATGGAGGAACTCCTTCTACTAATATTCAAGAATATTGGAATGGAGATATAATTTGGGTCACACCTTCAGATATTACTAAAAGAAAAAGTAAATATATTAGTGATTGTGATAGAAAAATAACTCAATTGGGACTAATAAATAGCTCTGCAACATTAGTACCTAAAAATACAATTTTATTATGTACAAGAGCAACAGTCGGTGAAAAATCAATTGCCAAAAAAGAAATGGCTACCAATCAGGGGTTTAAAAATTTAATATGCAAAAATATAAATTATAATTATATGTATTATGCTCTTGAAACTGTAAAAAAAGAAATGATTGATAATTCATATGGTAGCACATTTCTTGAATTGTCTAAGAAAAATTTAGAAAAAATCGAAATTAAGATGCCTATAGATATGAGAGAACAAAAGGCAATTGCAGATACGTTAACGAATATAGACAATTTAATAGATTTATTACAAAAAACAATAGAAAAAAAAGAAAAAACGTATAACTCTTTGTTGGATGAATTATTTGGTAATAAATATAATAAATCAGAAGATGCAAGAATTTGGAGAAAAGTTGAATTGGTTGATTTGTGCCACTTGATTACAAAACAAACAGGTTTTGATTATACAGCTTATATTAAACCTAATCTTATTAAAACTAAAAACAGTAATTCATTGCCTATGATTCAAAATAAAGATTTTAAGAATAAAGAATTTAAATATTCAACTGATTACTATTTATCTAAAAATATAGCAAACGATTTTCCAAAACTTTGGTTAAAAGAGCCATGTTTATTAATTACCATTGTTGGTTCAATAGGGAATATAGGGTTATTTAATGCAGAACAAGAAGTGTTTTGTGGGGGAGCTATAGGACTTTTAAAGTTTAATAAGGTAGAAGATTTAAAGTATGCTTATTATTGTATGAAAAGCAAAGTAGGACAAAATCAATTACATATTAATACTAAAGGAAGTACTCAGCCAACAGTAACAATAGAGGATATAAGAAAAATATGGATACCATATTTTAATGACAAACAGGATAGAAATAAATGTGTTGAATTATTATCTGAATTAGAAGATGATATAGCAATATCAAAAAAAATATTAATAAAATATAAACAAATAAAAGAAGGAATGATGGAAGATCTACTAACAGGTAAAGTGAGGTTGAATTATGAGTAATGTAAATGAATTAGAAATAGTAACACAAGATAGAATACTACACAAAATATTTGAAGAAAAATTAAAATATACTTATCTTGGAAATTTCGAAGATAGAGAAAATAATTCGAACATAGAAGAAGAATTACTTTTAAAATTTCTCATAAAAAAATATCCAGAAGATATAGCAAGAAAAGCGATAGCAGAACTAAAAAAGGTTGCTCATAATGAAACAAAATCATTATATGAAGTAAACAAAGAAGTGTATAATATGCTTAAATATGGCACTGGAGTTACTTTATATATTGGTGAAAAAGAACAAAAAGTATATTTTATTGATTATGAGGATTATACTAATAATGACTTTTATGTTGCAGAAGAAGTAACAGTAGAAGGTCAAAATGAGAAAAGACCTGATATTGTAATTTATATTAATGGGATTGCTATTGGAGTAATTGAATTAAAAAGAAGTACGGTATCAATCAATGAAGGAATAAGACAAAATCTGGACAATCAAAAAGCTTTATTCATTGAAAAATTTTTTACAACAATTCAATTTGTAATAGCAGGAAATGATACAGAAGGTTTGAAATATGCAACAACATTAACTCCAGCTAAATATTATCTTCCATGGATTGAAGATATAAAAGCAATAGGTCAATTGCATGAAAAAGTTGATAGCTTAATTAATAAAAAAGATTTATTAATTGATCAGCAATTAACTTCATTGTTTGAGAAGGAAAGAATAATAGATTTAATTGATAATTTTATTATATTTGATGGCGGAATAAAAAAGGTTCCAAGATATAATCAATATTTTGGTGTGAGTAATGCTAGAGAATATATAGAAAAACATGAAAGTGGAATTATATGGCATACTCAAGGTTCAGGGAAATCCTTATCAATGGTTCTACTTGCTAAATGGATATTAGCAAATATTAATGATTCAAGAGTATTAGTTTTTACTGATAGAAAAGAATTAGATAAACAAATAGAAGATGTATTTAGTAATGTTGGAGAAAAGATATATAGAGCAAAAAGCTGTAATGATTTGTTACAATCATTAAATGAATATTCTAAGGGAAGATTAATTTGCTCATTAATACATAAAGTGGGAAGTTCAGTTGATGAAGATTCAGATAAAAATTATGCAGACTATGTAAAAGAATTAACAAAATATAAAAATGAAGTATATTCTGCAAAAGGTGATGTTTTTGTTTTTGTAGATGAATGTCATAGAAGCCAAGCTGGAGTGTTACATGATGAAATGAAAAGAATACTACCAAATGCAACGTTTATAGGTTTTACAGGAACACCATTGATGAAAAAATCAAAAGCAACAACGTTAGAAAAATTCGGAAAATATATTCATACATACAAATTTGATCAGGCTGTAAAAGATGGAATAGTTGTTGATTTATGTTATGAATCTAGAAATGTTGAACAAAGAATAAATAGACCAGAAAAAATAGATGAATGGTTTGAAGCAAAAACAGCGGGATTAAATGAATTTGCAAAACAGAAATTAAAAGAAAGATGGGGAACATTACAAAGCGTAACAAGTTCTGGATCAAGATTAGATGAAATAGTAAAAGATATAATATTTGACTTTGAAAAGATTCCTAGACTTGAACAAGGAAAAGGTACAGCAATGTTAGTCGCTAGTTCAATATATGAAGCATGTAGATACTGGGAAATCTTTCAGTCAAAAGGATTTTCTAAATGTGCAATTGTATCATCATATACACCATATATTGCAGATATAAAAGGTGAAGAAGATGGTGAATTTACATTATCAGATAAGCAGAAAATTTATGAAGTATATGAAAAAATGTGGGATAGAAATAAATACACTAAATTAAGGAGCGATAGTGAACGTGATGACCATACACAATGCTTTGAAGATGATGCTATATATAAATTTATTTATACTCCATCAGAAATGAAGGTTTTGATTGTTGTAGATAGATTATTAACAGGATTTGATGCTCCTTCTGCAACATATTTATACATAGATAAAAAAATGCAAGACCATGGATTATTCCAAGCAATTTGTAGAGTAAATAGACTGGACAAAGATAAAGATTTAGGATATATAGTTGATTATAAAGATTTATTTGAAAACATTGAAGGAGCGGTTGAAGATTATACTACAGGAGCATTTGATGATTTTGATAAAGAAGATATAACAGGATTATTAAAGAATAGATTAGAATTTGGAAGTCAAAGATTAAATAAAGCACTAAAAAAGGTAAAATCTGTTTGTGAACTAGTAGAAAATCCAAAAGGAACATTAGAATTTTTACATTATTTTGTGGCAGAAGATCTTGATACAATAAGTGAATCTAGAGAAGAAAAATTGAAAAATACTGAAAGTAGAAGAATTGAATTTTATGATGCAGTTTCTGATTTAGTAATAGCATATACAAATATTGCTGATGAAATGACAAAAGCTGGTTATACTAAGGAAGAAATAAAGGAAATAAAAGAAAATGTTAAATATTATAACAATGCTAGAGATGAAATAATGAAAGCAGCCGGAGACTATATAGAATTAAAAAATTATGATAGTGCTATGCGATATATGATTGATAATTATATAAGTGCAGAAACCTCTGAAACACAATATAAATTAGATGAAGCAACATTATTAGATGTTATAGTTGCAAGTGGATTAGATAAAGCAACAAAAGTTATGCCAGAAAGTTTTAAAAAGAATAAAAAAGCAATGGCTCTTGCTATAGAAAATAATATAGCCTCAACTATTATAAATAATAAAAATCAAAATCCAAGATATTATAGTAAGATGTCTGAATTACTTGAAGAATTAATCAAAATGAAGAAAGAACAAAATCTTGATTATCAAGAATATTTAGAAAAATTAATTGAACTTGTAAAAAAAGTAAAGAGTCCAGAAACAAGTGGAGCTTATCCAAAGTCAATGCATAATGTTAGATTAAGAGGATTATATGATATTCTTGATAAAAATGAAGAAAAAACAATACAGTTATATGATTATTTAACTTCAAACATTTCAAGAGATTTCATGGAATCAAAAATGAAACAAAGAGAATTTAAAAGAGAATTATCTTTGTGGATTGAAAATGAGAATCAAGAAGAAGAAATATTTAATCTTTGGAAAAATACGAGAGGATGTTAGGATATATGTTAATAAATAACTTTGACATAGAAGTAAATAGAAAACAGGTAAAGAATATAAATTTAAAAGTCTATCCTGATTTAACAATAAAGGCATCTATACCAGAAAATATGGATATAGCTACAGTAGAAAGAATGATTATATCCAAGGAAGATTGGATTAATAATCAATTAAAAAGGTATGAAGAACAGAATAGAATGACGAAAAGAAGTTATGTTTCAGGAGAAGACCATTATTTAAATGGAAAAAGATATATTTTAAAAGTATGTGACTCTAATACACCGATGATAAAGATTGAAAATAATAATACAATGATGATGTATGTTAGAAAATCTTCAAGTGTGGAAAATAAAGAAAGACTAATGAATTGTTTCTATAAGGAAAATCTTGAAAATAAACTAAAAAAATTCATTCCATTATGGGAAGATAAAATTGGAGTAAAATCTAATTGTTATTCAATTAGAAAGATGAAGAATAAATGGGGAAGCTGTAACACAGATAAAAAAGAAATTAATTTTAATTTAGAATTAGCAAAAAAGAAAGATTCAGAAATACAATATGTTGTAATACATGAATTGCTACATCTTATTGAAAGAAATCATAACGAAAAATTTCGAAATTTAATGTATAGTTTTTGTCCAAAGTGGGAATTATATCAAGAAACATTAAATGAAATATTATAATAGGCAAAAAAAGAAGGTTACTAATTTTAGTAGTAATCTTCTTTTTTAAAGCTTGTTAATGTTTTTTATTAATTTATCCTCCAGTAAATCAGCACTAGCTTTATCAGTAGATTCCAAATCATGAACATAGAATTTCAAAGTAGTATTAGTACTAGCATGTCCTAATTTATGAGAAACAGTCTTAACATCAACATTATTAGAAATAAGTAGTGTAGCAAAAGTATGTCTTAAATCATGAAATCTAATATGCGGAAAATTATTTTTTGCCAAAAAGGAACTAAACCATTTAGGTCCTGTTGTAGGATTCATTATCCCACCATAATTAGTAGTAAAAATATTTTCAGAACCTTTCCAAGACTTACCTAATGCAAGTTTCATTTTACTTTGCTCACATCTCCATTGTTTAAGCAAATCAAAGCAAATACTAGGTACAGCTATTGTACGAGTACTTAAATCAGTTTTAGGACTCTTCTCAGAAGTAGGTTGACCACTTAAATAATAGGCACTTCGTTTAATACTTATTTTATGATTTTTAAAATCAATATCATCCCAATGCAAACCAACTAATTCACCACGTCTAAAACCAGTTAATATAGCAAGAATAACAAAGCATTTATATTTTATAGGAGCCTTTTTAAGTAGGACATTTATTAATCTTTTAGATGTTTCTTCATCATAACATGTCATTTTAGTACGTTTAAATTTAGGTTGAACAACTTTAGTACATGGATTATATGAAACCATGTCCCACCTGAGAGCATTACTGAAAATGCTAGATAATATTTCATGAGCACGATGTACACTAGCTGGAGATAAAGTTTTATAATTACCATTTTTGTCTTTTCTGCTAGTTGGTTTAGTTAGCAAAAAATTATACAGATTATCCAAATCCAAAGGTTTTATTTTATCAAGTCGCTTGTTACCTAAATATGGTAAAATATGTTTATTTAATTTTTCATTATAACTTTGGTAAGTTGTAGGTGAAAGATTAGGTTTTACATATGTTTCTAACCATTGTTTACTAAAGGCATTTAATGTTACTTTTTTTGCAGAATATGTGCAGCCACCTTCAATTGAAGTGATAAATTTTGCAAGTTCTTTTTCGGCATCTCTTTTAGATGAACAAGTAACAGTTTTATTAAAATATTTTCTTTTACCATTTGAATCGAAACCATTACTAACACGAAGTCTATATTTTTCATTTCCCATATATAGAATGTTTCCTGCCAAATATATTACCTCCTACTTATTAATCCAATCTTGACTGTCTTTTAGCCATTTTGAAAGTTCATCAATTTTAATTTTATTATCTTTACAAAGTTTATACATTTTCTTAGCTTCAGAAGCCCAATTAGAAAATAGTTTATCTACATTAGCAATATCTTTATTTCTTTGCTTTTTGGCATTTTGAGTTTTATATGCATTTCTATATAGCTTTGTTATTTCATCAGATTGAACAGAAAGTTCATAGCCAATATCTCTACAAGTCTTACCATTTCTAAAAACACGAGTACAATATATTTCATTACTTTTAGTTGTAGGAACAAAATATTTGCCACAATTTTTACATTTATTAAATTGAATATTTAAAGCTGCTGCTCTATATAAAATGAATAAAATGAAATCGTTATAAGATTCAAAAGTATAAACTTCTAATGGCATTTTTAAATCTCTCTCTATTTCGATTCCACTAAAAATTCTACATTTGAATGGTCCCATTTTTGATAATTCATTACCTAAAGCTTTATATAATGAATCTGCATGATTATTTAATAAAAATTCAATTAAATATTTTTCAGTTGAATTAGTTTCTTCAAATAATTCAATTACAAAATTACCTAAATTAAATTCTTTAGTAACAGCCTTTTTTTCAATATCTATAAGATAACATGTATCATTATTTATATATAGATGAATTTGCTTTGAGTCTTGTTTCATAACTATCTCCTTTTTAGACATTTTAAAATAAATTTCAAAAATGTCTTGACTTAAATTTGAATCTATTGTAACATATAGACATATTAAAAGTCAAGAATAATCTGTCAATTAAATCAAATAATTCCAAGGAGGTGAGTTTATGCAAGAAAAAACAGATATTCCAGAATTATTAACTGTCAAAGAAATTCAAGAAAAAATGAGAATTTCAAAAGCAGGAGTATATAACTTAATAAATTCTGGACAAATTCCGTTAATAAAAATAGGGAATAGAAAATTAATACCTAAAAAAGAATTTTTAATTTGGTTAAAGAAACAGGAGGTGAATACAAAATAAAATGGATGAAGAATTTTTAACAAAACAACAGGTAATAGAAAAATATAAACCAATGTTTACAGAGTGGTCTCTTTCAAAATTAATCAGAGAAAGAAAAATAAAATTTGTAAGGATTGGTAGAAGAGTATTTTTTACAAAAAAATCAGTAAACGATTTTATAAAATCTCAAGAAGAAAATAGCATTTTGAATGAAAGAAGGGATTTTCACATTGTATAAAATAAAAAATTGTCCTTTCAATTGGTACTTGAAAGAACAATATAATTGAATATAAAGGCTAACCAATATAAACAATCTCTAAATATATTATATACGATTAGCCTAAAATATTCAATGATTTAGCGAAAAGAGGTAAGAAAATTGAATATTTATGAGCAAATAAAAAATAGTGTAACAAACAAAGAAGTAGCAATTCATTATTTAGGGCAACCAGTTAGAAATTCTGCAAACTATTTATTATATTCCTCACCTTTTAGAAAAGATAAAAATCCATCTTTTGCAGTTAATGACAAAGGTTTTATAGACTTTGGAGATAAAGAATATTGTGGAGATATGATTCAATTTGTAAAACAATTAAAAGGATGCCAATATCCACATGAAGCAGCAAAAATGATAATAGAGGACATGGGGCTAAATATAACAATTCCAGAGATTATGAAAAATGTAAAAGAGAAGAAAAGCAAAAAGAAAATTAATGAATTATACTTTGAAAAAGGAACTAAAACTAATAATATAATTTGTATGTTTGATTCACAAAAATATAATTCAAAACCAGCAAAAGAACAAATAGGATATATCAAAAATAGAATTTCAAAATTAAGAATGCAGGAATATAGAGTAGAAGAAATAGAAAATAATTTAATAAATGGTATGACAATAATACCAAGTGGAATAAAAGGAAATGCACAAGAAAATTGGAAAAAACAACAAATATTTTTAGTAGATTTTGATAACACATATAAAGGAGAAAAGCTATATAGTGATAATCCAAAACACATAACAATTGAAAAAATTTTGAATTATTGCAAAAGTATAAACTTTGAGCCGACATTTATATATACAACGTTTAGTAATTCAGAAAAACAAACAAAATTTAGACTAGCATATGTATTTGAAGAACCAATTACTGAATATTTACTAGCATCTCAGATACCACAAAAATTATTAGAAATTTTTAAAGACTATTATCCAGATACATCAAAACAAAATCTATCAGATATGTTTTTTGGAGGACAAGAAATAGTATACACCTCGGACAACTATTATAAAATTTCAAAAAAAGAATTAGAAATTGAACAAATAGAATATCAAGAAATAAGTGAACCAGAAAAGATGTCTCATAATGTTATTGCTAATCAACTATTAGAAGAAAATAAAATTCGAGTGTACGAAAATACACTATACATATATGAAAATGGAGTATATAAAAAGAATGAAAAGAGTATCCATAGAAAAATTATAGAAATATATCCTAAATCAACAATTAGAATGCAAAAAGAAGTTATATCATATTTATTAACAATTGCTCCAGAGGCAGAACTACAATATGATAATTTTATTAACTTTAAAAACGGATTATTTGATTTAAGAACAAATCAGATAATACAGCATTCACCCCAATATTTTACAGTGAATCAAATAAATATAAATTTAAATATGGATCCAATAAAAATTAGTGCAGTAGATAATTTTTTAGATAGAATAACTTGTGGCAATAACGAAAGAAAGAATGCAATACTGGAGATGATAGGATATTCTATGACTAGTAGTGTAAAGATGCAAAAAGCATTTGTGTTATATGGTAAAACCGCAGGAAATGGAAAGTCTACTCTATTAGAAATTATTGAAAGATTAATTGGAAGAGAAAATATAAGTCATGTAACATTGCAAGATTTTGTTAGTAATAGATTTAGTGTTTCCGAAATAAAGGGAAAATTGGTTAATATAGTATCTGAAATGACAAAAGAATTTTTAAAAGATAGTAGTGTTTTCAAGCAAATTGTTACCGGAGACATTATAACTGTTGAAGAAAAATTTAAAGATAGATATACAATAAAGCCATATGCTAAACACATTTTTACTGCAAATGAATTGCCAAAAGTTGCAGATACTAGTAATGGATATTTCAGAAGACTTTTTATAATTCCATTTGAGGCTGTATTTACAGAAACAGAAAAAAGTAATTTCAACTTTAATGAATTGGTAACGCAACAAGCATTAGAATATTTGGCAGCAATATCATTAAAAGAATATATAAAAGCAATAAGAAAAAATAGATTTTCTAATGTAGAGGAAAGTCAAAACATTATAGAATCATATAAAATGGATAGTAATACAGTAATTGGATATATATATGATAAAGACAGGATGAGAAGTTTACTAAGAAGTGGAAGAGTTAGAAAAAGAAGCGAAGTATTTTCAGATTATATCAATTATTGTAAAGATTCTGGATATATACACAAAGGTAGAAATAAATTTTATGAAGAAGTGGAATCAACAGGATTAGTACAAAAAAGTGTATATAATGGATATGATACATATATTTTTGATAAGTCACTAATAAAATAGAAAATCCACTGAGTGTAGAATACAAATATATAGACGGTTTCAGGAAATTTTAGTGGATTTCTTAAAATAAAAAATATATAACTATATAATTTTTATTTGATATAATATGCAAGTATAAAAAATATAAAAAGAAAGTATAAAAAAATGAAAACACCACTAAAAGAAAATTATAATTAAGATTACACATGTTTTTAAAATATGTGTAATTTTTTACGTTTTTTACACATATTTGTTGCATATGTGTAAATTTTATATTATAATACACATATGGAGGTATGAAAAATGAAACATGAATTAAAAATGTTGCCACCAGAAGATAATTTCAGAACAGTAAGAATATTAGAACAATTAGCAAGAACTAATAGAGCACTTGCAGAATTAAAAGGATATGCAAGAACAATACCAAATCAACATATATTAATAAATGCTATAACGATAAATGAGGCCAAAGACAGTAGTGAAATAGAAAATATAGTGACTACACATGATGAAATATATAAGGCAATGACTCAAAGTAATTATAAGAATGAAAGCGCTAAAGAAGTAGTCGATTACAGAAGTGCTATATGGAGAGGCTATAGTTTAGTAAAAGAAAAAGAAATGATAACTACTAACATTTTGGTAGAGATTCAATCAATAATAGAACACAACAATGCAGGAATCAGAAAAATTCCAGGAACAGTTTTAAAGAATTCAAAAACTGGAGAAATTGTATATACTCCACCAGAAACAGAAAAAGAAGTTAGAGAATATTTGAAGAATTTAGAAGAATATATAAATACTGATGATATGATAGATCCTCTAATAAAACTTGCAATTATCCATTATCAATTTGAATCAATTCACCCATTTTATGATGGCAACGGAAGAACAGGAAGGATATTAAATATTTTATATTTAGTATTAAAGGATTTATTAGATAGTCCAATCCTATACTTAAGTAGATACATTAACGACAATAAACAAACATATTACAAATTATTTAAAGAAGTAAGAGAAACAAATAATTTTGAAGAGTGGATTATATATATATTAATTGGAATTGAAGAAACTGCAGAAGAAACGATGAAATTAATTAAAGACATTCAAGGTGAAATGGAAAAATATAGTGAAGAATTGAAAGAAAAATTGCCTAAGATATATAGTAAGGAGTTATTAGAAGGACTATTTTTCGAAGTATACACAAAGATAAACTACATTGAAAATATATGTGGAGTTACAAGAAAAACTGCAATGTCATATTTAAGTCAATTAGAAGAAGCGGGATTCCTTTCATCAGAAAAAATAGGAAGAGACAGAATATATAAAAACGACAGACTAATTAATCTATTAAAAAAATAAATAAAAGGGTGATGAGATGAATAATTATTTATTCCTAACAAATGAGGGGTATACATACCAGCCAGATTCAGAGAGCATTGAACCAGATTGTGAAAATTCACAATTAATTGGCATAGCATATGGAAATACGCAAGAAGAAGCATTTAAGAATTTAATAAATGAAAAAGAATACCTAAGACAATTTAATTTTAATGAAATATATTGCTATAAATTAGCAAAAGATTACGAAGAAAGTAAAAGGTATTTTTATATAAAGGATAATAATACCGGTAGATAATCAAATCTTCCGGTATTAACTTTATTAAAAAAAGGAGCATTATGGAAAGAATAAAATATAACATTGCAAAAACAATAGGATATATACTGAGATATCTAGTATGTGCTATAACAATAGATAAAATAAATGTGTCTGAAAGTATAATTTTAAGTTATTGTATAATATCTCCAGCAATTAGTTGGACATTGTGGAAATTATCACGCTACACATGTAAAAGAATAGTATACGAAAAACTAGAAATTAATGAGTCAACGGCAGGAAGTATAGGATATACAATTGCATATCTAATATATTTAATGATTTTATTTATAATATTATTAGTTTTTAAGAATATAGGAATTATTCCATTTGCAAATGATTTTGACGAAAATTTATTTAATTTTATTACACAATATTTTAATAATTTAATAATGGATTTCTCAAATAAAATAGTAGAAGTATTGCAGGGAACAAATTAATAAAATGTAAAAAACTGTCGAAAATTATAAAATATTACAAGATTCGACAAATTTTGCATAGATAATGTGTTAATTTTAATAGGGGGATTACAATGGCAAAATTAAATATTTATAAAATTGAAGATAAAAAAATAGATGAATTTACTGCTAAAGTAGAAGATAAATTAAATTATATAGCAACCAAAGAAATAGTAAATGACAATGGGCGAATATTTGGAATGTCACTATATATGATACAACCACAGGATCAGAAAGAAATAAGTTGGAATTGGTTATTAAGTGAATTCGATAAACAAAAAATTTCAATAGATTCAAATCCAAGAGGGATTATAGAGATAAAAACTGAAGAAACATTATATGTAGCTACATTTGGAAGTGCATACTTTTTAGTAGATAAATATTGTGATAGAAAATTTCCATTTGAATTTGCAAAAAGATCAGATTATAAAAATATAAAAACAACAGCATTGATATCTCCAAGTAGACAAAGAAATAAAACTGTGAATACATATATAAATTGCTCAGAGCTGGAATATGATAGTGGGGAATCTTTTTCAAAAATAAAAGCTAAAATAAATACAGAAGAAGATGAAAAAAGGCTTAATGGGTCAATAGAAATAGGAAGTTCTATAAGATTTTCTATGAAAGTAAATAACCTAAAAAATATTTCTAATATAATAGACTATGTAGAAGAAACATTACAAAAAGAACCAATTCATAATATACCGTTATTTAATAAAATTGATGGAGAAAGAGTATATAAATTAGACCAAAAATTGATTGATGCTATAAAGAATAAAGAAGTGGATATAGATATTGCAGAGATGGATATAATTGGAGTTAACGAAGTATTTTATCACAATGATAGTACGTATACTATAGAATATGGGAAAATAAAAGAAGAAATAACGGATTTAAATTATGATGTGATAATGGGATTCATTGAAAGAAATGAGATTGCTATTGAAGAAATTCTTAATATAGAAATTGTTAGTTATCAAGATGATAATTTTAGTGGAAAGAATACAGTAAAAGAAATAATAGATTATATAGATGACAAAGAAGAAGCCGTCCTTTCTAATGGGATATGGTATGAATATAATGAAGACTATTTAAAATATTTGTCTGATTCACTATCTGAAATATCAGTGATATATAATAAAAAATATGATTACTCTAAGAGTATTCAAGAAACATATATCGAAAATATTATGAAAATGTTGGATAATACAGATATTGATGACATTAGAAAAAAATATTATAGAGAATATGTATTTAATAAAATAATGGAAGAAAAATATGGATTTAAAAACTATGATAGGAAAATAGAAGGTAATGTAGAGAGTATGGATCTATATAAAGATAAAACAATGTTTGCAGTAAAGATAGGAAATACTTCTTCAAAACTATGTTATGCTGTTGACCAATCAATAACAGCACTAAAAATGTATAAAAGTAATATGTTTACAGATGCACCAGAAGTTGAAAATGTTGCTATATGGTTACTTTTAGAAAGAAAAACACATCTAACAGAAAAAAATGGAAATATTGATATTAATGAATTAGATATGTTAATGTTAAAAAATCGTATAGACTCATGGAAAAAGACTGTCAGACTTTTAGGCTTTAGACCTATAATATATATAAATTATTATGATAAGGATTAATAGAACCTGGACTCTAATTTTAAGAGTCCGTTTTTTGCATTTGAAAGTACGGATTATAATATAAAAGTACGGTTTTAGAATCCGGTTTCTTTGTCACACCTTGGTCACACTATCTACAAAATTACACGATTTTAAACACATTTTAACACAAACAAAGCATCACAAATTTCATCGATTAACTTACTCTAACAAAGTATAACACAATTACGCCAAACTCATCAATATCAACACTTACGGGCTCATAACCCGAAGGCATTAATCAATAATAAAAAGCAACACAAAAAGAAACAAAAGTGATATAATAAAACAAAAAGAATAAAAACGAATAGGAGAAAATAAATATGTGTACAGCGATAACATACAAAACAAAAGATTTCTATTTTGGAAGGACACTAGACTATGAAAATTCATATGGAGATGAAGTAACAATAACGCCAAGAAATTATGAATTTAACTTTAGACATAAGCAAAATATAAAAAATCACTACGCCATAATAGGAATGGCATATGTTACAGAAAATTATCCATTATATTATGAAGCAGTAAACGAAAAAGGTTTAGGAATAGCAGGACTAAATTTTGTAGGAAATGCACAATATAATAAAAAAATAAAAGGAAAAGATAATATTACGCAATTTGAATTTATTCCATGGATTTTAAGTCAGAGTACAACAGTAAAAGAGGCAAAAAAATTAATAGAAAAAATAAATTTTTTAGATGAACCATTTAGCACAAATTTACCATTAGCACAATTACATTGGATTATTTCAGATAGCATAGAATCTATAACAGTAGAAGCTGTAAAAGATGGAATAAAAATATATGAAAATCCAGTAGGAGTGTTAACCAATAATCCTACATTTGATAAGCAAATGTTCGAATTAAATAACTATATGAATTTATCAACTAAATCACCAAAAAACACATTTGCAAAATCGTTGAATTTAGAGAAATATAGTAGAGGTATGGGAGCTATAGGGCTTCCAGGAGATTTATCATCTCAATCTAGATTCATAAGAGCAGCTTTTGTAAAAATGAATTCAGTATCTAAAGAAGAAGAAAAAGAAAGTGTTAGCCAGTTTTTTCATATACTTAATTCTGTTGAACAACAAAGAGGATGTTGTGAATTAGATGATGGAATATTTGAAATAACAATTTATACATCTTGTTGTAATGCAAGTAAGGGAATTTATTATTATACAACATACGATAATCATCAAATTACTGCAATAGACATGCATAAAGAAAATTTGAATAGTGAAAATCTTATTAGATATCCATTAATAAAAGATGAACAAATAAAAATGCAAAATTAGTAAGCTATTTAACAAAATAATATTTAATACATATTATAGCTTAAGGGAGGGGATAAAATGTATCCTAATTATAATATGTATAATCAATATTATGGATTTAGAGAATATAATTACAGAAATAGTGAGATGAAAGAGGAAAGCGGAAAGCGGAGAAATTATAACATTAAATCAAGCAATTGATTTGATAAGAAAGTCTGTTGATGATGAAAAAGAAGATGAAATGTTTTATGGTATATTAATAGAACAAGCACCAACTGATAAAGAAAAAGATATAATAAGAAGTATTAGAAATGATGAAAGAAAACATAATCAAATTTTAAGAGAATTATATTATGATTTTACAGGTCAAATTTTGCCAGCAGATAATTTAACAAATAGTAGCAATAATCAAATGAGTTATAAAGCAAATTTAGAAAAGGCATTATTTTGGGAACTTGATGCTATTAAGAAGTATAGAAAAATAATGGGAACTATGCCAAGTGGTAAAAGTTATACTTTACTTATGTCAATAATGACAGATGAAATAAGACATGCAAATAAATATAATTTTTTAATTCAAATGCAAAAATAAAAATGTTTATAAAAAACATATAGATCTTTCTTTATAAATATTTGGACTATAAAAAGTCTTTATATTGTAAGAAAGATTTTTATATTTGAAAATACTAAAATTCTTCTAACTTTTTACAATGTGATATATTAAATGATTTCAGCAGTTATTTAAAGCCTTTTTAAAAATTTTTGAAAAAGAGAATTACTATTTTCATTTGTGAATTTTAATTTTAGATAATTTAAAAATAGATAAGTCAACATGATAAACACAAAAAATAATAAAATAATTAAAAGTTGTTTTTTTAGTTCTTCTTTTGGTAAAGCTATTAAAAAAAATAAATAATTTGTAATCATAAAATATTCCACCTTTTAGTATATATATTAGTACTTTATGTGGAATATTTTATTTAATGAAATACAAAAAGTCAATACAATATATTCAAAACAATATAAAACATACATAAAACATTAAGTGTTTTTTATGAAAGTAGCAATTTGTGTAATTATTTTAGTAGCATAAATAAATTCTTCTTCAGAATAATGTTGTAAACATTCTTTGGTTTTAGTTATAGTTGTATCATCAAAACCATATAAAATAAAGTCAGCTGAATGTCCACTTATATTTCTTAGTTTTTTTATACTTTTATAGACAAGGTTACCTTTTCCTTCTTCTACTAATCCTAGGAATTGTCCAGAAATGCCAATCTCTTTAGCAAGTTGAGTTTTATTCATATGTAGTTCATTTTCTCTAATAAATTTAATTCTTTTGCCTCTTTCTATTTGTTCTAATTTATCTAATTCTATTTCTTTACTGCTATGATTAATATTCATAAAAACCACTCCTTATACTTATTGTTCATTTTATATTAAAAAAACCGAAAATATATAGGAAAATATTCTACATTAATGTAGTATTCAATGAGGTTTTATGGTATATTATCCATAATAAGAATAAAAGGAGGAGTATAATATGGAATCTAAAGCAATGAAGATACTAATTATAGAAGATGATATTGATGACTGTAATAGATTTGTTAATTGTATCAAAGAAAGAAAAGATATAGAATTAGTTGGAATAACAGATTCAGACACAGAAGGATTAAAATATGTAAAGTTGAAGCACCCAGAAGGTATAGTTTTAGATTTAGAGCTAAATAATAGCACATCAGGCAACACGGATTCTCTAGAATTTTTATTAAATTTAAAAAAATTAAATTTGAATTATGTACCAATTGTAATTGTAACTACACATGTTAACTCAAAAAGAACTTATGAAATACTACATAGGAATGGAGTTGATCTTATATTATATAAAGATCATCCTAATTATTCATGTAATCAAGTCTTAAATAAATTCATTAATTTAAGAAAAATAGAAATACAATCAGATATTAAAAACTTAGAAGAGGAATTACGAGAAAGTGAAAGTAAAATTTCAGAACATATTTATCATGAGTTGGATTTGATAGGAGTAACAGCAAAGTTAAAAGGAAGAAAATATATTCATGATGCTATATTATACTTAATACAAAACGAAAATAGTAATATAAATGTTATACAACATTTAACGAAAATATATAAAAAATCAGGAAATACTATAACTAATGGAATTCAAAATGCAATTATACATGCTTGGAGAGTTTCATCAATAGAAGATTTAACAACATATTATACAGCCAAAGTGAATTATGAAACAGGAATACCAACGCCTATGGAGTTTATTTATTATTATGTTGATAAAATAAAAAAGATGATCTAGTAGTAAATACTAGATTTTTTTATTTTTCGCCATTTTTCATCATTTTTTTCTATTATTAGATACCGTTTATTTGAAAGTAATAAATGGTATTTTTTTATTGACACCAAGAGAAAAAACGAAATGGAAAAGGTGGTGAATATTATGAGTTGGGATGATTTCTGGAGATGGATTAGCAAATGGTTTTAAAGCATAATTGATAATTAAAAGGATAATCAATATATATAAATTTTATATTGATTATCTTTTTTATTTAATATATAATTGAATAAAATGACAGGAGAATTAGTAATAATGGAACGAGAGGAAGTAAGTATATCTATAAATTGTTTAGAAATATTGATTATTAGTATTCTTACTTATTATATTGCTATTAAAATAAGTAATACTAATGGAAAAGAGAAAAATAGAGTATTAATAATTATTTTATTTTTTATTGTTGCTATAATTTGTGCTGTTATAAAGAAATATACAAGTTCATTTTATAGCATAATATGTTTAAATTTATTGTTATCACTAATATTTTATAAGAGGGAGAAAAAGGATGTATTATATTCTATTATGATGATAGAAATTTCATTAAGTATTAATTATATTCTATTGTTTTTAGCAGGTTTAATAGCATATTTTCCAAATAAAATTTTTAATATAAAAAATGATTATATACAGTTTATAAGCATAATGTTAATACACATAATTTTTTCATATAATTTTACAAACATAAAGAGATTTAAAAATGGAATAATATTTTTTAAAAATAAAATAGAAAATGAATATTTTAATTTGATAATTTTAAATATAAGTATAGCTATTTTATTTTTTGCTATAATAATATCTAATTATAATGAAGAAATTGCGGACAAAGTAGGAATAGGATTTATTATCTTTTCTATAATAATGTTCATCACAATTCAAAAATCATTACAACTTTACTATAAGCAAAGGTTGTTAGTACAAGATTTAGAAGAAACCAAAAAGGAACTAGAGGACAAGAAAAAAGAAATAAAACAATTAGAACAAGAAAATCTAAACTTTAGTAAAACAAGTCATTCAATAGCACACAAACAAAAAGCATTAGAATACAAACTAAATGAATTAGCATTAAAGAACGAAATAGCAGAAGAAATAGATGTAAAAAATAGGCTAAACAACATCACAAAGCAAATATCAGAAGAACCAGAAATAGAAATTCCAAAGACAAACATTTCAGAAATAGACGATATGTTAAATTATATGAAATCAGAATGCATAAAAAATAAAATTAAGTTTGAAGTACAATTAAATGGAAACATATATCAAATGATTAATAATCATATAACAAAAGAAGAATTAGAAATATTAATAGCAGACCATGTAAAAAATGCAATAATTGCAGTAAAATGTTCTAATAATAGTAATAGAAGCATTTTAGTAAGAATAGGAAAAATAGACGGACAATACTCAATTTATATATATGATTCAGGAATTGAATTTGAAATAAATACATTGCATAAATTAGGAAAAATCCCAAGTACAACCCATAAAGAAAGTGGTGGAACAGGAATGGGATTTATGAACACTTTTGATACTCTTAAAAAACATAAAGCAAGTATTACTATTAATGAATATGGTAAACCAGCTAAAGATAATTATACAAAAGTGATTATGATAGTATTTAATAAAAAAGATGAATTCAATATTATATCTTATCGACAAAAAGAAATAGAAGTTAGAAAAAATAAAATTAACGTATAAAATATTGAAAATAAGTATAAGAACAAGCCCTTTATTCATACAAATTAATTAAGTAAGAATGGAGGGATTTATAATATGAAAAAATCTAAAGAAATATTGCATAAAATAAAAACAAGTAAATTACTAAAAATAGAATTAATTGTAACAATATTAGAATTAATTTTAGGTACTTTATTGCATTTTATTTATGAATGGTCTGGAAATAATGCAATTATTGCTAGTTTTAGTGCTGTTAATGAGAGCGTATGGGAACATTTAAAATTAGTTTTTTATCCTATGCTAATATTAGGATTAATAGAGTATTATTTTGTAAAAAATATTGCTAATAATTACATAGAAGCAAAAGCTATAGGAATATTTACAGCAATTAGCTTTATTGTTATAAGCTTTTTTACTTATACAGGAATTATTGGGACTAACTTTTTTATAATAGATATTCTAATATTTATTATTAGTATTATTTTAGGAGAATGGACTTCTTATAAATTAATGAAAAGAAAGAATGAAAGCACAATTCAAACTAAAATTTTAGCAGGCGGGATTCTTATATTTTTATTAAGTTGTTTTGTAATATTTACTTATGTTACACCACAAGTAAATCTATTTAGAGATTTTACAAATGGGACATATGGAATTACTAAACATAATTAAATGAAATTATTGGTTTGATTAAATTAATTATTTATTATTATGAAGTTTATATATTAATATTTTTATATTGAAATCATATGGAATATGTTGATTTGACTGGGATTTTGAATATTAATATATAAACTATTTATAAATTATGAGCCTAAATATTAATAAAAAAATAAAAAAATTCAAAAAAACTGTTGACAAATTATGGAAACGGTTTTATAATACAAAAGAATTAAATATTATTTCAATTTAAAAATTAATTTCAAATTAATTTAAATTCAATTAGAATCTAAAAAGTATTTTATCAAAAGATTCAAAAATACCAGGTAAAATTTAATAATATATATTTGGATATCTGAGGTCATTATAAACCCCCATAATTTAATTATAAGTTTAAAAATCCCTATATAAAATTAAGTCGAAAAAGATAAATTAAAGTCTACGCTGTTCGGCACAATCCATTAAAATTGATAAAAAGCAATTTGCAAAACATCCTTCATTTAAATAAAAATTATAATGGCCTCAGATATCCAAATGTATAAGAAAGGAAAAGTATGTTATCAGTTGTAAAAAGTTTAGCTTTACAGGGACTAGATGGGCGTATTTTGTCAATTGAAGTTGATATTTCATGTGGATTGCCCTGCTTTGAAATTGTTGGACTGCCTGACACAAGTGTAAAAGAAGCAAAAGAACGAGTAAAAACTGCAATAAGAAATACAGGAGTAGAATTTTTAAGTAGAAGAATAGTAGTAAACTTAGCACCTGCTGATATAAGGAAAGAAGGAGCAAGTTTAGATTTGCCAATTGCATTAGGAATACTGATTGCTAGTGGAGAAATAGAAAATAATTATTTAAATACTTTTTTAGAAGAAAGCATTTTTGTAGGAGAACTTTCTTTAGATGGAAGTGTTGAAAAAATAAATGGCGTATTACCGATATGTATTGAAGCAAAGAAATTAGGAATAAAAAGAATTATATTATCTAGAAAAAATTCTAAGGAAGCGGCAATAGTAGATGGATTAGAAATATTACCAGTTGATAATTTAAAACAATTAATGGAATACTTAAAAGGAGAGAAATATATTGAAAAAGAAAGGCATAAAGAGATAAATGACAAAAATTCAGAATTATATGAATTTGATTTTTCTGATGTAAAAGGACAAGAAAATGTAAAAAGGGCTTTAGAAATTTCAGCTGCAGGAGGTCATAATTGTATTTTAATTCGGAAGTCCAGGTGCTGGAAAAACAATGTTAGCAAAACGATTAGCAAGTATATTACCAGATATAAGTTTTGAAGAAGCTCTAGAGGTCACAAAAATCCATAGTATTACAGGTTTATTATCTGAAGAAAATCCATTAATTTTAAAAAGACCATTTAGAAGCCCACATCATACAATTACAGCAGCTGCATTAGTAGGCGGAGGTAAGAAACCAAAACCTCGGAGAGGTAAGCTTAGCACATTATGGGGTATTATTTTTAGATGAATTAACAGAGTTTAACAAAAATGTACTTGAATTGTTAAGAGGACCTTTAGAAGATAGAAAGGTAACAATAAGCAGAATAAATATTGCAATTACATATCCATGTAATTTTATTTTTATAGCAAGCATGAATCCATGCCCATGTGGATATTATGGGGCAAACAAGAGAGAATGTCATTGTAAGCCAGAACAAGTAAAAAGATATATTAATAAAATTAGTGGACCATTATTAGATAGAATAGATTTACATATTGAAGTAGAAAGTGTTACATATGAAAAAATTGATAAAACAAAAAATATAGAGACCTCAGAGCAAATAAGAAAAAGAGTTAATCAAGCTAGAAATATACAGTTAGAAAGATACAAAGATTATAACATTTTTTGTAATGCAGAATTGACACCAAGATTGTTAGAAAAATATTGTAAATTAGATAAAGAATGTAAAGAGATATTAGAAAAATCATTTAACAAACTAGGTTTAAGTGCGAGAGCATATGCAAAAATTTTAAAAGTAGCTAGAACAATAGCCGATATTGATGGGAAAAAAGATATTGAAATTAGCCATTTAGCAGAAGCAATTCAGTATAGAAGTTTAGACAGAAAGTATTGGGGGAATTAACAATAGATTTAGAAATAGTAAAAATTAAAATTGGAGATGAAATTTATCCGGAACAATTAAGAAAAATAAAAAATCCACCTAAACAATTATATTTAAAAGGAAATATAGAGTTGCTAAAGCAAAATTGCATAGCTATAATAGGCTCAAGAAGTTGTACAAAAAATGGAGAAAATTTAGCAAAAAAATTTGCATCAGAATTATCAGGGCAAGGTCTTACTATTGTTAGTGGAATGGCTAAAGGAATTGATGCAATAGTTCATAGAAAAACAATAGATGAAAATGGAAAAACAATAGCTGTTTTAGGAAGTGGTTTAAATTATATTTTCCCAAAGGAAAATGAGGGATTATATTATGATATATTAAAAAGCGGAGGATTAATTATTAGTGAATATTCTCCAAATGTAGAACCAAATTCAAAAATGTTTTTAGAAAGAAATAGGATTGTAAGTGGAATTTCAATTGGAATATTAGTAATTGAAGCAATGGATAGAAGCGGAACAAGTGTTACAGCTAGATTAGCTACACAACAAGGTAGAAAGGTATTTGTATTACCTCATGAAATAGAAGATATACATGGAAAAGGAACAAATAAATTAATTAGAAAAGGAGCAACTTTAATAACATCAACCCAAGAAATTATTGAAGAATTTGAATTTTTAAGTTTTAAGGAAATAAATGATAGTAAAACTAAAGCAATAAGAAGTAAGATAGTAAAAAAAGAATACCAAGAAATATATAATTTAATAAAAAATGGAGCTAGCAATATAAATGCAATATGTAAAGAATCTGAAAAGAGCATAAAAGATATAAATAATATTTTATTTATGCTAGAGATAGATGGAGTTATAACTAAAAAACAAGGAGAATATAAATGTATATAAATCAGCAAATAGGTAAATTAGGAGAAGATCTAGCTTGTAAATACTTAAAAGAAAATAAATACACAATAATAGAAAGAAATTTTAATTGTAAACAAGGAGAAGTAGATATAATAGCCTATGATACATATAGAAATGAATTAGTATTTTTAGAAGTAAAAACACGTTTTAATTTGGTATATGGAAGGCCAAGTGAAGCTGTTAGTAAAGTAAAACAAAGGCATATAATATCTGTTGCAAAATATTATATTTATAAAGTTAATATCAAAAATACTGCTATAAGATTTGATGTTATAGAAGTGTTTTTAGATAATAATGAATATAATATTAATCATATTAAACAAGCTTTTTATATATAACGAAAAAGAAAATTAATAATATAAAAAAGAATGTATAAGGTACATTCCTTCTTATAAATTTATATCTTAATTTTATTCCAATATTTTTCGTATTTTTCTTTTGCGGTATCAGGATTATATATACCTGTAAAATCTTTAATTGGTGCAAATTCATCATTTTCATCAACACGAAGAAGTAACATATCATCAAAAAAAGCAAAACTATCAAAGATAAAATTTTCAAATTTAAAAGAGTTTGGTTTATCAGGAATTTGCTTCATTCCTTCTTCATTAACAAAAGCATTTTTCTTATAAGCTCTATGGTAAGGTAAATGAATATTTGAAACCTTTTTAATAGCTTCTAAATTCATTAAATGAGAAAGTATATTAGCTTCTCTGTATTGATACATACCATCTTTAGATTTAGAAACAGATAACTTTATATCAATATCATCATAATCTAAAATGGAAGGCTTTCCGGATTTTTTACAATAAACAGCAACTTTATCTAGTGGTTTTTGTTTAAAAATAGATTTTGAGGCAATTTGATAACCACTATCGAAAGTTAAACCAATGAAAAGAGGGTCTATATTTTTCAATAATATATTATCAATTCCTCCAAAAGATACCCATTTTATATTGTTTTTCTCTAAGTCATCTATAATTTTATTATTTTTCATGGCTTTAAACACATTACCATTACCATTAGAACCATCTTTTATTAAGTAAGTTTCTTTTAAAATTAATTTGCCATCAATATTAATAATAGGAAGTTTTTCTTGTTTGAAAAATTTTATTTTTTCTTTTGGATAGTCAAAAAAGTTATGTGATTTAAAATATTCTTTTGTAGCAAAATCATTATCTTCACTAGTCATAATATACCAAGGAAGAGTAATATCATACTGATTGTTTGCGTTCTTTATATTTTCACACATTATTTCAAATAAAGACTTCCTGCAATGCTCCTGTTCAAAGTCTAATTCATAAGTCCCTTTTGGACCTTTATAACCTAATCTTGTTCCTTGACCACCAGCCATTGTTACTATTGCTAGAAAGCCAGATTTAATTATGTTTTCTCCAATAGCTATGTAATGTTCTAAATCTTCTTTTGAAATTTTGTCTTTTTCTATATGAGGTAAAGGAGATACTGTGTTTAAATCTAATTTTGTAGATTTAAAAGAGTTTTTATATAAAGTTAAGATTTTATTAAAATCTATTCCTAAAATTTGGTTTAATAAAAGCTCTTTTTGTTCTTCAGAAAGTTCATCATAGAAATATAGTAAATGTTCTTGGTTATAATGATGTAAAATTTCTTTAGCTTTTGTTAATTTATTATCCATAATTGTCACTCCTAATTTAATTTAAATGGTGTGGGAAGTGCTCCTTTTAAGCTTTGAATAACAATGTTTTTGTTAGATAAATTTGAAGCTTCTAAATCATCTATTTCTTTTTGAATATTATAAGGTATTCTTACCAAATTGAAAGAAATAGAATCTAGTTCTTTAGAATTGTAATTTCCCTCTATTATTATATAAGATGCAAGAGTCGAAAATTTGTTACTTTTGTCATCTACATCAGAATTCATCATTTCAACTGGAATACCTACACTTCCTGTATTAAATAAAGTTTTATTTTTATATCTAACTAAACAAGGTGTATGTATATGTCCATATCCAACAATATCTGGTTCAGGATCTTTAGAAGTTTTACCAATAAATTCGGTATTTTTAAATAAATCTTCTGGACCTTTTAATTCTGTACCAGCATATTGTGTTCCTTTATTTGAGAACATAGGATTATAGATGTTATCTAAGCCATATGGAGAAGCATGAAATAATCTTATTAGATGCCCACTCATATAAAATTCATGGAATACTGGTAAATTATAAATGAAATTAGCTCGTTCTTCACCGATTTTTTCTCTAGACCAAAATTTCTTGTCTTTAGCCTCAGGACGGCAAATTGCATAATCTGAATTACCAATTAGCATAACTTCGCAAACTTCTCTTAGTTTATCAATTACTAAATCAGGATGTGTACATTTTATAACATAATCTCCTAAACAAAATATTTTTTCTATATGGCGTTTTTTTATATCGGATAATACAGCATTTAAGGCAGTAATATTACCATGAACATCTGAAATAATTGCTATTTTTTCCATAAATCCACCTCCTAAAATCTAATTATTTCATTATATATTTCAATAGCGAAATTATCTGTCATACCAGAAATATAAGATATAATAGATTTATAAAAATCTTCTTTATTTTTGTAATCAAATATAATTTGATTTTTTAATTTTAAGTTTTTTCTGTTACCAAAATCAGAATAGTTTTGTAGAAATTCATAAAAACCATTACTTAATTTTGGGTAAAATTTATTTAATCTCTTAATGTTAGATAAAGTATTTTCTTGTTCAAAACAATTTTTTAATTTATCGTAAATTTGGTTAATAACTAAATTAAAAAATTTATTTGAAGGTATTATTCTATCACTAAAATAAATATTTTTATAATTAAAATCTTTTATTTTATATAGTAAATTAAATGCATCATTTGAAAAACACAACCCTTTTTGAGGAGTAGAATTTTTGCATAAATCTATTACTAAATAATTAATGATATTACTATTATTTAATGTATAATCAGATGAATTATAATTTAATAAATCGTAAAGTTCTTGTAAATGATTATCTAAAATCCCTAAAGTTATAGCATCTTCAATGTCACGTCCTATATAAGATATTTTGTCAGAAATTTTTACTACGCAACCTTCCCAAGTATAAGGAGAATATTGGTTGGGAGAAAGATAGTTATTTAAATCAATAAATTCATCTCTTGGTTTTAGTGCATTTTCTGTAATTTCGCCACAATGAGAGATAATGCCATCTCTAATACCATAAGTTAAATTTAAATTATTTTTGTATCCATCGTGACCTTCTAGAAGTTCAATGGAATCCACAAAATGTAATCCATTTTTTTCATGCCAAAAAGGACTACCTAAGTCTCTTTTAGAAATTTCGGATAGAATTTTTTCTCCACTATGTCCAAATGGGCTATGACCTAAATCATGAGCAACTGCAATAGCTTTTGTTAATTCTGTATTTAGTCCTAAATAACTAGCAATTGTATAGCTGATTGATTCTACATGTGTAACATGTTCACCTCTTGTACAAATGTGATCATTTTCAGGTGAAAAGAATACCTGTGTTTTATGTTTTAGTCTTTTATAAGCATTAGAATGAATAATTCTTGTATAATCTCTATCAAGTTCAGTTCTAATGTCAGAATTTTTATAAGATAAAGGTAAAATTCTAGAAATTGTATTTTCCCATTTTGAATTATTTGGGTTTATAGCTACTTCTTGAAATGAATTTTTCATATGTCCTCCTCTGTAAATATAATCATTATAATATAGTTTACAACAAATCAAAATAAAAGTCTAGAGGACAAGTTTAAGTTACATATTTAATAAAAAATAAATATAAAAAATAAATATAAAAAATAAATTGAAAATAAAATGGAAAAGGAGTATAATAATTTTGAAATGAAAGGAGAGTAAAAGATGTTTAATTTAGTAAGAGATGACTTTGATGAAAATTCAGAAGATATATTGAACTCTATTAATAAAATGCTAGAGCAAAATAAAGAATTAAAAGAAGAAGAAAAGAAGAATGAAAAACAACAATAAAAATTTGTGGAGGATTAGAAAATGGGAAAATTATTTGTAATAGATGGAACAGATGGAAGTGGAAAACAAACACAATTTAATAAATTGCAAGAAAAACTAAAAGAAGAGGGAATTGATTATAAAGTGGTAAGCTTTCCAAATTATGAAAGTCCAAGTTCATCTTTAGTAAAAATGTATTTATCAGGAGAATTTGGCAAAAATGCAAAAGAAATTAGTCCTTATATAGCGTCAACATTTTATGCGGCAGATAGATATGCAACTTTTCAAACAGGATATAAAGAATATTATGAAAAAGGAGGAATTATATTAGCAGATAGATATACAACAGCTAATATGGTTCATCAAGCAGGAAAAATAAAAGACAAAGAAGAAAGAAAAAAATTTTTAAATTGGTTGTGGGATTTTGAGTTTAATTTATATGGACTACCAATTCCTTCTGAAGTATTTTTCTTAAACATGCCAGTAGAAAAATCACTAGAGTTAATGGCAAATAGAGAAAATAAATTTACTCATGAAGCAAAAAAAGATATTCATGAAAGTGATAAAAATCATTTAATTGATGCATATTCAGCAGCTTGTGATGTTGCAAAGGAATATAACTGGTATGAAATAAAATGTGTAAAAGATAATAAAATAAGAACTATTGAAGATATTCATGAAGAAATTTATAATGAAATAAAAAAGCATATTTAAGGTAATATATTTTATAAAAGTTAAATATGAATATAGAAAAATAGAGAAAAAATGAGAAACAAAGAGATAAAAGAAAAAATACAGAGATATAGATAATAGAAAGAATAAAAAAATAAAAAAAGAACCGATGTAAACTAATAATAAATTTGGAATAATTTTCTAAAAATGTTATAATATATATCGATGGTGCATTATTCTAGTCATACTAACTTTACGAGGGTGGGGCTAAAAATCCACTAAAGGGCACATCGTTGAAGTTTCTTGTTTGTGCGCGAAATGCCAGTTTTGTGTGTATTCAGGGAGTAAAGAGGTTAGGGAAGTATGTAATGGCATACATATGATCCCTGGTTTCGTGGAGGCTTAATAAATTTTAAGTAAAACCTATGTTGAGTGCCAAGACACGAAATACATAGAGTAGCCTGTCTCGAGTGAGTGTATTGGGATTAATTTTTTCATAAGTGAAGTTGATTTTGGCCAAATTGATTATACTTTTAATTATGAAATTGCATTTGCAAAAAAGACTAGTAAAGTAATAAAAGTATGTTAAGGAAAACTTCTAGGATGTTTGCTTAAATCAAAATAGCATAGAAGTCTAGGGATTAAGGTACAGATTTAAGTGGCGATCTGGTGTCTATGTTAAATTAGATATTCTTCTTAATCGGAAACGGCTATAGCAGTAATGCTAAGCGAGGAATAGAGAAATTCGACCAGACCTAAACTGTAAAATTTACTTAGACTTTTACCATCTAAACAATAAAAATAATTAATTAGGCAGATTTAATCTGCCTAAAATCATATTACAAAATAAATAATAATTTAACTAAAAAGGAGAAATAATGGATAAAGAGCAAATAAAATGGTTTATACAAGTATTTATTATGACATTTATATTATCAATGCTATTTTCTTATATATCAGCAAATGGTGTATCTAATTTAAGTTTAATACCAGCTATATTAATACTAATTTTAGTAATTGGAATAGGAATATTTTTTGATATTATTGGAGTTGCAGTAACTGTAGCTAATGAACATGAATTTCATGCTAAAGCAAGTAAAAAAATAGAAGGTTCAAAAGCTTCAATAAAATTAATAAGAAATGCTCCTAAAGTTGCAAATATTTGTGCAGATGTAATTGGAGATATATGTGGAGTTTTAAGTGGAGCAATTAGTGCTTTAATAGCAATGAAAATAACAGAACAATTTGGATTGTCTTTTAATATACAATTTATTCTAAGTGCAACAGTAGCAGCTTTAACAGTTGGAGGAAAAGCATTAGGAAAAGGTGTAGCTAATAACAATTCAACTAAGATAGTTCATGCTGTAGGAATAGTATTAAATAAATTTAGTAGGAAGTAAGAGGTTTCTCTTACTTTTTAATATGAAAAAATGGATAAAAAAAGAAAAAGAGTAAAAAATTAAAATGAGGTGAATTGCATATGAAAGCATTAATAACAGGAGCATCTTCTGGAATTGGGAGAGATATGGCAAGGAATTTAAGTAAAAGAGGTTATGATTTAATATTAGTAGCAAGAGATGAGAATCGATTACAAGAATTAAAAAAAGAATTGGAAATATATAAAGTTAATATAGAAATCATAGCCATGGATTTAGCAATAGAGGAAAATTGCAAAGAATTGCATAAAAAAGTAAAGGATATAGATTTCTTAATTAATAATGCAGGTTTTGGAGATTGCGGAGATTTTACAAAGACAGATTTAGATAAAGAAATAGCAATGATACACACTAACATAATTGCTTATCATATTTTAACTAAACTATATTTAATAGATATGAAAAAAGTAAATAGAGGAAAGATTTTAAATGTAGCATCTATAGCAGGATTTATGCCAGGCCCACTAATGTCTACTTATTATGCTACTAAGTCATATGTAGTTAGATTATCAGAAAGCATTAGAGAGGAATTGAGAAAAGAAAATTCGAAAGTACAAATTAGTATTTTATGTCCAGGACCAGTTGATACAAATTTTAATAAAGTTGCTAATGTGAAGTTTCACATGAGAGAAGCTAATAGTCAAAAAGTTGCAGACTATGCCATAAAACAGGTACAAAAAGGAAAATTTTATATTATACCAGGAATTGATGTAAAATTTGCTAAAATTGGAGCTAAAATAGCACCTGCATCAATAGTAAGTAAAATCACTTATAAAATACAAAAAAGAAAATTGCAAAGAAAATAAAATATTAAAAACATATATAAAAATAACTTGCCTATCCTAATAAATTAGTTTATAATAAAATAAACTAATATTAGGAGAATAAGTAATGTGGAAAAGAAAAGAATTAAAAAGTAGAGCCAGACAAGTTGTTAAAAAAAATTACTGGACTGCAATTGTTATATGTTTTTTAATAGCGTTATTAACAGGAGAGTTTGGCACATCAATTTTAGGAATATATCAGCAAGAAGATTCAATGAATCCTTATTATATTTTTATGCATAAAGATGAAATAGCAGATGAAAACACAAATAATAATAATGAACAACAACTACAACAAGAACAAGAGATAATAACAAAAATAGAAGAAAAGAAAGAAAACTTAAGTGATATTGAACTGAAAATATGGAATGCAATTGAAGCAAATTTAGATAGTATAACAAAATCACAGAAATATGTATTTAAAATTTCTGATGCTATAAAATATTTTAACTTAAATGAAATGACTTCAGGTATAGTACTTTCAATTATGGCGATAATATCAATTGCGTTTACTATTATAATAGCAAATCCTCTTATAGTAGCAGGAAAAAGATATTTTATAAAGGCAAGAGAAAAATCAAGTACCAAAATATCAGTCCTTGGAGAAATTTTTAAAAATAAGAATTGGACAAACATATCAGTAACAATTTTTTTGAAAGACATTTATAATTTTTTATGGTATTTTACAATTATAGGACGGATTTATAAAGAGTTATGAATATACAATGATACCATATATTTTGGCAGAAAATCCAAAGATAGAAAGAAAAAAGGCATTTAAACTTTCAAAGGAAATGATGAAAGGAAACAAATGGAAAACATTTATTTTAGATCTTTCTTTTCTAGGATGGGAATTATTATCTATATTTACATTTGGATTGTTAAATATATTTTATATAAATCCTTATAAAGTTGCTACAACAGTAGAATTATATGAAGTATTAAAAAAACAGATAATATCTCAAAAGAGTGAATATTATGAAGAATTAAATAGTTTAGAATTAAAATAGATTTAAAGAAATAGTAGTAATATAAAAAATTACTACTATTTTTAATTATAATTTAAAGAAAAAATAAAATAAATTCATTTTATTGCACTATAACAATTGTATCATATTTTACAAAAAATACATATCGAAATTTGTAGAAAGAAATAAAAAATATTAAATTTAGTTTTTGTGAAAATAAAATGCATGAAAAAAAGGTAATATAATAAAATATTATGTAGATACTTATCAAAAAATGTAAAATAACAAGATAAAATGCGATGAAAAAAGCTTGAAAACCCAGCTATATAGTAGTATTATAAAAAAATGTGAAATGCAAAAGAGGGGGTAAAAATGAAAACATTTTTTGGGAGTATTTTTATTGAAAAAGAAAAATTACAGGAAGCAGGTGTAAAATATCCTATAAAGTTAGAGTATTATAAAATAATAAATGAAGATGAATTTATTAATAAAAATAATGCAAAATATGGAATAAGAGTGGTAAAGACTGAATATATAGGAAACAATACTAAAACAGAAGATAAAACACTTAAATATTTATCTAGCAATGAACAAAAAGTAAATGAAATATTGAAAATATTAAAGAAAAATGAAGTGACACCAATTTGTTTGGAAGATGTTATTTGTGACTTTTCAAAAGAAATTCTTTTTTTATAATGAAAACAAAATTTTTTAAAAAGCTTGCATATTATGGAAAATTAGTCTAGAATAACTTATAGTAAATATGAAACAAAGAAAGTTAATATAGATAATAAGCATAATATAAGGAGGAATATATGGCTGATAAGTTAATAATAGTAGAATCACCAGCAAAAGCTAATACTATAAAAAAATTTCTTGGTGGTAGTACAAAAGTAGTAGCATCAATGGGACATATAAGAGATCTACCAAAATCGAAATTAGGAGTTAACATAGAAAATGATTTTGAACCAGAATATATAAATATTAGAGGAAAAGGAGATTTAATAAAATCTTTAAAAAAAGATGCAAAACAAGCAAAAAAAGTATATCTTGCAACTGACCCTGACCGTGAGGGAGAAGCAATAGCTTGGCATCTTGCAACAATATTAAAAGACGATAATAATAAAATAACCAGAGTTACATTTAATGAAATAACAAAAGGAGCTGTACAAAAAGCAATTAAAGAGCCAAGAGACATAGATTTAAATTTAGTAGATGCACAACAAGCAAGGCGTGTTTTAGATAGAATTGTAGGATATAAAATAAGTCCATTATTATGGAAAAAGGTAAGAAGAGGCTTATCAGCAGGACGTGTACAATCTGTAGCAGTAAAATTGATTGTTGATAGAGAAGAAGAAATTGAAAAGTTTATACCAGAAGAATATTGGAATATTTATGCTAACTTAGAAGAACCAGAGACCAAAAAACATTTTGAAGCAAAATTTTACGGTAAAAATGGTAAAAAGCAAGAAATACATTCAGAAAATGATGTAAAAGAAATTATAAAAGCAATTGAAAAAGCAAAATATTTTGTAGATGATGTAAAAAAAGGAGAAAAGAAAAGAACTCCAGCACCACCATTTACAACTAGTACAATGCAACAAGAGGCTTCGAGAAAATTAGGATTTACTTTAAAGAAAACAATGTCAATAGCTCAAGGGTTATATGAAGGAGTAAAAATACCAGAAAAAGGAACAATAGGATTAATTACATATATGAGAACAGATTCAACAAGAATATCAGAAGAAGCAAGAAAATCAGCAAAAACATATATAGTAAGTACATATGGCGAAAAATATTATGAAAATAGATATTATAAAACAAATAAAGATTCACAAGATGCACATGAGGGTATTAGACCAACTTATGCAGAATTGGAACCAGATAAAATTAAGGAAGCATTAACAAAAGATCAATATAAATTGTATAAATTAATTTATAATCGTTTTATGGCAAGCCAAATGGCACCAGCTATATATAATACAATTTCAGCAACAATAAATGCAAATAACTATAATTTCAAGGCAAATGGACAAAGCATAAAATTTAAAGGATTTATGACTTTATATGTAGAAGAAACCGATTCAAAAGAACAAGAAGAAAAGATGCTGCCAGAATTAAAAGAAAAACAAGAGGTTAAGTTAGATAAAATAATTCCAAAACAAAGTTTTACAGAACCACCACCAAGATATACAGAAGCAAGTCTTGTAAAGGCATTAGAAGAAAAGGGGATAGGAAGACCAAGTACATATTCACCTACTATAACAACTATTCTAGAAAGAAGATATATTGAAAAAGAACAAAAACAATTAATTCCTACAGAATTAGGAAAGATAGTAAATAAATTACTAATAGAAAATTTTACAGATGTTATTAATGTAGAATTTACAGCAAAGATTGAAAGTGAATTTGATGAAATAGCTGAAGGAAAAGAAGAATGGAAAAAAATGCTAAGAGAATTTTATGGACCATTTGAAAAAGAATTAGAAAAAGTTGAAAAAGAATTAGAACATGTTGAATTGGTAGAAGAAGTGTCAGATGTGCCATGTGAAAAATGCGGAAGAATGATGGTATATAAATATGGAAGATATGGAAAATTTTTAGCATGTCCGGGATATCCAGAATGTAAAAATGCAAAACCAATTATAGAGACAATTGATGTACCTTGTCCAAAATGTGGTGCAACAGTACAAGTTAGAAAGACAAAGAGAAAAAGGAATTATTATATTTGTGAAAACAATCCGGAAAGCTGTGATTATATATCTTGGAATAAGCCAAAACCAGGTGAAAAATGGAATCCAGAAGAAGCAGAAGAAATAAAAGCAGAAACAAAAAAGAAAACAACGAGAAAAACTGCTAAAAAGAAAGCTAAAAAAGTATAAATATAAAAAAACGATAAAACGTTAGTATATCAACATTTTATCGTTTTTTTTGATGGAGGCGACACCCGGATTCGAACCGGGGATCAGAGTTTTGCAGACTCGTGCCTTACCACTTGGCTATATCGCCATTTTAATATATTATATGCTCTATATTTTTATATAGAACCTGGAGCGGGAAACGGGGCTCAAACCCGCGACCTCTGCCTTGGCAAGGCAGCGCTCTATCAACTGAGCTATTCCCGCATTTTTAAATTTAATTTATTATATGCGTCAACATTTAAAATGATACCAAAAATACACAATATTGTCAAGTACTAGAAGTACTTTTATAAAAAGAATTTGATATTGTTGAGTGTATAGTGTATAGTTTCAAAAAAGATAGAGAGAATATTGAAAACATCAAATATTCTCTCTATTTAGAATTATTTAAGACTTCTTAAATAATAGAGATGTCTTACATTATGCTGCTTTTGAAAACCAATCTTCTTACATAAAGTAATTAACGATTTATTTTTATAATAGATATTGATAGTTATTATATGGTATTTCTCTAACAAAATTTTCAAAAGTTCTTTTAAAGCTTCTATGACAAAATCATTATTATAATGTAATCCTTTGAAAAAAGAAATATATATAGAACCAGAAAATTGACAATGTACGCAAAACGAAATATTTTTATTTTGCGAATCGGTGATAAACCATACAGATTCACCATCAGAATCTACAAGAGCTTCCTTTAAAATAAATGTTTTTGTTTCGACTAATATTGGTTGTTTCCGGGCATCCATAAAAAGCCACCTTTCTAATTATAATATATAAATTATAACATAATTCTTAATATATATAAAGGGATTTTTGAAATTTAAATAAAAATATATATAAATAGAAAAGAGAAGTAAATTAATTTACTTCTCTAAAAAATCTATATTCATTACCAGAAGTGCTTTTGCTTTTATATATATAGCCATTATAAATACCGCCATTATTGTCATCTAAATTAACATCTAGTTTCATGTTATAAGCAAAAGTTTGGTTTAAATTATTTACAATATGAATTGTAAATCTTAGAGTATAGTTAATATCTTCTAAATTGATATTTGCTTCTTTTAATACTTTGCCATTAAAAGAAATAGATTTTGAATCATCTGTTACTGAATAGTTTGTTAAAATATCTTTATTTAAATAGCCTAAAGTAATAGGATTAGAACAATCAGTGTAAAAAGTTGGTTCATCATAGTTGTGATTTTCATTTTCCTGATTTGTATTTATAATTTTAAAATCTATTCTATTATTTTCAGGTTGTTTTATATCAGTATATTTACCAACATTAAAAGAGTTTTTATAATTTAATATTTTAGTTCCTTTATCAACGTTAGATGTCATAACAATATTGTCAATATATAGTTCTTTCACAGAATTTTCATCAGTTAATTCAGAACTAGATTGACTATTATCAATATAAATTGATAAATCAGTATATTGACAAATACTCATGTCTTTTAAAGATTGATCTTTAGAATTGCTAATAGCATTAGCACTGCTATATAATAATATTTTTTGCACATTGAAAATAGAATTTTCATTTTCATCAGCAATTTCTATCATTTGATTTGTAAAATTACTTTTAGCAAAAGAAGGTGAAAGTACAAAATGATAATATAGTAATAATACAATAAATGCTAAGATTATTAATAGCGTAAATGCAAGTCTAACGTTTTTTATTTTAAAATTTATTTTTTTCATGTAAACTCCCTTCTAAAAGAGTGGAATTAAAGTCTATTATATAATAATTCCATATAACTATATACTTTTTTATGCCAATCTTGATCTGTTGCATATCTTGTATTAACACCAGATAAAGTAGGGCCATTATAATACCAGCCAGCTGCAGTTTCTCCATCGTAAATTTTAGTTCCAGATGGATTTAAATAATATTTAACTAGAGATTTAGCAACTGTTTCAATACCTTCTGAATAATCAGTAAATTCAAATGATGATTCATAAGGAGTATTGTCATAAGAACCATATCCAAATAAATTTTTCTTATCATTTGCAATTTGTGAAGTTCCCCATCCACTTTCATGAATTGCCATAGAAGCTAGGAATAGACCATTAATGTTATATTTCTTTTCCATATTATAAAATACTTGATAATTATCTTGGAATATTTTATTAGTATCATTTGGCAAACCAGTAAATATTTTTTTATAATCATTTAAAGTTAAGCCACTTACCTTATTTAATTCCATATTAATATTGACTTTTAATAAAATTCTTTGAATTCTATTTTTTTCTACAATGTTTGGAGTGGTATAAGATGATGTTAGATTAGATGTTTTTATATATCCTTCTATTCCATCAAAGGAAACTTTACACCATTCTTCATTAGGAAGTTCTAGTAATTTAACATCAATGCTTTTCTTTATTTCTGCTACATCTTTAGAATTTGCATCAGCAGATTCCTTTAAGTTAGCATTATCAATAAAGTACATAATATCACCAATGTGAACATGATGTTTTGCTAAAAATTCAGAAGTTCCTAAATCTATAATTTTAGGTGTTGGATCTGTAATTTTTTCTTTAGATAAGATGATTTCTTCTACAAAATTTCCATTCTCATATGTTTTTACAGCTGTTATCTTATCTTTTCCAAGAATACCTTCTTGCTTAATAATTTCTTCTCCTTTTGGTAAAGTAGGAGCATCATTATAGGTTGTTTCAAATTCTACATCACGTTCTTCAACTACTTGCTCTTTTACTCTATCCATATCAGAATTTTCAGAAATAATGTTTTGTATATTTAGACTATGTCTATTAATTTCATATTCTGATATATTATCAGGAGTATCTACTTTGGCATAGCTAGTTTTAAAAGAAGTGTCTTTAGGAAAAAGTATCGCCATTCCCACAATTAAAATACTGCAACCTGTTATAATATGAGACAATTTTAAATCATTTGTTTTATATGTAGATTTTTTATTCTTTGAATTAGATGAATAAATAATATTATTATTACTTTGCGCTGTTTCAGTTTTATAAGGTTGTCCAGCATTTGGATTATGTTGCATTTCTTGCAATTCTTTAAAAACATCAGACAGATTCCTATTTTTATAATCATAAGAATTCTTATTGTTCAACATATTTTTACTCGCTTTCTTTATAAAATAATACAACATTATTATATAATAATAATGAGAAGATGTCCATAAATTTTGACAAAAAATATCGAGATAGAAAAAATTACTATAAATTAGCTAATTACTTGCAAAATTTGTAAAATAGTATATAATATAAACATATCTTTAAGAGAAATAAGAGGTGTAAAAGTGGAATTTGAAAAAATAGAAAATAGCATAGGATATACATTTAAAAATAAAGAATTATTAAAAAAGGCATTAACACATACGTCTTATGCTTATGAAAACAATATAGAAAGTAATGAAAAATTAGAGTTTCTAGGAGATAGCATTTTGGAATTTATATCAAGTAAATATATTTATCAAAAATATCCAAAGCTAAAAGAAGGAGAAATGACAAAAGTTAGAGCAACTGTAGTTTGTGAAAAAAGCTTATATAAGGTTGCAAAATCACATGATTTTAGTGAGTTTTTAAATTTAGGAAAATCTGAATTAAAAACAGGAGGAAATAAAAGACCAGCTATTTTAGCAGACAGCGTAGAAGCAGTAATAGCAGCTATTTATTTAGATGGTGGATTAGAATATGCTGATAAATTTATTATTGAAAATTTAAAAGAAGAAATAAATGAAGCAACAAAACATGTGGGAAATAAAGACTACAAAACTGTATTACAAGAAAAACTTCAAATTCATGGAGATGTGAAAATAGAATATGAAATAATAAAAGAAGTTGGACCAGATCATGATAAAACATTTGAAGCGCAGGTAAAGTGCGATGGAAAGATATTAGCACAAGGAGAGGGAAAAAGCAAAAAAGAAGCACAAATGCATGCAGCTAAAAAAGCTTTAGAAAATATAAAATAGAAAAGAGGTAAGTCTATGAAAAAACAATACATAATACCTATATTTGTGCCACATTTAGGGTGCCCAAATGATTGCGTTTTTTGTAATCAGAAATCAATTAGTGGACAAAAAAGTAATATGACAAAAGAAAAAGCAAAAAAAATAATAGATGATTACCTAGAAAGTATAAAAGATGAAGAAGTAGAAATTGAAATAGCTTTTTTTGGAGGGAGTTTTACAGCAATAGAAAAGGAGAAGCAAGAAGAGTTATTAAAAGTAGCATATGAATACATTAAAAATGGAAAAGTAGAAAGCATTAGAGTTTCAACAAGACCAGATTGTATAGATAAAGAAACATTAAAAAGATTAAAAAAATATGGAGTTAAAACAATTGAATTAGGAGTTCAATCAGCTAATGATTATATTTTAAAAAAAGCTAATAGAGGTCATACTTTTGCAGATGTAAAAAAGGCTTCTAAAATGATAAGATGGAATGGATTTAAATTAGGACACCAGATGATGGTCGGATTGCCAGAAAGCACAAGAATAGATGAAATTAATACAGCAAAAGCGTTAGTAAAGTTAAAGCCTAAAATGGTAAGAATTTATCCAGTTTTAGTTATAAAAAATACTAAATTGGAAGAAGAATATAAAGAAGGAAAATATCAACCATTGTCAGTAGTACAAGCAGTAGAGATTTGTAAAGATATTGTTAGAATTTTTGCAGATAAAAATATTGATATAATAAGAATAGGTCTTCAAAATACAGAGGAGATATCTGATCCTAAGAACGAAGGTAGTGAAGTTGTTGCAGGCCCATATCATCCAGCTTTTAGACAATTGGTAGAATCCGCTATGTGGTATGATGCAATTGTTGGAAAAATAAAAAAATTAAATGCTAAAGTAAAAGAAGTAGAAGTTAGTGTCAATCCGATAGATAGCAATAATGTAATTGGACATAAAAAAGAAAATGTTATAAAATTAAAAAATACATATGATGTAGATTTGATTTTAAAACAGGATAAAACTATAAAACAAGGCAAGTCAAGAATTAATATAACAAAGACATATGATAATTAAAACATAAGAAAAAGTTAAATTTACAAACAAGAATAGATACTATATTTAGTACTTTTAGTGCATAAATCACCCTTATTTTACCAATACTAAAATAAAGGTGATTTTTTTATGCATATAGAAGAAAAAAATAATATAAAAAATATAATATTTGATATTATAGGAACAATAATTGGAGCATTTATAATGGCAATAGGAGTTTCTCTATTCTTATTACCAAATCAACTATCTTCAGGAGGAATTGCAGGAATTGCAACAATTACGTATTACTTATTTAATATACCAATGGGAACAATGATACTTATTATTAATGTTCCATTATTTTTACTATCAATTTATAAAATAGGAAAAATGTTTTTTATAAAATCATTAATTGGAACAGTGTCACTGTCAGTCTTTATCGATATATTAGATAGAATAGAACCTCTTACACATGATAGATTTTTAGCTTGTGTTTATGGAGGGATTATTATAGGGTTAGGGACAGCTATAATATTAAAAGTAAACTCTTCAACAGGTGGAACTGATTTAATTAGTTATGTAGCAAAAGAATACAAACCAACTATGAGAAGTAGCAATGTTATTATGATATTAGATACTATAATAGTCATTTTAAATATAGTATTTTTCAGAGAAATAGAAATAGGGCTATATTCTGCAATTGCTATATATTTAATGGGAAAAATAATTGACATAGTATTTGAAGGAACATATTTTACTAAACTAATTTTAATTGTTTCAGAGCAAAATGAAGAGATAGCCAAAGAAATAGAAGAGAAAATTCAAAGAGGAGCAACAGGCTTATATGGAAAGGGAATGTATACTAATAAAGAAAAATTGGTGTTAATGTGTGCAGCTTCTAGGAGAGATGTTGCTAGAATTAAAATAATAGCAAGAAAACTTGACCCCTCTAGTTTTATTATTATAACAAATTCAAGAGAAGTAGTTGGTTTGGGATTTAAAAAAAGTTAAAGATGACTGATAATTTTATGTTGATTCATTGATAAATTTTAAAAAATGAAGTAAAATAATATTAGAAAAATAAAAGAGAAACTTGTGATTTAAAATATAATAGGAGAGAACTTATAATGAAAGAACAAAAATATAAATTGAGAAATGTAGAGTCTTTTGAATTAAGAGATATATTTGAATGTGGACAATGCTTTAGATGGAACAAACAAGAAGATGGAAGCTACACAGGAGTATTTAAAAATAATGTGCTAAACGTAAAAAAGAATAAAGACGAGATTATATTTGAGGGAATATGTGAAAATGAAATACAACAAACAGTAGAAAATTATTTTGATCTTAACCGTAATTATGAAAAAATAAAAGAACAACTATCAAAAATAGATCAAAATATGAAAATGAGTATTGAATACGGAAATGGAATTAGAATATTAAATCAAGATTTATGGGAAACTATTATTTCGTTTATAATATCTGCTAATAATAATATTCCAAGAATAAAAGGAATTATAGAAAGATTATCAGAAAAATATGGAGACGAAATAAAATATAAAGGAAACAAATATTATACTTTTCCAACCCCAGAGCAACTAAAAAATGTTACAGTTGAGGAATACAGGAAATTAGGGTTAGGATTTAGAGACATAAGATTATATGAAACCACAAAGATGATATTAAATAAACAAGTAGACATAGAAAATATGAAAAATAATCCAAATACAATAGAAGTAAGAGAAGAATTATTAAAATTATCGGGAGTGGGACCTAAAGTAGCAGATTGCATTTTATTATTTTCAGATTTAAAAAGATTTGAAGTATTTCCAATTGATGTATGGGTAAGAAGGGTTATGAATGACTTATATATAAAAAATGAAGATGAAACAAAAGTTAATAAAAAACAAATTGAAAAAATAGCAAATGAAAAATTTGGAGACTTAGCAGGATTGGCTCAACAATATTTGTTTTATTGGAGAAGAGAAGCATAAGATATAAAAATAGTGCAGAACATAAATATGGAGGATTTAATGGGATTAAGAATTATATATGGAAAGCCAGGAAGTGGTAAAAGTACATATTGTTTTCAAGAAATATCTAAATTAATAAACAAGGAACAAAAGATTTTTATTATTACTCCAGAACAGTTTTCTTTTACAGCAGAAAGAAAGTTAATGGAGAATGTAAAATCGGGCGCTGTGATTAATGCAGAGGTAATTACTTTAAGTAGAATGGCATATAGAGTTTTAAAAGAAGTAGGAGGAAATGATAAAAGCAGTCTTTCTAAATGTGGAAAAGCAATGCTTATTTATTCTATTTTAAGTACATATAAAAAAGAATTAAAATTTTTAGGAAAATCAGATGAAAATATAGATTTAACAATGTCTGCAATTGCAGAGTTTAAAAAACATGGAGTAACAGTAGATAATCTAAAAAATGAAATAAATAATACAAAAGATACATATTTAAAATCTAAATTGTTAGATATGAGTTTATTATATCAAAAGTTTGAAGAAAAAATAAAAGACAATTATATAGAAGAAACAGATTTATTAACAATGCTCGCAAATTGTTTAGAAAAAACAGATTTAGTAAAAGAGAGTATTATATATATCGATGAATTTGCAGGTTTTACTTATCAGGAATATCAAGTAATAAGAGAATTAATAAAGCAAGCAAAACAAGTTAATATTACTATGTGTATAGATAATTTGAAACAAGGAAATAATCCAGAAGCGGATATATACTATTCTAATAAGGTAACATTATCAAAAATGCTAAATTTGGTTGAGGAAAATGGGTTTAAGTTAGAGCAACCAGTTGAATTAAAAAAACAATATAGATTTAAAACTGACGAATTAGAACATTTAAGTAATAATATTTATAATATGAAATCCACAAAATATGAAAAAAATGTGGAAAACATACATCTATTTTTAGCCAAAAATGAGTATTCAGAAATAGAAGAAGTAGCAAAAACGATTAGTGAATTAGTTAGGCAAGAAAAGCTAAGATATAAAGATATTTCTATTATTACAAAAAATATTAATGAATATGCATCTTTAGTAAGAGCTATTTTTGATAAGTATGAAATACCAGTGTTTATTGATGAAAAAAGAGATTTAAATCAAAATATTATTGTACAATACATATTGTCAATTCTAGAAATTTTAATAGGCAATTTTTCAAGTGAATCAGTTTTTAGTTATATAAAATTAGGATTTACAAATATTGATAAAGATGAAATTTTTGAATTAGAAAATTATTGTACAAAATGGGGAATTAAGCATAATAAATGGAAAAAAGATTTTATCTATGAATTAGAAAAAGAAGAAAAAGCAAAAGTAGAAAGACTAAATGAGATAAGAAAGCAAATTATAGATCCTCTAGTTGCTATGCAACAAAAAATAAAAAATGATAAATCAGCAGAGAATATAACAAGAGAGCTATATCAATTCTTACAAGAGCAAAAATTAGAAGAAAAGATTGCAATAAAAATAAAGAAATTAGAAGATAAAAAATTACTAGATTTAGCAAATGAATACAAGACAAGTTACAAGACAATATTGGATATTTTAGATGAGATTATTATTATATTTAAAAATGAAAAAATGACGATAGATCAATACAGTAAAATATTAAAAATAGGTCTAAAAAATAGTGGATTAGGAAAAATACCTGGGACACAAGATCAAGTCATATTAGGAGATGTAGATAGATCAAGAAGTCATAAAGTAAATACAGTGTTTATTATAGGAGTAAATGATGGAAGCTTTCCAAGTGTAAATAAAGATGAGGGATTTTTTAATGATGCAGATAGAGAATATTTAAAACAGGAAGGAATAGAACTTGCTAAAAGTACATTAGACAAATTATATGAAGATAATTTTAATATATATAAAGCATTTACAACTGCAGAAAATCAGATTTATTTATCTTATGTGTCTTCAGATTGTGATGGTAAATCATTAAGACCGTCAATATTAATTGGAAAAATAAAAAAAATGTATCCAAAGTTACAAGAAAAAAGTGATGTAATCTATAAAGAATATAAAGTAGAAAATAAAATAAGTACATATGAACAACTAATAGAAAATATATCAAGGTTAAGAAATAAAGAAAAAATTGATGATGTATGGTATTATATATATCAATATTATAAATCACAAAGTGATTGGAATAAAAAACTAGAAGCAGATTTAAAAGGTTTAGAATATACTAATTTGCCAGAGAAGATAAAAAAAGAAAATTTGGAAAAATTATATGGAAATACATTAAATACAAGTATATCAAGACTTGAAAAATATAGAAGTTGTCCATTTTCATACTATTTACAATATGGTTTAAAGCTAAAAGAAAAAGAACAACTAAAAATACAAAGTTTTAATACAGGTTCTTTTATGCATGAAACGATAGATGAGTTCTTTGAATATGTACGACAAGAAGGATTGAGTTTAGCAGAATTAGAAGAGGAACAGATAACAAAAATTGTTTCCGAGATAATTGAAAATAACTTAAAAATGAGCAAAAATTATATTTTTACAGCTACTGCAAAATATAAAGTTTTAGTAAGAAGATTAAAAAAAATTGTTAGCAAAGCACTTAAGTATATTATAGAAACAATTATCTATAGTGATTTTAGTATAGAAGGAACAGAAGTAGAATTTGGAAAAAATGGTAGATATAAACCAATTGTACTAGAAATAGGAGAAGGAAAAAAAGTAGAAATAACAGGAAAAATAGATAGAATAGATACATCGAAAAATGAAGATGGAAAATATTTAAGAATTATTGATTATAAGTCATCTGCTAAAAACATAGATTTAAATGAGGTGTATGCAGGATTACAAATACAACTTTTAACATATACAGATGCTATTTGCAGAGAAGAAGATATTATGCCAGCTGGAGTCTTTTATTTTTCTTTGCTAGAACAAATGGTAAAAGCAGATAAAAAAATGACAGAAGATGAAATAGAAGAAACTATCAGAAAAAATTTCAAAATGAAGGGATTAATTATTGCAGATGTTAAAATAATTAAGATGAATGATAATACCTTAAAAACAGGAAACTCCAAACTAGTACCAGCAGCATTAACAACTTCAGGAACAATTAATGAAAAGTGGACAAATGGAGTAAAAGCAGAGGAATTTAGGACCCTGCAAGAGTATATTTATAAGACAATAAAAGATATTTCAAAAGAAATATTGAGTGGAAATATTGATTTAAAACCATATTATAAAAAAGGAAAAACCCCATGTCAATATTGCGAATATAAAGCAGTTTGTGGATTTAATTCGAGACAGGAAAACAATACATATAATTATATAGAACAAAAATCAAAAGATGAAATTTTACTAAAAATGAAAAAGAACTTGGAGGAATAAAATGGATTTATCAAACCGAAATGTTATACACATAAAAAAAGGAGACACAGAATTTCTACAATTTAGAAAATTGTTAGAATATAAAGATGTCATAAACCATGCATATTCTTTAGGAACAAAATTGAATTTTAGAACTTCAACTATAAATAAAGAGAAATTACCAGAACAAGAATATGAATCAGCAATTAAAAGTTATAAAAAAATATGTAGTTCGATTAATTGTAATTACATTAATTTAGTAAAAACAAACCAGGAACATACAAATTGTGTTAAAATAGTAGAAAAGAAAATAAAAACGGCAGAACCTGATTTTAATTTAGAAAAATATTATAAGACAGATGGCTTAATAACAAATCAAAAAAATATCATTCTTTCTACTACAAATGCAGATTGTATTCTATTATTATTTTTTGATCCAGTAAAAAAAGTAATAGCAAATACACACTCTGGCTGGAAAGGAACAATACAAAGAATAGCAGTAAAAACTGTAGAAAAAATGATAAAAGAATTTGAATGTAATCCCAAAGATATTATTTGTTGCATTTGTCCAAGTATTAGAAAATGTCACTTTGAAGTAGAAAAAGATGTAAAAGATATGTTTGAAAATGAATTTAAAGATTTAGAAAATCTAAATAATATAATAGAAGAAAAAATACCAAATGCCAAATGGAATATTGATACTGTTTTAATAAATGAAATGATATTAGAAAAACAAGGACTAAAAAAAGAAAATATAATAGATAGCGGAATTTGTAGTGTATGTAATTCAGACCTAATTCATTCTTATAGAGTAGAAAAAAAGGGCTACGGTTTAAATACAGCACTAATTAGTTTGAATTGAGACAAGAGGGACAGGTCTTATTTGTCTCATGAATTAAGTAGAAAAATGTCGAAAAATGAGGCGGATAAAAAATGAGACAAATAAGACCTGTCCCTCTTGTCTCAAAGGAGGAATTAAGATGATAATACCAAGAAAATTAGAAATAGGAGATACTATAGGAGTAGTAGCACCTTCTGATCCTATTATTGGAAAAAATATTGGGGAAATAATGAGAGCTAGAGAAATATTAGAAAAAGATGGATTTAAAGTTAAGTTCTCAAAAAATCTATTTTCTAATACTTGTGGTTATAGTGCAACAGCAAAAGAAAAGGCAGAGGATATTAATGATATGTTTCAAGATAAAGATGTAAAAATGATATGGTGTGCAAAAGGAGGAAATAATTCTAATTCTGTTTTTGAATATTTAGATTATAATGTGATAAAAAATAATCCAAAGATAGTTTGCGGATATAGTGATATTACGTCATTAACTAATATGATTTTTTCAAAGACGGGTTTAGTTACTTTTAGTGGAACAAATTTTAAGACAATTGCCACAGATGAAACGGATTATAGCTACAAAGAAATCATAAAAAGATTTGTAGAAGGAAGTTTAGAAATAGGAAGAGAAAAAAGTGGATATAAAACAATTAAAGATGGAAGTTCAGAAGGAGAATTAATTGGTGGAAATTTAAGTCTTACAAAAGGATTAGTGGATGGAAAATATAAGATTGATTTTACAGATAAAATACTATTTTTGGAAGATTTGGGTTATGAAAGTGAACCAGCATTTATAAGCAATTATTTATATTATATGAGACAAAATAAAGTATTTGATAAAATAAAGGGAATCTGGCTTGGAAATTATGAACATGAAAGTGGAATAACATTGGAAAAAATACTTTTAGATGTTATTGAAAATGACTATACTTTTCCGATTATAAAATCAAATAATTTTGGACATATAGAAACAAAAACTGTAATTCCAATAGGTACAAAAGCAAAAATTGATACAAACAAAACAGTAAAAATAGAATTAATAGAATCATGTGTAAAATAGTAAAAAAGAAATAAAGGGAGCAAAAATATGTATAATACATTTGAAGAATTAGAAGAGTCAATAAAAGGTTGTAATAAATGTAAATTATATAAAACAAGACAAAATATAGTTTTTGGTGTGGGAAAAAAAGATGCTAGACTTATGTTTATTGGAGAAGGACCTGGAGCAGATGAGGATAGATTACGGAGAACCATTTGTAGGTAAAGCGGGTAAGCTAATGAATATGGCGTTTCAGACTTTAGGTATAAAAAGAGAAGAAGTTTATATTGCAAATATTGTAAAATGTAGACCACCAGAAAACCGTAACCCAGAAGAAGATGAATGTATGGCTTGTATGAATTATTTAAGAAATCAGGTAATATTAGTAAGACCAGAAATTATAGTTCTTTTGCGGTAGTGTAGCCTTAAAACATATTTTAGGAAAAGAATATGGAATTACAGCATCTAGAGGAAAATGGGTAGAAAAAAAGGAAATAAAATATATGCCTACATGGCATCCAGCTGCATTATTAAGAGATGAAACAAAGAAAATAGATTTTATTAAAGATTTGCAGCTAGTTTTAGAAGAATTAAACAAGTAGTCAGTAAAATTGAATAATTTATAAATTTATTATAAAATATACACATAAAAATATAGGATTACTAAAGGAGAAGTAAAAATGCAGAAAATTCAAAAAATAAGAGATGAAGCAAATTACTGTTTGAATTGTAAGGTTAAACCATGTTCAAAAAAAGGCTGTCCATTAAGTAATAATATACCTGAATTTATTCAACAAATAAAAAAAGAAAATTACGAAAAGGCATATGAGATTTTAAGTGAGACAACAGTATTGCCAGGGGTTTGCGGAAAAATATGTCCACATTTCAAGCAATGTCAAGGATCATGTATAAGAGGGATAAAAGGTGAACCGGTTTCAATTGGAAAATTAGAATCATTTGTATTTGAACAAGCTATGGAAAAAGGAGTAACTTTAAAGAAATGTTGGGAAAAACAAATAAATCAAAATAAGAAAGAAAATGAACAGAAAAGAGTTGCTGTAATTGGAGGTGGACCATCAGGTTTAACAGCTAGTGCTTTTTTGGCCAAAAGCGGTATTAAAGTTACTATATATGAAAAATATAGTTATTTAGGTGGTCTTTTAATATATGGAATTCCAGAATTTAGATTACCAAAACAAGAAGTAAAAAAGACTATTAATAACATTTTAGAGTTAGGAATAGAGGTAAAATATAATCAAGAATTAGGAAAAAATTTAAATTTAGAAGATTTAAAAGAAGAATATGATGCTATACTTTTAGGATTTGGAGCCAATGTTTCTTGTAAAATGGGAGTGGAAGGAGAAAAATTGCAAGGAGTTTTTGGAGGAAACGAGCTATTAGAATATAATAGACATCCTAATTATAAAGGAATGGATGTTGCTGTAATTGGTGGAGGTAATGTTGCTATGGATTGTGCTAGAACGATAAAGAGACTAGGAGCAAAAGAAGTTACAGTAATATATAGAAGAGCTAGAGAACAAATGCCTGCTGAAAATAAAGAAATTAAAGATGCAATGGATGAAGGCATAAAATTTTTATTTCAAAATAATATTGTAAAAATAATAGGAAATGATAAAGTTAAGGAATTAGAACTTATAGAAACAAAGCTAATTCAAAAAGATAGTGAAACAAGGCTTGTACCAGTAAATATTGAAAATAGTAATTATAAAATTAGTATGGATTATATTGTAATGGCTTTAGGTTCTGAACCTGCAACATTTGTTCAAAAATTAGGGCTTAAATTGGATAAATGGGGAAATATTAAAATAGATGAGAATTACCAAACTTCAGATTCAAAAATATATGCATGTGGAGATTTAGCAGGTATTAGAAAAACTGTTGCATGGGCAGCATATTCAGGAAGAGAAGCTGCAAATAAGATTATAGAAAAAATAAAATAAATTAATGTTCACTTTAAAGTGAACATTAATTTATTTTTTCAGTAACATTTTTTTCACCAAAAATTAATTTTTTTAGAGCCTTAAAAAATGATATTATTTTACTTTCCTTTTTAGTAATAAGTTTAATTGCATTTTCAACATTGCCATTCTCTAAAGCATTATATTTATTTTCTAATTGTTCCATTTTATTTACATAGTAATCATTAAAAAATGTATATCCTTCAGTACAACCCAAATAATCTTTAAAAGTATATAATTTCCTTCTATAATTTTCGACTTCTTCCAAATTACTAATATTTTCAAATGCTTTATTAAAATAACTTGAAATAATTAGATTTTGAGTTCTCATAAAAGTTAACATTATCTCACTTTTTAATTCATCAATCTTTTTTAACATTCCATCAATTTTTTTATTTCTGTCAGATACACCGCGCAATTTTATTATTGAGTTTTATAATAGATTCTTCATCATTTAAAATATCATCAATAGCATTTTGTATTGTCATAAAAATTTTAGGAGATGTTAAATCAGCAAATTTCTTTTTGAAATTATCATTACTATTTATTGTACTCTCAAATAAAACATCTTCACCAGTAATATAAGCCATTTGATTTACAAGACAACATTCTAAAGGATAATAAGAAGGACTAATTGTTTCAAAACTAATTCCAAAATATTTAACGAAATCTCTAGGAATACCATTAATTTTTGAAGCCATAAGTTGTACAGAGGCTTCATTTAGTCCTAATCCGTATATTTTAAATTCTGTATAATCACAAAGTCCCATTCTAATTAAATAATTTTTTTTGTCTTTTACTTCTTGAATATAGTGAATACACTCATGAATAGCAAATTCTTCTAAATCTTCATCTTGGATGTGTTCATTAAAATAAATAGAAGAATTTTTATAAAAATAGTTAGCCTCAGCCATTCCATCTGGCATATTAGCTTTGTACATATTTAATCTAGACAGTTTAATAAAAAGTTCATTTTGGTTTAAGCAAAATTGAGGAAATGTATCACATATTTTTACAGCAACATTTCTTGCAATCGAATTTATTTTTAAAGTATCTAATTTATTTGTAATTATAATTCCATCTTTTTTTAAATCTGATTCTACACTCATTTATTATTCTCCTTAATTATATAACAATATTATACTATAAATAACAAGTAAATGTATTTCAGAAATATTAAATATTAATTACAGTTTAGTTACAAAAAATAAAATGACAAGAAAAAATGGAAAAAATAAAAATTGAATTACGAAAAATAAGTAAAACAGTAGCTAAAATTGAAGTAGAATATGGAGAAAAACTACAAATTTTATTTGATGCATTTAAAGTGCATGACCAAAAGATAGACAGAATTGAGCAAAAATTAGATAATCACGAAAAAATAATAAATAGGCATAGTGACGAAATTTATTATTTTACAACAATATTATAAATTTTATTTTTTACATATATTTCTTTAATAATATTTCTTCCATTAAGTTTTAAATCAACAACATTATGGACTTTTTCTTTAACCGAAGTTTCATCTTCATTAAGTAGAATTTGAACAGTTCCTTTTAATTTTTCATTGAATTGAATAGGCAATGTTATTTCATTAGCAATAGTCTTAGATTCGTCATATTCAGGCCAATCCATATAAGCAAAATCATTTGACTCACCAAGTACAGTATGTAGTAATTCCTCAGTCATATGTGGAGCAAAAGGATTTAATAATTGCAAAAATGTTTTAAATTCAGCTTTGTTAATTGATTTTTCTTTATAAAATTCATTAACCATTGTCATAAAGGTAGAAATACAAGTATTAAATTTCATATCTTCAATATCAGAAGAAACTTTTTTTATAGCTCTATGCATCATTTGTTCAAATTTAGCAGAATATTCATTTCCATCGATTAATATTGTTTGTAAATTCCAAACTCTATCTAAAAATTTTGCACAACCTCTAATACTTTCCATAGACCAAGGAGCTGTTTGATCAAAAGGATCCATGAACATCTCATAAAATAAGAAACAGACTCTTGAATAAAAAAATGAAAAATGATACAATGCGTTGAAAGAGGTGGAAACGTGATAGATTTAAAAAAAGCTAATGAGGAATTTGATAAGTATGTTAAAAATTATAACTCAGAGGATAAAAAGATTGCTTTAAAAATAGAACATATTAAAAGGGTTTCAGAAATATCAGGGATAATATCAGAAAATTTAAATTTAGATAAAGAAAACATAGAATTAGCAAAGTTAATAGGTTTGTTACATGATATAGGAAGATTTGAACAAATAAAGCAATACAATACTTTTTCAGATAAAGATAGCATTGATCATGGTAAACTTGGAGTAGAAATTTTATTCAAACAGGGAAAAATAAGAAATTTTATAGAATCCGCGAAATATGACGAAATTATAAAAAAAGCAATTTTAAATCATAATAGAAAAGAAATAGAAAAAGGACTAAATCCAAAAGAATTACTTCATTCAAAAATTATTAGAGATGCTGATAAAATAGATATACTTTATATTATGACTTTTGAATAAAAAAGGACAGTCTTTAACAAAGATGATATATCAGATGAAAAAATAACAGATAAAATTTATGAAGAATTTATGCAAATGAAATTACTTGATTATAAAAAAATACAAACCAATGTAGACAGGGTAATCGCACATTTTGCATATATTTATGATTTTAATTTTAACTTTAGTTATGAATATGTTAATAATAAACAATATTTAGATAAAATCTATAAAAGACATACATTTACTGATAATGACACAATGAAAAGATATAATTTAATTTATGATACAGCAAAAAAATATATAAAAGAAAAAACAAAATAAAGGATGATAAAATTGGGCAAAAAATTATTAATAACCGAAAAACCATCAGTTGCAATGGAATTTGCAAAAGCGCTAAAAATAACAACTAATCGAAAAAATGGATATTTAGAATCAGAAAAATGGATAATTACATGGTGTGTAGGACATTTAGTAACTATGAGCTACCCAGAAAAATATGATGAAAAACTAAAATTTTGGAGATTAGACACATTACCATTTATCCCTTCAGATTGGAAATATGAAATTATACCTCAAGTAGAAAATCAATTTAATATAGTTAAAGGACTAATGCAAAGAGAAGATATAGAAGAAATTTATAATGCAGGAGATTCAGGAAGAGAGGGAGAATATATTCAAAGATTAGTATTTATGATGGCACACCCTAATCCAAATGCAAAAATGAAAAGAGTATGGATTGATTCACAAACAGAAGAAGAAATTTTAAGAGGTATTAGAGAAGCAAAAGATTTATCTGAATATGATAGTTTATCAGATAGTGCATATTTAAGAGCGAAAGAGGATTATTTAATAGGAATTAATTTTTCAAGATTATTGTCAATTATATATGGAAGAAATTTAGCAAGTAAAATAAATGAAGAAAGAGCTTCTATTTCAGTAGGACGTGTTATGACTTGTGTCCTAGGTATGATCGTTGCAAGAGAAAGAGAAATTAGAAACTTTGTAAAAACAAAGTATTATAAAATTATTCGGAGAATTTGGAGATGAACAATCATCTTTTCAAGCTGAGTGGAAATCAACAGAAAGATCAAAAATGTTTGAATCAAATAAATTGTACAATGAATCAGGATTTAAAAAAGAGGATGATGCAAAACAATTTATACAAAGTCTTCAAGGCAAAATAGCGAAAATAGCAAATTTAAAAAAATCAAAACAAAAAGAAAATGCACCATTATTATTTAACTTAGCTGAAATACAAAATCAATGTACTAAAAGATTTAAGATAAAACCAGATGAGACGCTAGAAATAATACAAAATTTATATGAAAAAAAATTAGTAACTTATCCAAGAACAGATGCTAGAGTACTTTCTACAGCAGTAGCAAAAGAAATTACAAAGAACTTAAATGGAATAGCTAGAGGATATAAAGACGAAGAAGTGCAAGGATATATAAGAAAAATGGTAGATGAAAAATATTCTACTAACATAATAAAAACAAAATATGTAAATGATAGCAAAATAACAGACCATTATGCTATTATTCCAACTGGTCAAGGATATGAAAATTATAATAATTTACCAGAATTACACAAAAAAGTATATAAAGTAATAGTATCTAGATTTTTAGCTATTTTTTATCCACCAGCAGAATATAATAAAATTCAGGTAACAGTTGAGATAGAAGATGAAAAGACGATAGAAACCTTCAATTGTAGTGGGAAAGTTTGTATAAATAAAGGATTTTTAGAAATATTAAAACCGGAAGAAAAGAGAACAACAAAAAATGGAGAAAAAGTGGATAATTCAAATGAAGAAGAAAAACAAAATGATTTAGAAATCTTAAAAAATTTAAAAAAAGGACAGGAAGTAGAGATTAGAAACTTTGAATTAAAAGAAGCAGAAACATCTCCACCAACTAGATATAATTCAGGTTCTATTATATTGGCAATGGAAAATGCAGGAAAGCTAATAGAGGAAGAAGAATTAAGAGAGCAAATAAAAGGTGCAGGCATTGGAACAAGTGCTACAAGGGCAGAAATAATGAAAAAACTTGAAAAAATAAAATACATAGAAATTAATACAAAAACTCAGATTATTACACCTACTAAAAAAGGAGAATTAATTTATGATATTGTATATCAATCAATGCCAGATATGTTAAATCCTAAATTAACAGCCAGCTGGGAGAAAGGATTAGATATGGTAGCAAAGAAAGAAATAGAGCCTAAAGAATTTATGGGAAAATTAGAAAAGTATATTTATTCAAAATTTGATAGATTAGTAGTAAAAATATAGAAAAAATAATGTCAAATAATTGACAAAATATTAACAATTTGATATAAAATTTGTATACAAAAGAAAGGAGAATGAAAAATGAACGAGAAAAAATACAAGTCAGTTGTAGTAATTTGGGGAGTTATTTTACTTACATTACAAGCATTAGCACTTATCGATGTAGTAGGACTTAGACCAAATTTATATAATCAACTATCAAAGTTAGAAACATCATTTATTGCAGTAGGACTTCTTATATTAATTTTAGCATATATGCTTTTATCATTAAATAAGAAAAAATCAGGAGCAATTATAGGAGTATTAACAGGATTACTTTATATGCTAACATTTAATGTTGCAAATATGATAGCAGGAATATTTTTTATTGCTTATTGTGCATGGATTCTTTTTGAAATGGGCAAAGAGTCAAAAAAAGTAGTAGATAAGAAAAAAGAAGAAATAACAGAGCAAAAAAGTGCTTCATAATGAAGTACTTTATTTTTTATAAAAAGTGTAGTATAATATAAAACATCTAAAGTGTTACGCTAGGAGAAAAAATGAATCAAATATTAGGAGAGCTTGGAAAAAGCCAAAAGTTTAAAGAATTACTAAATCAAATAGAAAATAAACAAAGTCCGATAGCAATATCGGGCTTAAATGACGTGGGAGCAGTGCAAATTGAAACAGCTATAAATCAATTTGGAAAAAAGCCAATTTGTATTATTACTTATAACGAAATACAAGCTAAGAAAATATATGAAAATGTCAAATATTTTACAGAAAATGTTGTATTATTTCCAAAAAAAGAAATAGTTACATATGATTATATTGCAGAAAGTAAAGATTTGCCATATAGAAGAATAGAGACATTAAATGAAATACAATCAAAAAGAAATTTAATTGTAGTAACAACCATAGAAGCAATAATGCAAAAATTACCAGCAAAAGATAAACTATATAAAAATGAACTAAAATTTAAGATAGGAGATAGTTTCAATTTAGACAAATTAAAACAAAAATTAGTAGAACTTGGATATACCAGATGTGAATTGATTGAAGGAAGAGGACAATTTAGTATAAGAGGCGGAATTGTTGATATTTCAATTAGTGATAAAACAGGAATAAGAATTGAGTTTTGGGGAGATGAGATAGACTCTATTCGTGACTTTAATATTTCTACACAAAGATCAATTAATACAAAAGAGAATGTAATTATATATCCTGCTCATGAATATGTGCTAGAGAAAGGGATAGAAGAAATCTGCAATAAAATAAAAAAAGATAATGCAAATAAAGAAATAGTAGAAGAAGATATAGAACAAATAAAAGCTGGAAATTATATTAGTAAAATTGATAAATATTTTGACAGTTTCTATGAAAAGCAAGGAACAATATTAGATTATCTAAATAATAATTATTGTATATTTTTAGATGAAATAGGAAAAATTAATCAGAGAGCAAAAAATATACAAGAAGATAATAAAAATTTAAAAATAGCTTTAATTGAAAAAAAGAAAATAGTGCCAAATGCAATTTCGAATATGATAAAAATAGAAGATATAAACAAAATTTTAGAAAAAAGACAGCTGATATATATAGAAAAGCAAGATACTAATATAAAAGTACAAGCAGAAAAATATAAATTTAATTATCGAGAAATAAATTATTTTAAAAGTGAGGTAGATAACTTATTTACAGATTTAGAAAAAGCAATTAATGAAAAAAAGAAGGTTTATATTTTATTAGAAACAAAAGAAAAAGCTAAAAAATTAAAACAAATACTAGAAAAAAGAGAAATAATCTGTAGAATAGAAGAAAAGCTAGATAAAACAATAATAGTTTCATCAATAGAAAGTATTATAACAATTTCTGTTGGAAAACTATCTTCTGGATTTGAAAATCATGAATTAAATCAAATTGTAATTATTGCAGATGAATTAATTAGTGGAGAAAAAACAAAAAGAAAATATATACCAACAGCTTATAAAGAAGGAGAAAAAGTTGTATTTGCAGATTTAAAAATAGGAGATTATGTTGTACATAAGAAGTATGGAATTGGGATTTATATAGGAGTAAATACAATAAAAGCAGATGGAACTATTAAAGATTACATTAAAATAAAATACAAAAATGATGATATTTTATATATACCAACAAACGATATGGATTCAATAAGAAAGTATGTTGGAGGAGATGCAATACAACCTAAAATTAATAAATTAGGAAGTAAAGACTGGGAAAAAACGAAATCTAAAGTAAAGAAAAATTTAAGAGAAGTAGCAAAAGAGTTAATAGAATTATATGCTAAAAGGGAAAAAGCTTTAGGATATTGTTTTGGAAAAGATACTCCATGGCAGAATGAATTTGAGGGGAAATTTCCATATCAAGAAACAGAGGATCAATTAAGATGTATTGAAGAAGTAAAAAAAGATATGGAAAGTCAAAGACCAATGGATAGACTACTTTGTGGTGATGTTGGTTATGGCAAAACAGAAGTTGCAATTAGAGCAGCATTTAAAGCCACAATGGATGGAAAGCAAGTAGCATATTTAGCTCCAACAACTGTCTTAGCTCAACAACAATATCAAGAATTCAAAGAAAGAATGAAAGATTATCCAATAAAAGTTGACATATTGAATAGATTTAAAAGTAAAAAATATCAATCTGAAGTTGCTAAAAATTTAGCTTTAGGAGAAGTTGATATTGTAGTAGGAACACATAGATTACTTAGCAAAGATGTAGAATTTAAGGATTTAGGATTATTAATAATAGATGAAGAGCATCGTTTTGGAGTAAAAGCAAAAGAAAAAATAAAACAATTAAAAACTAATGTAGATGTTTTAACAATGACAGCAACACCTATTCCAAGAACTATGCATATGTCAATTGTAGGAATAAGAGACATGTCTGTTATATACGAACCTCCACATAATAGGAGACCTGTTCAAACATATGTGTTAGAATATGATGAAGAAGTTATAAAAGAAGCAATTACTAAAGAATTAGAAAGGGAAGGTCAGGTATTTTATCTATTTAATAATGTGGAAGGTATAGAAAGAAAAGCAAGTCAAATTTCAAATTTAGTGCCAGAAGCAAATGTTGCTTATGCACATGGTCAAATGTCAGGAACAAAAATTGAAGAAATTATGCAAGATTTTATAGATAAAAAATCAAATGTGTTAGTATGTACTACTATTTTAGAATCAGGTATTGATATTCCAAATGCTAATACTATAATTGTAGAAAATGCCGATAGAATGGGATTAGCACAATTGTATCAAATCAGAGGTAGAGTAGGTAGAAGTGATAGGCAAGCATATGCATATATTACTTATAAAAGAGATAAATTACTTTCAGAAGTTGCAGATAAAAGATTAAAAGCGATCAAGGAATTTACTGAATTCGGATCTGGATTTAAAATAGCAATGAGAGATTTAGAAATCCGTGGAGCAGGAAGTTTGCTAGGAGAAATACAGTCAGGACATTTAGAACAAGTTGGTTATGATACGTATTGCAATTTATTAGATGAAGTAGTAAAAGAAATGAAGGGCATGGAAGTAAGACCAGAAACAGACATTCAAATTGATTTAAATGTAACAAGTTATATTCCAGACGAATATATAAGCGATTCAAATCAAAAAATAGAAGTATATCAAAATATTGCTTTATGTAGAAATGAAGAAGATATTCAAAATGTCATTGATGAAATTATAGATAGATTTGGAAACATGCCAAAAGAATTAGAAAATTTAATTGATATAGCAAGAATAAAATATATATCAAAGAAATTAGATATAGAAAAAATTGCAAGTAGAAAAGATGCAGTAGTATTTACATTTAAAGCAAGTAGTAGTGAAGATAAATTTAAAATAGATATAGCACAATTGATAAAGAAATATGGAACAAAAATAAAATTCTCAGCTGGAATAAAGCCAATGATAACATTAGATATAGGAACAAGTAGTGAAAGAAAAATTTTAAATGATACTACAGAATTTGTTAAATATTTATTAGGTTAAATTTATGTTTTGGAGGAATAAAAATAATGCAAGTAATATCAAGTAAAGATAATGAATTAATAAAACACATAAGAAAGCTAAAAGAAAAAAAAGAAAGAGATGCAAGTAATGAATATTTGGTAGAAGGAATTAAAATAGTAAAAGAAGCAATCCAAGAGAATGCTAAAATAAAACAAATAATCTTATGTGATGATTGTGAAAAAACAGAAAGTATACCAAAAGACTTGATGTATGAAATTGCTAAACATAACTGTATATATGTAACAAGTAAACTTTTTAAATATATATCTGAAGTGCAAGAGCCTCAGGGAGTGCTTGCTGTTATAGAAAAAAACAATGGGGATAAAACAATTGATTATACACAAGATATTATTGTAGCATTAGATGATGTTCAAGACCCTGGAAATTTAGGAACAATCCTTAGAACTGTTGACAGTGTTGGAGTAAACCAAATATTGGTATCAAAAGGAACAGCAGATAGCTATAATCCAAAAGTAGTACGTTCAACAATGGGAGCAATTTTTAGAGTTAAAATAATAGAATGTGAGGACTTGAAAAAAACTTTAAAAGAAATAAAAAAACACAAATTTAAAATAGTAGTATCATCACTTCAAACAGAAAATACAATATATGATATAAATTACTATAAAAAAGTAATAATTATAGGAAATGAAGCAAATGGAGTGGAACAACAAATACAAGAAATAGCAGACGAGAAAATAAAAATACCAATGATTCGGAAAAACAGAAAGCTTAAATGCATCAGTAGCAACAGGAATTATTTTGTATGAATATGTGAGACAGAAGGGACAGGTCTAAAATGTCCAATGAATTTTGTCGAATCATATAAAAATATAAATAATACAAAAAAAGACATAAATTGACATGAAATTGGGACATTTTAGACCTGTCCCTTCTGTCTTAAAGGAGAATAAAATATGAAGTTAGATATAGTAATGGTAGAACCAGAGATACCACAAAATACAGGAAATATAGCAAGAACTTGTGCAGCAATTGGAGCAAAGTTACATTTAGTGCATCCACTAGGATTTGATATATCTGAGAAGGCTGTTAAAAGAGCAGGATTAGATTATTGGGATAAAGTTGAGATAGAAGAACATGAAAGTTTTGAAGAGTTTTTAAAGAAATATAAACCTGAAGAAAATAATATGTTTTTTGCTACAACTAAAGGAAAACATGTATATTCAGATCCAGATTATAGAGGTATGAATGAAGTGTTTATATTGTTTGGAAAAGAGACAAAAGGATTGCCAGAAGATATTTTACAAAAGTATATTAATCAGACAATTAGAATACCAATGAGGCATACATTGCGTTCATTAAATTTATCAAATTCAGTAGCAATTGTAGCATTTGAAGTTTTAAGGCAAAAAGATTTTGAACAGTTGGAAGAAATAAGCAGTTATTTTGATTAAAATATAAGTACGAATGTAATACATATAGAACATAATTGTCGAATTTTGCGATGAAAAATTAGTGAAAAAACAGGAAAAAGCTTGGATTTTTCCTGTTTTTGTGGTTTAATATATTTAAGGTGATTTCAAAATAATTTAAATCATAATTTATTTTTTTAGAAATTTTAATTCTATTTTTAAATTCGAAAATTCAATCTAATTACCAAGAAATAAAAAATAAGGAGATGGTATACAGGCTATATAAGAAAAACACGTTTTACTAATTAATAAATATTGACATTCACATCAAAAAACAATATAATAGGGAGGAAAGATTTGAAAGTATTTACATACAAAAACTACATTAAATGTATACATACTTTAAGACTAAATGCGATTTTTCAATTAGCAGAGGAAAATGCTAATTATAACATAAATCGAAACAAAATTAATAACAGACATGACAAATTAATAAAAAATATCCTAAAAGATGAAAAAGAAATGAGAAAATTTATAAATGATTTTCTTGAACCTAATGAAAAAATACAAAGTCAAGACCTTATAAAATATACTAATAGTTATATTACAAAAAAGTATAAATCAAAAGAAGCGGACATAGTTTATAGGCTAAAAAGCAAAGAAGTATTTTTTTTAGTAGAACATCAATCTAAAATTGATAACAATATGCCATATAGAATTCTAAATTATTGTATAGATATTATCCAAGAATGGAAAAAGTCAAAGAAAATAAATCAAAATACAAGATATCCAATTATTGTTCCAATTATTATTTATACAGGAAATGAAAAATGGAAAATACCAAAAAATTTTAAAGAAAAGCAAATATCTGATTATATATTCGAAAATTACAAAATAGACTTAGAATATAATTTGATTGAAATAAACAAATTATCTAAATCATTTTTATTGCAAAAACAAAGCTTATTTGGTTATGGAATGATAATAGAAAAATCGAAGAATAAACAAGAACTAAAAGAAAATCTAGAGCTGATTGTAAAACATGCGAAAAATAAAAAACAGTTGTATGAGATAAGTGATATAATATATTATTTGCTAAATGATACATTGGAAGAAGTAACCAAAAATGAATTACTAGAAAAATTAGAAATTAAAATAGAGAAAGGAGATATTATGAGTGATTTATATGAAAGACTAGTAAATGAAAATCGAGAAATGATAAGGAAGGGAAAAAAAGAAGGCAAAATAGAAGGCAAAATAGAAGGAAAATTAGAAGTGGCAAAAAGATTAATAAAAAAAGGAATAGATGAAAAAATAATAATAGAAAGTACTGAAATTAATAAAGAAGAATTGCTAAAGCTAAAGAAAGAAGTATTATAAATAAAATTACACTTTTAAATTCATTTAAATTAAAAACAAGATATTAAACAAAAATGTTTTCTGTATCATACAGGAGACATTATTTTTATACTATTAGATTAATTTAGCAAAAAAAGAACTCCTCATATATATTTTACATAAAATATATTAGAAGAATATGAGGAGGAATGAAATGGAAAATATTTTAGAAGTAAAGAATATAAGCAAGAAATATCAAAATAAAGAAGGAGAAATATTAGCACTTAAAAATGTAAATTTTAGAGTAAAAAAGGGTGAATTTGTAAGTATTATAGGACCAAGTGGATGTGGAAAATCCACACTATTATCAATTATTGCAGGACTAGAAGAAAAAACAACAGGAGAAATATACATAGAAGGAGAAAAAGTAAATGGAATTTCTAGCAAAATAGGATATATGTTACAAAGGGATTGTTTACTAGAATGGAGAAATATTTTAAGCAATACAATGTTTGGGCTAGAGGTAAAAGGAAAAAAGGATAATGTAAATAAAGAATATGTATTAGAATTACTAAAAAAATATAATTTATACGAATTTAAAGATAAATATCCTTCAGAATTATCAGGAGGAATGAGGCAAAGAGTAGCACTTATTAGAACACTTGCAGTAAAACCTAAAATCTTATTATTAGATGAAGCATTTTCAGCTTTAGATTACCAGACTAGAATAATGGTTACAAATGATATTTATTCTATTTTAAGAAAAGAAAAAATCACAGCAATTATTGTAACACATGATATTTCAGAAGCAATTAGTATGTCAGATAGAGTGTTAGTATTAAGCAAGAGACCAGGGACAATAAAAGATATTCATAAAATTAATTTTGGTATAGAAAATAGAACACCAATAAATTGTAGAGAAAGCCCAAAATTTAGTCAATACTTTAATACTCTATGGAAGGAGTTGGGAGTAGATGAATAAAATAATAATTTCAAAAGATAGAAAAGAATATCTAAAAAAGATAAAAAAAAGAAAATATTTAATTTTATTAACACAAATATTAATACTTGTATCTTTTTTAGGAATATGGGAAATTTTAGCTGATAATGGTATAATAGACAGTTTTATAACAAGCCAGCCAAGTAAAATATTTGCAACCTTTATGAATTTGACTTCAAATGATTTATTAAAACATATAGGAGTTACAGTATATGAAACAGTAGTAGGATTTTTAGTAGGAACAACTTTAGGAATAGCAATAGCAATTATTTTGTGGTGGTCTAATTTTTTGTCAAAAGTTGCAGAACCATATTTAGTTGTATTAAATAGTTTACCTAAAGTAGCACTTCGGACCAATAATTATTATTTGGGTTGGAGCAGGAACACCAGCAATTATTGTTATGGCAGTAGCAATTTCTTTGATTGTAACAATATTAGAAAACCTAAATGGCTTTTTAAGAACTGATAAAGAAATAATTAAAATGGCAAAAACGTTTAAGGCAAGTAAATTTCAAATACTAACAAAAATTATTATTCCAGCCAATATATCAACATTTATAAATTCACTAAAAGTTAATATTGGACTTTCTTTGGTTGGAGTTATATCTGGAGAATTTTTAGTATCAAAAGCAGGATTAGGATATTTAATTGTGTATGGAGGGCAAGTATTCAAATTAGACTTAGTTATGACAAGTGTTATTATATTAGGAATTGTAGCGGGAATAATGTATTTAGCAGTGTTGTTACTTGAAAAATTTATAGTAAAGTCAAAAAATTATTAATATATTTACCATATATAAAAATTACAATTATATTACAAAAAAATTACAAATAAAATAATTCTATTTATGACATTGACAAGTATTAGTATTAGTGGTATATCATAATTGTATTTTTAAAATTATAAAAAGAAAAAGCAAATAACAGTTGTTTCGTTTGTTTTTTCAGCTGATAGTACAAATAAAAGATGTACTACAGTAAAAGAAAGGGAGGAATATATATGGCAAAAATACAAAATGTTGATTATGAGGCAATGCCAAAACAAGCAAAGCAAATGAGGTCATATGGACAACAACTAAATACACAAATGACAAATGCATATAAAAGTATTGAAAATATGCATAATTCTTGGTACGGAAAGAGATACAACGAATTAGTAAAACAATTTAATAATCTTACAACACAAATTAATGAAATGTTAACATTAGTTGTAACTGATATACCATATGCACTTGAGACAGTTGCAAACAATTATTCACAAGCAGATAGAGGAACAAATGCAACATCAGCACAAAAAACATCACCTAAAAAAGTAACAAACTTAACAATACATAATGATGTTGGAATGAAGTTTGTAACAAGTAATGTTGAGTCAGTACAAAAGAGTGTATCAACTAACTTTAAAAATGCTAAAGATCAAATGAATAAAATTCAATCAGAATATACAAAAATAAAATGGCAGAGTGAGGCTTCAGAAGCTTTTAAAAGCAAATTTAATAAATTAAAACAAAATATAATTTCATCTTTTGAAAATATAGAAAGTCAATTCACAAAACTTATGACTCAAACTAAAAATGATATTGAAAAAACAGAAAAAGCAAATACAGTATCATAATTATAAAGCACATAGTATATGTGCTTTCTCTGGCAATTTTAAATAGATTGCTAGAGAAAACATATATATTATAAAGTGAAAGGATTGAGATAAAATGGCAGATAGGCAACAAATATATAGTGAAATGTTAAATTTACAACAAGATCAGGCAGCAATGAGACATTTTAAAGATCAAATATATGATGCAATACAAGAGTTAAAAGACGGAAAAAATAATATTAATAATGCAATAAATGAATTTAAAAAAGTATATACAGGAAAAGCTGCTGAAGAAAAGAGAAAAATATTAAACAAAAAGATAGAAGAAATTAATAGTGTAATAAACGAATTGCAGGAAAGCTTAGGAGAATTAAACAATAAAATAAATTATTTAAATCATCAGATAGAAATAAAGGAAACAGAGCTAAGAAATGCATAGTTGTATATGTATAGAAAGGAGGATATAATGTCAGAATTAAAAGTAGATATTGATGGTATAAATAATAAAGTTATACCTCCATTAAATAAAGCAATAACAAAATTAGAATCAGCAGCAGATAGCTTGAAATATATAAGTTATTCCCCAGATTATTATAAATTTAATAACAGAAGTAGAGTACAAAATATTTTACCTCAAAATATAAGAAGTATAAAAGTAAATGTTAATGATGTGAAAAAATGGTTAGCAGATACTTCTAGTAGATTTAAACAAGCTGAAAAAAATAGTGCTAAAGTAGTAGATTCATTACAATTGCCAACAGGAAATATAGGAAGTTTAGGGCAGGTATCTAATAAAACAAGTAATAAAGCTAAAAATGTATCTCAAAAAACCAATAAAAATGTAGACGATGTTTCTATATTTAAAGAGACACCAATTGGACTTTTAGGAGATCTCTTTAATGGTAATACTGAAAGTATATATAAATCTAAATATGAAGGAGATTTAAAACTTACTCAAACAGAAATTATAGGAGAAAATAAAAAAGGTACAAAACTTAAAGATGATCCTGAAATACAACAAGGATTAGAAGAATTAAATAATATTTTAAATGCACAGAACAAAGATTTAAAAGATAATGCAGAAGAGGTAAAAAATAAATTACTTAATGGCAAAATTAATCCACATATAAAAGGCTTTTTAGAAGATAGTGAATTATATTCTTTTGAGGATCCATCAGATGTAAGTGAGTTAATTTCAGCATTTCAAAAAGCAAAAGAACATTTGGAAAAATTGGATTATAATGAAGTTAAAGATGCTGATTATTATAGTTGTATTAATGGTACTATAGGATTAGAGTACACAAAAGAGGATTGGGACTTAGTAAAAAAATATATAGAAGATAACAATCTTTCTTGGAAAGATTTTTTGTCTGAATATGATGAAACAATCAGCAGTTTAGAGACATATAGAGATGAATTATTAGATAAGAAAAATCAAATATATCAATTAGAAAGATATATTGATTTATATCCATATACTAAAATTACACAAAATGCTGATTTTAAGGAATATTTAGAACGAGATTATTCAAATGAAATTGTAGATAGCGCAAATGTAGGAACAAAAATTTTGAGTTTCTTATCTTTTGGATGGGTAAAAGCAGAAAATAATGAAAAGTTTAATGAATTAACTCAAGAAGAAAAGGCTATATATTTTTATTTAAAAGAACAGTATTCAGAAGATGAAGCAAATGAATATTATACAAGTTTAGAAGATATGGTTAATCAACGTAAAGGAATGAAAGATGCATTAGAATATGTGAAAAACTTAGATATAACAGGAATAGAGACAGTAGATGGAGTAAACAATTTTTTAACCACTACAGGAATGGGATTTACAGATGGTGTATGGTCTTTTGGAGAAGGACTATCTAATTTATTTCCTGGAAATGGGGAAATCATGTCAGAATTGCAATATAAACAGTCATTTTTAACAGCTATGTTGACTCAAGATATTAATTTGGATGAAATTGAAAAAAGTTATGGTAAAGATTCTGAAGAATATAAGTTATATGAAAAATTATACAAAATGCAAGATATATATAGAAAATCATTGGGAGTTAATTATAATGTAGCTTCATCTATTGGAAGTGAAGCTATTCCGATGGCTGTAAGTTTAATTCCGGAAGTTGGACAACCACTGGGTATTGCACTAAGTTCTCTTTCAGATGCAGGTAACGCAAAAGCAACGGCTTATCAAAATGGAGTAACTGGATGGAATGCATATTTATATGCAGGTATTAGAGGAGTTACTTCTGCAGTTATAACAAAATCTTTTGCAGCTATACCAGGTTTATCAGATAATGCAAGTACTACATTTAAGGGAATAATAAAAGGTTCAGTACAAGCACGGACTTTCTGCTGTTGCTCAGCAAAAAATAGATTTATTTACTCTTAAAGTACTTTCTGGAGAAGAAATTAATTTAGATGAATTTTTTGATATAGAAAAAGATGCAGAAACATTTTCAACAGCATTATGTACAGCATTTATTTTAAATGGTGGAAAAGCATTAACAGTTAAGATTAAGGGCAAAAAAATGACTGTGACTGCTGAAACGGTAGAGAAATGTATAGATAAAGATGGAAATTTAGATACTAAGAAACTTATTAATGATAAGAGTGGAATAGAAAAAGCAACTAAAAAAATAAGTAGCAAAAAATTATTTAATGAAGTAGATGATTCCTTAGAAAATCAGATTCGTTCAAATTTATTAGAAAAACATAATAGAGGAGAAATAGATTTGAATAATATGTCTAAATCAGAATTAAAAAATTATATAAATGCAGAGGCAATAAATATTAAGAATAATTTAAGTAATATTATTAAAAATTCTAATTTTAATAAAAATAATTTGATAGATGGGATAGTTAACACTATTCCAAAAGATTTAGATGAGTTAACGAAAGCAAGAATGGTATATTTAAAGTTAAATCAAAGTGTTACTTATTCTGATCAATATTTTGCAATGAATATAAATAGTGAGTCAAAAAAGTTATATAAAAATGAATTGTCAGAAATATATAATAGAAATTTTGACGTATCAAATTTATCGACTAATTCAATTATTTGTAGTAATTGGTCAAGTATATATGCAGATTTGTTAAAAAAGGTAGGGATTAATCCTAAAAAAATAGAAATAGTTAAAGCAGGAGATTCAAAGGGAGCACATCAATGGGTTAAGATGGAACTAGATAATGGAAAGATATTGTTTGCGGATGCCACAAATAATATTAATGGAATGACAGACTTAGCAAATTCAAAATTAGGAAACTCAACAGGAGGATTTATAATAACAACAGCAGAAGAATATTCAAAATTGAAAGAATTATATGGAAGTGATGCAAAAACATTTCAAGCAATAAATAGTAACAAAAATCCTGATATAACAAAAATAGATGAAAATATAGGATATTCTAATAAGCAATATATGGAAGATTTTCAAAATATTATTAATATATATGGACGAGATGCGTCAAATTCAGTATCAGTAAATGATAAAATAAATATTTTTAAAGATATACTAAACAGCAATAAGTATAGTGCTTTAGATGTATACGTTATTGCACGAACATATGCATCGAATCTTTTTGGATCTAGTTCAGATACAAAATTTTATGTTGATGGGAATAAAGTTATTACAGTAATAGAGATTAAAATAAATAATAATGACACTAAATATTTATATAAAATTAATGATTCAGATATAAAGGAAACAAACAATATTGACAATATTATTAAGGGGGCGATTTCGAATCGATGATAAAAGAAAAAAGAAAATTGGAAGAAATGTTAAATAAAAAAATAAAAGAATTAGAAAGAAAAGACAATAATAAAGAATTAGAGAAATTTAATGCATTATATAGATTAATCACTAATCAATATAATACATTTTTTAGTAAATTGGATATAAATGTGGCATTAAAAATTCTTGAAGATATAGGGATAGAAAAAGATGCAGTACAAGAAACATATAAAAAATTAATTCAAGAAGAAATAAGTGGTAAATATATCTTAGTTGATAATGATTTAGAAAACAAGGAGGAACGATAGTGAACAAAATAGGAGAAAAATACCTACCAATAGGAACTGTAGTAATGCTAAAAGGAGCAAGCAAAAGAGTAATGGTAACAGGATTTTGTGCTATCAAAGGAAATAACAAAAACAGAATGTGGGATTACACAGGATGCATGTACCCAGAAGGATTTTTATCATCTAATCAAACATGTTTATTTAATCATGACCAAATAGAAAAAATATATTATTTTGGACTTATAGATGAAGAAGAAGAAAAATTCAAAGCAGATTTAAATAAAATGTTAGATGAAACACAAAACCAAAATAAAAAATAGATAAAGTTAAACAAAAGAAATAAAAGGGAGGTAATTTCTTTGATTGTAGCATTAATAGGAAAAAACAAAATGCTAAAAACGAACTTGCCAAAATTCACAATAGGAAATTATGCTATTAATGATGAAAACGGAAGAAAGATAATAAATATAGAAAGCAAAAATGGAAATTGGCAAATTGTAAACAACAACTCTATAAAAATAGTAAATGCTGAGCATATTAATAATAAAGAAAAAATAAATCTAGATAATATTAGAGAAGTAACGTTAAAAGAACATAATTTATATTATGTTTCTTTTAGCAATATGAAAGAAATTTTTATTTTATATTGTTCTCCAGACTGTGAAAGTTTTACACATTTAGATGTAAAAAAATCTTCAGAAATTACAATTGGAAGCAACAAAAATAATAACATTTCTTATAGTAGTCCATTAGTAAAAAGTAAGCATGCACGTATTTTTTATAGTAATGGAAGATTAATGCTAGAAAACTTTGACAAAGACTATGGATGTTTTATCAATAACAAACCAGTTTTTAATGAAAATAAACTATTATTTAATGGTGATGTAATTTTCATTATGGGACTTAAGATAATTATAATGGGAAAAAGTATTTTTATAAACAATCCATTAGAAAAAGTCGATTATGATAGGAAAATGTTTAGCATTAATGAAAAGGAATATAATCTTTCTAATTTGAAAGAAGAAGATGAAAGCAATTTAGAAATATATTCAGAAAAAGACTATTTTGCTAAAGCACCTAGAATAAGAAATATTATAGAAAAAGAAAAAGTAAAAATAGATGCACCGCCTCAAATACAAAGTAAAGAAGGAATGCCACTTATTTATGTTTTAGGAACAACATTATCAATGGGTGTAGTTATGATAATATCTACTTTTTCAACTATAGATGGATTAATAAGTGGAACAGCAACTTTCAAAGATACAATGTTTTCATTACTAATGTCTTTAGCTATGTTAGTAAGTATAATTCTTATTCCAGTATTAAATGTAAGATATGAGAAAAAACAAAAAATAAAATATGAAGAAAAAAGACAGAAAAGATATAAAGATTATATAAATTCAAAAATAGAATTAATAGATTCTATTATGAAAAAGCAAAGAAAAATTTTATTTGAAAATTATGTATCAGTAGAAGAATGTAACAATATAATTGCAACTAAAAATTCTAGATTATGGGAAAGAAATATAGAAGATTTCGATTTCTTAACAGTTAGGTTAGGAATAGGAGATGTACCATTAGAAATAGATATAGAATATCCAGAAGAACAATTTGCAATGGAAGATGATAATCTAGTAGAAATGTTAAGTGAAATAGGAAATAAATCTAAAATCCTAAAAGATGCGCCAATTACAGTTTCTTTAGCTAAAAGAAACATTTCAGCATTAATTGTACAAGATAATCAAAAGCTTGTAGAAAAATTTATTCAAAGTTTAATAATGCAATTAATTACATTCCATAGTTATGAAGATTTAAAGCTAGTATTTTTATTAAAAGAAGATAAAGACAATAAGTGGGAGCACATAAAAATGTTACCACATGTTTGGAATAATACAAAACAAATTAGATTTTTTGCAGATGATTACAATGAAATGAAAGAGATTTCTAGATATTTGGAAGAAGAGATTAATAGTAGAACTACAAGAGATGACGAATTAGACTATAAGGCATTTATGCCATACTATTTAATTATTACAGATGATTATAAGAAAATAGAAAATTTAAAAATTATAACAGAAATACTAGAAAAGAAAGTTAATGTAGGATTTAGTATATTATGTATTAGTGATAGCTTAACACAACTACCAAATGAATGTAAGACATTTATTAGTTTAACAAGTAATGAAGGCATGATGTTTGAAAGTGAAATATCATCAACAAATCAAAGTAAGTTTAAATTTGATGATTCATATACATTTTTCTTTGAAAAAATATGCAAAGAAATATCTAACATTCCAATTAAGTATACAGCTTCAGGACATAAAATGTTACCAAGTAGTTATGGATTTTTGGAAATGTATGATGTAGGAAAAATTGAACAATTAAATATATTAGAAAGATGGAAGAGAAATGATTCAACAATATCCTTACAAGCGCCAATAGGTATTGACACTGCAGGAATGCCAATTGTATTAGATATTCATGAAAAATTCCATGGACCACATGGACTAATTGCAGGTTCAACAGGTTCTGGAAAAAGTGAATTTATTATAACGTATATTTTATCATTAGCAATCAACTACCATCCAGATGATGTTGCATTTATATTAATAGATTACAAAGGTGGAGGATTAGCAGGGGCATTTCAAAAAAGAGATATAAAATTACCACATTTAGTTGGAACAATTACTAATATAGATACAGTTGGATTACAAAGATCACTTGCATCTATCCAAAGTGAGTTAAAAAGAAGACAAGTAATGTTTAACGAAGCTAGAAATAGAATTGATGAAGGAACAATAGATATTTATAAATATCAAAAACTATATCATGAAGGAATAGTAGAAGAACCAATTCCACATTTATTAATAATATGTGATGAATTTGCAGAATTAAAACAACAACAAGAAGAATTTATGGATGAATTAATAAGTGTAGCAAGAATAGGACGTAGCTTAGGAGTACATCTTATTTTAGCAACGCAAAAACCGGCAGGTATAGTAAATGAACAAATACGTAGTAATAGTAAATTTGGTATTTGTTTAAAAGTACAATCAACAGAAGATAGTACAGATGTAATAAATAGACCAGATGCAGCATACTTAAAACGTGCAGGTCAATTTTATATGCAAGTGGGAAACAATGAATATTTTACATTAGGATTATCAGCATATTCAGGATTGCCTTATATACCATCTGATGTTACAAAAAAGAAAATAAATAACTCACTTGAAATTATTTCTAATATAGGAACTGTTTTAAAAGAAGTAAGCAATTCAAAACAAGTTAAACTTGATAATAAAGGAGAGCAGTTAACTAATATTGTAAAATATATGTATAAATTAGCAAAACAAGAAAACATAGAATCTAAGCAATTGTGGATGGATAATATTCCAGAAACAATATTCTTAGAAAATACAAGAGAAAAATATAAAATAGAAAATGAAGAAAATATAATAGCTCCAGTTATAGGAGAATATGATGACCCATATAATCAACGTCAGGGAGTAGTAAAATTAGATCTTTCTAATAACGGAAATACCATAATCTATGGTAATGCAGATAGTGGAAAAGAGACATTACTTAGTACTATCGTGTATGATACTATGACAAATTATAATCCTGAAAATGTACAAATGTATTTATTTGATTTTGGAAGTGAGGCATTAAAAATATTTAAAAAGAGTCCACATGTTGGAGACATTGTATTTATGAATGATACTGAAAAAGTAGATAGATTTTTTGAAATGCTTCAAAAAGAAATTAGAGAAAGAACTGCTATTTTATCAGATTATGGTGGAGATTATAATTTATATATAAAGACAAGTGGAAATAAAATGCCAATGCTAATTGTAATAATAAACAATTATGAGGCTTTTTCAGAAAACTATGAAGATAAATATGATGATATATTTTTAATGCTAACCAGAGAAGGAACAAAATGTGGAATAGTATTTATTATTACAACAAGTGCATGCAATGACGTTAGATATAGATTAGCTCAAAATTTTAGACAAAAAATAGCATTACAATTAAACAATGAAGATGATTATTTTAATATTTTTGATGGAATAGGAAAGAAAAGACCATCAAATATATTTGGTAGAGGATTAGTAAGACTAGAAGATATTTATGAATTCCAAACAGCTAAAATTTGTGAACCAGAAAAATGGAATCTAACTATAAAAAATAAAATAGACGAGTTAAATAAAATTTATAAAATAAAGGCAAAACATATACCTACTTTACCAGATAAAATAGAGATGAATGACATTAAAGATTATTTGAAAGACTTAACTGCAGTTCCAATAGGAATTAGTAAGAAAAATCTTGATGTATATACTTATAATTTTAAAAAGAGTTTTGTTAATATTATCACTTCAAAAAATATAGAAAGTAGTATAGAATTTATCTCTCATATTTTAGAAGAAGTAAAACAATTGGAAAATACTAATATAGTGCTTTTTGATTCAGAGAGAGTATTACAAAATAAAAAAGTTAATTTAGGTTTAAATTATAAAAATTTTGTTCTTGGAATAGAGAATAATTTGAACAAAAATAAACAGGTAATATGCATAATTATAGGAATAGACAAATTTTTAAATGATTTAGAAAATGGAGAAGAAGATCTATATGAGACTTTTAAAAAAGCAGAAGAATTAGAAAATTATAGCTTTATTATTATAGACAATGCAAGCAAGTTAAAAAATCATGAATATGATGAATGGTATAAAGAATATGTTTCAGGAGATACAGGAATTTGGATAGGAAATGGAATAAGTGACCAATATTTAATAAATGTAAATACTGCCAATAAAGAAGTGGTAAACAGCTGTGGAGATAGCTTTGGATATGTAATTAAACAAGAAGAGCCATATTTAATAAAACTTTTAGGAATGAAACAAAAAGGAGAAGAAAATGGATAAAGTATTAGTAAAAGTATATGTTCCTATGCTTGAAAAAATATATGATGTATGGATTCCTTCACATAAGAGAATCTACAATGTTATTGATTTATTGATAAAGGCTGTAAATGAACTAAACGATAATTGTTATAGACCAGATAAATTACCTATGTTATATGACAAATTAACAGCTGAAGTATATGATATTAACTTAAGTATTAAAGATTCTACAATTAGAAGCGGAACAGAATTAGTTTTATTGTAATAAATAAAAAGTTAAATTTATAAAATTCACACCTTTTTATTATAAACATAAAATATATAAAATAAAAAGGAGGTGTAATTTTAGAATGAAAAAAAGAACTATAACTTACATCATAGTAATACTTATCATGCTAGTAATAGCAATAGGAGTATTTATAACAAAAAAACATAAAGAAAATGCTGAAGAACTAAAAACTATAAAAGTCAACGAAGTAACACGATCAGTATTTTATGCACCGCAATATATAGCAATAAACAATGGATATTTCAAAGAAAAGGGATTAAATATAGAATTAACAACAGGTCAAGGAGCAGATGCTGTTATGACAGCAGTTTTAAGTAATCAATCTGACATAGGATTTGCAGGACCAGAAGCATCAATATATGTATATAATCAAGGAAAAGAAGATTATACACAAGTATTTGCACAAATGACAAAAAAAGATGGATCATTTTTAGTTTCAAGAACGAATACAGATAATTTTAATTGGAAAGATTTAAAAGGAAAAACAATAATACCAGGAAGAAAAGGTGGAGTACCATATATGACATTAGAATATGTTCTAAGAAATAATGGAATTGACCCTAAAAAAGATGTAACTTTAGATGATAGTATTAAATTTGACTTAATGGCAGGAGCTTTTGCAAGTGGTAATGCAGATTATGTTACATTATTTGAACCAACAGCATCTATGACAGAAAGCCAGAAAAAAGGATATGTAGTAGCTTCTGTTGGAGAAGCAGCAGGTGAAATACCATATACAGCATATTTCGCTAAAAAAAGTTATATAGCAAATAATGAAGATACTATACAAAAATTTACAGATGCAATTTATCAAGGAGAAAAATGGACAAAAGAACATACAAGCAAAGAAATAGCAGAAGTTATTACAAATTTCTTCCCAGGAACAGATATAGAAATGTTAACAGCGGCAATTCAAAGCTATAAAGATATAGATGCATGGAATGATACACCATATTTAAAAGAAGAAGCATTTAATAGATTGCAAGAAGTAATGAAAAGTGCAGGAGAATTAAGTCAAAATGCTCCATATGACAAGATTGTTAACAATAAATATGCTGAAAATATAAAAAAATAAACTAAAAAATAGCATAATTCATTTTAGAAAAAAAGTGAATTATGCTATTTTTATATTATATAAAAGTTCTTTGAAATTCTTATAATATAAATACTTTAAAATTTTTCAAAAACATAGAATAATCAAAAAACAACGAGATAAATCGAGAATTAATAAATAAACATTTACATATACTGCAAAACGAGATTTTGACAACTAGAACTTATAATGATAAATTTACAAATGAGAAAGGACGTGAAAGAATGAAAATAATAGAAGCAAATATTGACTATAAATTAATAGGTGAAAGAATAAAGGAAGCGAGAAAAAAAGCAGGATTATCACAAGAAAAATTAGCAGAAATGATTGATGTTACAACAGTATATGTTAGCAAAATAGAAAGAGGAGGACAAATAAATTTAAAAAGATTATCTCAAATGTCAATAGCATTAAATGTTCCAATAGAAAAAATACTAAATGGAACAACAATGGAAAATGAAAATTATTTAAATAAAGAATTTCAGGAATTATTAGATCAATGCTCAAAAGATAAACAAAGATTAATATATAATATTGCAAAAATTGTATCTGGTATAAAATTTGCGTAGAAAGCATTTATAAGCTTTACAAAAACATAAAAATAGTATAAACTATTTCTATGAAAAGTACTATTAAAATCAGGTATGGTATGCCGTTTTATAAACTATACCTGTTTTTTAAATGGACTAAGAAAGGTGATAATAAATGTATTTAAAAAGATTAGAATTGCAAGGATTTAAATCTTTCGCTGATAAAACTATATTAGAATTCATGCCAGGAATAACAAGTGTAATTGGACCAAATGGCTCAGGAAAAAGCAATATATCAGACAGTATAAGATGGGTACTTCGGAGAACAAAGCATGAAATCATTAAGAGGAACAAAATCATTAGACATTATTTTTGCAGGAACTCAAAATAGAAAATCATTAGGATTTGCAGAAGCATCTTTAGTATTTGATAATTCAGATGGAGCGTTACCAATTGAATATACTGAAGTAACAGTAACAAGAAAGATTTATAGAAGTGGAGAAACAGGATATTATATAAATAAAGTACCTTGTAGGCTAAAAGATGTATTAGAATTATTTATGGATACAGGAATTGGAAAAGATGGATATTCAATTATAGGACAAGGAAAAATTGATGAAATATTAAGCAATAAATCAGAAGATAGAAGAAATATATTTGAAGAAGCAGCAGGAATAGTAAAATATAGAACAAGAAAGCAAGAATCAGAGAAAAAACTAGAACGTACAAAGCTAAACTTACTTAGAATTAATGACATTTTAACAGAAATAGAAACAAATATAGAACCATTAAAAAATCAGGCAGAAAAAGCTAAAAGATATCTAGATTTAAGAGAAAAACTAAAAAGTATTGAAATAGGCTTATTTATATATAACATAGAAAAATATAAATCAACTTTAGAAGAAATTATAAAAGATGAAGAAATTTATACAAATCAATGTAATGACGAAGAAGGCAGATTAGAAAGAATCAAACAATTAAAAGAAGAATTACAAAATGATATAGATGATATTACAGTCAAAATAGAAGAAATGTCAAATATAGGATTTGAAAGTCAAAAAGAAATTGAAATGTTAAATTCTGATATAAATGTAGCTGATACAAGAATTTTAAACAACAATGAAAATAAAAGTAGATTTGAAAAAGAAATAGAAGAAGCACAAAATAGACTAGAAGAATTAAAAAATGAAATTGAACAAAAACAAGAAAAACAACAAAATTTAAAACAAAACAAAGAGAAGTTTGAAAAAGAATTAAAAGAAAAAGAAGAAGAGCTAGCTAATCTTACAAAGAAACTTTCAAGTAAAGAATTAGAAATAGAGAATTATAAATTACAAGTAGAAGCTAATATAGACAAAAAATATGAATTACAATCAGAAATAAATAGTAAAGAGATAAATTTTGATAATTATGAAAAAAGGCAAGCACAAATAAAAAGTGAAGTAGCATCTCATATTTCAGAATTAGATAGTACAAGATTACAGAAAGAAGACATAGCAAAAGAATTTTATGAAATTGATTCAAAAAGAAATAAAATTGTATCAAGTTTAGAAGAGATTAATAAGAAAAGAGAAGAAGCTGACAAAAAAATCAAAGCTTATGAAGATGAGATAAATAGATATCAAAGTGAAATAAGAATAAAAGAATCAAGATTAAAATTCTTAATTGAAACAGAAAAAGAAAAAGAAGGATATATAAAAAGTGTAAAATCATTATTAAAAGATTGTGAAAATATTAAAGAACTAGGAAAAGGAATGCATGGAGTTTTAGCTAATATAATAGAAGTCCCAGAAGAATACCAAACAGCAATAGAAATGTGTTTAGGAGCAAGTCTACAAAATATAGTAACAGAAACAGAAGAAGATGCAAAAAAATTAGTACAACATTTAAGAAAAAACAATTTAGGAAGAGCATCATTCTTACCAATTACATCTGTAAGAGGTAGAAAGCTAGATAAAATAAAAGGACATGAAAAAGGTGTAGTAGGTATTGCATCAGACATAGCTAAATTTAATAAAAAATATGAACAAATTGTATTAAACTTATTAGGAAGAACTGTTATAGTAGACAACATGGAAACAGCAATTAAAGTGGCTAAACAAAATGGATATACATTTAGAATTATAACAATTGAAGGAGATGTAATTAATCCATCAGGAGCAATTACAGGAGGATCTGTAGCAAAGAAAACTGTTAATATTTTGGGAAGAGGAAGAGAAATTGAAAAATTAGAAAAAGAAACTAAAAAGTTAAGAGAAAAAGTTGTAGAATTAGAAAAAGAAAAACAGGAATATGAAAGATCAATGGAGGATACTTTTGAAGGAGCAACAAGTTTAGAAAAAGAATTACAAGAAATTGATATTACATATGCAACAGAAAAACAAAAATTAGTTTCAATTGAAGAAAATATTGCTAAAATAGAACAAAGAGTAAACAAACTAAAAGAAGAACAAGCAAATATAGAAAAAGAAAAAGAACAAACAATTTTAAGAAAGCAAGAAACACAAAAAGAAATAGAAAATTTAACAGAAGAAACAGATAAATTAAATAAAGTAATAAGCGAATTTGCAGATTTAAATAAAGATAATCAAAAATATGCAGATGATTTAAATTTTGATATTACAAACTTAAAAATATCAGTATCATCTTTTGACGAAAGTGAAGCTTCAATCCAGGAAATACAAGAAAGAATAAATGTAGAAATAGAAAATACAAATAAAAGTATAGAAAATAAACAAAGACAAATAGAGCAAATAAAACAAGATAACTTTAACTTAGAAAAATCAAAAGAAGAAATAAAAGAGAAAATTAATGATATAAAAAAAGAAGTAGAAAATAGCGGAGTAAAAATAGAACAATTAAAAACACAAAGAGTAGAAAAAAATGAAAAATTAAAGAAACAAGAAAATGAAATTACAGAAAAATTTAAAACAATTGAAGATTTAAAAGCTCAAATTGTTAAAATTGATGTAAAGAAAACTAAGATTGAAGAAGATATAAATACTATAATTAACAAAATGTGGGAAGAATATGAATTAACTCCAAATGCAGTAAAAGATTATAAAAAACCAGAAAATGTAGCATTAACACAGAAAAATGTAAATAATTTGAGAAAAGATTTACGAGAATTAGGAAGTGTAAATATAGACTCAATAGAAGAATATAAAACAATGAAGGAAAGATATGACTTTATGTGTGAACAGAGAGTTGATTTAGAAGATACAATGTCAAAACTAAGAAAGATTATTAATGATATGACAGCAACAATGAAAGAACAATTTAAAACTCAATTTGAAATTATTAATAAGAATTTTGCAGAAGTATTTAAGGAATTATTTGGTGGAGGAAATGCATCGTTAAAATTAGAAGATGAAGAAAATATACTAGAATGTGGAATTGAAATAACAGTTCAACCACCAGGAAAAAAGCTTCAAAATATGATGTTATTATCAGGAGGAGAAAAAGCATTTACAGCTATTGCATTATTATTTGCTATATTGAAAATAAATCCAGCGCCATTCTGCGTATTAGACGAAATAGAAGCAGCTTTAGATGATGTAAATGTTTATCGTTTTGCAGAATATTTAAAGAAGTTCTCAAAAGACACACAATTTTTAGTAATAACACATAGAAAGGGAACAATGGAAGCAGCAGATACAGTATATGGAGTAACTATGGAGGAAAATGGTATTTCAAAATTATTATCTATGAAATTAAAATAATGAAATTTAATATTAAACAACAAATCTCACTACTCCTATTAAAACAAGCAAAATACCAGAGATAACAGACCAAATATTATCAGGCAAATTACTTAAACGATGTAACCTTTTTCCTAACATATTTCCAATACTTAAAAAAATAAGTTGAAAAATTGATATAAATACAGGAAAAAGAAAAGAGCTAACACCAATAATACTTCCAAAAGCTCCTATGCAAAAGCAATCCAAAGAAAGAGCAAACCCTAAAAATAAAGCTTCCTTACTATCTATTGAATGAGAAGAATCTAAATCTGAGGAGGTAGGATTTTTAATAATCTTAATAGTAATACCTAAAAATTCAATAAAAAAACTATAAATCTTTTCATTATTTTTGCAAATAGGCTCAGAAGATGCTAAATTCTGAGTCGTATTTTTTTTATCTTTATGTATAGCTTGAAAACATACAAAAATTCCCATAGCAATTAAAATGATATTTCCAATTAATCTTGTAGCAAAATCAGAAAAGATATTTTTTAAAATATCACCAAAACATACAGATAAGAATGAAATTAAAAATGAAATTACAAATAAGACAATTTTAGCCATATAAGAAATTCTTGTATTTTTAATACCATATGTAATTCCAATTCCAAGAGAGTCTATACTACTAGAAAGTGCTAAAATTAATGAATTAATAAACATAATAATACCTCCTTAAAGTATAATATGTCGAAAAAAGAATATTGATATTATTAATATAAAATTATTAAGTAAAATTCATAAATTGTCATAAACAAAGTACAAGCCACATAGAATGAAAGTATAAAAAGAATACAAAGGAGAGAAAAATATGTGGGAAACTTTAAGAAAAGAAGAAATTTTTAAATTATTAAAAACAGATAGAAGAAGTGGTATAACAAAAGAGCAAGTAATAGAAAGAAGGCAAAAATATGGTGGAAATAAGTTAGAAGACAAGCCAAAAGAAACAATGTTTATAAAATTTATAAAGCAATTCAATGATTTTATGATTATTATATTAATATTAGCATCCATTGTATCTGCAGGAATTTCATATATACAAGGCGAAAATGATTACATAGATTCAATTATTATAATAGCTATTGTAATATTAAATGCTATAATGGGAGTAGTACAAGAATCAAAAGCAGAAAAATCAATAGAGGCATTAAAAGAAATGACACCTACAAAAGCAAAAGTAATAAGAAACAATATAACAATAGAAATAAATGCAGAAGAATTAGTACCAGGAGACCTAATTATATTAGAAGCAGGAAATTACGTACCAGCAGACTGTAGATTAATAGAAAGTCATAACTTAAAAATAGAAGAATCTAGTTTAACAGGAGAAACTGAAGCAATTTTAAAAGACTCAGATATGATATGCAAAAAAGATATTCCATTAGGTGACATGTTAAATATGGCTTTTATGAGTAGCATTGTAGTAAATGGACATGCAAAGGCAGTTGTTACAGAAACAGGAATGAATACCAGAGTAGGAAAAATAGCAAATATGATTATACAAGATGAAGCACCAGAAACACCTATTCAAAAAAAATTGAGTCAAGTAGGAAAAATATTAGGAATAGTATGTTTAGCAATATGTTTAATTATATTTGTAATAGGATTAATAAAAAATATAGATCCTATGGAAATGTTTATGACATCAGTAGGACTAGCAGTTGCAGCTATTCCAGAAGGATTACCAGCGATTGTAACAATAATGTTATCACTAGGTGTTACAAAAATGGCAAAGAATAATAGCATTATTCGAAGATTGCCAGCAGTAGAGACATTAGGAAGTAGTAAAGTTATTTGTTCAGATAAGACAGGAACATTAACAAAAAATGAAATGACAGTAGTGGAAGTAAAATCAAATAATTCAGAGTTTGCAATAGAACTTTCTACGATGTGTACAGATTGTGATATTTTATATAAAAATGGCAAAATAGAAGTAAGTGGAGAGCCTACTGAAGTGGCATTAGTACAAAATGGATTAAAAAATAACAAAAATAAAACAGAATTATATCATAATATGCCAAGAACAAATGAAATTCCTTTTGATTCTAACAGAAAGATGATGACAACAATCCATAAAATTGGAAATAAATATAGAATCATAACAAAAGGTGCGCCAGATGTTTTATTAAACAAATGTCAAAGTTCAATAGGAGAAAAACAGAGAATTCAGAGAGAAAATTTACAAATGGCAGAAAGGGCCTTAAGAGTAATAGCAGTAGCATATAAAGATTTAGAATATATGCCAAGTAAAATAGATTCAGATAATATAGAAAACAACTTGAATTTTGTAGGATTGATAGGAATGATAGACCCACCAAGAGAGGGAGTAAAAGAAGCAGTAAGAACTTGCCGACGAGCTGGAATAAAAACTGTTATGATAACAGGAGATCATATAGCAACAGCTAAAGCAATTGCAAAAGAATTAAATATATTAGGTGCTCAAGATAAAGCAATTACAGGTCAAGAATTAGATAAAATACCACAAAACAAATTAGAAAAGGAAATAGCAAATTATTCTGTATTTGCAAGAGTAACTCCTGAACATAAAGTAAGGATTGTAAAAGCTTGGCAAAGTACAGGGGCAGTAGTAGCAATGACAGGAGATGGAGTAAATGACAGTCCAGCATTAAAAAATGCTGATATAGGAATTGCAATGGGAAAAAACGGAACAGATGTAGCAAAAAATGCTGCAGACATGGTTTTAACAGATGATAATTTTGTAACAATTGTAAAAGCAGTAAAACAAGGAAGAAATATTTATGATAATATAAAAAAAGCAATTCATTTCTTAATTGCAACAAACATTGGAGAGATAGTTACCATATTTATGGGATTAGTATTAGGATTTAAATCACCTTTATTAGCAATACAATTATTATGGGTAAATTTAGTAACAGATTCGTTACCAGCTATTGCAATAGGTTTAGAACCACCAGAAAAAGATATAATGAATCGAAAGCCAGTTGATAGTAAAAAAGGACTTTTTGCAGATGGATTATGGAACAAAATTATAGTAGAAGGAATTATGTTAGGAATGCTTACTTTAATAGCATTTAGCATAGGAAACAAATATTACGGAATTGAAGTAGGAAGAACAATGGCTTTTATAGCAATTGGAGTCTTAGAACTTGTCCACAGTTTTAATATAAAAAGTGAACAATCTATTTTTAAAGTAGGAATTTTGGAAAATAAATTTTTAATAGGAAGTTTTATTTTGGGAGTACTAGTTCAAACAATTGTTGTAATTATACCTACATTAGCTAATATATTTAAACTAGTTCCATTAAATCAAACACAATGGATAATAACAATTTTAATATCAATTCTTCCAATTCCGATTATGGAAATACAGAAGAAAGTAAATGAAATAAAATTTGGAAAGATAATTTATACAGAAAAACAAAAAATATAATGACTAAGAGAAATCTCTTAGTTATTTTTTAATTAATATTGTGTTATCGTTATTAGCTTAGCCTTCTGTGTAATATTTATATGCAGAATTAAAATAACACAGGAACCAGAAAAAAATCAACAAACCACTTGCCAAATACTAGAAAATATGGTAAAATAGCTATGTTTTGAAAAAAACATGGCTGTTTTGTTATGTTTAATTCAAATCTCTACTTACAGAAAATGTAGGTTACAAATCCAAAGGGAGGTGAAAATAATGAACAAATACGAAAGTATTATCATTGTTAACCCAAATGTTGATGAAGCAGGACTAAAAGCTTTAGAAGAAAAATTCACAGGGTTAATTAATGAAAATGGAAAAGTTGAATCAGTAGAAAACATGGGAAAGAAAAAATTAGCTTATGAAATCAAAAAATTCAGTGAAGCTACATACATGTTATTCAATTTTGAATCAAATCCAAATTCAATAGCAGAACTTGAAAGAGTTTATAGAATTACAGATGATATTATAAAATTTATCGTTGTAAAAAAATAAAAAAATTAAATAAAGTAAGGGGCCTTTATTTAAAGTAAGAAAGGTGATAGAAAATGAACAAAGTAATATTAATGGGAAGACTAACAAGAGACCCAGAAGTAAGATATACTCAAACAAACAATACATTAGTAGCATCTTTTAGCTTAGCAGTTAACAGAAGATTTGTAAGACAAGGCGAAGAAAGACAAGCAGATTTCATAAACATAGTTGCATGGAGTAAGCTTGGAGAGTTTTGTAGCAAATACTTTAAGAAAGGTCAACAAGTAGGAATTATTGGGAGAATACAAACAAGAACTTGGGATGATGACCAAGGAACAAAGCACTATGTAACAGAAGTTGTTGCAGAAGAAGCTTATTTTGCAGATAGTAGAAGAGATGGAGAAGCAGGAAGTACTTCTTTCGAAAATACATTTGGAAATACAGCTCCAGGAAATATGGGAGCAGATTTTGAAGTATCTTCAAGTGATGACCTACCATTCTAATTAAGCAAGGGGGGAAAAATAAAATGGCAGATAAAAAACAAAATAGAAGAAATAATAAAAATTATGATGAGGATTATAATCCAAGATTCAGAAAACAAAGAAAAAAAGTATGTGTATTATGCAGTGATAAAAACTTTGAATTAGATTACAAAAATCCAGAACAATTAAGAAAATTTATCAATGATAAAGGAAAAATATTACCAAGAAGAACAACTGGAGCATGTGCAAAACATCAAAGAGATATTACAATAGCAGTAAAAAGAGCAAGACATATTGCTATGCTTCCATACTCACAAAATTAATTTGTTTATAATAAATGAAGAAACCGTTGAAATATCAACGGTTTTAATTTTTGACTATATTATATTTAATGCAATTTTAATGCAACTGAATTATTTTAACATGATTTTTATATTTGCAGTGCTTTTTAGTACTTCATCTTCTTTATATTTATTAAAGATAGTGGTATAAGTGTTTATTGTAGTTTGTATATTTTTATGTCCTAAAAGTTTTTGTAAGATTTCAGCAGGCATACCAGATTCAATACTTCTAGTGGCATAAGTATGCCTTAACATATGTGTTGCAACTTGTCCATTCTTCAATTTATGTTTTTTTGCTAATCTATGTAAATAACAATTTACGTTAGAAACGCTGTTTATTGTGCACTTATTTGTTGTAAAAATCAAATTTAAAGGATTTATTTTCATGTTGGACATAGCGTGTTGAATATTGCTTTTAAAAAGTTCTGTGATAGGAATATCTCGTGTAGATGAGTCTGTTTTTGTTGTATTATTGATTATTAGTTCATGCTCTTTATTGTGAGATATGGTTTTATTAACATGAATGATATTGTGCTTTAAATCTATATCATTTGGAGTTAATGCTAATATTTCTCCGCAACGCATACCAGAGAACATTTCAATCATATACACATCTTCATATTTGTGATCTTTCATGATTTCAATTAAAGTTTTCTGTTCTTCAATAGAAAGTGCTTCAACAGTTTTATTTTTATTTTTTGATAGTGGTTTAGTTATACTTGCCATAGGATTTTGGTAAATATAATTTCTTTTTATAGCTTCTTTAAAAATTTGGTTTAGCATTATTATAATTTTTTGTATATATGAGTTTGATAAGTCTGTAAGAGTATTTAGAAAATTTTGTATTAAGGTATAGTTCATTTTTTGTATATTGATATTTGCTATATCACTATTTTTAATTTTATTAAGCGAGTTTAATATTGTAACATAAGAAGTTTCTTGAATAGTATTCGTAGCCAGTTTAGTATCTAAAATTTTTTTACCAAGTTCATACACTGTAATATCACACTTATCTAATGCAATATTTTTCTGAACTTCATTTAGTTTTATAATTAACTTGTCTTTTACTTCTTTTCTTGTTTTTCCATATAATGATTTTCTTTTGTTTCCAAGAGTATATTGCCCTACCCATCTATTCAATTTTTTACTATAATAGATAGAACCTTCTCCATTTCCTCTTTTTCCCATAAAAATTCCTCCATTTTCAATAAATTTTAATTTACTATTGAAAATGAAGGCTTTTATAGTGTATACTATAAAAGTAATCACTTCAATAGTGTTTATATGTGAGAAATATGTACCTTGTCGCAAACTTGTAACATATTTCTCTTTTTTATTGTATTAAATAATTTCCTAAATCTCTGAAAATTATTCCTGTTACAAAAGCGTCTTCAGTTGCTCTATGAGCATTAGTTCGATATAGTTCCAGTTCTTCAGCAACAGTATCAAGTTTAAAGTTGTATAATTTGTTTTTGTATAATTTTCTTGCTAATTCTAATGCATCAAAAAAGTATCTTTTTTCATTAAATAAATTAATATTATTTACATATAAAAATTTTAAATCAAATTTTAGGTTGTATCCTACAATATTGAAGCCTTTACAAAAATCGTTAAAACTAGCTGTTATATTTTCAATTTTAGGAGAATTTTCCACCATTTTATTTGTTATATGATTAATATTACTTATATCTTGTGATATTTCTTTTTTAGGTTTTACTAGTGAAGTTAAACATTCAACAGGTTCTCCATTAATAAATTTTACTGCTGAAATCTCAACTAATTCATTTGTAGAAGGATGTAAGCCAGTTGTTTCTGTATCTATTGCAATAAAATTTTGTAATCTATCTATAGGAGTGTTTTTTCGTACCAGTGAAAATTTATATTCTGGCATGTCTTTTAAAAAATTTCTTTTATATTGAGTATTTGTATCAATAGTGGGTGATAGCATAGTGATACTGTTTAATGATTTTTTATATTCTTCTTTTCTTTTGATTATATGTTCATTCTTTTTTATATGTATTATGCTATCTTTTTTTACTATTGATTTTTTTAAGTCAGACAGTGAAAAGTTATTTATTGAATTATTTCCATTGAATTTGTCACATAAATATAAACAATTTCTACAAAAAAAAGAGTTATCTTTTTTTAGCATTAAAAACTTAAAATTGGCTTTATTGCATAAAGCACAGTTAGTTTTTAAATTTTCAAACACAATTACCACTTCCTTTTAAAACTCTCTTTTTAATTGTTTTACTATTCCAATAATTGCAACTGGAATAGTTTTCATTTCATCATAAGTAAAAATAAGTGGCTCATAGTTAGTATTGAGTGGTTGTAACAAGATACTATTGTCACTTTTTTTGCCTTTTTTTATTGTTGCTTCATTACCATTAATAATAGCAACAACTATATCTCCGTTTTCGAAATCGTCTTGTTTCTTTATTATAACAATATCGTCTTCAACAAGAACGGGGGACATTGAATCACCATGTACTTTTAAAGCAAAATAATCTTCACCAGTACCTACTAAACTTGTTTCCACATCTATTGTACCAATAATATTTTCTTGAGCCAGATAATCATATCCAGCTTTTACAGTGCCAAGAATATTAATAGGAGAAACACTATTTCCTAATTTATCTATTTTATAATTAACTTTTTTTTCATCTTCTATTAAATCAATATATCCTGCCTTTTCATATAAATTCAAATAGTCAATACAATATAAATTAGCAAGGACTCTTAATAATGCAGGTGTAACATTTCTTTTTCCATTTTCAATCATATTTAGATGTGAATAAGATATGTCAGTAATACGATTAACCTCTCTCAAAGATAAATGTTTATCATTTCTAAGTTTTTTTAAATATTTTCCTAAATCTTTTTTTGAAAGCATTTTTAAGACCTCCTATGTTCACATTATAACATGATTGTTCACAAATGTAAAACTTTTTTAAAAATTTTTTTAAAAAAGTGTTGACAAAATAAAAACACAAATATATAATGTTCACAACAAGATAACAAAAGTGAGGTGAACAACATTGATAGTAGTTAAAAATCCACAAAAATTAAAAGAAGATTTAACTAGTAATGGAAATACTATGACTTCAGTAGCGGAAAAATTAGGATATTCCAAAGCATACATAAGTTCAATTATTACAGGAGTTAGAAATCCTAACGAAAAAGTATCCGTCGGAATTTGTGAACTATTAGGAAAGCAATTTAATGAATATTTTTTTATCCAAACTGTTCACAAAAAGATAACAAACTAATGCGACAAGGTACAAAAAAAGAAAGGAAGTGATTACATTGCAAGATGAAATAATAAATCTTCTAAAAAACATTAATAAAAATTTAGAAGATTTAAAGAAAAAAGAAAATCTACCAAAACTAATTTATGCAAAAGATATAGCTGAGAACTATCAAGTCAATAGAAACAAGGCAACAGATTTTTGTAAAAAATATGGAACAAATTTTGGAGGCTATTGTATAGAAGCAGAAAGATTTAAAGAAGTTTTGCAAAAAGAAGGAATTGAAATTTTTAATTAAGAGAGGAGGAAAACAAATGAAAAGAAAACTAGATAAAAATAAAGTAGGATATGCAATAGCATTTATAGTAACAACTACTTTATTAATACAAAAAATAGTACAAGCAGGAACAATATTTTGCTTAAGTACGATTTATTAGGAGGGAAAGATGAACAACTTTGAAGAAAAACAAGAAAATGAAAAGAAAGAACTAATACATAAAGAATTGCCAAGTTTATTACATAGAATTTTAAGCATTAGATTAATGCCAGAAATGTATCATGAAGAATTATTAAAAAGAGACATTGAAGAAATAAAAAAAATAACTAATGCTGAGTGCGAGTCAGCATTAGGGCATGTTGATAAGTTAATTTAATCCCATTTGCTTAGAGATTATATTAGAAAGAACTTGAGATGCTATGTTGCTAGCAAAACTAAGTGAAGTAGAAGTTACTTTAGATAATATATTTTGAGTTTCTTTCCAAACTGTATTGTCTCTTATGTTGTCCAAGAACTGGTGTCCACTATAAGTTATACTTCTAGCAACAATAAGTGGTGGTTGATAACCATCAGCTTTGGTACAAATTAAATAATTAGCTTCAATTAATTTTTCGGCACAGTAAATTAATTCTTCTTGAGAATAACTTTTTAGAGTTAGGCTATTTATACTTATGCTTTTATTGTAAGATAGATTGTCCTCAAGATATAGTAATAAATCTCTAACACATTCATAATTTAATTTCATAATAATTACCTCACTTTCTAGTGAGAGTATACATTATTTTACCAAATTTTACAAGGAAAGGAGTGAAGAGAGATGTTAACTAAAAAAGACAGAAAGATATTAAATCAAAAATCAATGATACATAACAGAGATATCTTAATAAAAGATATGGAAGGACAAGCAAAGGTGTTACATGAAGAAAATAAAGATTTAAGATTCGAAAATGAAGAGCAAAGGGACTTGATAAGCAGAATTGAAAGACTAGTAAATTCAAATAAATACAACAATGAAAAAGCCGTTTTAAGCAAAATAAAAGAACTAGTTAGCGACTACCAATCAATAAACTAGTTCAAATATAAATACATAAATAAATTCATATTTACTTATATTTTAGCACGAAAAAGTAAATATGTCAAAGGAGAATTATGGAAGATTACATAGAAAATGATGAAGAAGGAAATATATTCGAATTAATAGCAGAAGAATGCTATTACGATGATTTAGAGGAGGAATTTTAAAATGAGTAATTTAAGTTTATATAACATAACAAACAAGTTTATAGAAATAATGGACAAAGTGACAGAAGGCGAATTATCAGAAGAAGAATATAACGAATTAGGAGAAGAACTAGCTATAGAATTGCAAAATAAGAGCTCAAATATTATTGGATATATTCAAAATATAGAAAGTTTTATAAATGCAATAAAAGATGAAGAAGTAAGATTATCAGAAATGAAGAAAACAGCAGAAAAAAAATTGGCTAAGTTTAAAGAATATGTAAAAGAAAATATGGAACGATTAGAAGTAACAGAAATACCAACAGGATTAGGAAACTTAAAAATAACCAAAAATCCAATGTCGGTAGAAATAGAAAATGAAGAAGAAATACCAGGGGAATTTAAGAAAGTAGAAATGAATATTAAGGTAGATAAAACAGCAATTAAAAAACATTTTAAAGAAACGGGAGAAATAGTTCCAGGTATAAAAATAGTAGATGACAAAACAAGCTTAAGAATAAAGTAGGTGTAATAATGGATTATTTAGATTTAAAAGACAATAAAAATAATTATTATGGAGGTAATTAAAATGTTAGCGAAAAAAGCAACATTAGATGATGTTAATTTAAAAATTATGGTTTGGGGAGAAAGTGGAAGTGGCAAAAGTAGATTTGCACTATCTTCTCCAAATCCAATAGTAATAGATTTAGAAGGTAGTACAAGATTATATGCCGAACAATTTGACTTTTACAAAGCAGAAGTAGACAAGACAAATAATAGAGCAAGTAACCCAGCAACGTTAACAGTGAATTTAATAGAAGAAATTTTAAAAGGAGAATATCCTGACAGAAAAACATTAATAGTAGATCCGATTACAGATTTACTTGATTGCATAGAAGATGTAAGTGCCAAAAAATATGAGCAAATGATAGGCAAGAAAGTAGGAGAATTGAATCAACTACAAAAAACAAAATGGTATGCATATAGAAGAGAAATGGCAAGAACAGTATTAAATCAATTAAAAGATGTTCCTATGAACTTAATATTAGTAGCAAGAGCAAAGAGTATGTGGGATACAAAAGACGGAAAAATGCAACCAGTAGGGCTTACATATGATACATTAGATATAGTGGAATACTTAATGGACATAGTTATTCAACTAGAAAAAAATGGAGATGAAACAAAAGCAATTGTAAAAAAATCTAGGATAGGAAACTTGCCAAAGATATTAGATGTTAAAGACTATTCATCAATAGAAAATGCATTAAAAAATAATGGCAAGAATTTAGCAGAAGAAAATAAGTAGGTGGTTAAATGCAAACTACAGGAACATTAGAAGAAATAAATATAGACTATAACACAGGAAAACCTAAAATAAGCTTTTTAATTGATGGAAAGGACAAGTTATCAGACATAGAACAATTAAAAGGCTTAAAACTAAAAATTGAAGCAAAGAAATACATAAAAAAGAGAACAACTAATGCTAATAATTATTTTTGGAAACTTTTGCAAGAAATATGTGAATTAGCAGATATAGATACAATTGAAGAATACAAAAGAAGAGTAAAAGAACTAGGAATATTCAGAAGATTCAAAATAGAAAAAGACAATGTAAACACCTTTGAAAAAATGTGGACAGCACAAGGAATAGCTTGGTTTAGTGAAATAGCAGACACAGAGTATATAGGAGATACAGAATTTAAAATAATAAATGCTTATTATGGTTCTAGTTCTTTTAATTCAAAACAAATGGCAAGACTTATAGATAGAGTGGTACAAGACTGCAAAGTTTATGGAATAGAAACAAAATCACAAAAGGAAATAGATAGTTTGTTAGAAAGTTGGGATAAGAAATGATAGTAACAGATTTAAGTAATAGTTTTAATCCTTACCAAAAAATCACAGAGAAAAGTCAGAAGAAAGATAAAAATAAAAACGAAGAGGAATTTTGCATCATGCCAAAAAGTACATTATACAGCACAAAAAGAACAGATATATATTGTGAAAGGCACGAGGTTTATTTTTCAAAGGCTTATAGACATAAGAGCATAAATGATGGCTTGATAGTATTTTTAACCAAAGAAAGCCATCGTGGAACGAATGGAGTACATGGCAAAAACGGAGACAAATTAAACAGACAATTAAAAAGAATAGCTCAAAAAGCTTGGTGCAAATATTACAACAAAACAAAAGAAGAATTTATCAGAGAATATGGAAAAGCAAACAACTAGGGATTAGACATAAGTTTAATCCCTAATATTTTACTAAAAAGGTGGGAGATATGGAAGATAAAAGCTATGTGAAATTATTTAGAAAAATATTAAAGTCTCCCATTTGGGAAAATGAAAAAGCATTGAAAGTTTGGATATGGTGTTTGATAAAAGCAACGCATATTGAAAGAATGCAATTAGTCGGACAACAAGAAGTTCAACTAAAAAAAGGTCAATTTGTATTTGGAAGAAAAAAAGCTAGTCAAGAATTACAAATGACAGAGAGCATGGTTTACAGATATATGAAAGTTTTAGAAAAGTTACAAATGTTAAATATCAAACCGAACAACAAATTTTCAATTGTAAGTATTGAAAAATGGGAAGATTATCAAATCGAAGAATTAAAAACGAACAGCAAATTAAACAACAAACGAACAACAAATGAACACAAACAAGAATGTAAAGAAATTTATATTACTTTATTTAATAAATATAAAGAGCAAATCGAAAAAGATTTTACTAAAAAAACAAGAATTATATCAAAATGCAAAGAAAGTTCAGATTATGCTTTATTAACAAGAGAGGAACAAGACGATTTATTTTACGATTTAATGAGTGTGGATATAGATAAAAAAATCAGATAGGAGTGATAAACAAATGATTACAACAGAAACAAGACAGATGTCATTTAATGATATACAAGACAAAACAAAAATAAGATATATACAAATTTTGAATAGATTAGATGAGCCTAAAACAGCTAAAGAATTAGCAGTAGAATTATTTGATTTGGGTTTTATACCAAGCACAGAAAGAAATTATACAGCACCGAGATTAACAGAATTAGAAAAAATGGGATATGTAAAAGCAATAGATAAAAAGAAATGTCAATATAGTGGCAAAACAGTAGCAGTATACGAGAGAACAGAAAAAGGCTTTATTGCAATAAATATGAATCATATTCCTAGAAGTGATTAGGAGGTAGTTATGGACGAATATTTTGAATATTTTCATCAGCTAAACAAACAAATTCATAATTTAAACAAGAAACAGTATGATGAAATTGAAGAATTTTTAGGAGATATGGAACAATCTATAAATGGAGATACAACACTTAAAGAAATAGAAAAATATATAAAAAAATATAGAAGAAAAAACAAAATATTATTTATAGCATTTAAAACAAGAAATAAAAACAAACTAGCACATATTTGCAAATATATTATTGATTTAGAATGGCATAACGAATGGGCAATAGCAGTTGCTGGGCAAAGTACACCAACAATTTTTGGCTGGTTTGATGTTTAGGAGTAAATTACGAAATATAATTATCCACCGTTAGAACGGCAAATGTGTAAAATGTATAGGCTGTAACAGGTTAGAGTCGGAAAACTTCAAACGGAGTTTGGAGATGTGAAAATTACATAGAAAAGGAGCAAAAAAATGACAAATGAAACGATAATAAGAAAGTGGCGAATTGGTAAAACAACATTGCAAGTAGCAAAAGATTATATGGATGAATACAACAAGGAAGCCAAAAAGAAGAAAGAACCAAAGATAACAAAAGAGCAAGCCTTAGCACATGTTGAACCAATAATATATGAGCACGAAACAAAAGATTGGAAGTGAAAGAATGAACAAATACAGAAATAAAAAAGTAATAGTAGACGGAGAAGAATTTGACAGTAAGAAAGAAGGAAATAGATATAAAGAATTAAGACTGTTAGAAAGAGCAGGAGAAATAAGTAACTTAGAATTACAACCAAGATTTTTGCTACAAGATAGTTTTAAGAAAAACGGAAGAACGTTTAGAAAGATAGAATATGTTGCGGATTTTAAGTACATAGAAAATGGTAAAACAATAGTTGAAGATGTAAAAGGAATGCAGACAGATGTATTCAAATTAAAACATAAAATATTTGAAAAGGTTTATCCAGATTTGGAACTAAGAATAATTAAGTAGGAGGAGAAGATGAATTTTGAAGATATAAAGAACATGAACAAAAAAGAATTTGAGCAATTTATGTTTAATATACAAAGCAACAATAAAAAATTTTGTGTAAGATGTGGAAATTTTACATTAGACAGAATAACTGTTTCAGTCGCAAAAAATGGAAACTCTCCACGAAAATTATGTAATATGTGCAAAGAATGTTATACAGATATGCTAGATTATTTAGGAATAAGTGATATTGAGGAGTAGGAGGAGAAGATGAATAATTTATTATTTAGAAATGTTATATGCGAAGGATATTTAAAGAAAAAAGAAACAAAACATGTATATAATTCAACAATAGATGATGAATACATAGAAGATGATGTTTCAATAACATTAAATCAAGGAGGGAGTTGTGAACAAGAAATTTATGAATTTGTAGAAAAAGAATTTGAAGGAACTTGTGTTGGAATATTTACTAAAAATACAAGAAGAGAATATGTAGATTGTGTAAATGATATAAGTGGAAAACAGTTTATACATACAGAATTAAAGAAACCTATACAAGTAGCAAAAGTATTTTATGGAAATAACAAAAGTAAAATAGTTCCCATTGATAAAGTAGGAACATACCAACCACAATTTTAAGGAGGAGAATAGATATGTTAAAAGCGAATAGTAAAATGTTTCATAATCTATGTGAAGAAGGGATAAAAGATGATAAAAAAGATGTATTTGTAGATGCGTTTACTGAATTTATAGCAGAATTAGATGATACAGATTTAAGCAATAAAACAAAGCAACATTTATACGATATTTTTATAAAAGACATGAATATTTATTTTAAAAATAAAAAGTACGAGTAAAGGAGTAAATAAGATATGAGTAAAGAGGAAATATCTAAAGAAACAAAAAATACTTTACAAAATTGTTGGGTTATGACAACAAATCACAAACTAGATAATGAAAATAGAAAATTAAAAGAAGCTATAACTGAAATATTAGATAAAACTATGACTTCAACAGAAAAAAGCGAATATTGGTATAAGTATTATATAGAACATAAACAATACAATGATGATTTAGAATATAACAAAAAAATATTAAAAGACTGGTCAAATATTTTAAAAGGCATGGGCAATAGAAATTATCCTTATTGCTATGCTATTGATAGAATTTTAACAGAGCTGGAGAGGAGTGATCCATAGTGAAAGAAAAAATAAAAAGAATAATAGAAAAAATTAAAGATATATTTAGTTTACATTGTCCTGAATGTGGTGGAAGAATGAAAAGCGAATATTTAGATATGGAAATAGACCACATTGTATATAAGTGTGAAAAGTGTGGAGAGGAGTGGATTTAATGCAATTATTTGAAGATTCAATAAAATGTAAAGACTGTATAAATAATATAAATAACAAGTGCATTTTATATCCAGGAAAAGATACAAAAGAAGAAAACGCAAGTTGCTATGTAGGAATAGATAGAAATAATAAACAAAAGATATAAGGAGGTGTTTTAAGTGGAAAATAACATAGAAATGATAGAGAATATATTAAATACAGAAAGAAGAAACAGAAGAGGAAATAGAGAGATAAGATTTGAAGTAAATAGCAATTGTTATAAAGCAGTATCAAAATTTTTATCAGATTATAAAAGAGTATTAAAAGAAAATGAAGAGTTAAAGAATCAAAAAGCAACAGCAAGGAAAATAAATGAATTATTAGTACAAAGATATTCAAATTCAATTTCAGTTCAAAAAATAAAAGAAATAATAGACAGAATTGATTACGATATAAAAAAGACCAAAGAACTAATATCTAACAATTCGAATATTTATACAAGTGACCGAAAAAATGATTATCAAATAGTAAGATTAAGAGCAATGAATACGAAATCTTTAGATATAAAAAATAGATTACAAAAATTACTGGAAAGTGAGGAATAAATGATAATAGAAACAACTATAAATTTGAAAAATAAAAGTAAAGAAGAATTAATATTGCTACTAAATGAAAGTTTAGGCGTAATAAAAAAACTACAAAAAGAGAATGAAGAATTAAAGAAATCTAAAATAACATATGAAGCTGTTAGAGATATACAAGAAAAAAATAGAAATATAGTTGATAATAATTATATATCAAAGCAAATAGTAAAAGATAATTTAATAAAGTATCAAGAAGAGTACGAATTATTATTAGAACATCAAAGTGGAAAAGAAAGTAACAAGACCAAAACTCTAAGAGGAAGAATACATATGTGTCAAGAACTACTAGAAGGGAGAAGATAAAATGAAATATAAAGGATATGAACTGCTAAAAGCAATAGCAGATGAAGAGATAAAGGAACGGAAGTAGACTAAAATTTACTAATCAACAAAATGGAACAAATATAACAGTAACAGTCGGAAAAGATTGCTCAGGTAATTTTGTATTAAAAAATGAAAATGCAAATAACTCTCTTTATGCAAATTGGCTATTTAATACTGATATTGAACTAATACAAGATGAAATAGATATAGATAGTATAGAAGAATTAGAAGGAATAGTAGAATATTCTACTGAAAGAAATACAATAAATCAATTAATTAAAGCAGTAAAACAATTAAAAAAAGAAGTAAAAGAGTTAAAGAAAATATAAAACTAAAAAAAGAGCATACTACAATAAGGTGGTAGTATGAAAGGAAATGAGATAATAACAAAATGGAAACAAGGGTTAAGTAAAAATCAATTAGCAACAATGTATAAAAGACAATACAATCAAGAAATAAAAATAATAAGATCAAGTGTAAGACATAGACATGATGGAAGATACATAAGCAATTATGAAGCATTAGCTTATGTAGAAAGAGTAATATATAGATATTTGAAAGAGAGGTAAAGAATATGAAAATGTACTGTAAAATAAAAAGACCAGATAATGCAAAATATCAAATAGAAAAAGGAACAAGAGTGGTAATTCAAGAAAAAATAGATGGAAGCAATACTGCAATTTATAATGATAATGGAAAAATAAGATTATATAGTAGATCAAAAGAATTAACAGGGGAAGATGGATTAAATGGATTTGTTAAATATGCCAGAGAAAGAGAAAACAAAATACTAGAATATTTACCAAAGGGATATGTATTATATGGTGAATGGTTAAATCAAGGAAAGATAAGTTATAATTCACTAGCTAAACAAGGGAAAATAGAACCATATTATGCTTTCGATTTGGTACAAGAAATAGTGGATAAACCAACAGAAGATGAAGATTTTACAAGGATATTTGCAAGTATAGAAGAAATGAAAGAGATATCAAACAAAATAGGATTTAAAACGGTACCAGAAATAGCAGTAGAGAATCTAACAAGTTATGATGAGTTAAAAGAAAGATATGTAGATAATCAAAAATCAGCATTGGGAGGGACAGACTGCATTAGAGAAGGAATAGTAATCAAAACATTAGACGGAGAAAGAAGAATAAAAATAGTTGGAGATAAATTTCAAGAAGTGAAACATATAAAAAATTCAGAAACAAAAAGTCCATTTGCATTTTTAGATAAATACATCACACCTATGAGAATATGTAAATTTTTAACGCAAATAGAAATAGAAAGTCCAAAACCAGAAGACTATAGGGAAATATTTAAAAAATTAGATATAATTGCTGATGATATTTTAGAAGAGGAAAAAGAACAAATATTAAAAGATATAGCAAGAATAATAAAAAAACAGGCTATTCCCAACATAAAAGAATATGTAGATAATAACTAAAAAAAGTAGGTGATACAAATGACAATAAACCATGTATACAACAAAGTAATAGACACAATGAAAGAATTAGAAAACATAAATTTATTAGATATATCAAAAAGAAAAGAAAATCAAGCACAAGTAAATAAAGCATATAAAATCTTAGACAATTTTAAAGATGAGCTTATAAGAGAAGATATAAAAAGAAAACAAGGAGGTACAAATGAATAAGAGTGAGCTAATAGAATTGTTAAAAAACTATAAAGAAAACAAAGCAAAACTGAATATAAAACTAAAAGAGATAAAGACAAAAAGACTACAACTAAAAGGTTGTGAAGAGGTAGAGACAAGTTTAACAACAGGTTATGGAATCAATCAAGACATACATAGCAAAAACCAGATAAGCAATAAAGTATTAACTAAAATAGAACAAAATGATATCAGGAGGAACGATATAAAAAATGAAATAGAGACTTTAGAAGAAGAAATCAGAAAGCTAAGAGAAAGCGTAGAAGCGGTAGAAGACAGATTAATAGGATTGAAATACAAAGAAAGAGAATTACTAGTAGCATATTACATAGATGGGAGAACAGCAGAAAATATTAGTAGAACGTTATATTATGATATGTATCAAAGAACTTGTACACCAAGATATATACAAAAAATAATAGATAAAGCAACTCAGAAAATGATAAATATATAAAAGTTCATAAAAAGTTCATAGTATAGTACGTATTATTATATAAATATATATAGTATAATAACAATAGTAAAATTGTCGAAAGACAAAAACAATAAAATTAAATAAAGTTCCTTAAATTATTTAATTTTAAAAATATAAACTTTTTCAAGTAAGAGTAGACGTTAGCTTAATGTTTACTCTTTTTATTATGTTATTACCAGTATGCTAGGTAACTGATAATATAAATTTGGCTGTAATGATTATTATCCTTTGAGTATATAAAGAACTTTCCTAGCGAGTTCTATAAAAAAAGAAATATCTTTTGCGGAGCTATGTTCAATGAGCGTGGCTCTATTTTTCTAATATGTAAATAGTATAAAAGGTAAATGAAAAAGCATAAGGTAAAAGGTTTGCCTAGTTGTTTCCTTAAACAAATCCTAGTTTATCTTTTATAGTGTTTATAAGAAAAGAGGTAATAATATGACTCTAGAACAAATAAAACAATTCAAAGAAGAAAACTGTAGCAAATGTAATAAAGATATTGACTGTAAAATAACACAAGACATAAATGGAAAACTAAAGTGTACAGAGGAATAAAATATGGAACAATGTTTGATAGATAATAAAGTATGTCCAATACAAGGGAAAAAATGTAAAGAATGTAAATTAGATGATTGTAAAAGGACAATAGAGATGATAGAAACACAAGAAGAAAGAGAAGATAAATGGAAAAGAAAGCTAATAAACGTACAATTACCAGAACAGTGTAAAAGCTGTTCTTTTTTAGAGGTTATAAACCTAGATGAGCAGATAGTAAGATGTCCTTATCTAGTTAAAAATAAATGTTTAATAAAATAGGAGGAATTAAAATGTTAGTAAAAGCAACAGATAGGTATGAAAAATTAAATATAAAGGATTTAGAACTAAACAAAATACCAAAGAAAGGTGAAGAGTTCGAGGTATCAGAAGAAAGGTATAGAGCACTAACAAAAGCAAATGAGTATCATGAAGTATTTGTGGAAAAAGTAGAAGAAACAGAAGAAGTAGAAACAGCAACTAAAAAAACTGAGAAAGAAACAGCAATAAAGAAAACAACAACTAGAAAAAATAAAAAAGATAAATAATCATGACGTATAGAGACAATCCTAAAATAGCAAAGAAATACAAAAGTAAAAGGTGGCAGAAACTAAGAAAACAAAAGCTATTAATGACAAACGGTTTATGTGAAAGATGTTTAAAAAAGCGGAATATATAATCCTGCTTTAATAATACATCATAAGGAGTATATTACTGACTTAAACTATGAAGATGACAATGTATTCTTTAACATAGATAACTTAGAATGCTTATGTCAAGAATGTCACAACAAAGAACATTTTGCAGATGAACAAGAATATATATTTGACGAGAATGGAGATTTAATAAAGAATGAATAAGACTAAAATATATATTTGCAATTATAAATCAAATAATCAATGCAAAAAAACATGTTGCAAACACAAAGACGGGAAAGAAGGATGTACTAATACAACTCAATGGAAATATGCCAAAAGAACACCATTAAACTATATAAAAAGAACAATAAACGATATATGTTTGATGAAAAGGAGTTTTAGCAAAAAATGATTAAAAATAATACTTATACATTAAATGTAGATATACAAACAGATAATGCATTAAAACAATTAAGACAAATAAAACAAGAAGTAAAAAGAGTTGTCAAAGAATGCACTTATGAAATAAAAAAGTTAAAACTAAAAAGAAAAGATATATTAATTGTTAAGATGAATATGTTTTTGAAAGACGATGACAAAGATAGATTAGAAAAAAGATTAAAGAAGAAGCTACATAGAAAAGTTTTAGTTTTAGATAATTCAGTAAAAGAAATAGAAGCGGTTAATAGATAAGATATCCCCCCATAAGTTAGTAAAACCAATGTATATGGGAGAACGGTGGGTGGGGGTTCGAAAAATACACAAGTTATTTTGCGTGAGGGGTGTAGTATAAGGAGGTGTAGATATGGAAGAAGAAAAAGTTGATTTACGCGAAAAATTAAGTGGACAAGCACTTATCGAGAAAAACAAGAAAATAAGGAAAGAAACTCAAAAACTGAAAAAATTATTCAAAGATTTACCAGATAATAAAAAGAAAATGGCAGAAAAATTAATTGAAAATGCTTCTTTTATGTCTATAACACTAGATGAACTTAAGGAAGATATAAAACTATACGGAGTAAAAGAAACTTACGTAAATGGAAAAGACCAATTTGGATTTAAAGAATCAATAGAAAGCAAAACATATAACACAATGGTAAAAAACTATATGAATATAATAAAACAATTAAATGATATGCTACCAGAGGAAAAGAAAATAAATGAGGATGATGAATTTGAACGATTCAATGGTTCTCTATGACATACATAGAAGAGTATTATCAGTTTCTATTAAAGAATCCAGATAAAGCTTGCTATAAGGTTTTAACTACATATAAGAAACTTGTAAAAGATATTTATAATCCAAAACAAGTTTCTTTTTTTAATGAGATAACAGAGGAAGAAGAAACTCATACCTATGTGCTTGATGAACAAAGAGGGAACAGACCAATTAACTTTATAGAAAAGTTTTGCAAACACTCAAAAGGTAAATGGGCAGGAAAACCAGTTATTTTAGAACTATGGCAAAAGGCTTTTATACAGGCACTATTTGGTTTTATAGATAAAGAAACAGAGCTAAGGAAATATAAAAAAGGAATATTAGATGTAGGAAGAAAAAACGGAAAGTCAACAATAGATGGTGGACTTGGAAATTATATGCTAACATCTGATGGCGAAGGCGGAGCAGAAGTTTATTCAGTAGCTACTAAAAAAGACCAAGCAAAAGTTGTTTGGGAAGAAGCAAAAAGAATGATAAAGAAAAGTCCTGTTCTAGCTAAAAGAGTAAGATGTTTAGTTAATGGATTATTTTACGATAAAACAGAAAGTTTTTTCAAAGCACTTGCATCTGATTCTAATTCACTTGATGGATTAAATGCTTATTTTGTTATATGTGATGAGGTACATGCTTGGAAGGATAAAAACTTATTAGATGTTATGTATGACTCAATGTCTGCTAGAGAGCAACCTTTGCTTTTAGAAACATCAACTATGGGAACTGTTAGAGAGAGTGTATTTGATAATGAATATGAATATGCTTCATCAGTTATAGATGGATATGAAGGAAAAGAAGACGGAATAGTAGATGAAACAGTATTAGCAGTTATATATGAATTAGATAATCCTAATGAATGGCAAGATGAAAAAAAATGGTATAAAGCTAATCCTGGATTAGGAACAATAAAGAATATAAAAGATTTGAGAGACAAAGTGAACAGAGCAAAAAACAATCCAACAGAGTTAGCTAACTTACTATGCAAAGACTTTAATATAAGACAAAATGAACAAGATAAGTGGTTATCATTCGATGTCGTTGACAATCCTATAACATACAACATAGAAGATTTATTTGATACATATGCAGTAGGAGGAGTAGACTTATCAAGTACAACAGACTTAACTTGTGCAACATTACTTATTGTTAAAGGTGGTAAGAAATATGTAATTCAACAATATTTTATACCTAGTGAAAGATTAGAATTTAAAATTAAAGACGACAAGATACCATATGACAAATGGGAAAAACGTGGATTAGTTACAATATGTGAAGGTGCAAAAGTAAACTACAGTGATGTTACACAATGGTTCTTAAAGATGCATCATGAATACGATATATCAGCTTTGTGGGTTGGTTATGATCCTTGGAATACTCAATACTGGGTAGAAGAAATGAAAGAACAAGGATTTGAAATGGTAGAAGTAAGACAAGGAGCAAAAACAATGAGCAATCCTATGAAGCAATTAGAAGCAGATTTAATAGAAAAGAATGTTAATTATAACAGCAACCCAATTTTAAAATGGTGTTTATGTAATACGGCAGTAAAAAGAGATGATAACGATAATATAAGACCAGTAAAAGGACAGAAACAAAGAGCGAGAATAGATGGCACAGTAAGTTTAATAATAGCTTACTGTGTTTTATTTGAAAAAATGAATGATTATTTAGCTCTACAGGAGGAGTGAAATGAAAAAAGAAAAGCGCAGTTTATTTAATATGGTGTTTGGAAATAAAAAACAAAATATAGTTAATGATAATGTATTAAGATTGTTAAGTGGATTTAATGCTACATATACAAATATTTCAGATAATATCGATGACAATATAATTGCAAAAGAATGTATACATACAATCGCAACACATTGTGCTAAAATGATGCCTAGACATTATCAGCAGAACGGAGAATTTAAAAATCATATATCAGGACAAATAAATTATATTATTAGTATAAAGCCAAATCCATATATGACTACATATGATTTTATTTATAAAACTATAAGTTTATTATTAGCACAAAATAACGAATACATTTATCAAGATATAGATGATAAAGGTTATTTGAGGGGATTATATCCATTAAACCCGTTATTCTGTACTCTAGTAGAATATGAAAAGGAAGTTTGGCTGAAATTTCAATTTATAGATGGAAATATCTACTATGTGAAATATGATAGAATTATTCATTTAAGAAATTTTTATACAAAACATGATTTTTATGGGGATACAAATCAAACTTTAGAAGGGGCTATAGAAACACAAACTGTTGCCGATGATGGTATAAAAAATGCAATCAAGATAAGTGCTTCGTTGAGAGGTGTATTAAAAGCTTCACAGGCTATGTTAAAAGACAAAGATATTGAAGAAATGAAAAGTAATTTTGTAAAATCTTTATTATCAAGCACAGATGGAATAGGTGGATTAGATGCAAGGCTTGACTTTAAAGAAATAAATTTAAATCCGGTTTTATTGGAAAAAGAACAACTTGAAATGGTAAACGGGAACATATATGGATATTTTATGATTTCTGAATATATAGTTAAAAGTAAATACACAGCCGATGAATGGAATGCATTTTATGAGAGTGTTTTAGAACCACGAGCAATACAAATGGGACAAGCATTTACAAATGCAATATTTAATGAAAAGGCAATAAAAGACGGTCACAGAATAGAATTTTCAGTAAATCGTATAAAATATGCAAAAACAGAAACAAAAATATCTTTAATAAAAGAAGCAGGAGCATTGGGGTTAATAACAGTAGATGAAGGAAGAGAAATTTTTGATTTACCTGCAATAGGTGGAGAAGAAGGTAAGAAGAGGTTACAGACTTTAAATGTTATAAATGCAAATTTAGCAGATAAATATCAAGGAGGAATTAATGATGGAAAAAGCAATAAAGGAAATGAGAATTAGCGAATTAAGAGCATTACAGGAAGAAAAGGACGAGATGATAATTGAAGGTTATGCTGCAGTTTTTGAAGAAGAGACAGATTTAGGTTGGTGCAAAGAAGTTATTAGTAGAGATGCGTTTAATGACTGTAATATGTCAGATTGTGTTTTAAAATATAATCACAATGACAATTGCTTAATATTAGCTAGGACAAGAAATAAAAGCTTAGAACTAATAATAGATAGTAAAGGATTAAAAATAAGAGCAAAACTAATTGATACTACACAGAACAGAGATATATACAAAATGATACAAGCTGGATTATTGGATAAGATGAGTTTTGCATTTTCGGTAAGAAAACAAGAATGGAATTACGAAACGGATACAAGAAGAATTACTGAGATTGCACAATTATTTGATGTATCGGTTGTAGATGTACCGGCTTATGATGGTACAGAAATATATGCAAGAAGTAAAGAGGAATATGAAAAAGAAAAAAGAAAATATCAAGAATTAAAAAACGAGAAAGAAAGACTAAAATTATTATTAAGTTTATAATCTCGAAAGAGAAGCGGTGGTAGAACTGCTTCTTTTTTAGTTGGTAGAAACTAAATAGAGTTTTTATAAAAACGGTGGTAGAACTGTTAAAAATTTAAATAGGAGGAAGTAAAAATGACTTTAAAAGAGTTAGAAGAAAAAAAGAAAGAATTAAGAAAGAAAGTTGAGAATGCTAAGCCAGAAGAGTTAGAAGAACTTAGAAAAGAAATCGAAGCAATAAAAGACGTTGAAGTTGAAGAAGAAACAACGGAAGAAAAAACAGAAGAGGTAGATGAAAGAAATCTATTAAAAGGAGCAATTGAAGATTTAGAAAAAAGAAATGTAAATCTTTCAGGAGCAAAAGTAATTGAAAAACCAGTTAAGGAGGAAAGAAAAGTGGAAGAAGAAAAAATAATCGAAGAAAGAGCAAAAGACTTAAAAGAAGGAAAAGCAGTAAAGATTGCTTTTGATAACGGAGAGCAAAGAAGTGTATCAGTATCAGGGGGAACAATATTAGTTCCTAAAAAATACAAAAATGAAATTTCAGAAAGCTTTAATGCAGTATCAGGAATGGTTGATATGTTAAATACTGTACCATTAAATGGAGGAGAATCTTATTCTGTAGCATTTGAGAAAGGATACGGAGAAGGAGACTATACAACAGAAGGTGGAGAATACCATGATATAGATGTTGAGACTGATTATGTTGAAACAGGTAGAGTAAAAATAACTTCTTATATTGAAGTAACAAAAGAAGTTAAAAAATTGCCTGCAGCTCAATACTTAGCTTTAATATCAAAAAGAGTAACAAGCTCAATTAAGAAAAAAATTGGCGCACAATCAATTGTAGGGGCTGGAACAACAAACACAATAAAAGGAATCTATAATGCAGATATAAAAGTAATGCCAACTGATGCTGAAAAAACAAGCGATATAGAATTAAGAGGGATTGATGCAGACACTTTAAATGAAATTACATTTGCTTACGGTGGAAATGAAGATGTTGAAGCACCACAAACTTTAATACTTTCAAAAGATGACCTAAAAGCTTTTGCTAAAGTTAAAACAGAAGATGGCAAATTTGTTTATAGCATAACGAAAAATGGATCTAGAGGAACAATTTCATATAAAGATGGAGGACTTGCAGTACCATTTGTTATTAACTCTGCTTGTAACTCTATTTCAAATGAAAAAACAACAGCAGGAAAATACACAATGATTTATGGTTCTTTAATGGACTTTGAATTGCCTGTATTTTCTGATTTAGAAGTTCAAGAAAGTACAGATTACCAATTCAAAAAAGGAATGATTTGCTATAGAGCAGATGCTATAATCGGTGGAACTGTATCTAAATATAATGGATTTGTAAGAGTAAAGAAAGCAACTGCAAGCGTGTAATATAAAACAAGGAGGATTATATGGAAGAGTTAATAAGACTATCAAAACAGAGTTCGGGTATTGCTGAATCAGCAACAATGAGAGACGATGAAATAAAATTATGGATAAAGGCTGCAATAAAAGACCTAAAAAGATTGAATATAGATGCAGGATCAAATCTAAATGACGCACTAATTCAATCAGCAATAGTTATGTATGTAAAAAGTAATTTTGGAATGATAAGTATTAAAGACAAAGAATTAGCTCGAGATACATACAATCTTCTTTGTAACAATTTAAGTTTAAGTTCAGATTACAAGGTGGTGGATGAAGAATGTACGATGTAAGTTGTATACTATTACCTACAACATTGAAAACAAATTCTATTGGAGTACAAAAAGAAGAAACAAGTAAAAATGAGATTCCAATTATAAGAATAGAGGATGTATACGCAGATGAATTTTATAAAGCTAATGAGAGAGGGCATAAACCCTCTCTAAGGCTTGTTATAAGTTCAATAAATTATAATGATGAACAAGAACTTATATATATGAAAAAAACATATACTATCATTCGTACGCAAGAAATAACAGCAGATGAACTTATATTAGTTTGCGAAAGGAAATTAAAAAATGTCTAAAACTATTAAGATTGATAATTTATCAAAAGAGATAATGAAATCTTTAGAAAACTATTCCGATGATATTTCAGAAGTAGTTGAAGAAGTATCTAATGATGTTGGCAAAGAAGCGGTTGGAGAGTTAAAAACAACATCTCCTAAAAAACGTGGAAGCTACGCAAAAGGATGGAGATTAAAAAAAGACAAACTAGGAAGAAATAGATATTCTGTGAAAATACACAATAAAACAGATTACCAATTAACTCATTTACTTGAATTTGGGCACGTTACTAGAAATGGTGGAAGAACAAAAGCTATTCCACATATAAGACCCGTAGAAGAAAAATACTCAAAAGAATATGAAAAGGAACTTAAACAGAAAATAGGAGGTATAAAATGACATTAGAAGAATTAAAAATAAGATGCGAAAATCAAGGCTTTCAATATGCTTATGGAGCATTTAAAGAATCAGTAGAACCTCCACATTTAGTTGCTATTTGTAGAGATACAAATAATTTTATGGCAGACAATAAAGTGTATTTAAAAGATACACCAATACAATTAGATTATACCTATATTGATAAAGATATAGATATGCAAAACAAAATAGAAAATGAAATTCTAGGTGATATAGCTTGGAATAAAACAGAAGAAACTTATTTGTCAGATGAAGAAATTTGGCAAGTGAGTTATTTTTTTGAAATTTAAAAAGAAAGAAGGAAAATAAATGGAAAACAAAGTTTTATTTGGAATTAAGAATGTACATATTGCAAAATTAACAGAAACTGATGGAAATATTACTTACGGCAAACCTTTTGCATTACCAGGTGCAAGAGGATTTTCTCCAGACCCACAAGGAGAAGAGTCTAAATGGTTTGCAGACAATACAATTTATTTTAGAAAAAATTCAAATCAAGGATATCAAGGAGACTTGGTCGTTGCAATGATAAACGAACAATTTGAAACTAAAATATTCGGAAGAACAAAAGATAAAAATGGAGCAATAATAGAAAATGCAGAAGATAAAGAATCAAGATTTGCATTAATGTTTGAAGCTGATGGAGATGACAGGCAAAGAAGATACGTTTATTGGGATTGTTCTGCTTCAAGACCATCAAGAGAGCATAGTACAAAAGAAGAAAGTCTTGAACCAGGAACAGATAGTTTACCAATTACAATAGCACCACGTTCAACAGATAGCGCTATTGGAACTTACTTAGAACCAACGGAAGAAAACAAGGCTATTTACAATAAATTCTTTGATAAAGTATATGAAAAAGATGCAACAGCGGAAGTATAGGAGGTAATTATGAAAACAATTGAAATTTGTGGCAAAGAATATCCAATTGATTGCAATGCTTTAACTTATAAAAATTATCGTAGTAAATTTAATACCGATATTTTTAGTGATATTAGAACATTACAAGCATTTTTAACTAAACAAGTATTGCTAGCCGAAAGTTTGAAAAAAGAAAATCCTGATATTGATGACCAAAACATAATATCAAGCTTATCAACGCTAATGCTAGAGGATATGGGACTATTTATTGAAGCGGCAACAAGAATGGCATATATTATGATTTTAACAGTGAATAAGAAAGCACCAGAATATGACGAATGGTTGGAAAGTATACCATCGATAAAAACTAATGACGAATGGATTGTAGAGGTAACGGAATTTGCCGTGGATTGCTTTTGTTGATAATGAACTATACGAAAAAATAAATAGAATTAGCGATAATAAAGAAGATAGTTCTGAAGAATATCCAGAACAAGAATTTATAGCTTCGTGTCTAAGAATAGGATTAACAATAGAAGACTTAAAAGAGATTACTTACATAGAAGCAATGAAGATATTATATTCAACTATAGAAAAGAAAAAAGTAAAAAAAGTTAGAAAAGCAACCCAAGCTGATTGGGATAGATTGATGTAAGAGGCTATTTTGGCCTCTTATTTTTATATAAGAGGTGGAAAAATGGCAAATATAAAAGGTATTATAGTAGAAATTGGTGGAGATACTTCAAAATTACAAAATGCATTAAAGAAAGTTAATTCTAGCACAGCTAGTTTAAGCAAGGAATTAAAAGGAATTAACTCTTTACTTAAGCTAGATCCAAAGAATACAGAAATGCTATCACAAAAACAAACAGTTCTAAAACAAAATATAGAACAAACTTCCAAAAAGTTAGAAGAATTAAAGAATGCACAAGAGATGGCAGATAATACAATAGCAAACGGTGGTAAAATATCTCAAGAAAATTATAGAAATTTGCAAAGAGAGATACTTGTTACTAAAAACAAACTAAACAATTTAAAAGCAGAAGCTTCTAACTGGACAAAAGCAGGAAGAAGTATAGAAGAATTTGGAAATAAAGTAGCAAACATTTCGAATAAAGTTGATAAATTAGGAAGTACTTTAACAACAAGATTAACTTTACCAATTGCAGGAATAGCTACAGGATTAATAAGCTCTGCAAAAGAATTTGAAACAGCATTTACAGGAGTAGAAAAAACAGTAGATGGAACAGCAACCCAGATGGCTAATCTAAAACAAGGAATTAAAGATATGGCTGAAGAAATCCCTGCAAGCACAACAGAAATATCAGCAGTTGCAGAAGCGGCAGGACAATTAGGTATACAAACTGACAATATATTAACATTTACTAAAACAATGATAAACATGGGGAATGCAACTAATTTATCAGCTGATGAAGCAGCAACAACCTTAGCAAGATTTGCAAATGTAACTAAAATGAGTCAGTCAGATTTTGATAAACTAGGTTCTGTAATTGTTGCTTTGGGTAACAACTTTGCAACAACTGAAGCTGAAATTACTGATATGGGAATGAATTTAGCTTCAGCAGGGACACAAGTAGGCATGAGTCAATCGCAAATTATGGCCTTAGCAACAGCTTTGAGTTCTGTAGGATTAGAAGCTCAAGCAGGTGGAACAGCATTTTCTAAAGTAATGGTAAATATGCAATTAGCAGTGGAAAAAGGCGGAAAAGATTTAAAAAACTTTGCATCTGTTGCAGGAATGAGCACAAAACAGTTTCAAAAAGCATTTAAAGAAGATGCAACAAATGCAATAATGCAATTTGTTGATGGTTTATCAAAGAGTGGAGAACGTGGGAAAAGTGCGATTAAAATCCTTGATGATATGGGAATTACAGAGACTAGATTAAGGGATGCATTACTACGTTCAGCAAATGCAAGTGAAGTAATGGGCAAGGCAATTGAACTTGGAAATAAAGCATGGAAAGAAAATACAGCGTTGACGAATGAAGCAGATAAGAGATATCAAACTTTAGACAGCAGATTACAAACTACTAAAAATAAAATATTAAATGTTGCAACAAATACAGGAGACAAGCTAACACCAAGCTTTAATAAATTATTGGATAAAATAGACGGATTAATAGATAATTTTGACAATTTAAATGAAGAAGAAGTAACGAACATAATAAAAACAGGAGCGTTAATTGCAGCAATAGGCCCAGCGATTAAAATCTTAGGAACGTTAGGAAAAACAGTAGGAACAGTAACAAAAGGAGTTGGAACATTCTCACAAGCTGTTGGACTTATGGGAAAAACTAGCACAGAAGCTTTCAAAAATGCTTCGGCAGGCACACAGAGTCTAGCAAAAGGATTAACTTTTTTAACTTCTCCAGCTGGATTAGCAACAGCAGCAATAATGGCAGTAGCAACAGGGGCGGTCTATTTAGCATATAAACAAACAGAAGCGGTAAGGGAAGCTAATAAATTAGCTGAAGAAATAACAGCTCAAAAACAGAAATATGAGGAATATAATCAAAGCATAGATCAAACAACAAAAGCAAATTTAGCTCAGATAGATTCAGTCAGCAAGTTGAAAGAAGAATTAACAACATTAGTAGATGAAAACGGAAAAGTAAAAGAAGGCTATGAAAGTAGAGTTTCATTCATATTAAATGAATTAAATAATGCATTAGGAACTGAGTATAAATTGAACGGAAACATAGTTCAAAGCTATAAAGATTTACAAGGCGAAATAGATAATACTATAGAAAAAAAGAAAGCAGAAATAAAATTAGAAGCATACAAACAAAAATATGAAAATGCGGTAAATACAGAAACAGAGGCTGTTTCAAAGCAAAAAGAAACAGTTGATAAACTGGGAATGTCTTATGATGAAGTGAGAGAAAAGTATGGAGAGTGGATTGATAAATATAACAGCAAAAGTCTTACTACAAAAGATATAGACAATTTAACTCAATCGGAATATAATCATAGAGCAGAGTTAGCTAAACTTTCAAAAGCATATGAGGAGCAAGAAGATGTAATAAAGAGATGCACGGAAGATAAAAAAAATTATGAAAACAATTATGCTTTATTTGTTGAGGGTAAATACAATGAAATAGGAAATACAATAACAGATACTACAAAAAATTGGTCAAATTCTTCAGTAAAAGAAATACAAAATTCAATAATCAAACAACAACAAGAGCTAGATAAATATAAACAGATGTATGAAAGGACAGGTAGTGAAGTTGAAAAACAACAAATGGAGCAGATACAACAAAACCTACAAAATCTTGCTAATGAATTAGCAAGTAGAACAAAGACAATTGGTGATTTGGGAGTTGATGAGATTTCAGCTTGGAGAAATTTAGCGAATAATTCGTATGAAGAGTATAAAAATGCTATATCTAAAGTGGGACCTGAAGTGCAACAAAAAATACAAGATATAACAGGAGTAATAGTTTCAGATACAGGCTTATCTAATGCAACTTCTTCTAAAGCAACAGAAATGACATCTATGTTTGATAAAAAGCTAGAACTAGGAGGAAGAACCAAACAAGAAATAAACAACAGTGCAAATTCTTTAAAAAATGATACTACTGTACAAACAGAAACAGGAAATTTAGCAGATAGAGCACAATCAGAGATAGAGAAGAATGATAGTAAGACTTGGGGAGAAGATATGGTAGAGGGCTTAGGAAATGGGATTAAGCAAAAGAGTAAAGGAAGTTGGTTTACAGGAATATTGTCAGGATTAGCTGGTACAATAGCATCGTTTATTCACTTTTCTAGACCAGATAGAGGACCTTTACGTGAATATGAAAAATGGATGCCAGATATGATTCAAGGATTAGCGAAAACTTTAGACAGTTCATCTCCTAAGTTATTAAATTCTGCAAGCAATTTATCAAAAAAATTAGAAGCAGAATTAAATAATATGAATATGCCAAAAATTCAAGATTTTGGAAAATTGCAAGGAAACTTAAGTAGAGAAATTGCAAATAATACAAGAACTGTAAATAATAGTAATAAAATAACACTTCAAATATATCCACAACAACTAACAGAGAAGGAATTAGACAAAGCAGTAGATTATTTAAATAAAAAATTAGGGCAATATATGTAATATATTATTGCTTTCGACATTTTTCGACAATAAATTACTAAAAAGTATGATAAACTCTTTTTATAAGTATAAAAAAGGGGAATGAAAATGGAAGAAAATAAAAAAGAAACAAAATTTATAAAAGAATGGTGGTTTTGGGTAATTGTAGGAATAGTACTCTTCTTACTTATTTTAAATTTTTCTATTACTAAAAACACAAAAACATACAAAACAAGTAGTGATGCATCTAATACAACAAGTAATATTAACAGTAGTGTAGCCAATAAAACAAAAGCGAATCCATATAAAGTTCAAAATGAATATGATGGATTATATAAATTTATACTAAAGAGCGATAATGGTTCAGGACATACATTTACATCAAAAGGTGTTATAGTATTTGATAATGGGATTTGTAAAGCAAAATATTTAATTAATAGTGATACTATAACTGAATACAGCAGAGAATATAAAGGTTTTTGTGGTATAAACGAAGAAGATGATTCAAAGTTTTGTTTTTCATTAAATGATAATGAAATAGTGTATCAATGTATGAAAATTGACAAAAATTTTTCTTGCAAACTAAAGAGTAAATATGATTTAGCTGGATGTTACAGCGAAGAACTAGTTTTAAACTATGTGGAGGATTCACAAGATGTTGACAAAGTTTTAGCACAAGTAAAAGAAGAAGAAAAAGTAAAAGAAGAAGAACAATTCAAAGAAAGTTGTCAAACATATACATTTGAACAAATGGCAAGAAATCCAAATAATTTCAAAGGTACGAATGTTAAAGTGGTGGGAGAAGTTGTACAAGTAATGTCAGGCAGTAATTCAACTAATTTAAGAGTAAATATAACAAAAACTGGCACATATACAACATATTACACAGATACTATATATGTTGTATATCAGCCAGAAGCAGGTGAAGATAAAATATTAGAAGGTGATATTATTACGATTTATGGCATATCACAAGGCGATTGTTCTTATACCACTGTATTAGGTGCAACTGTAACATTACCAAATATAGATGCCAAATATATTACGATAAATAAATAGATATATTTAATAAAAAGATAATGAATTTTAAATAAAATGAACCTTAGTTGTATAACAATCAAGGTTCATTTTCATATGTAGGAGGAAAACTGGTGGTAAGAGAATTTAAATTAATAAATGAAAAAGGGCAAAGCTATTCGCTAATGGATGCAGAGAATGCTTGTTTATTGACAGAACCGAGCGGACTAGGATATTCGTATGATACCAATTATGAACAAGTTGGAAATACATTTATAGAAAATCTAAAAAAAATTGAGCAGGGAAAAATAACAGGAACAGCTAACTTTGAAAAATATGATAATTATAAAAAGCTTGTTGATTTTATAGATGATGCAGAAAGTTTAAGATTTTCGTACAAGATACCATTTGCAAGCAAAGAAAAAGAATATTTTAAAAATGTTAACTTTAAAGAAATAACAAAAACACAAAAAGCAGAAAATGGAATAATAAGTGAAACAATAACCTTTGAATGTTTAGGATTATGGTACGAAGAAAATACAATAGAATACACAATAAACCCGATAGAAAATGAAATTAGATGGGATTTTATTTGGAATACAACATTCAATGACAATAATAGTCAAAACCTAATTTATCAAAATATGGGACATGTTCCAGCACCAATTACATTAGAAATGAATGGAGCTGTTTCAAATCCAATTATAGAAATATATATTGACGATACTTTATATCAAGAACTTAGAATAAAAACAACTATAGCTGAATATGAAAAGCTAATTTATAATAGTAAAGAAAATGAGTTTGCAATAAAGAAAATAAAAACAGATGGAACAGAAGAAGAATTATTTGATCTAAATATAATTGACTTTGAAAATGACAATGTTATAAGAATACCTAAAAATAAAACATGTGAAATTAGGTTAAAAGCTGATAATACGGTAGAAAATGCTAAATTAACTATATTCCCTCAATATAAAAGTGTGTAAAGGGTGATAGACATGAAAATAAAGTACAATAATAAGGAATATGAAGCAGAATACAATAGTCAAACAGGCTATTATGAAATAAATTTAAATGCTCCTACGGTAGGTGGAATTTATAATGTAGAAACAGAATATACAGATTTATTTGAAGAAAAATATACAGAAAAAAAAGCAATACAGGTCTTGGCAAAAGAAAAAATTAAAAACAACAATGAAACAACTTTTATGTGGGTATTTGATGGGTATGACTTTAAAATAAAAGGGATTGTAGAATTAAGTAATTACGAAATATCTATTGATGAAGAAACTAATATAAATACAATTGTAAATGTATTAAAGAATATACAAGCAGAAGCAGATGACATTGTTGCTATTAAAAAAGAAAATGAAGTAATTTATTGGGGAAGTATTCAAGAAGTCAGCAATGAAGATGGAAAAACATTGTATAAATATACACTAAAATATATAACTAATATGTTCAACCAAAAAGTAATTTTAAAAGATGAAGAACTTATAAAAACAACAGGCATAGAAGATTTTATAGCAAAAACAATTAAAGAGAATTTTATAAACAACACAGATACTTTTATAAATAAAACATTTTTAAAAGTAATAGTAAAAACCCATACAAAAATACAAACAACAGTAGATAATGTTCAAGATAATATCTATAATCTACATACATGGATGACTAATTGTACACAAAGATATAATATTGTGTACAATTTTTCTATTGTAGATAAAATGTTAGTGATAACGATAGAAAACAAAGAACAAAAAAAGCAATTAATTGATACAACAGCTCAAGCAATATCTAATTATTCAGAAGTGTTTGAAACTAATGTAGTTTCAAAAGTAACAGTGCTTACCAAAGAGGAAGGGGAGTATAGTTTATATTTATTGAATGATAGAACAACAACTACAGATATGAAAAACAAAAACAGAGCAAAGGGAAAAGTAGAAACAGTATATACTGAAAAAATGGAGGATGCACCTCAAAAAGCATTAGATACAATGAAATCAAACAGCTACAATCACAATATAACTTTTAAAATGTTAAACAAATACATGAAAGTTGGAACGCCGGTTGCAATTAAGACTAAAAATAGTGTAATTTTAGATACTTACATTTCTGCAATAAAAATAACTCAAAGTAAACTCATAGAATACACATGCGGAAATATAAGAATTAAATTTATAGACAAATTATTAAAGGAAAGGAGTTAAAAAAATGGTTAGAGGAGAGACTTATGATAAGCAACTATTTGAAAGTGAAGCTTTTAGACATTTTATAAATATTTTTTTAAATAAACAAAGTGGAGTAACAAAAGGATGTGAGCTTTCTAAAAATTCGCAAAGCATAGTTATAGGAACTGGAAGCTTTGTCATCCAAGGAGGATTCTTAAAGGAAGTTACAGGAACAGAAAACGAGATTCCATCTGAAGCAGGATATTACAAGTTGGTATATGAAATAGATTTATCAAAAACAAATACTAAAAATGAATTTAAACAAGGAAATTACAAGTTCGTAAAAGCTTTGGGAGATTATCCACAATTAACACAAGAAGATTTAGATGATGGTGGAAATATTTATCAGTTACCATTTTGCCAATTTAGGATTACAGAATTAGGATTACAGGATTTTAAGGATTTGAGAAAATTTATAGAGTATGGAATTTACCAAAAAAAGGGAAAAGTATTGTATGAAAATGAAGTAGGAACAACAGGAGACATAGTATTAAATGACAATTTATCTAATTATAAATATATTAAAATATTCTGGAAAGTTGGAAACAACAACAAGAGTGAAGAAGTACTTGTAACATTAGATAAAAACATCAATTTATCATTAATAGACTTTACAGATTCAAAGATATGGATACATACTAAAACAATGACAATGGAAGATACGAAATTAACAGTAAAGAGATATAAAGAATATTCTATCACAGATAGCGAACAATGGAAGCCATATGGATCATCAACTAATTCAATTGTTATTTTTAAGGTAGAGGGGTATACAGATGGCGAATAAGATTAAAGAAATAATAGTAGAGCCTTCAAAAGTCTATGAAAGCTCTACTTTTAAATTAAAAATAAAAGCAATTAGATATATGACTTGTAAAGAAATGAAAACAAAAACTTGTAAAGAAGCAAGAACGTGGACTTGCAGAGAGGTTGGTGGAAAATGAGAAAAGATAATGGAATTATAGTATATGAAGAGGCAGATAAATGCGCACTAGACGAATATTCAGAACAACTTGCAAAAGATATAGAACAAAAATTTAAAGATGAAGCATATGACGATACAGAAATAAAACAAGAAATAAGTAACATACAAGAAAAAATCGGAGATATAGATACAATCTTAGATACTATAAATGGGGAGGTAATCTAATGGGAACAACAGCAGAAAAGCTAAAATATTTAAATGAAACAAAGGCTGAAATTAAGAAAGCATTAGAAACGCCTTACAATGTAATGAGAGATTATCCAGAACTGGTAAAAAAGTATATAGATAATCAGCCGACTAAAGTTGTGACAGACGGAATATGCGGAAATGCAGTAGATGTGCCGGTTAAGACGATAGAGACTAATGGAAATATCAGGCAAGAGACAACAGAAGGATACCAGTTATTAAATTTACAGTCTGGAATGCAAAATGGTATTACATATTATGTAGATGATGAGGGGTATTTCTATATTAGTGGAACTTGTACATCTGACAGAATTACACTTAATTTAAATGAAATGGTTTTAAACGGAACATATACATTTACAAGTAAAAGCATAAGTGGCGGAGGAATAAATTGTGCTTTAAAAGATAATACATCTGAATATAAAACTATCTTTTGGGCAAATAACAACAATAACACTAAAGAAGTTAATGTAATTTCAAAAGATTTGGTTTGTTATCTTACAAATGGTGCTACATACAACTCAAAAATAAAATTAATGCTTGTAAGTGGTAGTCAAGAAAAAGATGTTGAACCTTACACAGGAGGAATACCATCGCCAAATCCAGATTATCCACAAGAAATAACAAACGTAGGTGAATATGATAATTTATTCGATAAAAATAATATAATTAGTGGTAGTTATGTAAGTGATGGCAATGGTGCATTTGTCAGCGATAGCACTTCAAAAAGAACAGACTATATAGAAATACAAGCAAGCTCATATTATTATATATACAGTGATAAAACAACTGGAAACTGGGGAGCTTGGTATGATAAAGATAAAAAGTTTATTAGTGGAATAACATTAGGTGGCAAAAATGAAGGCACAGTAAATTCACCAGCAAATGCAAAATATATGGCATTTACAGTTTCATATCAAGGAAACCTAGCAGACTATTCAAATATAAAAATAAATGAAACCGCAATAAAAATAAGACAAAGTGGAAAGAATTTATTTGACAAAGATAACCAAGATATGTTTTTAAAAGGTTTAACCCCGGACAATATTGGGAAAATAGTTGTATCCCCTACTAATACAAGTACTTCAAACTATTTGGTCACAATAATTGTCCCTTGTTTACCTGACTCAACATATATAATTTCAAGATATGTTGAAGGAAAAACATTTTTTGTATATGAAAGTTCAAAGAAAGACTTAAAAGTTGGAGATAATGTTACATTTTTAAAAAGGAATAATAATACAGGTATTATAAATGAAAAGATTACAACAGGTACGAATGCTAAATATTTATTAGTAAAAATATACAACACATATGTAACAGAACCAAATACTTATAATGACTTAATATCAAGTGTTCAAATAGAAAAAGGTTCAACAGCAACACCATACGAACCATATCACGAGCCTATAATAACTCCAATAAATCTACAAGGTAATATCCTATCTAAAGTAAGAGATGTAAAAGATATATTAAAAATAAATAGAAATGGCGAAGTAGAAATCAAAAAGAATATAGGGAAAGTCATCTTAGATGGAACAGAAAAGTTATCTTTAAGTGGTGCAACCACAGATGAAATTCTTGTCGTTGCTTTGGATATAAGTGGTGCTGAAGATGGTTATGGTTATAGCAATTATTTTGTTTATTCGTCAACGGTCAAACAAAATTCAATTGCAGTCTATAATAACGGAAAATTTTTAAGATTTTGTGTTAATAAAAATGAATTTTTTAATTTAGAAGCATTCAAAGCATGGGTTAAATCAAAATACGATGAAGGTAATCCCGTTCTAGTTTATTACAAACTAGCTACTCCACAAATAATTACATTACCTAGTATATCTCCTATAGAATTATGGCAAGGTACCAATATATTCAAACTAATAACAAACTTAGATACAGACTTTGAAGTAGAGTATGTAGTAGACAAAGATAGTGTGTTAAACGAAGTTCAAACAGCAATACTAGAAGCAGAAATATAAAGGAGGTGTAGGCATGGAATTTTTAAGAGAATTTATAAAAGAAGGCTACTTAAAAGCTGTAGGTAAAATGGAAGATTACAAAATCATATTAGGGGCAAGTGCTTATTTCGATAAATGTATTTTAAAAGAAGAAGATTTAAAAGAAATAAGCGAAGCTATAAATAAGCAATATGAAACAACAGAAAAAGTTGAGGAAATTGATAGTACTGAAAATATTGAAGAAGAAACAGCAAATGCCGAGGAGGAAGAATAATGGAAGAAATTTTTATAATATTTATACAGTGGTTTATACCATTTGCTTGTGCTAGTGGTTTTGCTGTAATATCGAGACAATTAAAAGAAAACAAAAAATCTAATGATGCAATGAAAGCAAGTATGCTTAGCTTAATAAGAAGTCAAATAGTAGGAAAGTGCGAAAGTTATATGAAACAAGGCTTTTTGCCTGAATATGCAAGGTACTGTTTAGAAGAATTATTCAAACAATACCAAGTATTAGGTGGAAATCACGGAATTGAGATATTGGTAAATAGATGTCTTGAATTGCCATTAAGTAAGAAAGAGGAAAATCATATGTACATAGTAAATGGGAAGAATTAGAAAAGAAAGGGGCATTGAAATGAAAAAACAAGATAGAAATATAACCATAGCAGTTATAGTGGCTATGGTTATAATATTTTTTAGTGCAATATTTTTTATAGACGACAAGGAATTAAAAAAAGATGTGGTAGAAAAAGTTACAAACACTGTAACTGATATAGCAACAAGAGAAATGAGCAAAGAAGAAATTGAGTCTTTACCGACTACAGAAATAATAGAACAAACAGAAGAGCAAGAAAAAGCTGTATCAAATGAACAAGAAGGAGAAGAAACAGAAGGATTTCAACTTCAAGGGGACATAGCTTATGAAGGAGCAAAAGCAGAAACTTGGAATGTAGAATTAGGAGACTATATTGGATTAACATATTATTCACAATTAGATAGTAGATGGGCTAGCAAAATGTATTCTAGTATAGGTAATCCAAACCAAACAATAGGTTCTAGTGCTTGTGGTCCAACATGTGCAAGTATGGTAGTAACAGCAACAAAAGGAGCAATAACACCTGACACAATGTGTGATTTATTTGTACAACATGGATATAGAAGTGCAAACAATGGTACATACTTTAGTGCGTTTAGAGCAGTAGCAGACGAATTTGATATTGGATATGAAGAAACATATTATTTAGATAAAGCTGTAGAGCTATTAAGAAATAATCATTATGTAATAGTATCATGTGGAAATGGATTGTTTACAACGGGTGGACACTTTATCGTTCTAGTTGGAATAGATGGAGATACATTAAAGATATATGATCCATATTTATATAGTGGCAAATTCTCAACAAGTACAAGAAGAGGCAAAGTAACTGTAGATGGAAATACAGTATATTGTAGTATAGACAATTTTAGAAACTATGCTAATTATAGTAAATTCTTTGCATTTGCTCATGATGGAAATGTACAAGTAAACAACACACGTCCAGTTACAACACAAGCATATACTAGATATGTAAATGCTAAAATAGGATTAAATATAAGAAATAAGCCTAATGGATATATTGTAGGTGGATTATCTAATGGTACAGCAGTAACAGTATATGAAACAGATGGCAATTGGAGCAGAATAGGAACAAATAAATGGGTTTCTAGTAATTATTTAACAAGTTATATGCCTTCAACACAAAATACTGTTAAAACTATTTCTGGTGTTAAATACACTACAGGAAAATACAAAGTAAATGCTGGTGTCTTAAATGTTAGAACAGGTCCTAGTACAAAGTATAAAATAAAAGGATATAAACAATTAACGTCTAATGCAAGATATCAAAATAAAAGATTAGGAAATCAATATACTAATGGATTAAAACGTGGAGTAGTAACAACAGTTACTAAAGTTCGAAATGGATTTGGATTAATTCCAAGTGGGTGGATTTCATTAAATTATTGTACTAAATTATAATATTAGAGCTAGATTAGATTAATTTCTAGTCTAGCTCTTTTTTTGTGCAAAAATGCAGTAAAATCAAGGCATATAACTTGTTACTTCAAAAATAAAAACGGCTTAAAATCGATTCTCAAAGGTCAATTTTTGGCTAAATTTCAAGAAATTTTAAATTTGAGAACTTCCTAAAAAAGTGTTGACATTTTTTTGATTTATTCATATAATTAAGTAAATCATAATAAACTTTATAAAAGGTGAATTATGAAGGAGGGGTTTTTATGTATGGAGATTGGTTAAAAGATATGCCTATTGTAATAAAAGAGGATGAAGATAGAAAATAGTTAAAGACAGTATTTTTATACTGTCTTTATTTTCGGATTTAATATTTTATCAACCTCTTTTTTTCTTTTTTCTTCTTTTTTTAAGTCTCTCTCATATATTTTAGTCCATTCATTGTAAACATGAATTATATTGGTATAATATTTGTCACAGTACTTACCATCATTTCGCAAACAAATTTCTACAGATAAAATTTTTATTGTTCTAAAAAAAATCTGATGTAACGATTGATATATATATTTTGATCCGGCTGCTTGACTTGAGATATCCATACATATATATTCTAATTCATTTAAAACATCATCAACTAAACTACCAAAATGGAAAGGTAAATTTTTATTGTCTAAAACAAATAGATTCTTATAATTTATTTGTTTATCCTTATCAGTTTTTTTCTTCTCTTGATTGCTATCTGATTTTGGATTAAAGCTATTTGCTTCATATAAAGAAATCCTACCTTTTAAAATGCGATGATATATTTTGTCTAAATTGCATTGTTTTTCTAAATCCCTATATATAGTAGGCAAATCATTTCCATAAATGTCTCGTAATTCAGATATAGTAAAATTTCTAAAAGAATTATATTCTTCATGAGAATTTAGTACTTTATAAAGAGGAGATTCTTTATATATGACAGTAACAAGACCACATTTATCAAGCAATCCATTAGTAAATTCTTTTGCAATGCAGGCTCCTTTTTCTTGTTGCTTTCTGGCAATATTTTTTGTATATTGATACATCGACCAAAAAGCTGTAATAATTAAACCAATAGCAGTATACCAAATTCCCCAATTTTCTAAAGATACACCGAAAATCAAAATTTGCTGAGATTCACATTGTTCTGGATTATTTACTGGTAGATTAGTTAATAGAACTCCACATAAAGTTATAATCACAAGTAATATAATGATACAAATAGAATGTTCAACTATGTAATTAGCAAAATTAATAAAGTGTGCAATATTCTTTTTTATATAATTCATTTCAACATCCTCCAATTAAAACTAAATGCATTATATTAGCAAAATGAATTAAAGTCAATATATTTTCCAAAATATTCCATGCTTTTCGACAAATTTCAACACAACAATTCAACATAAAATGTTATAATATCATAAAGGAGATGATATTATGGAAAAAGCATGTAAAGAATCTCTACAAATGATAAAAGTATTAAATATAAAAAATGAGAAAGAGTATAACAAGTTGCTAAAATTCTATTTAATATTATCATCAGAAAGTTTAAAAGGAAGATTAAGAACAAGAAGATTCAAAAAAATAATAAAATTAGCGAAGGAAGTCTGAGAAGGCTTCTTTTTAAATTAATTTCATAAAGTTGCCCAAATGCAACAAAATACATGATATACATGAAAACGAGCATACTAAAGATAAGGTGATTTTATGAAAATAGAAATATTAATCAAAAAAGTTCGATTAGAGAAGAATATGACATTAGAAACACTTGCTAAGTTATCTGGAATAAGTAAGGGACATTTAAGCAGAATAGAAAGACAAGAAAGAGATCCTAAAATATCTACATTAATTCAAATAGCAACAGCTTTAAATGTAGATATTGAAGAATTATACAAAGTTATATTATGACACAACTAAATGTGTCATTTTTGTTTTTCATAAAAGAAAACGACCATTTCATAAAAAGTTGCCCAAATGCAACAAGATTAAATATATCTTCCAGTTATGAACGTTCTAAATAAATGTAGGAGGATATGAAATGAAAGATGTAGTAGAAAATGAAATAATAAAAGAGCTAAATTGGAAAGAGAGGATTGTAGTAAAAATATTCAGAAAAACTTTTTCAAAATCATGCAATATTATAAGGATAAATGTCATAAACAAATTAATGCAATTTTAATGCAACAACTCAAATAAAACCAAATAAAGTGGAATAAATGATGATAAGAAAGGGTTAAAATTAGGTAGTTAAATAATGGAAAATACTAGTAAATATCTTAGAATAGCCAATTGTGTACCATACTCACAAAATTAATTTAAAATATAAACAAAAAAAGGAAACATTTATTAAAAAATTGTTTCTTTTTTTATTGTTTCAAAACATTTACTTTTATAAAGGCATATGTTATAATTCAATATGAATAAAACTAATGAGGTGAAAAACTTTGAATCAAATATTAAGTGTAGAAAGTCCAAAAAAAGAAAAAAAGAATAAAACTAGAAGAACTGGACCAATTGAAATTGAAAAAATAATAAAATTTTTCTCAATAGCAATTTTGCTTTTTGGTGTATTTATGATTGGAAGTGGATCTTATTCTATGTATCAAGATTCTAAGTCAGAAGGAGAATCAAACAAACCAACTATAGAAATAAAAGAAGATGCTGCGACAGAAATTACATTACAAATATCAAGTAATAAAGAATTAACAAAAGTAACATATCATTGGAATAATGAGGACGAAATAGAAATTGATACTAAAGGAAAGAAAAAAGTAGAACAAAAAATAGAAATACCAACAGGAAAAAATACGTTAAATATATATGCAGTAGATGTAAATGGAAAAGAATCAACATGTCAAAGACAATATACAATACAAGGAGACATTAATGTAGAATTAAAAGTAGAAGGAAATAACATTAAAATCACTGCAAATGGAAAAGAACAACTTTCATACATGACTTATAGATGGGATGACGATGAAGAAACAAAAGTTGATATTAATAGTATGCAAACAGAGCAAACAATAGAAACTCCAAAAGGAACACATACATTAACAGTTGTTATGGTAGATATTAATAATAAAACAGAGACAAAGACCCAAGAAGTAAAAGGAGTTACAAAGCCAAAAGTTGAAATAACAACAGATGGTTCAGCTAATTTTATTATAAATGCATCAGATGAAGAAGGAATAAAGAAGGTAGAATTTGTTATTAATAAAGAAGAACAATATGTGTTAAATTTAGATCAGGTATTACCATTAGAGCAAAGAAAAGAATTTCAATATTCATATCCATTAAAAGATGGAGAAAATAACTTAAAAGTAATAGTGTATAACGAGAGTAATATAAGTGAAACATATGAAGTAGTAGTAAGAAAATAGAAATACCTCCTACAAAACATTGTAGGAGGATATTTATTGAAAGAGGGGAAACTTCCATGGGAGCAAAAATATTTGAAATATTAACATATTTTATTATATATTCCTTTTTGGGATGGATTATGGAATCTATTGTAAGATCTGTATCAGAGAAAAAGATAATAAATACTGGATTTTTGAAGGGACCAGTTTGTCCAATTTATGGAATAGGAGCTATTATTATGTTACTATTTCTAGAAAGGTATCAAAACAAACCTATCTTATTATTTTTTATAGCCATTATTGTACTAACTACATGGGAGTACTTAGTGGGAGTTTTATTAGAAAAAATATTTCATACAAAATATTGGGATTATTCTGAGCAAAAATTTAATTTTCAAGGAAGAATTTGCTTAGTAAATTCAATTTGTTGGGGAATATTAGGAGTTATATTTGTAAAATATATTCATCCATTTGTAAAAGATTTAGTTTTTAAAGTGGATATAAGATTATTACATTATATAATTTCAATTATAGCAATAGTATTATTAGCAGATTTAATTGTTACAATCATTAAAGTAAAAAATATAAAAATGACATTAAAGAAAGTAGAAGAAATAAATAAAGAAATAAAAGCAAAACTAAATGAAATCAGAAAATTAACAAAGGAAAACAATAAAAGTGAAGAAAAAACTATAAAGACTGAAAATGTTCAAAAATTAGTAAGAAAATTAAAAAGAAAGAGAGATAGAATGACTTTAAGTTTGTACAAAAATGTATATAGACTAAAAAAAGCATTTCCGGCTATTAATACAAAAGAGATAACAGAAATATTAAATAAAAAAATACAGATTAGAAAAAATAAAAAAAATACTTGAAACTTAATAAATATTTTGTATATAATAAATCAAAAAAAGTAGAAAAATTAAACAAAGGAGTAAGAATATGGTACAAGAAATATACATTATTGATGATGATGACTCATCAATTGTAATATTTAGAGAGCTATTTAGAAATGATCCAGAATATAAATTTATAAGTGTAAAAACGGAACAAATTGATATTGCATTAAAAAATATACCATCACTTATTGTAATTAACGAAGATGCTATAGATAGAGATGTAGTAGAATTATGTAGAAAGATTAGAAAAGATGAGGATAACACTATAACACCAGTTATTGTGGTGTCATCAAAAAGTGAAAAAGAACATAGAGTAAGAATACTACAAGAGTCAATAGAATACTTTATAAAAAAACCAGTAGATGAGCAATACTTATATTATACAGTAAAGAATTTAAACAGATTGTTGTCTAGCAACAGAAGAGTAAGTCCTCTAACAGGATTACCAGGAAATGTACAGATACATGCAGAGCTAAAGAAGAGAATATTAAGGCAAGAACCATTTTGTGTATTATATGTTGACTTAGATAATTTTAAAGCATACAATGATGTGTATGGATTCTTAAAAGGTGACGAGATTATAGAATTTACAGCTGAAACAATTATAAAAATGGTTCATAGTGACGAATTAGAAAATACTTTTGTTGGTCATATAGGAGGAGACGATTTTGTAGCAATTGTACCAGGAACTAATTGCGAAAAACTTTGTCAAAATATAATAAGTTATTTTGATAAAAATGTAGAAAGATATTTTACAGAAGCAGATATAGAAAAAGGTTATATAGAAGTTGCTAATAGAAAAGGAATTATTGAACAATTCCCATTGACTTCAGTATCTATTGGTGTAGTAGTGTCTGATGTAGGAAGATTCCATAATATTCTAGAAATAGGAGAAATAGGAGCACAAGTAAAACATGCGGCTAAATCTGTTATGGGAAGTAGTTATGCAGTAGATAGAAGAAATTTATAAAATTATATAATAAGCCAAAAAGCTTTTATCAAATTAGAAGATAAAAGCTTTTTTTTGTTCTAAAGAAGTGATGTCCAGCATAAACTAATAGAGAAAAAATAGGAGGAGAGATATGGACAAGCTTCAATTATTAAAAAGAGTTAAATCATTAACATTATATACAGGAACTTATGGAAGAAAAAAATGTACATGTTCTTGTATTGGATGTACACAAGAAAGTTATGGAAGAAAACATAAAGAATATCAAGGCAATTTGAAACAAATACAAAAAATAATAGAAAAATTACCTAATTTAGAAGAAGCATATATATTAGGCAATCCAGATGTTTCAGTAGATACAGAATTTTGCAATTTGGCAGCAAAAGAATTTATAAAACACGGAAAAAAGGTAATGTTTTCTACTTCAGGCTATAATGGTGTAAAAGTAATAAAAAAATTAATACAAGAAATAGATCCAAACAATATTCAATATATAAGTTATAGTATAGACAGTTTAGATAACGAAAAATTACAATTTTTAAAAGGAACAAAGAAAATTGATATAAAAGAAATTGATAAAGCAATTTACTATTGTAAAGAAAATCGGAATAGCTGTAAAAATTCAACCAACATTATGGGAAATAAACCAAGAAGATTATAGAGCAATAATAGAACATTATTTAAAATTAGGAATAAACTGGTACACTTTTCACGCAGGAAGTTTTGAATCTTTATGGGACAAGAATATAGTATTAAATCATATACAGCCAGAAAAATGGAGAAATATAATACACGAAATAGAGAATTTAGCAAATGAAAGAAATTTAAAAATAAGAATTCCAAAAATATTTTTAAATGATAGCGAAAATATAAAATATCAAGCTGAGAATGAAACATATTGCCAAAACGGAGGAGAAGGAATTCAAATATGGCTACAAGAAGATGGAATAAAAGCAACATTTTGTCCACTTCTTGCAGAAGTATATCCACAATATATTTTTGATTTGGAAAAAGATGAAACAAGATTAATAAAAGGTAAAAAAAATAATTGTATGATTTGTGGAAAATGTTTAGATAAAAAAGTAATAAATAAATCAATTAATAAAGACGGAAAAGAGTTTATATTAGACAATAAAGTATTACACAATGTATGCAGATATTATTCAGAAAAAATAAAATATGGATAAGGATGATAAAAATGAGTGAAAAATGTGTAATTACTATAGAAGATGTGTTATATCAAGCTAAAAGAAAAAATAGAAATATTGATACATATAAAATAAAAAAGGCATATTCATATGCTGAAAATAAACATAAAAATCAATATAGAAAATCTGGCGAGCCATATATTATTCATCCATTGCATGTAGCTTATACATTAGCAAAATTAGGATTAGATACACAAACAATATGTGCAGCTTTATTGCATGATGTTGTAGAAGATACAAATGCCTGTTATGGAGATATTGAAAAAGAATTCGGAACAGAAATTGCTCAGATAGTAGAAGGAGTAACAAAAATTACTGAATTGTTTAAAAGTGTAGAAGAAAAACAAGCAGAAAATTATAACAAAATGTTTGGAGCAATGGAAAAGGATATAAGAATTATTATATTAAAGTTAGCAGATAGGTTGCACAACATTAATACATTAGAACATTTGAAAAGAGATAGACAAATAGCAATTAGCAAAGAAACAATAGAACTATATGCTCCAATAGCGTATAAATTAGGAATGTATGAGTTAAAGACACAATTAGAAGATGGAGCATTTAAATATTTATATCCAGATGATTATAAAAATATAATAATAGAATTAGAAGAAAAGAAAAAACAAAAGCAAGAACTTCTAGAGAAAACTAAAGAAAAAATAAAACAAGAATTAAAAAGGCAAAGAATAACTGCAATTGTAAAAATAGAAACAAAACATTTATATAATATATATAAAAAAATAAATGAAAAGAAAATTGGAATGGATGAAATAAAGGATTTATTTGCAATAAAAATAATAACAAAAGAAAAACAAGAATGTTATATGATATTAGGAATTATAAATACTTTATATAATTTAATTCCAGGAACATTTAAAGACTATATAGCTACTCCCAGAAACAATATGTATGAAGCAATACATGAGATTATTTTAGGGGAAAAAGGAGTAGAGTTAGAAGTTCAAATATGTAGTTATACAATGAATAAAATTGCTAAATATGGTATAATAAATTATCTTCCATATATAAAAAAAGAAGAAATGAATTTTAAAAAGAATTTATCAGGAATACATTATAGTTTAGAATTAAAAAAAATTTTAGAAGATCCTAAAGAATTTTTAGCAACTTTAAAAAGTGAACTTTTAGAAGATGAAATATATATATTTACTCCAAAAGGAGATATTAAAGTATTACCAAAAGGAGCAACGGCAATTGACTTTGCATATTCTATTCATGACGAAGTTGGGAATCATATGATAGGGTGTAAAATAAATAGCATAGACATGCCACTTGTTACTAAATTGAAAAATGGAAATATTGTAGAAATTATAACAAGTGAATTAAAAACTGTTCCAGAAGAAGAATGGATTGAAGTTATAAAAACAGCTAAAGCTAAAAATCAAATACTAAAATTATTGCAAACCAAGAAAGAGGAAGAGAAAAAAAGTATAAAAATAGAGATATTAGCATTTGATAGGAAAAATTTAGCATTAGAAATTACAAATGTTTTTATGAAAAATGGTATAAATATAAAAGAATTACAAACAGAAGTTACAAATAATAAAGCAAAGATTAATATTGTTGCAGAAATTAGAAGAATGGAGCAAGTAGATAAATTATCAGAAGAGCTAATGGAAATACCAAATATGATAAGAGTAATAAAATAAATAAGAATAAAATATTAAATTCCTAATATAAATATAATAAATATTTATATTAGGAGTTTTGATTATGGTAATAATTAATAAAAAGAGAATTCAAATAATTATATCTGCATTGTTAGTAGGAATATTTACATTTTCGTTGCAAATAGCAAATAATAATCAAAAAGGAGAGAAAAATAAAAATCAGAATAATGAAAGTGTAATACAAACAACGGCTACGCCAGTGTCAGGAAAAACGGTAGTGTTAGATGCGGGGCATGGTGTACCAGATGAAGGTGCACAAAGTAGCAATGGAACGACTGAAGCAGAAACAAATTTAAAAATAACACTAAAAGTACAAAATTTATTAGAACAAAGTGGGTGTAATGTAATATTAACTCGTTCAGACGAAAATGCTATTTATGATTTAGATGCACAAACACTTAAACAAAAGAAAATATCTGATATTCATAATAGAGTAAAAATAGGAAATGAAAGTTCTGCTGACATATTTGTATCTATTCACTTAAATAAAATACCTCAACAACAGTATTATGGTTGGCAGTGTTTTTATAAACCAAATGATGAAAATAGTATAAAATTAGCTAAGTTATTGCAAGAAAATTTAAATAAATCTATACAAAAAGAAAACAAAAGAGTAGCGATGAAATTAGATACTGTTTATATTATGAAACATGTTGAAATACCTATATCAATAGTAGAATGTGGATTTTTATCTAACCCAGAGGAAGAAAAACAATTATTAGAAAATACATATCAAGATAAACTAGCTTGGGGAATTTATAATGGAATTATAGAATATTTTTATGAATGAGTTGCATTTTTTTTGTGAAAATGATATATAATAATTAGATATTCAAAGGAGAAATGATTATGAATGATGAAAAGGAAAAGTTTAGAGCCTCATTAAAAGTAATTCAAGGAGGAAATGGTAAGAATACATCGATTGATATCCCACTAGAGGATAATAAAGAAAAAGACGAATTAGAAAAAGAAAAAAAATTACTAAAAATAGCTTATAGATATAATGGTAGATGTGATTCGTTTGTAGATGTGGAGACAGTAAGAAGGTTGAGGGAAGCAAGTGAAAAGTTTAAAAAATCATATGAAGCATATTTAATAGCTAAAAATAATCTAAAAAAAGCAAAAATGGAAATTAGTCCAAAAGAAGAGTATAAGATTCATCCACTTTATGAAGAAGAAGAATTCAGCAAAGTGAGATTTGAATTAGATGCAGAGAGATTTCAAAAAATCCTAGAAAGTTACAACAAACAAGTAAATGAAAATAAACCATTAGACATGCCAAGATTTGTAAATGAAGGTAAAAAGCATTTACGAGAATCAACAGAACCAGAAATAAAAGCACCGAGAAAAGGAGCGCAACATAAAAACTATAAAGTTCAGAAAAAGAAGCATGAAAAATTAAAAAAAATTGCAAAAAGAGTTGCAGCTATTACAGGAGTGTTAACATTAACCGCAGGAGTAGCCACATATGCATATAGTGAAATAAATAGACATATAGATAAACCAATAGATATGCAAGTTGCTCAAGAAGAAGGAAAGACGATAGAGCAAATGGGAATAAGCGAAGAAACAGCACAAAAACTATTTGAATTAAATGACGAGATTAAAGCAGATTTTTCTCAGATATCTATGGGAGAAGTAATGAAAATGGCAAAAGATAATTACCAAGTAAGTTATGAAGTTCTTCAAGAAAAATTAAGTGCTCCATTAAAAACTAATGAAGAAGATATCACATTTGATATACAACAAAATGATGGACCAAATGACAAAACTTATTATATAAAATTAAAAGAAAATCAAGAAAAGTACAGATATGATAATTTTTTAGATCTAGGTTTTAATAGTAATATGCCAAAAGAAATTGCAGACTACATTGAAGTTATAAAAGAAAACCAAGATTTATTAAAAAAATTAGATGAAGGAAAGTGCACTAAAGAAGAAGCTATTAATAAAATTGGAGGTTCAATTGATAATACTAGTAGATTAGTTGGTGGACAAGATTTCTATTTGGTGGATGGAAAAATAGAAGTTGATGTAACTAGAAATTCTGATATAAAGAAACAAAGAGAGCAAAAACAAAACCAAATACAAGAATCAAAAAATGTAAGTACAAAAGATTTAACAGATGAAGAAAGATAATTAAATAAAAAGTATAATATTACCACTTCTTGCAAACAATATGGATAAAACATATTGGCAAGGAGTGGAATTTTTTGAATAAAAATAAAATATTAAAAATAAATGGAACTACATTAGACCAAGAACAATTAAAAAATCATTTAGAAAAAATAGCAACAAATCACAATTTAGTAAATAAGTCTCAGAAGAATACTTATCCGATACCATATCTAGAAGAGAATTTTAAAATAATAGAAGAAGTATATAATATTTTAAACGAACATTTAAAACTGGGTATTAGTATACATCCAGCAGGAGAATGGTTATTAGATAATTTTTATATTATAGAAGAAACAGTAAAACAAATAAAAACTGAATTACCATTAAAGAAATATATTAATTTTTTAGGAATAGGTAATGGACCATATAAAGGATTTGCACGTATTTATGTTTTAGCATCTGAAATAGTAGCATATACTGATAATAAAATTGAAAAAAATGATTTAGAAATATATCTAACAAGTTACCAAACAAAGAAAAATTTAAGTATGGAAGAAATTTGGAATATAGGATTATTTTTAAATATAGCAATAATAGAAAATATTAGAGAAATTTGTGAAAAAATATATACTTCTCAAATGCAAAAGTACAAGGCAGAAAATATAGTAGAAAGATTAGTAGAAAATAAACAAAAATCAGAATTGCTATGTAAAAATAATTCTAGTAGAAAAATAAGTAAAAAAGTATGGGAAGATATGCAATACCCATTTATTGAATACATGTCATATATACTAAAAAGATACGGGAAAAAAGGTTATAGTTATTTGAACGCTTTAGAAGAAACAGTTGAATTAGCTGGTATGACTGTATCAGATGTAATAAAAAAAGAACATTTTGATATAGCTGTTCGTAAAGTATCTATTGGAAATAGTATTACAAGTATAAAAAAAATACAAAGAATTAATTTTTTAGAAATATTTGAAAAAGTTAATGGAGTAGAAGAATTGTTAAAACAAGATCCAGCTAATGTATATGATAAAATGGATAATAAAACAAAAGAATATTATAGAAATAAAATTAAGGAAATATCTAAAAAAACAAAAATATCTGAAATATATATTACAAGAAAAATGTTAGAAATTGCAAATACAAAAGAAATAGGAAGCAAGCAGTCACATATAGGATATTATTTAATTGATAAAGGAGTTAGTGAACTATATGTTGGACTAAAACGTAAGAAAAAAGATAGCATAAGCGAAAAAAGTAAAACAAGAATATATATTTGTTTTACAACTTTTATTACTATGATTTTTTCTATAATAATAGGATATTTAGTAAATAAAATAACTAACAATATTTATTTAGGTTTTATAGGTTTTATTTTATTTTTAATACCAGTTTCTGAATTAGTTATTCAGTTAATTCAATATATTTTAAGTAAAATAGTAAAACCAAAATTAATACCAAAATTAGATTTAACTAATGGCATTGACGAAGAAAATACTACAATGGTAGTAATACCAACAATTATAAAATCAAAAGAAAAAGTTAAGGAATTAATGCGAAAATTAGAAGTATATTATTTAGCTAATGAATCATCAAATATATATTTTACTCTACTAGGAGATTGTAGTGAAAGTACAAAAAAGGAGGAAGATTTTGATAATGAAGTAATAGAAGAAGGAAAAAAACAAGTAGATAAATTAAATCAAAAATATAAAGTTGATGAAAAAGAGTTACCAATATTTAATTTTATCTATAGAGAAAGAAAATTCAATAAAAAAGAAAACTCATATCTTGGATGGGAAAGAAAAAGAGGAATGTTAAATCAATTTAATGAGTATATTTTAGGAAATATACAAAACCCATTTAGAGAAAATACTATAGAAAACAAAATAGAAAAAGAGCAATCTAAAATAAGAGAAAGATTAAAAAAAATAAAATATATTATTACACTTGATGCAGATACAGATTTAATATTAAATTCTGCATTTGAGTTAATAGGAGCTATGGCTCATATCTTAAATAAGCCAGTTATAGATGATAAAAGAAATATAGTAATAGATGGATATGGAATAATGCAACCAAGAGTTGGAATTAATTTGGACATTAGCTATAAAAGTTTATTTACAAAAATATTTGCAGGAGCAGGAGGAATTGATTCATATACAAATGCAATATCTGATATTTATCAGGATAATTTCAAAGAGGGTATTTTTACAGGAAAAGGAATTTACGATGTTGCAGTATTTTCAAAAGTTTTAAAAGGTCAAATACCAGAAAATACAGTATTAAGTCATGATTTATTAGAAGGATGCTATTTGCGTTGTGGATTAGTATCTGATATTATGCTAATGGATGGGTATCCAACAAAATATAATAGTTTTATGAATAGGTTATCTAGATGGATAAGAGGAGATTGGCAAATTGTTAGATGGATGAATTCAAAAAGTCCATTAAATTTATTGTCAAAATATAAAATATTTGACAATCTAAGAAGAAGTTTATTAGAAGTTAGTATTATAATTTCAATTATATACTTAAACATAATAGGAATATTTTATAGTAAAAATATTTATGGAATAGTCACTTTTTTATTACTAATTTCTGTATGTCCATTTATATTAGAAATATTAAATGAGATGATTTTTAAAAGAGAAGGAGAGCAAAAACAAAAGACTTTTACTCCAAAAATATCAGGAATAAAAGGAACAATTATTAGAGGAATATTAACATTAGGTTGTTTACCATATAAATCATATATTTCAGCAAAAGCAATTATAGTTACTTTATATAGAGTACATTTTAGTCATATGCATTTATTAGAGTGGACTACATCAGAAGAAGCGGAAAAACAAGCAAAATCAGGATTAATCTCTTATTATAATCAAATGGCAATAAATGTACTATCAGGACTTATTTCGATAGGATTAGGAAGTTTAAAGGAAAATATCTGGGCTGTTTTTTTAGGAGTATTTTGGATTTTTATTCCTATATGTATGTGGTATATTAGTAAAGATGAAAAGAAGAAAAATAAAGTTGAAGAGTTAAACAATGAGGAAAAGCAATATGCAAAAGAAGTAGGAAAAAGAACATGGAAATTTTTTGAAACATATTTAACAGAAACAAACAATTTTTTAATTCCAGATAATTATCAAGAAGATAGAAAAGAAAAAATTGTTTTAAGAACATCTTCTACTAATATTGGTTTATCATTGTTAGCAGTTATTTCAGCTTATGACTTGGGATATATAGAGGAAGAAAAAGCATTTTATTTATTAAAAAATATAATATTTACTATACAAAGTTTGCCAAAATGGAATGGACATTTGTATAATTGGTATCAAATTCAGACCAAAGAACCACTAATACCTAGATATGTTTCAACAGTAGATAGTGGGAATTTAATAGGCTATCTTTTTGTAGTAAAAACGTTTTTAGAAGAAAATATAAAAGATAGTAATAGAGACGAAATTCAAACATTAATAGAAATTATTGATAATACAATAAAAGATACTAATTTTTCAGTATTATATAGTAAAGAACAACAAATTTTTTCAATAGGATTTAATGTAGAAGAAAACAAATTAACAGATTCTTATTATGATTTATTAGCTTCAGAAGCAAGACAAGCTAGTTTAGTAGCTATAGCTAAAAAAGATGTACCGACAAAACATTGGAATTATTTAAGTAGGACATTAACAGTTTTAGGAAAATACAAAGGATTAATTTCATGGTCAGGAACAGCCTTCGAATATCTTATGCCTAATATTAACATACCAAAATATGAAGGCAGTTTATTAGATGAGTCTTGTAAATTTATGATTATGAGTCAAAAAGAATATGCTAAAAGATTAAATATACCATGGGGAATATCAGAAGCAGCATTTAATTTAAAAGATTTAAAATCTAATTATCAATATAAAGCATTTGGAATTCCATGGTTAGGATTAAAAAGAGGATTAGCAGATGAATTGGTAGTATCTAGTTATGCAGGAGTTTTAGCTATTACAGATGAACCAAAAGAAACTATTAAAAATTTAAAACAATTAGAAAACGAAGGAATGTACAATAAATTTGGCTTTTATGAATCAATTGATTTTACTCCAGAAAGAGTAGAAAAAGGGAAAAAATATGGTTTAGTAAAAACATATATGGCACATCATCAAGGACTAATTTTATTATCAATTAACAATTTATTTAATAATCAAATATTACAAAAAAGATTTATGAAAAATCCTCAAATTGAGGCAGTAAGTATACTTCTACAAGAAACTATGCCAGAAAAATTTATAATAACAAAAGAGAACAAAGAAAAAGTAGAAAAATTCAAATATAAAGATTATGAAAATTATATTCAAACAACATATAAAAAAATAGATGAAAGACTAATAACAGGAAATATAATTTCAAATGAAAATTATGTAGTGGCAATGAATGAAAAAGGTGAAGGGGTTAGTAAATATCAAGATATTTATATAAATAGATTTAAAGCTACAGATGATTATGGGCAAGGCATATTTTTTATTATAAAAAATATAAAAACAAAAGAAATATGGAGTTCAAACTATGCTTTTAATCAGAAAAAGGAAAAGAATTATCAAATTAGTTTTATGCCAGATAGAGACGAACAAGAACTTTTAAATGGAAATATAAAAACAACAATAAAAACAACAATTAGTTCACAAGAACCAGTAGAAATCAGAAGAGTAATTTTTGAAAATCAAGGAAATCAGGAAGAAATATTAGAAGTCACTTCTTATTTTGAACCTGTATTATCAAAAAAAGAGCAAGATTATGCTCATCCAGTATTTAATAATTTATTTTTAATCACAAAATTCGATGAAGAAACAAATAGTCTAATAGTAAAAAGAAAAAAAAGACAAATAGATGATAAAGAAATCTATTTAGCAACTAATTTATCCACAGATAGTGAAACAATTGGGGATTTAGAATATGAAATAGAAGAAGATAAGTTTATAGGAAGAGGAAATTTAGGAATTCCTAATATGATTAAAAATTCTATACCATTATCTAGAAAAATAGGATTAGTAACAGAACCAATTGTAGCATTAAAAAGAACTATAAAAATAAAGCCAAAAGAAAAAACAGTAGTAGATTTAATAATTAGTGTAGGCAGAGAAGAAGAAAAAACAAAAGAAAATATTAAAAAATATCAATCTTTTGAAAATGTAAAAAAGGAATTTGAACTTTCAAGAGCAAGAGTAGAAGCAGAGAGTAGATATTTAAGAATAAAAGGCAAAGAAATAGCTATTTATCAAAAGATGTTATCATATTTTATTTTTGATAATCCTATAAAAAGTCAATTTATGAAAAAGAATACACAAATTATATATCAAAAAGATCAACTTTGGAAATATGGAATATCTGGAGACTTACCAATTATATTAATTAAAATTAGAGATGTTAATGATGGCTATGTAATAAGAGAAGTCTTAAAAGCTTATGAATTTTTTAGAACGAAAAATATTCAAACAGAAGTAGTAATATTAGATGAAGAAAAACATAGTTATGAAAATTATGTAAGGGAAGAGATAGAAAACTCTATTTTAAATAGTCAAATGTCATATTTAAAAAATATAAAAGGAGGAATATTTACATTAACAAAAGGTGAAATAGACAAAAAAGATATAGCACTTCTAGAAACAGTTTCAGACATAATAATAGATACTGCAAAAGGAGGATTAGAAAATAATATAAAAGATTTGGAAGAAGAATATTTAGAAAAATATAAGCAAATAGGAAATGAAGAAGAAACAATTATACCAGTACCAAAAGAAACAGAGGATATAAATGTATTAAAAGACTCAGATAAATGTAAATATTACAATGAATATGGAGGCTTTTCAGAAGATGGAAAAGAATATTTAATTAAGATTAATCAAGATAATAGATTACCAACTGTTTGGAGCCATGTTATCGCAAATGAGAAATTTGGTTGTGTTATCACTGAAAATATGGGGGGATATAGTTGGTATAAAAATAGTAGAATGAATAGAGTTTCTAGTTGGGAAAACAATCCAAGTTATGATATTCCAAGTGAAATTATATATTTAAAAGATGAAGAAAGTAAAAACACTTGGTCATTAGGATTAAACCCAATGCCAGATGAAAATAATTATAATATTATATATGGCTTTGGATATGCTAAATATTCTCATAAAAATATTGGGATAGAACAGGAATTAACTGTATTTGTACCAAAAGAAGATGCTTGTAAAATTGGAATTTTAAATTTAAAAAATACTACACCAAATCGAAAAAAAATAAAATTATACTATTATATGAAACCAGTAATAGGTGAAGATGAATTAAAATCAGAAGGATTTATTACAACGAATTTTGATAGAAATAATAATATAATTTTAGCCAAAAATTTATATAGAGATGAATTTAAAAATACACAAGTTTATATTTCATCTAGTGAAAAAATTATATCATATACAGGTGATAAAAATTTCTTCATAGGAAAGAATGGAATAGAAAATCCAGAAGCACTGCAGAAAATAAAATTAAATAACGAAAATGCACTAGGTAAAAATGCTTGTATTGCTTATGAAATAGAAGTAGAAATAGAAAGTTTTGCAAATAAAGAAATTTCAATAATATTAGGTGCTGAGGACAAGACAATAGATTGCAAAAATATTGCATATAAATATAGTAAAATAGCAAATTGCAAACAAGAACTAGAAAATATAAAAAATTATTGGAAAGATAGATTAGGAAGATTACAAGTGTATACTCCTATAGAGTCAATAAATATTATTTTAAATGGCTGGATATTATATCAAACAATTTCTAGTAGGCTAATAGGAAGAAGCGGATATTATCAATCTGGAGGAGCATATGGATTTAGAGATCAACTACAAGATACTTTAGGATTAAAATATATAAATCCTGAATTATTAAAAAAACAAATAATAAAACACAGTAAACATCAATTTATAGAAGGAGATGTTCTTCATTGGTGGCATGAAGAAACCCAAAGAGGTATAAGAACAAGATTTTCGGATGATTTATTATGGCTTGTATATTTAACAGAAGAGTATATTGACTTTACCGGAGATGAAGAAATCTTACAAATAGAAACTCCATATTTACAAGGACCTATATTGGAAGAAGGAAAAGATGAAAGATATGATAAATATTTAGAATCAAACATTAAAGAAAATATTTACAAACATTGTATAAAAGCAATTGAAAAAAGTTTGAATTTTGGAGAAAATGGATTGCCTAAAATAGGATCAGGAGACTGGAATGACGGGTTTAGTACTGTTGGAAATAAAGGAAAAGGTGAAAGTGTATGGCTTGGCTTCTTTCAATATGCTATTTTAGACAGATTTATTCCAATTTGTAATAAAATGGGAGATGAGGAATTAGCCAAAAAATATGAAGATATAAAAATCAACTTGAAAAAGGCATTAAATACAAAGGCTTGGGATGGAAGATGGTTTAGAAGAGCATTCATGGATGATGGAAATGTATTAGGTAGTATGGAAAATGATGAATGTAGAATAGATAGTATTGCACAAAGCTGGAGTGTAATTTCTGGAGCAGGAGATAATGATAAAAAATATATTTCAATGGAAAGCTTAGAGAACCACTTAGTTGATAGAGAACATGGACTTATAAAATTGTTAGATCCACCTTTTGAAAAAGGAAAATTGGAACCAGGCTATATTAAAGCATATTTACCAGGGGTAAGAGAAAATGGTGGTCAATACACACATGAGTGTTGTTGTTAGCACCAGTTTTTAAGTTAGCCGTTCGAATGAAATGAGCTACGGATAACTTATGCAACCGAACAAAGTGAGGTTGTAGACCTTAAAGAATATTGATACTCTTAAATACATAAACTATTCACTAAACAAAACACACAAAACAACAAATTTTGTTTAGTACAATAAACAAAATTATTGACAAAAGAAAATAATTACGATATAATAGAATAAAATAAAGTGAACAAAGAGGAGAAAATTATGATTATTCGTGAAAAATATTTATCTAAAATTAGACCATTCTATGACCAAGATTTGATAAAAGTCATAATGGGTGTTAGAAGATGTGGTAAGTCAGTTATATTATTACAAATAATAGATGAGTTAAAAGCAAGAGGAATACCAGAATCTCAAATAATATATATAAACTTTGAATATGAAGATTATTCTTTTATAAAAAATGATATGGATTTACACAATTACATTAAAGAAAAAATAGTAAGTAAAGATAAATATTATTTATTCTTTGATGAAATTCAAAATGTCGAACACTGGGAAAAAGCGATAAATTCATTTAAGGCATCTAAAAATGTATCAATATTCATTACTGGTTCTAATAGTGATTTACTATCTGGAGAACTTGCTACACATATAGCAGGAAGATATGTAAGTTTTAAAACTTATCCATTCACATTTAAAGAAGTATGTGAGCTTAAAAATATAACAGATAGAAAAGATATAGAAGAAGTATTTGATGACTATATGACTTGGGGAGGAATGCCACAAAGATTTATGATGACAGATGAAGTTCAGACAAGAACATATTTATCAGACATCTATAATTCTATATTAGTAAAAGATATTATAGCAAGATTTAATATAAAAGATTTAGATTTATTTAATAGAATAGTAGAATATATAGTTACAACACCATCTCAAAATTTTTCAGCAGAAAGTTTATCAAATTATTTTGCAAATAAAGATGATAGAGAAGTTTCAAAAATAACTCTATATAACTATTTAGAATATATGACAAAAGCTATGATGATAAATAAAGCTGATAGATATGATGTTAGAGGAAAAAGAATATTAAATGGAAAATACAAATATTATTTAACGGATTTAGGTTTCGGTCAAATAATGAATGTTGGAAAAAGACCACAACTAGGAGCATATTTAGAAAATATTGTATATAATGAATTACTATCTAGAGGATATGATGTTAAAGTCGGAAATTTAGAAAATGGAGAAATAGACTTTATAGCGACAAGATTTAAAGAAAAGATATATATTCAAGTAGCTTACATTTTAGCAGATGATTCTGTTATTGAAAGAGAATTTGGAGCATTTAAAAATATAGAGGATAACTACCCTAAATATGTTTTAACAATGGATAAATTTGATTTTTCACAAAATGGTATAATTCATAAAAATGTAATAGATTGGTTAATAGAAGAAAAATAAGAAATTAAATAATAATATAGTAATTTATGAAATAGTACGAAAAATATATTATATAGCCTTAAGACAAAATCTTAAGGTTTATTTTTTTGCCCTAAACTTATACTAAAAATTATTTTTAAAGCCTTAAAATTGAATTTGAGGCAAATAGAAACTAAAAGAAAGGAGCATTATATGAACAAACAAAAATTAAAAGGTTTATGGATACCAGCAGAAATTTTATTAAATGAAGAACTAATAGATAAAGAAAAACTAATACTTGCAATGATTTTATATTTAAGCGAAGAAACATCAAGTTGTTTTGCAAGTAATAAATATATAGCAAATATAGTAAATGTAACAGCAGATAGAGTGTCAAAAATAATAAGTTCTTTAAGAGACAAGAACTATATAAAAGTAAAATTAAAATATAAAACAGATAGTAAAGAAATAGAAGAAAGACAAATTTTACCTATAGTCGAAAACATCAATAGGTGTAGTCTAAAACACCTAGAGGGTATAGATATAAATAACTATTCAGATAGTCAAAAGCAACCATACCCTATAGGTGATAATGATAAAGATATAATAAATAATATAAAAAATAAAAATAATTATAATAAAGAGGACACACATAAAAAGAAAAATATTCCATATAGAAGTGACAGGTATGGCGATGACTTCAATTGGGATAGCTTATATGCAAATTATAAAGAGATTAGTGCTACTTCAAATGTATAGCTAATCTCTTTTAATTTGCCTAAAAAACTATGAATAGTTTTTTAGCAATCCAAAATAAAAAAGTGAATTTTTATTTTGGATTGAATGGGGTGTGGGGTGATGCTCTGCCACACGAAACACTTTTTGAAGCAGTAAGCTAAAAAAGTGTTGTAGTGTGTTACAAGACAATTAAAAAAGAGCAGAATTTAAGAAATAAATATGTCTTATT
>ERZ773216.22-NODE-22-length-171656-cov-17.955635_pt1 | contig 171656 bp, 118 predicted proteins | sample MGYA00511259_ERZ773216 | MGnify/ENA primary metagenome ERZ773216 (study PRJEB29015, sample SAMEA2737764) | human gut metagenome | biome: human gut; feature: human-associated habitat; material: faeces | place: China | collected 2012 ... | reverse complement strand
ATTTCCTCCTACTACTTTTGGTTGTGCTTTGTTTTCTGAACCATTTACATTTACTTTTACTGCATTCCATGAGTCTGTCGTTGTATCATGTACTTTTATGTTTGTAGTTCCTATTCCTGTTGCTGTTACTGTTCCTTGGTCATCTACTGTTGCTACTTCTGAATCTAATGTTTTAAATTCATATGTACTTCCTTCTATATTTTCTTTTATTAGATTAAATCCTATTGTTGTTTTTGCTAGTATTTTTTCACTATTTTCTCCCACATTTTGATAGTTTATTATTTGGGATGTTACTTTTACTTGTATATTGCTTATACATATTTTGTTTTTTGTATTTTCGTATATTCCGTTTCCTAATTGTCCTTGTCCATCATATCCCACTGTATATACATTTCCTTCTCCATCTACTATTAACGCTGTACTGTATTGTGTTGGTGCTATTTCTAATATGTCTAGGTTTTTTTCTACTTCTTTTGCATATGGTTGAGTTGTTGTGTTTTGTGTAAATAGTTGTCCATAATTATTGTATCCTATTACATACATTCCTTGTGATTTTCCTTCTGTATCCTTTTTTCTTGATATGTATGTTGAGTCTCCTCCTGCTTTTACATGTTTTGCATCTGATACTAAATTTCCTGATGTGTTTCTTACATATGTTGGTGTTGATATATTTGTTGAGTTTCCGTTTCCTAGTTGTGAGTTTGAATCATTTCCTACTGAATATACATATCCATTTTCTGCTAGCATTATTGAATGATTTGTTCCTGCTGCTATTTCTTTTACTCCACTTACTGATGTCATTTGTTTTGGTTGCACTTGTATATCTGTATTTCCTATTCCTAATTGTCCTGAACTATTGTATCCTGTTGACCATACATTTCCATCTGCATCTAGCATTATTGCATGGTTTGCTCCTGCTGCTATTTGAATTATCTTTGATACTTTTTTCATTTTTACTGGATATAGTTCATTTATCTCACTACTTTTGCTTCCTATTCCTAATTCTCCATCATCATTTCTTCCCCAACCATATACTTCTCCTTCTGCTGTTACTGCATAACTTGCAGTATACCCTGCTGCTATTGATACTATGTTCTCCAAGTAATCTCCATTTTCATTTAATTTTACTTGTTGAAATGTGTTTGTATTTTCTGTTGTTCCATTTCCTAATTGGCCATAGTTGTTTAGTCCTGTTGCCCATACTGTTCCATCTGCTTTTAACACTAATGTATGATCGGTTCCTGCTGCTATGTCTATTACAGCTTTCATGTTAGTTTGTGTTGGCTCTGTTCTATTGTTTGTATCTCCTAATCCTAATTGGCCACTGCCATTATATCCCCATGTATATACTGTTCCATTTCCTTTTAATGCTGCAAAATAGTATCCTCCTCCTACAACTTTTGGCTGTGTTTCATTATTTTTTATTGTTACACTTACTTTTATTGCATTTGTTACTTCATTGTTTTGATCTTTTACTTTTATATATGTTGTTCCTTCTCCTACTGCTGTTATTACTCCATTTTCGTCCACTGTTGCCACTTCATTATCCATAGAGCTATACACTATGTCTTCATCTAATAATTTATTGGTTAAGAAACTTAGTCCTACTATTTCTGTGTGTTTTAATTGGTATTTATCTCCTTTTTGGTTTAAACTTATCATTCCATTTTCTGCTAAGCTTATTTTTGTTTTTGTAATATTTACTGGTTTGGTTGTATGTTCTGGTGCTCCTTGTCCAACTTGACCTTGTCCATCATATCCTACTGTCCATGTTCTTCCTTTTTCATCTATAATTAATCCTGTTTGATATGATATGTTTCTTGTACATGCCATTGCTAATACTTTTTTGTCTGTTTGTGTTTGATATAGTGTTGTTCTTTTTGTTGTACTTTCTGTAAAGTTTTGTGCATGGTCTGCCGCTCCTGCTACATATATTCCGTTTTCTCCTGTCGTTACCATTAATAGTCTTCCTGCACTTGCTATGTGTTTTATTCCTGATAATGAATATCCTGTTTTACTGTTTTTCATATATGTTGGAGATGTTATTGTTGTCGCTCCTCCTGTTCCTAATTGTCCATCTGAGTTTTCTCCTACTCCATATGCATATCCATCCTTTTGTAACATTAATGTATTATATTCTCCACATGCTATTTCCTTTACTTCTGATAATCCTTGCATTTCTCGTGGTGTAGATGTGTTTTCTTTGTTGTTATACACAAATCCTAATTGTGAGTCTGAGTTTCGTCCTGCAGCCCACACTGTTCCTTCTGCTGTTAATACTGCTGTGTGCAAATTTCCTGCTGCAATTTGCATTACATTTGTTACTTTTATCATTTGAGATGGTGTTAAATCTTCTTTGCTTACAGTTGTTCCATCTCCATATTCTCCACAGTCATTTCTTCCCCATGACCATACAGTTCCATCTTTTTTCAATACATGCATTGTGTTTGAGCCTGCTGATATTTGTATTACATCTGTTAAATTTGGTACTTGTTTAAATTCTGATGAATTTGTTGTTGTTCCATCTCCTAGTTGTCCATATGTATTGTCTCCTGAAATCCATACTGTTCCATCTTTTTTTAATATTGCTGTAAAATAATATCCTGCTGTTACATCTACTGCATCTTCTACTTTTGTTTTTGTTGGTTCTGTTCTATTTGTTTGATCTCCTGTTCCTAATTGTCCATTTCCATTATATCCCCATGTCCATACTGTTCCATCTGACTTTAATCCTACAAAATGGCTATATCCTCCTACTACTTTTGGATATGTTACTCCATCATCTGCATTTACATTTACTTTTACAGTTCCATAAATTTTGTTTGTACTGTCTATTATTTTTACATATGTTGTTCCTATTCCTACTGCTGTTATTTTGTTATCTTCTACTGTTACTACATCTGTGTCTAATGACTCATATGTTAAGTCTAATGTGAATTCTTTATTAATTAAATTTATTCCATATTCAAATTTTGGATCAATATATTTTGTTTCTCCTGCTTTTAAATTTTCTGCTGTTTCTTCTGTTGTAAATCTGTAATCACTTATACTGTATGCTTTGTATTGTGGTGAGCTTGTTAATGAACCATCTCCTAATTGGCCCAATCCTGCATATCCTATTGTGAATATTCTGCCTATGTTATCTACATAAGCTGTTGTTTGACTTCCCGTAGTTGTTGTCATAGCTATTTTGTCTATGTTTTCACTGTTTTTTACTTTTGTGAATCTTGTGACTGTGCTTGTGTTTCCTTGTAGTAATTGTGCATATGAATTTTCTCCTACTACATATATTCCATTAGAATTTGTTATTGCTACTGATGTGTTACCTGCTGCATATATTTCTTTTACGTCCTTCATAGTGTTGTTTGAGCTATCTTTCATGTATACTAAATTTTTTCTTTGTGTACTTGAACCATCTGATAATTGATAATATCCATTATTTCCTGTGGCATACATATATCCATTGTCTGTTAATACTACTGTATGCATATATCCTGTTGCTACTTGCTTTATTCCTGTCATTTCTGATGTTCCATTTGTTGATTTCATTATTGTCCATGTTGTTATAGTTGAACTTGTTGTTTGTCCGATTCCAAGTTCTCCTTCATTGTTCCTTCCTGCTACATATGCTTTTCCATCTTCTGTTAGTGCTATTGTATGGTAATAACTTGTTGAAATTTGTTTTATGTTTGTTAATGTTGTTTTTACTGGTAACTTTTGGTCTTCAGTATTTGATATTCCTAGTTGTCCTGAACCATTTTCTCCCCATCCATATACTTCTCCATCATTTGTTATTGCAAACATTGTGTATTGTCCTGCTGATATTGATTTTATGTTTGTTAAATATCCTGTTCCATCTTCATTTTTTACTTGTACAAATGTTGATTGACTTTCTGTACTTTCTATTCCTAATTGTCCATCACTGTTTAATCCTGCCATCCATACAGTTCCATCTTTTTTTAGCACTACTGTACTTTGATATCCTGCTGCTATGTCTATTGCATCGTCTATTCCTAGATATGTTGGTCTTTTGTATATGTTTGTGTTGTTTTGTCCTAGCTCTCCACTTCCATTGCTTCCCCATCCATATACTTTTCCATCTTGTGTTAATGCTATAAAATGATTTGTACCTGCTACAATTTTTGCTTCTGTTGTTTTATTTTTTAAAGCTTCATTGTTAGCACTAGATATCGTTATACTTGTTTTTAACATAACTCTATCTTGTATATTTTTTATTAAATTCATTCCTTGATCTGTTGCTAGACCGAATAATATTGCTGAAATTATTAGCAATATTACTGCTCCAAATATTAATTTTCTTTCTCCATTATTTTTTCTTGTTTTTCCCATATCTGTACATTCCTTTCATTAGGCTTAAAGTTGTTGTTCTTTATTTTTTTCGAGCTAGCATTTTCCTTTTTTCCTAAAGTAATATTATATATTAATTATATTATTTATTTTATTTTTATTTCAACCTATCTTTTTATATATTACATATATATTATTTATATAAGAACTACGGAAAAAGGGGGTTTGAAAAACAAACCTCCTTTTTTACATTTGTTTTATTTTTATATTACAGTTCTTCTTTTTTTGATTTCTTTTGCTAGGGATTGTCATATTTCGACATTTTATACTACTTTAGTTTTTTTCAATTCTGCATTTAAATACAAGGACTATTTGGTAAAACTCATTTTAAAAAATATATGAGATAAGTACGACAAATAGACTTGAAAACGTCATTTTTTAAAAATTTTGTTTTTTCCAAGTCTTTTTTTGTCATTTTATCAATTTTTTTTGCGCACAATTTAAAATTATATGGTATTGATTCTGTTATACCTTTTTATATAGCTATATAGTATGTACTTGTTTACTTTACAGGATACAACCGGTTACATATATATATCCTGTAATAGTAAACCTTCCATGTTTCTCTAAACTTGGCTGGGGAAACCTTGTTTAGTCTTCTTGCCTAAGTTTTATAGATGTATTCTTTTGAATCGTAATTTACTACGAAACTTTCTTTTTTGTCATGTACTGTAAGACTTACAGTTTTCTTATCTAATTTTTTGCTGATTGATTTTGACAATACTATTTTGTATTCATCTTCTTTATATTTGTTATAATATTTATTCAAGTCTAATTCTCTATTGTCTTTTGTTAATCTTTCTTTTCCTACTAAGACTTTTTCGTCTCCTTCTTCAATGTAAATCTTTACATTTTTTCTGCGTTTAGCTAATACAATTATGATAAATGCTAAAGCTATTAATACTAATAATGATCCTAATATATTTAACACTTCTTGAACTCTTTGTGTTTCTTTATCTTTTGGTGTATTATTATTTTGATTGTCATTTGTTCCTGATACCAATGATTCTTTGTTGTCTTCTTGTGTGTTCTTATTATCTTCTTCTAATTTTGTTTCTTCATTGGCATTTTCTTCTGGCTCTGTTGATTCTTCAACTTTTGTTATAATACTTGGTACACTTGGGGTAGTGTTTGAAGTACTATTATTTTTATCTGATGTATTAGGTTCGTTGTCATCTGGTGTGTTTGGTTCGTCAGGATTTGTTGCTGGAACTTCTTCTTTTACTAATATACTAAATTGTGTTGTAAATCCTTCGTATGTTACTTTTATTACTTGTATTCCTGCTTTATTTTTTTCATATCCTGATACCATATCTGCTGTTATTTTGATTACTTGTATTCCACTTTCTTTTACAACATTTAATGTTGCTCCTGTTAGGTCTAAATTTTCACCTTTTTTGTATTCTAGTCTATTAGGTAATGTCTTGATTGATATTCCTAATGTTTTGTCTTTTACTGTTACACTATATTGATATGTCTTATTATTGAATGTTACTGTGATTTGTTTTGTACCTGGGGTTGTACTATCAAATCCACTTATCATACTATTTGTCAATTCATATTTATTTCCTAGTTTCCCACTAGCGTATACTTCTGTTATTGATCCTCCTGTTAAATCTATTGTATCACCTATTCTATATTCTTTCTTTGTAGGTGCTACAAACTTTGTGTCTTTTATGTAGTCTTCTCCTACTGTTACTTTGAAATATCCTTCGTATTTTTTGTTGTCATCACTTGTATATGTTACTTTTAGCATTTGTTGTCCAGGTGTTGTTTTACTATATCCTGTTACCATTTGTCCTGTTAATGGAACTGTCTTTATTGTTCCATCTTCCATATGGATTTTTACTGATCCACCTGACAAATTTAAGTTTTCTCCATATTTGTAGTCTGTTTTTGTAGGTGCTATTACTTCAATATGGTTTATTGTATTTATTACTGCTACTTGGAATGTTTTTGTGTATGTTTTTCCATCCTTAACATATGTTACAGTTAGATTTTTTGTGCCTGGAGTTGTACTATCAAATCCACTTACCATACTATTTGTTAATGATATTGTGCTTCCATTTGCTCCACTTGCCATTTTTTCTGTAATGCTTCCGCCTACTAAACTTAATGACTCTCCTATTTTATATTCATCTTTAGTTGGTGGTGTTAGTATTATGTCTGTTACATAATCTACTACATTTACAACTATTGTGAATTGTTTTCCTTCGTAATTTATTGTTAATGTTTGACTTCCTAATTTGTTTGGATTATATCCACTTATCATTCCTGTTGTTACTGCAACTGTTGATATTTCTCCACTTTCTTTTGTTACTTTTAGTGTTAATCCACTCAAGTCTAGGTTTTCTCCATATTTGTAATTTGTTTTAAAGTTATTGTTTTCTAATGTTATTGTTTTTATTGAATCTTCTACTCTTACTCCAAATGTTTGTGTATGTACGTTATTTTCGTTATCTGTGTATGTTATTGTTACTGTTTGTGCTCCAACTTGTGTCTTGTTATATCCGCTTATCATACTTGGAGTTACAGCTATTGTAGTTGGTTCATTTGGTTTTGATGCCATTGTTATTGTTATTTTTGCATCTGATAAGTCTAATTCTTCATTATACTTATATGTTATTTTACTTGGTACTGTTATTACAACACTTGCTATATAATCTTTCACAGTTACATTAATTGTTCCAACTGTTGTTCCATTATATTCTACTGATACTGTTTGGTTTCCTAATTGTTGTTTATTATAATTTTTTATCATATCTTTCATTACTGGTACTGTTTGATCTCCACTTAATTTGTGTACTACTATTACTAAATTTGATACATCAAATTCCTCGTCATATTTATAGTCTGTTTTTACTGTACCTGTTTGTTCTAATGTCATTCCTGTTATCGTATCATCTAATGTTACTTTTAAATTAGTTGTAAAGTTTTGTCCATTTGTGTAACTATCTGTGTCTGTATCTGTATATGTTACTGTTAAGTCTTGATCTTGAGTACTTGTTGCTGTATATCCTGATACCATGTTTTCTACTAGAACTTCTGGGGTTTGCGCTCCAGCTTTGGCATATGTTACAGTATATTGGATATTATTGTTTTGTATCAACGAACTTAATGTATCATTATATTTTCCTGTTACACTTACTGGATTTACTGCTATTCCAGTTACATAGTCTTTAACATTTATCGTTAATGTTGTTTCTTGTCCTCCATATACAATCTTTATTACTTGATTTCCTGTTTTATCTGGATCGTATGTTCCTGGCTTTATCATATCATTTGTTACTGGTATTGTTGTTGTTCCACTTCCTTTTACTACATCTATTGTTACTCCTGTTAAATCAACATCTTCTCCGTACTTTGTAGCATTTGTTGGTTGTGTATTTACATTTATGTTTGATACTTCGTCTATTACTGTATATGTGTATGGTACTCTTAGTGTTATTCCATTTTCCGTATATTCTATATCTGAACTTCTTGGGGTTCCTGAAGTTTCTGTTGTTGTATCAAAGCTTGGTATCATACTTGATGTTACAGTTACATCTTCATCTTCTCCTGTTTGTCTATGTATTGTTATTATTATGTTATTATCCAATGCTTCATTTACATTGTAACTTGTTTTTGGTGTTCCTTTAATTGTTATTGACTGTACTTTGTTTACTATTTCTATTGGATAATTTATTGTTTCTGTTTTTCCATCTTCTGTATATGTTATTTTTAGTGTTTTTGACAATTTGTTATTTGTATATTCTGATGCTGCTGGACTCATGTTTAATGGGCTTCCATCACTTTCTGTTATCATAGCTGCATCCATTGTTCTTGTTTCTTGTGTTCCATCTGTGAACACTACTGTTATTATTCCATCTGTTGCTATTGTTTCTCCATGTTCATATGTTGTTTTACTTGGTGCTGTTATTGTTATTGAACTTACTTCTTTACTTAATGTTACTTTTAAGTTTGTTGTGAAGTTTTGTCCATTTGTGTAACTATCTGCGTCTGTATCTGTGTATGTTACTGTTAAGTTTTGATCTTGTGTGCTTATTTCTGAATATCCTAATACCATGCTTTCTGCTAAAACTTCTGGGGTTTGCGCTCCAGCTTTGGCATATGTTACAGTATATTGAATATTATTTGCTTGTATCAATGAACTTAATGTATCATTGTATTTTCCTGTTACACTTACTGGGTTTATTGTTATTCTAGTTACATAGTCTTTAACATTTATTGTTAATGTTGTTTCTTGTTCTTCATATACAATCTTTATTACTTGATTTCCTGTTTTGTCTGGATCGTATGTTCCTGCTTTTATCATATCTTTTGTAACTGGTATTGTTGTTGTTCCACTTCCTTTTACTACATCTATTGTTACTCCTGTTAGGTCAATATCTTCTCCGTACTTTGTAGCATTTGTTGGTCCATTTTTTACACTTATACTTGTTACAGTATCTTTTACTGTATATACAAATGTTGTTGTTTTTGTTATTCCGTTTTCTGTGTATGTTATTGTTGCTATTCTTGTTCCCTCTGTTGCTGTACTGAAGTTTGTTAACATACTATTTGTTACTGTTATTGCTTCTGGTACTCCAACTGCTCTTGTTACTAATATTGATAATCCGGGTTGTAATGGATCATTTATATTGTATTGTGATTGTGCTGTTCCTTGGATAGCAATTTGCTTTACATCATTTATTATATCAATTGTGTAATTTTCTTGTTTTTGTATTCCGTCTTCTTGATATTTTATTAATAATGTTTTACTTTCTTTGTTTGTGTCTCCATATGTTGATGGTGCCATGTTTACAGGACTTCCATCACTTTCTGTTATCATGCTTACATCTAATTCTTTGTCTTGTGTCGTTCCATCTACATATGTTACTTCTATTTTTCCTCCTGTAACGTCTAATGTCTCTCCATGATTATACGTTGTTTTTGTTGGAGTTGTTATATTTATACTTCTTACTCCATTTTGTACTGTTATATTAAATGTTGTTGTTTTTTCTTCATAAGTAACTGTTACTTCTTTTGTTCCTTGGCTTGTTGTTAATGTACTTAAATTTGTTAGAGTTACTCCATTATCTGTTAGTGCTACTATTTCTGTGTTTCCTGCTTTTCTTGTTACTTTGATTGCCCCTCCTGCTAACTTGTATGATGTATCTCCTATGTTATATGTTGTATTCGTTGGATTTGTTGACATCTCTATTTTGTTTACAACATTTTTTATTTTGATTGGATAATTTACTGTTCCTGTTACACTGTCTTCTTTATATTTGATTACTAATGTTTTTGATACTTCATTATTTACGTAATCAGATGCTGTTGGAGCCATATTTACTAAACTTCCGCTACTTTCTTTTACCATATCAGCTGTTATTTGTTTTGTTTGTGTTGTTCCATCTTCATATGCTACTTCTATCTCTCCACCTGTAAAATCTAACGAATCTCCATGTTCATATTCTGTTTTTGTTGGTGGTGTAATTGTTATTGTTTTTGCTGGGTTCGTAACTTCTACTTCATATGTCATTGTTATTGGATCTTGTATTTGTGCCCCATCTGACAATGTATATGTAAATGTATATGATATTGTTAATGTTTGTACCCCTAACTGTGTTTTGTTATATCCTGTTACCATGCTTGTTGTTAGATTTACATTTGATACTGTTCCATTTGCCCAGTTTACTTTTATTCTTCCTCCAGTTACATCTAGGTCTTCATTATATTTGTAGTCTACTTTTGTTGGTTCTGTTAGAGTTGTTTCTTTAACATAGTTATATGCTTCTACATCTATTGTTTCTGGTGCTGTTTTGTTGTTTATTGTTACTGTTAAGTTTTGTTTACTTCCTGTTTGTGTATTATCAAATGCTGATACTGTTGCACTTCCATCTGGTAAGTTTATATTAGTTGTATCTCCACTTTCCAATGTTACCTTTACTGTTGCTCCTGTTATGTCTAATGTTTCTCCATATTTGAATACTGTTTTGTTTGGCTGTGTCACCACATTTATACTAGCTATTTTGTCATTTACTATTATTGTTTGTTGTACTGTTTTTCCATCATATGTGAATTTTATTACCTGTGTTCCTCTTACTTCTACATCACTACTTCCTGATGTCTTTGTAAAGTTTGGTGAATTTATATTTGCTGTTGTTTCACTTATCGTTAATCCTGGTGTTGTACTTGATATTGTTGTTGCTGCTCCACTTTTTGTTACAGCTGATAATGTTAATCCTGCAAAATTTAATGTATCTCCATGATCATATTCTCCCTGTGTCATTGGTGTCGCCACTGATAATGATTGGATTGGGTCTGTTACTGTTATATTAAAACTTGTCTCTTGTCCTTTATAATCTAACTTTACAATTGGATTATTTACATCTGCTGGTGAACCTGTTGTTATTGACACTGATGGATCTGTCATATCTATATCTTCTGCTGAATTGTCATCATATGTCACTTGGATTACTCCTCCTGTTAAATCTATTGTATCTCCATGTTCATATGCTGTTATTGTTGGATTTGTTTTTACTGATATTGATGCTATTTGTTTTTCTGCATTTGTAAATCCTTTTGTTGCTAATGGCAAATCTTTACTTATTTTTATTCCTGATTCATTTGTGTAATTTACTTTTAATCCTGTTGGTAATCCTGCTCCTGATGGTACCAATGTAAATAAGTCTGATGGTAAACTATTTTCATCTACTGAGCTATCTAATTTGAATGATAGCTTTAATATTGGATAATATACTGAATATCCTTGTCCATTTACGTCTATTGCATCATCTCCTACTTGCCCTGGAATGTATCCATTATCTGCTATATCTGTTCCTCCTGATGGCTCTGTTGCAAGGAAATGGAATTGATTTGTATTTTTGTCATAGCTTTTCACTTGTAATGTTCCTAAGAAGTAATCACTTTGAGCCATTATCATTCCTAATGATGTTGTTGCTGCTCCTGTATTTTTGTTACATGGCGTTATTTTACTTGTATCTATTTTAAATTGGAAGTCAAATCCATTTAAGACAGCTTCTGTTACTGCAGCTATTTCTACTGTTAGTATTTTGTTTGATCCTTTTGTTGTTACCCCTAAGTTGTTTAATATAATTGGATCATCTCCTAACACTCCTGTTGCTGCATTCGATATGTTATTAAATAATATACTGTATGGTGAAAACATATTTAATATCATTACCAATAATGTTATAAGTGCCATCTTCTTCTCTTTTTTCATATCTTCTTCTCCTTCTTTATATTTTTTTATTTTTCTTTTGTATTTTTTACTTTTGTTTTTGCATTATTTTTGTTATTAGAATTTTTTATTATCTTGTGTAATCTTGTATTGTTATTGTTTTATATAGATTTGTTACTACACTTACCATATCGTCTAATGATACAACGTCTTTCTGTCCAAAGTCATATTGTTCTAAATATGTACTATCTCCAACATTTGCTCCCATACTATTTACTATTTCTATCGTATCATTTAAATCTATTATTCCGCTTCTGTCTGCATCTCCCTCATATAGAATCTTTGTTCCTAAATCTATTTCATCATTTTCGTTTATTGTCATTTTGGTTGTTATGTCTGCTAAAAATCCTTTTCTTTCTATATAAAAATCATATTCTCCTGGAATTACACATATTTCATAGTTTCCATCATTATCAGATTCTGTTTCTTTTTCTATTTGCTCATTATCTACATCATCTAATGAAAGATTTCCTGGTATGATATCATCCCAATTTACTTGTCCTTGCTTATATATTCTTATGTCTGCTATAAACTTCATTTCTATCCCATACGATTCATACATACTTTCTTTTAGTCCATCTCCTAGCTGTACTTTTCCTTTTATTTTTCCATATGGTCTTTTTATATGTATTTTATATATTTTCTCTGTTACTCCGTCTTCTGCAGTTACCGTAATTTCTACTATTGTGTCTTCTTCACCTAATTGGTTCAGTGTTATTTTTTCTGAAAATTCTTGGCTTATTTGTTTTTCTTCATATATTATGTTTCCATTATTGTCTCTTTCTGCTTTTCCGTCATCGTCTCTTTTTGGATATTTTATTTTTATTGTTGAGTTTGCATCTTCTGCTTGTATATTTAAGTCTACTGTATCTACATATTCTAGTATTTTTGTTTCATATTCTAGTGTTTCTTTTTCAAATATTGGATTTAAATCATATTTTCTGTAGTCTCCATTTTCATCATTTCCATTACTTATCTCTATTTTGGATAAGTTTGCATTTTTTGATGTCAAATCTAATGTAAATTCAAATAGTGACTGTGCTTGATAGATGTTTGCTTCACTTGTTACTACTTTTATTCCTGTTGTTGGTGATGTGCTTCCTGTTTTTAATTTAATATCATCTGTAGTTATTGCTGTTTCATCTTCCATTTGAAAACTTATTTTTCCTATTATAGCTTCGTCTTTTACTTCTACTATTGGTTCATTTACTGTTTCTTCTTTATAATATTCATTTGTTCCTGTTCTTTCATCTTCTCCTAATATTGAATACACCATTCTTAATTCGCCTTGTGTTCCCTCTATTTCTAACATATCCATATATTTTTCAAATCCATTTACATATTTGAAATTACTTGGTATGTCATCTGCATCATTTACGTCTATTGCTGTATTTGTTTCTATATCCGAAGGTGTTAATAAATCAGTATTATATTGTAATCTTAAATCTATTCCCTTAAAGTTTAATTTTCGTATTCTTACTTCTATTATTAGTTGTTTTTTCCCGTTTACTATTTCTTGTGATATTGCTCTATATTCTATTTTTTGGTCACTTGTTGGTTCTAGAGTACTTGCATATGTTTTTTCTATTGGCATGCTCACTATTGTTACCATTGCTATTGCTATTATTATTAAAACATGTTTTAATGCTTCTTTTAGGGCTTCTTGTAGCATTGCATTTCCTCCTTTTCCTGACTTCTTTTATATAAAATCGGCTTTCTTTGTATATTTTCTTTGTTTTATTACTTTTTACCCTATCTTATTTTCTTATAATTCTAATTTATCTTATTTGTCGTTTAGAGTCAATTTATGTCTATATGCATTTTACGATTATACTTTTACGGCTCTTCTTTCTTAACTACCTTTTTGTCATTTCTTTTACATCTTTGTTACATTTATTTTATCTTTTACTATTTTCCTTAGGGATCTTAGCTTTTCCTACTTTCACATAATAAGATTTAGCTGAATTACTATTTGTAAAAATATATGTTTTTAAAGCCAAAAAAAAAGCTAATATGGATTGTTTTCCACTTTAGCTCCTTTGCTTTTTATTCTTCTATTGGTATACTGTTTACCCTTGTTATTTTATTATCTTTTATTCTTACTTCTACAGTATTCTCTTTTGCCGATATATAATAATAGTATTCTCCTTTTCTTTTTATCTTTAATACCTCTAGATTTTCTCTTTTTGTTTTTTCTCCTAGTTCTTTAAACTTCTCTTGTGCTACTTTTACTGCTTTTGCTCTTTCTTTTTTATCTTCTTCGTCTTCTTGTTTCTTCTCTGTTATTCCTACCAACTTTAATACCTGTCCATTAAATGTATGTTGACTTTTGTCTAGTATTAACATTGCTATAAATATTGCTATTATAGCTATAACTACTATTACTGCATTTCTAATTCCTTTTTTTACCTTTATTTGTTTAATTTTAGTTATTCTGTTTCTGCTTCTTTCTGTTTTCTCCGTATCTGTTTTTATTTCTTCTTTCTGACTTTCTTTTACAATTTTTTCTTCTTTTTTTTCATCCATCTTTAGTTTCTCCTTTTTTTTATTTTACCTATTTTTCTCTTTTTTATTCAATTTTGATGAATAATATATACATTTATATTTCTTCTCCTCTGTATCTTAGCTCTTTCCAGTTTGCCTTTTTATTTTATATCACATTTGAATTTTTTTCAATAATTTTATATCAATCAATTTAAAAATACTAGAACTTAAATTTACCACACAAAAAACAACAGTTTATATTTACTGTTGCTTTTAAATCTTCTTTCTTATTATTAGTCATCAAATCTTCTCTCCAAATTGACAAACTTAGTATAACTTCCAAGCCATAACAATTCAACAGTTCCTGTCGAACCACCTCTATGTTTTGCAATAATAATTTCTGCAATATCCTTTTTCTCACTATCTTGATTATAATAATCATCTCTATATAAAAACATAACGATATCGGCATCTTGTTCTATAGCTCCAGATTCCCTTAAATCTGAAAGCATTGGTCTATGATCAGGACGTTGTTCAGCAGCTCTTGATAATTGTGATAATGCAATTACTGGAACATCTAGCTCTTTTGCTAATATCTTTAATGAACGACTAATTTCAGAGATTTCTTGTTCACGACTTCCGCCTCTTTTATTAGAACCCTGAATCAATTGTAAATAATCGATAACTACCATTCCAATATTTTTTTCTAACTTTAACTTTCTACATTTCGCCCTAATTTCCGTAATATTAATACCTGGTGTATCATCAATAAAAATTTCAGCCTCTGACAAAGGTCCTATTGCTCCAGCAAGTTTTGTCCAGTCATCTTCTTCTAATTTTCCAGTTCTTACTTTGTTACTGTCTACCATAGATTCACTACACAATATTCTGTTTACTAATTGTTCTTTTGACATTTCCAGACTAAATACTGCTACTGGGACATTTGCTTTCACTGCAGCATTTGTTGCAATATTTAATGCAAAAGCTGTTTTTCCCATAGCTGGTCTTGCTGCAATTAAAATTAATTCCGATCCATGAAATCCTGCTGTTCTATAGTCTAACTCTGTGAATCCAGAAGGAACACCTGTAATATGTTGTTTTCTATTATATAATTCTTCTAATTTTGTAAAACTTTCTACCAAAACATCTTTTATTGGTGCATATCCTTTTTGATTTTTTTCTTGCATTATATTAAAGATTTTCTTTTCTGCACCTTCCATAATATCTTCAACATCTTCTGTTGGACTATACCCTAATTCTATTATTTCATTCGCTGTTTTTATTAATCTTCTTAAAGTTGATTTTTCTTCTACTATCTTGATATATTTCATTGCGTTAGCAGTTGTTGGAACCTTTTCTGGTAATTCTGCTAAATATTCTAATCCACCTACTTGTTCAAATTTTCCCATTGATTCAAGCTCTGATTTTACTGTAATAATATCAATTGGCTCTGCACGATTATATAAATTTAAAATTGCTGTATAAATTGCTTTATTATCTTCTCTGTAAAAATCCTCTTCTTTTAGTATCTCTATTGCAGATATGACAGCATCTCTATCAGTAAGCATACTACCAATAATTGCTTGTTCTGCTTCCAAATCATGTGGTGGTACTTTTCCTAATTCCATTTTAATTCCCCCAAATATTCTGAACATTGTTTTTCAAACTCAAAATATCTTAATTTTGAATCTATTTACTTATTACATCAATTTTTAAATTTCCTATTACTCCTTCGTATAACTTTATTGTTAGTGTTCTAACACCTAATGTTTTTATTGTCTCTTTTAGTTCTATTTTCTTTTTATCTACTTCTATTTTATATTCTTCTTTCAATAAATCTGAAACTTCCTTTGCTGAAACTCCACCAAATATTTTTCCATTTTCTCCAGCTTTTACTGGAATTTTTAATAATATTTTAGAAAGTTTTTCTGCTATTTTTTTTGCTTCTTCTTTTTCTTGTGATTTCTTATATGCATTAGAATCTTTTTTTGCCTTTAATTTACTCATATTCTCAGCATTTGCTTCTACTGCTAAATTTTTAGGAAATAAAAAATTTCTTGCATATCCATCTGATGCATTAATAACTTCATCTTTTTTTCCTACCCCTTTAATATCTGCTTTTAATATTACCTTCATATTATCACGCCTTTCTATCGTTTCTTATTTTACAACATATATAACGTTTTTTCAAGGAAAAAATCAAAAAGTACAGAAGTTTCTCTGTACTTTTATTATGTTACAACAATTATTTCAAATGCCATACATTTATTCCTTCGGGATTACTATCAATATTAGACAAATCTATAACATTCTTTTTTAAAGTTACTATTGGTCTTATTGTTCCTGATAAATCTCTTTCTATAAAATCACCATCCAAATCATAACATACTCCAGTATATCCTATGTAAACATTTTGACCAAACACAAAGCTAACACAAAAACTATAAATACTTTCCGTATTTATACTGCGAGAAGCAAGCCAATAATTATTTTCAAATAAGATTTCCGATATATCCTGGTTTGCCATTTTATCTTTTTTATATGAATACTCTGTATTTTTTACATTTTTTAATTGTGCCAATTTTGATATTCCTGTTATATTATCTCCTTTGTTAATATCTATAGTTGGGAATTTAATATTTTCTGTTGGTTTCGTAGTATCTCCATAATTACTATTTATTATAGTCCCATCACTATATTTCATCTGACCATTTTCTTCATATACACCAGCTATTTTATTAATATCTTCTACTGTTATACTTCTTGCCCCTGTTCCTTCTATTTTACCTGTAACTAATGTATCTAATGGACCTCCTACTGTATAACTCCCTCCTTTTGTTGTATCAGCTCCATATCCATATCCAAATATCTTGCATACTTCGTTTAGCTCTTGTTCTGCATACAAATAACCTCTAGCTCCTTTTATAAAAAAGTCTAAATCCTTATCAAATGTTTTTATACCATTTCTTGATATTAATTCTACTGTACCATTTTCTATACTTAAAACTCTCCACTGTGTATTTTTCGTTGCCTTAAAGGTTTGTTCACTATATCCATTTCCATGCTCTGACGCAGTTCCAGTAGGCGATGTATAACTCAATTTACTTTCTTCTACTTTTGTTCCATCTTTGCTCGCTATTGTTGGATTATAATCCACATAGTCTCCTACTTTCACATAATCTTCAACTTTTAAATTATTCACAGCTTTTTGATACTCTTTCTCCATATCTTCGTCACTAGCTTTATATTGTTTCGCTATTTGTGATACCTTCTTATTTTGGTCAATAGATTTATTAGACATTGCAAAATAAGAAACTGTTATAGTCCCTATTAAAAACAACATAGCTGACAATACCATTACTGTAATAGACCCTTTTTCGCTTTTTCTGAATTTTTTTATTATATTCATTAAAAATAGCTCCTATCTTTTGTTAATTTTCTATTTCTGAAAAATATTCATTGATTCGGTTTATTAATTCTTGTTTTGTTTCTTCTATCGTCATTCCTTCTACTTGAGCACCAGCTAAAGTGATATGACCTCCACCACCTAATTTTTCTAGTATTACTTGTACATTTATATCACCTATAGAACGTCCACTAATGCAAATTTTCTCTCCTGTATTTCCTAGAACAAAAGATGCAGTTATATCACTAATCGTTAATAATTCATCAGCCGCTTTTGCACAAATTAAACTAGCTTCTTTTGATGTTTTATCATAAATTGATATTGCTATCGTAGTATTTACAATATCCGCTCTTTTCACAATATCAGCTATTGTATTAAAACTTTTTAAGTCGCTTTGGAACCATTTCTTTACTCTAATAATATCTACTCCACATCTACGAAGATATGCCGCTGCTTCAAATGTTCTAACACCTGTTTTAAAAGTAAAGTTTTTTGTATCCATCATTATTCCTGCATATAAACTCTCTGCTTCAATTGTTTTCAAATTGATTTTAGTTTCTGCATATTGTAATAGCTCTGTTACTAATTCTGCAGCAGAAGAAGCATAAACTTCTTGGAACATAAGAGTAGCATTTTCAATATAATCTGCACTTCTCCTATGATGGTCAACAATCACAATTTTTTTGACTTCTTTTAATAATTCTGGTGCATCTACATAATTAACCTTATGAGTATCTACAACTACTAACAAAGTCTCTTCATCTACGTTCTCCATTGCTACTTCTTTATTTATAATAACATCTTCATATTCTGAATCTTTATCTAATTCTCTATTAAAGGCTTTCAATGCTGGAACATCTTCACTGCTTACAATATATGCATTAGTATCTAAAGTTTTTGCTAAACGATAAATTCCCATACAAGAACCTATACTATCCATATCTGGATTATTATGACCCATAATCATAACTTTTTTTGATTCTTTTATTAGATTTTCTAGAGCATGTGCTACCACTCTAGCTTTTACCTTTGTTCTTTTTTCTACTTCTTCAGCTCTTCCTCCAAAAAATTTATATATTTCATTTTCTCTTATAACTGCTTGATCTCCACCACGTCCTAATACTACATCCATAGCACCTTGTGCTGATTCATATTTTTGTTTATCTGTTAAACCTTCGTTTGATACTGCTATACTTAAAGTAAATTGTACCTTTTCTTTTGTATCAATTTCCTTTATTTTGTCTAATATACTAAATTTATCTTCTTTTAAAGTTTCTAAATATCTTTGTTCAAATAAGTAAACATATCTATCTCTGTCTGATTTAATTAGCACTCCATTTGTTAAACTTGCCCAGTCATACATCTTTTTATCAATTTCTGCTGTTACAATTGGTTTTTCACTTGCATCTAAGCCTCTTATTGTCTCCTCATAATTATCTACCATGATAATTCCAACACAAGACTTTGAATCTTTATATTCTTTTTGAAGTTTTACATTTTCAGTATCATCTATAAAATGTAAAATTATCATATATTCCTTTTTGCCTTTTTTATCTCTGTCTTTGTTTTTAAAATCTACATATCTTCCTATTATTTTATAGATTCTATTTCCTATAGTAATTTGTCTTACAATATCTCTATTTTTCTTATCTTCTCTGCTCTCTATATCGCTTCTTAGTTCTATGCTTAAATCATTCATATATGAATTAATATCAAGATCCATAAATTCTGAATTAAATTTTGAACTTTTCCATATTATGTTTCCATCAGTCTCCATTATAATAAGAGGGAAAGGCGAATTAATTAAGCTTGTCTTAGCTGCTGAATCTACTGTTAAAGTTAGATCTTGCAATGTCTCTGATATTTCACTTTTTCTCTTTCGATTTGCATAATAAGTATATCCAACTATTGCTAAATATACTATAATACTAGTTATTATTAATTTATTGTTTTCAACACACATAATAATTAATAAAACTAAAATAATTGCTAAATAAATTTTAGTTCTAGATATGAATGTTTCAAATACTTTTCTATTATTATTTTGCATAAATTTCTCCTTATACTTATTCTATTATATTTTACTAGCAAATAGCATATTTGTCAAGAAAATCAATAGTTGAGTTTTTATTCCTGTTACAGTTCATTAAGAAATGATTATGATGTCCAAGCATTGGCTCCCACTATAACACTTAAATTTTATTTAATGTCTTTTCATTTCATTCAAAAAGAAAATCTAATACAAGAAAATAAGGCGCTTTCACTCAAGCTCAAAATTATTATTATATGAATTTAAACTTTTCGAATGTAATTGGAGTAATCTTAGAATTTCTTAGATTATGTATTGAACTGAGAAAAGTTTAAATTCATATAATAATAATTTTGCCCGTGAACATTACTCATTTTCTTGTAAAATATTTTCTATTTTTCATTCCAATCAAACGTCATTAAATAAAATTTAAGTGTTATAGTGGGAGCCAATGCTTGGACATCATAATCATTTCTTAATGAACTGTAACTTATACCTAATCAAAAATGTTACCGTCCAATAAAAAATAGTTATTAGATTTAAAAACCTAATAACTATTCTTTATATTTTTTTTATGCATTTTGTTCAGAAGTTGTCTCAACACTTTCTTCAATACCATCTGTTGTCTCTTCTAATTCCTTTTCTGTATTAATATGAATATTTTGATATTTTTGCATACCTGTTCCAGCAGGGATTAATTTACCAATAATAACATTTTCTTTTAATCCTACTAAATCATCTACCTTTCCTTTAATAGCTGCTTCTGTTAATACTCTTGTTGTCTCTTGGAAAGATGCTGCAGATAAGAAACTATCTGTTGCAAGTGAAGCTTTTGTAATTCCAAGTAAAACTCTCTTACCTGTTGCTGGACGTTTTCCTTGAGCTATTGCTTCATTATTTTTATCTTCAAATTCATACATATCTATTAATGAACCAGGGAACATATCAGTATCAGCATTATCTTCAACTCTAACTTTCTTAAGCATTTGTCTACCAATTACCTCAATATGTTTATCATTAATATCAACACCTTGGTTTCTATAAACTTTTTGTACTTCTGAAATCAAGTATTCATATACCCCTTCTGGTCCTTTAATTTCTAAGATTTCAGCTGGATTGATAGATCCTTCAATTAATGGTTCTCCTGCTTCTACCATATCTCCATCTTTTACTTTCATTTTTGAACCAAATGGTATTACATAAGATTTAGAATTATCTTTTGAAGTTACAACTACTTCTTTCTTCTTCTTTGTTTCTTTAATTTTTACTTTACCATCAATTTCAGATATAATAGCAAGACCCTTTGGCTTTCTAGCTTCAAATAATTCTTCAACCCTAGGTAAACCTTGAGTAATATCTGCTACACCAGCAACACCACCAGAGTGAATTGTTCTCATTGTAAGCTGTGTACCAGGCTCACCAATAGATTGAGCTGCAATGATACCTATAGATTCTCCTATAGAAACTAAGTCTCTTCTTGCCAATCCCATACCATAACATTTTTGACATACACCATGTTTTGAACGGCATCCTAAAACAGAACGTACTTCTAACTTTTCAATTCCTGCTTCAACAATTTTATTTGCTATTTCATCTGTAATCATTGTATCTTTATCCACAATTAATTCACTTGTCTGTGGATTAATTACATCTTTTACAGGATATCTTCCTACTAATCTTTCTTGCATTTTTTCAATAATTTGATTTCCATCTTTAATATCATAAACTATGATACCTTCTTCTGTTCCACAGTCATGTTCACGAACAATAATATCTTGTGAAACATCAACTAATCTTCTTGTCAAGTATCCAGAGTCTGCTGTTCTAAGAGCTGTATCAGAAAGTCCTTTACGAGCTCCATGGGCTGAAATGAAGTATTCCAATGCATCTAACCCTTCTGCAAATGAAGATTTAATTGGTATTTCAACTGCTTTACCTGTTGTACTTGCCATTAATCCACGAATACCTGCAATTTGTCTTAATTGGTTCATATTACCACGGGCTCCAGATTTAACCATCATATAAATTGGGTTTAATTCGTCAAAATTATCTTCCATAGCATTACTTACTTTTTTAGTTGTATCTTCCCACACATTAATAACAGCGTTATATCTTTCGTCGTTTGTAATTAAACCACGTGCATATTGTTTTCTTATGGTTTCTACTTTATCATCAGCCTCTTTTAATAATCCTTTTTTAGCTTCTGGCACTTTTACGTCATCCATTGAGAATGTTATACCAGCTAAAGTAGAATATTTAAATCCTAATGCTTTAATATAATCAATTACTTCTGCAGATTCTATTAAACCATGAATACTAATAACCTTTTCAATAATTTGCCCCATAGATTTTTTCATAACTGGGAAACTAATTTCATATTGGAATGGGTCTTTTTCTCTATCAATAAATCCTAAATCTTGAGGAATTCCTTGATTGAATATAATTCTACCTACACTAGTCTCTATTTTTCCTGTTTTAATTTTTCCATCAATTTCTTTTGATACTCTTACAAAGATTTTAGCATGAATTCCAACATCATGGTTTTCAAATGCCATAATTGCTTCATCTGGATCTTTAAAGTATTTTCCTTCACCTTTTTCGCCATCTAATACCATTGTTAAGTAATAACTTCCTAAAATCATATCTAGTCTTGGTACAGCAACTGGTTTACCATCTTGTGGCTTTAACAAGTTATTTGTTGAAAGCATTAAATATCTTGATTCTGCTTGTGCTTCTGGTGATAATGGTAAGTGAACTGCCATTTGGTCACCATCAAAGTCAGCATTAAATGCTTCACAAACTAATGGGTGAAGCTTAATTGCTCTTCCTTCTACAAGTACTGGTTCGAAACTTTGAATACCAAGTCTATGTAGTGTTGGAGCACGGTTTAACATAACTGGATGATCTTTTATAACTTCTTCTAATATTCCCCATACTTCTGGTCTTAATCTTTCGACCATTCTCTTAGCATTTTTTATATTTTGAGCAATTCCACGACCTACTAATTCTCTCATTACAAATGGTTTAAATAATTCAACAGCCATTTCCTTTGGAAGTCCACATTGATATATTTTTAGTTCTGGTCCTACTACAATAACAGAACGTCCAGAATAATCAACACGTTTTCCAAGTAAGTTTTGACGGAATCTACCTTGTTTTCCTTTTAACATATCTGATAAAGATTTTAATGGTCTATTTCCTGCTCCAGTTACTGGTCTTCCACGTCTTCCATTATCAATTAATGCATCTACAGATTCTTGTAACATTCTCTTTTCGTTTCTTACAATAATTTCTGGTGCACCTAATTCTAATAATCTTTTTAATCTGTTATTTCTATTAATAACTCTTCTATATAAGTCATTTAAGTCTGATGTTGCAAATCTACCACCATCTAATTGAACCATTGGTCTTAATTCTGGTGGAATAACTGGTACAACATTCATAACCATCCATTCTGGTCTATTTCCAGATATTCTAAATGCCTCTACTGTATCTAATCTTTTTACAAGTTTAACTCTTTTTTGTTCACTAGCTGTTTCTAATTCTTTTCTAATTTGTTTTGATAATTTTTCAAGGTCAATTTGTTCTAATAATTCTCTTAAAGCTTCTGCTCCCATTTTTGCCTTAAAAGAACCTCTACCATATTTTTCTTCTGCTTCATGATATTCTTTTTCATTTAACACTTGACATTTTTCTAATCCTGAAGTTCCTTTATCTACAACTATATAAGATGCAAAATAAATTATTTTTTCAAGGTTTCTTGGTGAAACATCTAACATTAATGCTATTCTACTTGGAATACCTTTAAAATACCATATATGAGCTACTGGTGCTGCAAGTTCAATATGTCCCATTCTTTCACGTCTAACTTTTGATTTTGTAACTTCTACACCACATCTATCACATACAATCCCTTTATATCTTACTCTTTTATATTTACCACAGTGACATTCCCAATCTTTTGTTGGTCCAAAGATTCTTTCACAAAACAAACCATCTCTTTCTGGTTTTAATGTTCTATAGTTTATAGTTTCAGGTTTTTTTACTTCACCTTTTGACCATTCTCTTATTTTTTCATCAGATGCCACTCCTATTTTTAGCTTATTAAAAATATCTAATTCGTCCACTATTTTTCCCCCTAGACTTTTATAATATTTTTTGATTTTAAACATAAAATAAGTCTATCCACCGCTCTTGCAATTCCATCCTGTCGCTTATTTTATGTTTAAAATCTATTAAATTAATTTAAATCTAAACTGATTATTTTTATTAGATATCATCATTATTTAAATCATCATTAAATAATAATTCGTCTCCTTCATCATCTAGTCCTTCAAACAATTCATCACTATCTTCATTTAAAGAATCTTCATTGTCCTCTTCTTCGCCATAACCATCTAGGTCACCGTCTGCAATAACTTCATCTTCAGCTAATATCTTTTTATCTTGATTTGGATCATATTCTATTCCTTCTTCGATGTTTTCTTTTAGTTCTAATTCTTGATTATCTTCTGAATATAATCTTACATCTAGTCCTAAAGATTGTAATTCTTTTACAAGAACTTTAAAGCTTTCTGGAACTCCTGGTTCTGGAACATTTTCACCTTTTACTATTGCTTCATATGTCTTAACACGTCCTACAACATCATCAGATTTAACTGTTAACATTTCTTGTAAAGTGTAAGCTGCACCATATGCCTCTAATGCCCAAACTTCCATTTCTCCAAAACGTTGTCCACCAAATTGTGCTTTTCCTCCTAAAGGTTGTTGTGTTACTAATGAGTATGGTCCTGTTGAACGAGCATGTATCTTATCATCTACTAAGTGATGTAGTTTTAACATATACATTACTCCTACTGTAATTGGGCTTGCAAATGGATCTCCTGTTCTACCATCATATAAAGTCATTTTTCCATCTTCGCTCATGCCAGCTTTTGCTAATAATTCTTTTACATCTTCCTCTGTTGCACCATCAAATACTGGTGTAGAAATTTTCCATCCTAATGCCTTTGCTGCGCCACCTAAGTGAACCTCTAAAACTTGACCTAAGTTCATACGAGAAGGAACACCTAATGGGTTTAATAAAATATCAATTGGTGTACCATCTGGCATAAATGGCATATCTTCTTCTGGTAAAACTCTTGAAATAACACCTTTGTTACCATGACGTCCTGCCATTTTATCTCCAACAGAAATCTTTCTTTTTGTTGCAATATAACATCTAATAATTTGGTTAACACCAGGTCCTAATTCGTCTGAATTATCTCTAGTAAATATTTTAACATCAACTATTGTTCCAGCTTCTCCATGTGGTACTCTTAAAGATGTATCTCTAACTTCTCTTGCTTTTTCTCCAAAGATAGCTCTTAATAATCTTTCTTCTGCTGTTAATTCAGTCTCTCCCTTTGGTGTAACTTTACCAACCAAAATATCTCCTGGTCTAACTTCAGCACCAATTCTAATAATTCCATTTTCATCTAAGTCTTTTAATGAATCATCACCAACGTTTGGAATGTCTCTTGTAATTTCTTCTGCTCCTAATTTAGTATCACGACATTCACAATCATATTCTTCAATGTGAATTGATGTAAATACATCTTCTTTTACTAATCTTTCATTAATTAATATAGCATCTTCGTAATTGTATCCTTCCCATGTTGAGAATGCTACTAATACGTTTTTACCAAGTGCCATTTCTCCATTTTGTGTAGCTGGTCCATCAGCAATGGCATCTCCCTTTTTAACTTTTTCACCTTTTTTTACAATTGGCTTTTGGTTAATACAAGTTCCACCGTTTGTTCTTTTAAATTTACGTAATTTATGTACAACTGTTTTTCCATTTTTATATTTAACAGTTATTGAATCACATGTTACTTTTTCAATTACTCCATCATCTTCTGCTAATACTAAAATTCCTGAATCTTTTGCTGCTCTATATTCTATACCTGTTCCTACAATTGGGCTTTCTGTAATCATAAGAGGTACTGCTTGACGTTGCATGTTTGCTCCCATCAAGGCTCTCTTAGCATCATCATGCTCTAAGAAAGGAATCATTGCTGCTGCAACAGAAACTAATTGTTTTGGTGATACATCTACATATTGTACTTTATCGCTATCTACTTCAATAACCTCGTTTTTAAATCTAACTCTAATACGTGGATGTACAAATTTTCCATCTTCATTAACTGGTTCTGATGCTTGAGCAATAATATAGTTATCTTCTACATCTGCACTCATATACTCAACAATATCTGTTAATTTATGTGTTTCTGGATCTACCTTTCTATATGGTGTTTCAATAAATCCATATTCATTAATTTGAGCAAATGAAGAAAGCGCTGAAATAAGTCCAATGTTTGGTCCTTCTGGAGATTCTATAGGACATAATCTACCATAATGTGTATAGTGAACGTCACGTACTTCAAATCCTGCTCTTTCTCTTGTTAATCCTCCAGGTCCTAAAGCTGAAATTCTTCTTTTATGTGTTAATTCTGATAATGGGTTTGTTTGATCCATAAATTGTGATAATTGTGAACTTCCAAAGAATTCTCTAATTGCTGATGTGATTGGTTTTGTATTGATTAATGTTTGTGGTGTAACTACATCTAAATCTTGAATTGTCATTCTTTCACGAACAACTCTTTCTAATCTTGTTAAACCAATTCTAAATTGGTTTTGTAATAATTCACCAACACAACGAATTCTACGGTTTGCTAAATGGTCAATATCATCTGGTTTTCCTAATCCATGAGAAAGATTTAATAAATAGTTAATAGAAGCTATCATATCTTCTGTTGTAATATGTTTTGGTACTAATTCATCCATTCTTTCTTCTAAAGCTTTTACTAATTCTTCTTCAGATGTATTGTCTATAATGTTTTTTAAAACATTATAATTTACTAATTCTTTTATATGTAATTTACTTAAGTCAACTGTTGGTAATACTTTGTGGATATTGCATGTAGAGTTTCCTATAATTCTTACTTTTTTATCTCCAACCATAATATCTACAATGTTAATTCCTGAATCTTGAATTTCTTCTGCTATTTCTTCAGAGATAATTTCCCCTGCTTGTACAAAAACTTCTCCTGTTTCACTATCTACTATATCATTTGCAGATACTTTATCTTTAATTCTTGTAGCTAATGCTAATTTTTGATTAAATTTATATCTACCAACCTTGGCTAAATCATAACGTTTATTATCATAAAATAATCCATTAAATAAATTTCTTGCAGCATCAACTGTTGGAAGTTCTCCTGGTCTTAATTTTTTGTAAATTTCAATTAAGGCTTCATCTTGATCTTTAATAGTGTCTTTGTTTATTGTTGCTTTTAGCATTTCTTCTTCACCAAATAAATCTATTATTTGGCTATCTGTTGCTATCCCAATTGCTCTAAGCAATGTGGTTACTGGAACTTTTCTTGTTCTATCAACACGTACCCAGAATATATCATTACCATCTGTTTCATATTCTAGCCATGCTCCTCTTAATGGCATAACTGTAGAATTGTATGTTCTTTTTCCTGTTTTTGTATCAAATTCTTCTCCATAATAACAACCTGGTGAACGTACTAATTGGCTTACTACTACTCTTTCTGCACCATTAATTACGAAGGTTCCACTATCTGTCATAAGTGGGAAATCACCTAAGTAAATTTCTTGTTCTTTAATTTCACCTGTTTCACGGTTAATTAATCTTACTTTTACATGTAATCTTGTAGAATATGTAGCATCTCTTTCTTTTGCTTCTTCAACTGAGTATTTTGTTTTTTCCTCCATGTAATAATCGAAAAATTCAAGAACTAAATTTCCAGAATAATCTTCAATTGGTGAAATATCTTTTAATACTTCTCCTAATCCTTCTTCTATAAACCAGTCATATGAGTCTTTTTGCACTTTGATTAGGTTTGGCATTTCAATATAATCGCCAACTTTTGCGAAATCTTTACGAGAGGCTTTCTCGTATTTAACTTCTTTAATTTTCAAAAAAATCACCCCATAAAATGTATTTAAGCAGAAATAAATTTATTTTATTTAAAAGAAGTCCCTCTCAAATGATAATTTGCTTACTAAGTTTTCAAAATGTCTGCTTTTACATATTAAAATTACTTAGGGCTCCTTACATTTAATTCCTCTTCTTTAAATTTTAAACTTTGAAACTGTAAATTATTTTGATATTAAAAATCAACTTTTTATAAACGGCAACAAAAGAGCTGTTGAAAATCTTTGATTTTTCAACTGGCTCTAGTGTTTCTTTATCTTTTACTTTTGTTAATATTTTTTATTTTAATCACCCTTATTCTTATTTTTAACTTTCTAGGGCATATTTATTATACGAATCTTTAATATGATATCACATTCTACTCATTAATGTCAAGCTTTTTAACACTTTTATCATTATTGTTTTCTTTATCAGATCCTTCTATATTTACATTTAACTCATTCGTATCTTTAATCGCTGTATCAGTATCTTCTATTTTTTCAATATTGGCAGTTACTATTATTTCTATATCTTCTTTTATCTTTTCTATTTCGTAAATTACTTCTCCATCAACTTCTTTTCCTGTAAGCTCTATCTCTTCACCTGATTTTTTTACTTTTACAATAATATCTGATATTTCATAACCTTCAACTGCTTGTATTTTAAATTTATATGTATCACCATATTTTATTCCATCTTTTGAGGAATTCTGTACATCAATAATTTTTATATTTTGTGGTACATTTTTCTCTATTTTATATACATTATCATCTAAATAATGTATATTTTTGCAATACTTTCTTAATATCTCATCAAAATTAACCTTTGCTTTTTCTTGTGCCACATAAATATTTTCTATATTATCTGATCCATAAAAAGCATTTTCGTTTATATTTGTTACAGTAGATGGTATGTATACTGTTTTTAGGCTTGTACATCTCGCAAATATTCCTGAACATAGACTTGTTACTCCTTCCTTTATTTTCACTTCTTCTAAGCTAGTTGCTCTGTCAAACCCACTATACATACCTCTCATTTCTTTTACATTTATGTATTTCAAGTTTTTACATCCATAATATGCACATGAAGCATAACCACTGCCTTCATAATCGCCAGTATTTATCAAAGATATACAATTAGCAAATGCTCCCTCTCCCAAATAAGATATTTTTCCTACAATCTCTTTTATCTTTATGCAATTTAAAAAAGCATAATAAGATATTGATATACCTTTTTGTCCAACATATAACTTTCCATCAAATCCCGTACAATTTTGAAAAGCATTTTGACCTATACTTGATAACTCTTCTGGAATAACTAAATCTCCTGTAAATCCACTACAATTAGTAAACGCTCCAGTTGCTATATATTCTACTTTTCCTAAATTTAATTTTCCATTAAACTTATCACAATTAATAAATGCTTCCCAATTTATTCGAGTAACACTATTAGGTATGGTTAAATTTCCTATAAAGTGTGAATTTGAAAATGCCCTTGCTTCTATACTTTCTATTCCTTCTTCTAAAACCAATGGAATCTCACTTGTACATCTTTCAAAAGCATGTTCTGATATCTTTTTAATACTACCTGGCACTGTTAATGTTCCTTTTAATTTTGAGCACCCCATAAAAGCATACTCTTCTATTTCTGTAACTGTATTTGGAATTTCTACTTTAGTATTTTTTCCTGGCAAGCATCTTATCAATATTGTTTTATTTTTATTATATATAATTCCATCTTCGATTGTAAAATATGGATTATCTTGTGATATAGTAACTGTCTCTAAGTTATTACATCCATAAAATGCCTTTTCTGTAATATGATATACTGTTGATGGTATATGAACAGATTTTAAATTTTCAGCTCCTAAAAATGTATAATCTCCAATTTGTCCTACTCCTTCTTCTATTACAAAGCTAACAATATCTTTATCTTTAATATGTCTTTCTACAAATCCACTACTAATTTTAGTTTCATAAAATGCTCCTGCTCCTATGAACTCCATAGTTCCAAGTATATTAACTTTTTCTAAATTACTACAACTTGAAAATGCACCTGAACCAATTCTAGTAAAATTTTTTGGAATCGTTATTTCCGTCAAACTTTGGCACTTACTAAATGAATTAGCTCCTATACTATATTTTCCATCATATTCTTCTGATACATCTAATATTGTAATATCAGATAATTTTATACAAGAATAAAAAGCATTATCTCCTATACCTAATGCACCACCTAATAATTGTACCTCTTCTAAATTACTACATTGGTAAAAAGTATTATCTTTTATTTCTATTGGATTAGATATACTCACTTTTTTTAAGCTAGAACAATTAGAAAATGCACCTTTTCCAATATTTGTAACTGCATTAGGAATATTAATATCTTGTAATTTATCGCATCCCGAAAAAGAATAATCCTTTATTTCTTTTAAATTATCAGACAATTTTACACTTGTTAAATTATTACACCCTGAAAACGCTTCTTCTCCCATATATGTAACACTGTTTGGTACTTCCATACTAGTCAATCCTGTGCAATCATCAAATGCATAATCTCCAATATATACTACAGTATCTGGTATTTCTATGTTAACTAAGTTCTTTTTATTGTAAAAACATTTTGCAACTATTGAAATCGTTCCTTCCTTTATTACTATATTGGTATTTTCAGGCATTTCTCCTTTATAGCTATATAAAACATTATTTATATATAGCTCTCCATAAGGTTTTTTATCATACCAAATAGTACTATCAAAAGCATATTTCCCTATTTCTGTTACTGTATCTGGTATCGTTATATTATCTAAGTTAGAACAATCATAAAATGCATAGCAACCTATACTAGTTACTTTATTTGGTATCTTTATACTTGTCAAACTTTCACATCCATCAAATGCCTGGTTACCTATTTTAGTTAAAGCACTATCTTTATCAAATTCTATACTTACTATATTACTGCATGACATGAATGCCCCATACCCAATTTCTTTAACAGTCTTTGGAATTGTTACATTTTTCAAATTCTTATTTCCATCAAATGCATAATCTTGAATTTTAGTTAATGGATATCCATTTAAGTATGATGGTATATATAAATTTTCTTGTATTTCTCCCGATTCATATTTTATTTCTATTATCTCATCATTTTCTAAAGTATAATTCCATGTTATTTTATTTTCATCTGTAACTTTTCCAGTATATGCATTAACTTGGTCACTTCTTAAAAACATACAAGCAACAGCAACTATACTTAATAATATTATCTTTTTTAATTTTGGTTCCATATTACTTATTCCCTCCTTTCCTTCTTTTACTTATTATTATTATTATTACATTTATAGAAATAGCTATAATTAATACTATTATTACTGCAATTATATAGTCTCCTGTATGCGGATTTATTATATTACTTATTTTATTAGTAGTATTATCTGTTTCTTTTACATTATCTGAAGGTTTATTATCATTTGAAATATTCGAATCATTATTATCATCTTTTTGGTCTGTATTATCTGTATTATCTTTATTTTCTTCATCTTTTTTATCTGTATCATCTGGTTTTTTCACTTCTTCTTTTGCATAATAATATTTTACTATTATTGCCTCTTCTTCAAATTGACCTTTTGCATTTTGTGGAATAGGTTCAACTAAAACATAATCTTTTATGTCTTTTGGGATTGCAACATATTCTTCTCCAACTTCGCCTTCTTTTATTTGTTCTTCTGATATTTCTTGATTTGTTTCTTTTCCAAGATATTTTATTATAACTTTTGATTTTATTTTTTCAAACTCAACAGTTATATTTTTATTTTCTTTAATGTTTTCTAATTTGTCTATAACTACTATTCCCGCATCATTCGCATTAATTTCTATTTCTTTTTCATTTATTTTTATTTTCGAAATTTTATATCCACTATATGGTACAATTTCTATTTTCTTTTTTGAATCTTCTCCATGTTTCACTATTTCGTATGCATCTTTCCCCTGTCCTGATATAGTTCCACCATCATTTATAACATTAGTTTTTACGATATACTCTTTTAATTTATAATAATATACTACATTTATTTCTGAGCTATCTAAACTATCTAAAATTGTACCACTTCTATTTTCTGGTTCTTTAAATAATTCATATCCATCTGGTATATTATCCATTCCCTGAGTCTCATATTCTTCCCCTATATTTTTATATTGTATATTATCATCCTGCATATACTCATTTGTTTCCATATTAATATAACTAGTTACTATTTTTACTGGATTCTCATTATAATAATATGTTACTTGTATTGTTTCATTTGTTATTTTTCCGGTGGCATTTACTGGTAATTTTTCAGTATTTAAGCTATAATTTGCAATATATTCCTTAGGATTCGTCACATATTTATCATTAATATTTCCTCTTATTATTTGCTTATCAGCAACTTCTTCTGTTGTGTCAGTTTTATAATGATTTACAATTATTTCTCCCATTTTAGATTCTTCTATAAATGTCGCATATACATTTTTATTTTGTGTAACATTCTTAAACAATGGAATCTTTACACTATTATCTTCTTCCTCAGAAAAATTAATATTTTCGCCATTAACTGATATACTTAAAACTCTATACCCATCATTTGGAGTAACAACAATTTCTTTTGTTGCATCTTTTCCATGTTTTACTTTTTCATATAAAAAATCTTCACTTCCGCTTATCTTTCCATTTTCTCCACATGCTGTAGTTATTTCATATTCCTTTAAAGAATTACATACTTTTATTTCTGTTTTTTGTGGTATAGATGCTGCCCCTTTGTTTATTTCTAATAAAGTCGTTGCACTTATTCTTTCTGAGTTCAATTCTATTGGTATTAATATTTCATCATTATTTGTTACTGTTACATTTTTAATTGATTTTCTATATGAATAGTAATCACTATCATAATTTACGATTTTTTTATTAAATTCATATTTATCTTCCAATTCAAACTCAGGTGAATATTTATATATACTTTTTTCACCTTGAACTACATAACTTCCATCTTTCAGTTTCAATATTCCATATAATTTTTCTACATTCCAATGTGATATATCTCTAGTTTCTACTTCTTTAATCCATTCTAATTCACCTTGTTTACTATATTTAGCAATTACTGCTGATATTAAATAATTATCATCACCTCCTACTGCATTTGTATATACTCCATATTCTGCTCTTTCTTGAGTTGTTCCTACAAATAGATATCCTCCATCATTATCTATACAACCATCCTCAAGTACATTAACTGAACTATAAGATCCATGTGCTGTTTTTCCAAGTTTCTTTACCCATAACAAATCTAGATTTTTATCAAGTTTTAATATCCATCCTCCCTCATACTGCGAATTCGTAGAATAAACTATAAAATTGCCATTATTATCCTCCATTATCTTTGCACATTCTACACCATTAATTTCTCCTCCAGTGAAAAATTCTTTTTGTCCAATATAATCTCCTTGTAAAGTATATTTAAAAATCCCAATTGTAGGTCTTGAACTACCTCCTTGTTGAGCAGATTCTATTGTATCATTATAAGAATTTTTTCCAACTGCAACCATGATATAATTATCTTTGCTTATTATAATATTTCCAGCATTTCCTTTAGCAGGAACAATTTGATTCCACTCACTTTCTCCTTTATAATTAAATTTACTTAAAACTATCATTTTTTCATCATCATGCGAATAACCTTTACTAGCAAGTGCAATATATCCCCCATCATTAAGTTGTATTACTTGATTATAAGAACAATAATAATTACCAATTGATTCATCAATTAATTCATTACTTTTCTCCCATTCAACCTCAAACTGTGAATTGTATTTAGTAATTTTTCTACCACACACTCCTACATATCCGCCATCATTTGTTTGACTCATACTTGTCTGCTTAATATCTGAATATTCAGCTTTTATAGTTATTTCACTTTCTCCTTTTTGGCTTTCATCAATCCCAAAATAATATGTATGTTCTTCTAAACTTCCTAAATAGTAACCTTCAAGAGCCTGAACTTCTATTACTTTATATAATCCTGACTCTAAGCTTTCTTGAATTCGTCCTTCTTCATCTGTTTCAAGAACTCTATATTTTACTTTGTTTATAAATTCTTCTTTTCCAACAACTTGTCCATTAATATTTTTAGCCTCTGATAAACTTTCACTTCCTTCTTCATTTTTTTCAACTTTATATATAGCAAATTTTACTCCTTTTAATAGTTTTCCAGTCTCTTCATCTTCTTTTATTATCTCAAATGTTTTTTCATTATCCATTTGAACATAAACTATATTATTTACTACATTTGGTTCTTGTTTGAAATTACCTTGTGTCACTGCAAATTTTAAATTTCCATCATTATCTTTAGTTGCAATAAACTTTATTTCTTGTTCATTTAATACATATCCTTTAGCAGCTTCTATTTCTTTTATTGTGTATTCATATCCTGCATACAAAGTTAGTTCAATTTCTCCATTTTTATCTGTCAAGTATTCTTTTCCTTCCTCTGGAAACCATTTACCTTTAATATTAAACTTAGTATTTGGTACTACATTATCACTATTTTTTTGATATTTAGTTAAATTAAACGTATACACATCTTCTTTTTCATTTTCTAAAACTGTTGATAATACTGGAACTTTTCCACTCTCTTTATTAATACTAATTTCCTTGAATTTGTTATCTAAGTCATATGCTATATATTGTTTGTTATTGCTTTGAACTTTAAATCTTATTTCTTCATTTATTTCCTTATATCCTTCAGCATATATTTCTTTTAAAGTATAAATTTCATTTTGGTATAATCCTGATATATACACACTTCCATCGTTTAGAGTTTGTATTATTACTCCATTTTCTGAAATTCCTTTACCTTTTAATAAAAACTTAACATTACCAATCTTATTTTGAGTTTCTGTTTCTGTTTTTACTAAATTTAAAGCATATTTAACTTTGTTTTCTAATGATAATTTAACTAGATTTTGTTCATTTATAACTTCCTGTTCCTTAAATTTTCCAGCTACATTTTCTATACTTAAAGTTCCATCATTAGCATTTACTTTTATCTTTCTTTCAGTAGAATCACATTCATAATTTGATGTAACATTAGTTTTTGTTATCTTATACTCTTTTTCTACATATAAATTTTTGATTTTTAAATTACCATTTTCGTCTGTTGTTCCAATTATGTTCTCTTTTCCATCTGATATATTATATGTAACACCTTTAACAGTTTCTGCTGTAAATTCTTCATAATCTGTTATATCTAAATTATATTTTTTAGCAACTAGAATTCCTAATTTATTTGTTTCAACTCTTTGATATAACTTTCCTTCATTAGTATCTAAGTTGAAATATACCGCATGTGTTGAATAAGAATTTTGATTATATTCTACATTATCTGGCAAATTTATTTCATATACAAATGAATATTTATCACCAATTTTTAAAACCAATTGGCTTAAATCAATAAAATATGATTTTATTTTTGAAAAATCACTAGGACTTTCAACCCATTCATTATTACTATCTTTTAAATCTCTTGTTACATTATCTTTTTCCGAATAATATATTTTCACCTTATCTTTTAATTCTTCTGGAATTTCTATTCCTTCAGAAAACATAGATGTAGAATAATCAGATCCCATATTATTTCCATCTATTACATATGTATTATCTCTAAATGGTAGTTTTCCAACTATTACAACATCTCTTATATCACCACCTGAATAATTATTAAATATTTTTATTTCTATTTTCTGAGTTTTGCTCAAGTCACTTTTGTCTATTTCTAGATTTTCTGACTCTTTTGCTATCGCATTGCCATTTTCGTCAATAATATTCTCTGTAGTAATTAAATTGTTAGGTGCCATAATATTTACACCTGTTTTTGCATATGCAACTACATCATTTGTATCTCCATTGTTATTAATATCATAAATATCTGATTTCGTATGGTCTACCTCATATACTTCATTTTCTGGATTACTTGCATATACTTCTATATTATAATTGTCAGTTTTAGTCATAGGGTCACATCTTATAGTCATATATAAACTAATTGCAAAGTTTATTGGTTTTTCATTTTGAGTATCTATTTGTATATAGATATTTCCATCTTGCTCATATTTGCTATATTTTGATATATTTACATTAGAACTATTAGTTCTTATTTCGTCTATATTAGCATTTACTATCTGAGAAGGTAATTTCACTAAAAATTTACCATCTTTCCAACTTTGTACGCAATTATTACTTGCTTCTATATCTAGGCAAATTTGATTTTCTACTTGGCTAGAAATATTCTCTTTATTAGTTGACACACTTATAATAGAAGAAGGAGTTTTAAAATCAGTAGCAGCTGTCGCATATACAGTATTATTACATATTGCTGTACTGTAATTATAAATATAATTATATTTAAGTAATTCTTCTTTAGTTATAGAATTACTTAATGCTAATGAATCTATCTTTTTCATATTATTAACCTTAATGTTTCCATTTTCACCAGGTTGAACACTACTAGTTTCTATCCTTATAATCTTAACGTCATCTGAATAATAATATTTTTCATTCCAATTGCTCTTATAAAATGTTTTTATTAATTCATTCGTTTCATTATTGTATAATTTTATTGTTCCATTTTCTCCTAATAGACTTTGTATATCTCCTGAAAAATATATTCCCACATTCTTTATACAATTTGTTTCCATACTACCTAGAGTATCTGATTGCTCTTGTTTTATCACTATTACATCATCCTGAGTATTTTTCATTCGTAATATCTGCCATGTTACTTCATATGTATCATCTTTTATATCTTGTACCCCTTTGTAAACATCTAATACATTTTTCTTATTTAATTTTTCATTTACACTTGTACTATATGCATATTCTCTTGTTTCTACTTCCGAGAAACATAATATTGCTTGAATTTCTCTTTCAGCAGTATTACTTTTCACTATTCCATCTTCATATAAATTCAAATTATTATATGCCTCATAATAAGCTGATACTGGAATATTTAATATATAATTTCCATCTTCCATACTTGAAATTGCTTCTTGCGGATATTGTACCTCAAGTTGGAAAATATAATTTCTCTTTATCGGATTTTCTATTGTTCCATCTGAATATATTTGACTTGATCTTTCTATATGAAATTCCCTTGTATCTTTATCATATTCACCATTTTGAACAGAAACTTCAATAGGTGAATATCCATTTAATTGTGGAATTGTCCCTTGTACGCATAACTTTGAAAGCATTAATTTTTTCTGCAATTCAGACACTTCTACATTTAACTTAATACTTGAATTTTCTTTATCTAATATACATTTTTGAGATACACTATCTATATTAGCAGTTACATCACCATACCAATCTACTGTTAAAAACACATCTTTCTTTATTTCTTGTTCTTCTCCTTTACTGTTTACATATGTCCCTTCTAAAGTTATTTTATTATCTTTTCTTGAATAATTATTTATATTTCCAGATTGTATTGCATATGCTTTTGTTGAAGAATACTTATAATCTCCACTTAAAATTAACCCTTGTATTAGTGCATTAGTTCCCTCTTTTATTTCTCGTAAATCTATAGAGTTTACATTAGATGAAATATAATTTCCATTAATTACATTATCTGCAACTAATGAAGTTGATAAAAAAAAGTTCTTTCCATCTATTTTTATTTTTGCATCCTTTAACGTTCCCTCTGAATTTACATTAAGTTGCATATACAAAGTGTCTTGACTTCCAATTTCTTTACAAGTACCTCTAAGTTTTTCTGCTTTTCCATCTCCATCTAAATCTTTTAAAACATAAGCATCAAACTTAACAAAATCACTTTGTGTTTTATCGTCATCTTCTTCAACTTGAGTATATGATTTAGCTACCTTCATTTCTGCTTCATTTATATTTTTAGAATTTTTTACACACATACTCAATATAATACTGATTAAAGTAATAACCATAAGTACGACTATTAAAATTATTTTTGCTTTTTTATTTTCTTTAAATTTAAACATATTTCTCCCCCTAATGACACTATTATCTTATTTAATTATTTCATAATAAAAAAATCTTTTCAATATTACTATTTTTATACTTTTCTAGCTTTCTTACGGATACTATCTCTCACTAACTTATTACTTTTCTATTTCTTTTATTTAACATTATTGTAATAAAATTATACCTAATCTTTATTAATCCTTTATAGCCGTAGCAATTTATCAAACCACAAAAAAATATTGAGACAGAAAATTTGAATTTCTTCTATCTCAATATCAATTTTTTATCTCTCATACATTATCTAACACTTACATATAAATTCATCAAGATTTATATATCCAAAGTTATTATTTCAAAAATGCACCAATAGCACCAAACACTCCTGCAGATGCTAGCCCCATTATAATTCCAGCTAAAACAACTCCTGCCATAACTGCAATAACACTCTTTTTAAAATCCATATCTAAAAGGCTTGCTGCAAGTGTTCCTGTCCAAGCCCCTGTTCCAGGAAGTGGTATACCTACAAAAAGGAATAGTGCCCAATATAATCCTTTTCCTGCTTTTTCTTGTAATTTCTTTCCGCCTTTTTCGCCTTTTTCTAAACAAAATTTAAAGAATTTTCCGATAATTTTTTTGTCTGCTCCCCATACTAAAACTTTTCTAGCAAAGAAAAAGATAATAGGTACAGGCAACATATTTCCTATAATACAAATTATATAAAGTGGTATTATTGGAAGTGCATCTCCCCATAAATTACTTAGTCCTACTGGAACTGCTCCTCTTAATTCAATTAACGGTACCATTGATATAAAAAATACTAATAAATATTTTTTTAGCATATAACTTCTCCTTTTCATTTTTATTAATTTTAATAAAATAATATTTTATACATGATAAATACTATACATGATAATTCACAAAAAAACAAGTACATTAAATATATTTTTTTATCTTTCACTTTCATCTTTTTCTGTAATGCTTTGTTCTTTGTTTTTCGACTCAAGACCCCACTTAACTCGTTGTATATTTTCATTCAACAACTCTGCTATATCTACTTCACTTTTTCCCTCTTTATGCATTATCTTAATTTCATTATTCAACTCTTTTTGTTTATTTACCTCTTTAATTGCATCAACAGTATATAAATGTAAGTTCTCTGCTATTTGTTCTACACTCATTCCATTTTTTAGATATTTCATAATATTATAACTTAATTCTTGTTCTTCAATTCCAGACATAATCCTTTTCTCGTCATTTTTGTTTGGCAATTCATAGTATATCTCTCTTACAATCGCCTTTGCATTTGTAAATCTACTTAATTGCACATATATTTGTATTAGATCTTCAATTTCTCCACGATTTGGCTTACGATAATTCTTTATAATTATTCTATTTCTTAATCTTTTTAATTCTTCTTTGTCATATTCTTCTCCACTCATAATCTTCTTTTTTATTTCTAATAATTTTTTTGACGTCTTACTAACTATCATCTTTTCTTTAACTTCTTCTTTTCCCTCTTTAATTATTTTTGAAGTGCTATTAACTTTCCTCACTTGAACATTAAGTCTTCTACTATCCTCATTCCCTATTTTTTCTGTTTTCTTAGAAATTTCTCTTTTACTTTTTTCAATTATTTCTGTAACTTCTTGTGGCGTTATATTTACCGTATTAGCTATTTCGCTTATCTTCATTCCTCTCACATACATATTAATAATGAATCTTTCTGTTATATCATTTCTCATAAAATCTTCCTCCTTATCTAATATTTTTAATATGATTTACTACTTTCGATTTCTGTTTCTTTCTTTTTTATTTTCTCTGCCAATTTAAAATCTACATAGTCTTCTACTAGTATTCTAACAACTGCACTAACTGGCACTGCTAGAAACATTCCTAACATTCCAAAATAAGCTCCTCCAACTGTTATCGCAAATATAACTAATAATGGACTTACTTTTAATGATTGTCCCACAATTTTAGGATTAATAATATTAGCATCAATTTGTTGTAATATGATAACTACAATCAACATCCAAATTGCTTGTGTTAATCCTCCTGTTATTAAGGTTATAACTGCAGATATTGCAACAGCAATGATAGCACCTACATATGGTATCATATTAAATAGTCCTATAAAAAATCCTAATAATGGTGCATATTTTATTCCCATTATTGTCATCGCTATAGTTACTAATATTCCAACCACTATTGCATCTAAAAACTGACTTGCTATAAATTTAAAGAATATTTCATTTGAATTGTTAAAATATTTATCAATATTTTTATATGTTCTATCTTTAAAAATTGCACAAGCAAATTTCTTTAAAAAGCCTAATATTTCATCTCTTTCTGATAAGATATAAACTGATACAATTACTGCTACAAATATATCAAATATACTTGTTACTGCATTAACTGCTCCTATAGCATATTGTACAATCATGTCTAAATTAAAATATTGCTTAATATTTATATTTTGTATATTAGTTATTACATCTTGAGCCCAATCACCCTTTAACATTGAATCTGATGGTAAATTGTTATAATTATTTATTGCTATCTCGAAATATCCTTGTATATTATTTACTAAGTCCTTTATACTTTCTATTACAACTGGTAAAATAACACTAACCAATATAATAATTAATATTGCTATAATAAAGTATATACTTATTATGCTCATTCCTCTTGCATTTTTCTTTATAAATTTTCTTTTTGATTTTTTATATGCTTCTTCCATTTTTTTGCAAGGAATATAAAGTAAATATGCTATAAATATTCCCACAAAGAATGGACTTATAATCCCAAAAAATTTTCCTATTACATCAACTACGTCTCCAAAATTATCAAGAGCTTTGTATACAATAATAATTGCAACACCAAGTAAAAACCAATATATCCATTTTTTAAAATGATTTCTAATTTCACTCATTTTCATTTCATTCCTTCCTTATATTTCTATTTCTAATTCTACAGGGCAATGATCACTTCCCATTACATCTTCATCTATTTTTGCTTCTTTTATCTTATTTTTTATATCATTTGAAACAATAAAATAGTCAATTCTCCATCCTACATTTTTTTCTCTTGCCTTTCTCATATAAGACCACCATGTATATACATTTTCTTTGTCAGGATATAAATATCTATATGTATCTATAAAACCTGCTTTTAATAGTTCAGTCATCTTATTTCTCTCTTCATCTGTAAATCCAGCACTTTTATGATTTGTCTTAGGGTTTTTTAAATCAATTTCTTTATGTGCTACATTTAAGTCTCCACACATAATAACGGGTTTTGATTGGTTTAGTTTTAACAGGTATTTTCTAATTTCATCTTCCCATTCCTGTCTATAATCTAATCTTTCTAATTCTCTTTTAGAATTTGGTGTGTATATATTTACAATATAAAATTTTTCATATTCTAATGTAATTACTCTTCCTTCTTTATCATGTTTCTCTATTTCTATTCCATATTTAACATCTATTGGCTCTTTTTTTGTAAATATTGCTGTTCCAGAATATCCCTTTTTTTCAGCACTATTCCAGTAACTTTTGTAACCTTCAAATTCTAATTCGATTTGGTCTTTTTGACATTTTGTTTCTTGAATACAAAAAATGTCACTGTTTGCTTTTTGAAAAAATTCTTTAAATCCTTTGTTTATACATGCTCTTATTCCATTTACGTTCCATGAAATTAATTTCATTTTTACACCTCTTATTATAACCTTGTTTCTTTACCTATTTTACTATATTTCAGGCTAAATGGCAACCTATATCAAATAGAAAATATCTCAGTTAATTAAATTATTAACTGAGATATTTTTCACATTAAATTTATTGTGCTACACTAACAGGTAAGTATTTTACTCCCCATTGTAATGCTGCTGAATGAGAACTTACATAAATGTCAATTCTATTTCCTTTTATCGCTCCGCCTCTATCTTCTACTGTGTAGATATGTCCACCTATATTTAGTTTTGTTCCAAATGCAAATTTCGATGGTGCTGCAACTGTTCTTCCTGCTGTTGCTTGTGTTCCTGATGCTGTTCTTCCTGTAGTTTTACCACAACATTTGCTACAAGAACAATACGCTGTGATTTTATAAGTTTCTCCGTCAATTACTGCTGTAGTTGTTGTTCCTGATGTTCTTGGTAAATCAGCACTTCTAGATGTTTCTACTTTCTTTTGAACTTGAACAATTTTATTTACAGGCTCTTGAACTACTACTTCTGATATAACTGTTTTTTCAATTTCTACTTCATTTTGATATTTTATTTTATATGTTACTTCTTTTATTCCGTCTTTTCCTTCTTTTAAAACTTTATTAGTTGTATTTGAGTCTGCACTAGTTGAATTTTTTGTTATTGTCTCATATGGGATTGCAACTTGCTCTACTACTATTTTTTCAGTGATTGGAGCATAATTTTGTAATAATTGTTCTAAAGTTGTTTCTGCACCTTCTTCTGATATTTTGGCTATTTTAACCTCATTGTATGACTTATCTGTTATTTGAATATTTTGACCAGCTGATATTTCACTATCTAAGTCTGGTATTGTTTTTTGATCTTCTTTTAATACAATATTATTTTCTTCTAATACTTCCGATACTGTAGTTTTTGAAGTTAATGCTGTCATTTCATATCCATTTTGAAGAATAATTTTTATATCCTTCAAGTTGGTATTAACTGCCATAACTCCTATTCCTGATATTAAAATTAATATAATACTTACACATATAATCTTTATTATAGAAATTGAAGCTTTTTCTTCTCTTTTCATAAAAATTTATTACCTCCTTTTTGGCAACACATTTATTATACTCTTTTTTCTTGTTTTTGTCAAATTTGGACTTTTCCACTTTTTTCTTAACTATATAAGCATTTCTTTATATTATATGTCCTTCTGTTAAAAATATTACTTTTAATTACTTATTATAACTTCTAATTTATAATCTGTGAATAATAAATGCTTGTTATCTATATACAATTTTTTGTATTTTTTATTGTATAAATTCAAGTAATATGTTATTATATCGTTATATATTATTAAAAGAGGAGGAATAATAATGACTATTTGGATTATATTAGGAATCGTTGTAGTTCTAATAATTGCAGTTATTGGAATGTACAATAGTTTAGTTCAATCTAAAATAAAAGTTGATAATGCTTGGAGTCAAATAGATGTACAATTACAAAGAAGGTTCGATTTAATACCTAACTTTATAGAAACAGTAAAAGGTTATATGACTCATGAAAAAGAAACTTTTGAAAAGATAGCTAGTCTTAGAACTTCATGGGCAAATGCTAATAGTGTTTCTGAAAAAGCTGAGCTAGACAACCAATTATCTACAACTTTGAAAACAATTATGGCTGTTTCAGAAAACTATCCTGAATTAAAGGCTAATCAAAATTTTTCAGAATTATCAGAAGAATTAAGAAATACAGAAAATAAAATTTCTTTTTCTAGACAATTCTATAATGATACTGTAACAATGTATAATACAAAGTTACAAGTATTCCCTTCTAATATCATTGCTGGAATGTTTAATTTTAAAGCTCGTGATTTATTCAAAGCTGAAAGTGATGAAGCTAGAAGAAATGTAAAAGTTGATTTTGGAAACAATAACTAAATAGCCGAAAAAACACTAAAGAGCTCTTAAATGAGCTCTTTAGTATTTTATTTTTTTATATTAAATACATCTTTTGCATTCTTATATGTGACACTAGCTACCTCTTCCAAAGTTATCTTCTTAACCTCAGCTATTTTTTTTGCCATATATTTTACATTTCTTGGATCATTTCGTCTTCCCCTCAAAGGTTCTGGCGACAAGTATGGGCTATCTGTTTCAATTAAAACTTTGTCCATTGGTACCATCTCTATAATTTCATTTGCATTTTTAGAATTTTTAAAAGTAATTGGACCAGCAAAAGATATATAGAATCCTAACTCTAATCCCTCTTTTACTAATTCACGATTTAATGGACAACAATGAAATATTCCTTTCTTTTGTACTTTATTATTCTTCAAAATTTCTAAAGTATCCATAACTGCTTCTCTTGTATGTATTACTATTGGAAGCTGTAATTCATTAGCCATTTTTATTTGCTCTATAAATGCTATTTTTTGTAATCCTTTGTTTTCTTTATTCCAATAATAATCTAATCCTATTTCACCAATTGCAACTACTTTATTATTTTTCTTCACTAAATTAGATATTTCAGCTAAATCTTTCCACAATTCATCTTCTGTTTGTGGAATATCATTTGGAGAAATACCACAAGTAGCATAAATAAATTCATATTTTTTAGACAATTCTACTGCTTTTTTTGAACCCTCTAAGCTATATCCAGCAGATACAAAATTTTCTATCTCATCATTATGTATCTTTTCAATTATTTCTTCTCTATCATCATTAAATTTTTCATCATCTAAATGTGCATGACTATCAAAAAATTTCATATAAAACTACCTTCCTAAAACTGTCACATTTGCTATCGCATATTCCTTACAATGTGATATACTCAAATCTATATTTTCAATATCTTTTAAATCAATTCCTATAATATTTAATTTTGGTCTTCCTTGTTTGTCATTTACAACTTCAAAGTCCTTCCAACAAACCTCATATTTATCTTTTATCTTCCATGAAATAGCTTTAAATGCAGCTTCTTTTGCAGCAAACCTAGCAGCATAGTGCTGATATTTCTGTGACTTTTTTTCTTCACAATATTCAATTTCTTTTTTAGTATAGACTCTTTCTAAAAACTTTGCTCCAAGATTTTCTATACTTTCTTTAATTCTTTCTATCTCAATAATATCTATACCACATGTAACTTTCATTTTTATCCCTCATTGTTTCATTAATGTTATAAAGTTTAGTATGTTAAATAGCAATGATGCCACTAATATCACCGCAATTAGTATTGTTACTGTTTTATTTTTTTCTATATTTAAGTCTTTATATAAAACATCATATTTATTTTTTACTTCTCCATATAGCTTTTCTAACTCAAATGTTTCTTGCATTCTGTGATTTAATACTGTTCCAATTTCATCTTCTGTTATTTCTTGAATCCATATTTTTTTAGTAAAATCTATAAATTCTTTTCTTGCTTTTTTTACTAGTTTTGGATTTTTAAACTTCAACTGCAATTTTTTTAGATATATTTTTTTATATAAATTCAATATGTATGTATAAAAGTATTGATTTTCATATTCATCTGGAAGAATTGTATAATTATTCATATCACTGCTTGAAGAAAATAATGTACACCCTAACTTAGTTAAGCCTACTTTTGCATATTTCCATTTTGAAAGTATTTTTATTTTTTCTTTTTCCATTTCATAATTTCTGCTATTATCTGCTGGTAATATATTAGCATACTTTATAAAATTGTGTTTTATTTTATCAAATTCATTTGTACTGTTCCATGCTTCTTGATCAATACATACATATGAATATGTCAAAAATCTTTCTGTATCAATATCTAGTTTAATAGCTCCTATATTAGAACCTGTAATATTTCTAATAAATTCTTTAAATGTTTCTACTTCATCAAAATCTCCTGTTTGTAAACGAATGTTATCATATGTATCTAAAACAGAAATATCTTGATTTATATCTCTAAATTTATAATTAAAATTTAATAAATCTGCAAATTTAGAATCTTCATCAATATTTGTTTTAATCACTAAAAAGCATATTCCTGTACTAAAGCATATAACTTCTACTTTCTGAATTGTAAAGAAAATTCCTTTTCTATCATCTACTTTTCCTTGTATATCTTTTTTTAATGTATATTCGAAAATATTACAAGAATATTTACTAAGAATAGCGGCTCTTGTTTCTATTGGTAATTCTTCCAACCTTTTCAACTCACTACTTCCAAAACTAAAACTAGAAAATAGTAATTCTTTTGTATTAGGCAAGAAATATTTATACATAGTATAATCTTTTTCCTTTTGAAATACCTTTAATTTAAAATCCTTATCTTTTAACATTTTTAATAAATATTTGTGATACTTTCCATCTTTTATAATAAATGGATGTACAAAATATGTATATTGATAATTTATCTTTAGTTCCATTTTACCACCTTATTTTCATTTAAAATGATATTATTTTTTAGTCAACAATAATTATAATTGATTATAATAATTCATATTAATATCTTTTCCTAAATGCCATCTTCCTATAAAGTCAACTTTTAAATAATCTTCTAATTCGTATGTTGGTTCTTGAACAACATTACCTTTTTGATCAATTGCTCCCCATTTTCCGTCTTTTTTTACTGCTACATATCCATATGTATTTTGTTGTGTAGCATCATCATATATATAATCTACTATAACTTTTCCATCTTTATCAACAAATCCATATTTTCCGTTTTTCTTACTTATAAATAAAGTATGAGAATTAAATATATCTGATTCATTTTTTGCTTCAAATTTAAAATTATAGTATTTATGTTCTTCATCTTGTCTTATTTCTATATACCCTTTTTCAGTATCAATATCAAGTAATATTCCTGTCAATTTTACAGTATATGTATTGTCAATTATATCATTATTAAATTCTGCATCTTCTGCAATATATATATCTGCTTTTTCATTATAATATATAGAATTATATTTAAGTTCTACTTTAATATCTTTTTGTAAATCAATAACTCCGTATTTTCCGTCTTTCTTAGCTATGAATACTCCAGACTTTGCTTCACTCAAATATTCATAACTTGCTTCTATAGTTACTTCTCCTGTTGTTTTCATTACACCATATTTATTATCTTTTTTATATATAATTCCATTATCTATATTTTTCAAAATTTCTGTTATTTCATCAAATCCAGTTGTTAATATTTCTGTTCCATCTTTTTTTACTAATATTTGTTTTCCTGATTTTTTTACAACATAATAATCATTTCCATATACCTTAGCAATTTCGTCATATTTCATATCTAAAATAATATTTCCTGAGAAATCAACTATTCCATATTTTCCTTCTGTGTTTTTTACAATATATCCTGATTTATTATCTTTTCCTAGATTAGTAATATCTGCATATTCTGTTTTTAAAATAACTTTTCCTTCATCATCTACTATTCCATATTTTCCATCTTTTAAAATCTTTAACGCATTTTTTATTCCTGATAATGCACTAATTTGGTCATATTCACATGATAGTAATTCTTTGCCTGATAAATCTATTATTCCGTACTTACCATTTTTCTCTACTTTTAAAACATCATCTTCATACCATAAATTATCTTTTTCATCTTTATTTTGAATTGCTTCTATTTTGTCATAATCTTTAAAGATTTCCTCATTTTTGCTATTTAATGCCTTTGTTTTGTAAGTTCCTGTAGTATAATCTACATCATATGTACATAAAAACACATCGTTTTTGCTATTTGGTACAATAATCATTTCTGAATAAGATGGATCTATTATTACACTTCCTGTCTCATCAATAACACCCCATTTATTATCTTTAAATGCTGCAAAATAATCTTTACTAGCAATTTTCCCTTGTTCTTTATTTTTAGTTAATACTCCTTTTATAATAAAAATAACCATAATAATAACAATAATTGCTAATATAACGGCAAATACCTTTTTCATATTTAATTTTGGCTCTTCGTACCTTCTACCTCTACTTCCTCTGCTCATTTTATTTTAGCCCCCTTTTATATAAAATATTTATTTGAATTTTCTATTATATTTTGTATTTTTTTGTAGTTTCACATTTATTTTATATCATCCTTTATAATTAGTCAATCCATTTTTCTCTAAGTTTGAGCATTTTTTCAGCAAATTTGTTCGCGTGCGAAAATTTATAAAAAATGAGGAAGGATTCGCATAAAAAAATCCTTCCTCTGTGTTGATTTAAAATATTTAATTCTAAAATCTTATTCTTCTTTTTTTCTAAATTTACAAACAATAATACTCATATCATCCTTTGCCACACCATAATTATTATCTATAGCTTCATTTAAAATTAAATCTGCTATTTTCTGAGTATTACTAGTTTCAACATCCTCTAACATATATTTAATCCACAACTCTTTATTTTTATATTCAATATTAGAATCTAAGATTCCATCTGAACACATAAGCATAATATCTCCTGCTTCTATATCTTTGTCAAAAGTCTGAATTGTTGTTTCTTCTATAATTCCTGTTGGCAAAGATGTTGATTTTATCATTTGAACTCTTTTCTTATTTTTTATATAAGTTGGACAAGCTCCACTTTTTATAAATTCTATATTTCCTTTATATAAATCTACAATCGCTATATCTAATGTTGCAAATATTTCGTTATTTTGATTTAACAATGCTGTATTTATTAAATCTAATGATATCTTTTTATCAAATCCAGATAAAAGTAGGTTTTCTAATAATCTTAATGCATGTAAACTACTATTTTTAGCCTCTTTTCCACTTCCCATTCCATCACTTATTGCCACTAAATATTTTCCATCTTTTAGCCTAATACTTAAATTGCTATCTCCTGAAGTTTCGCTTTTACTTTTAGTAGTTTCTGCTTTACCAATTGCCATAATATATTTGTCTTCTGATAAAAAGTTTAATCTTTTTCCTACACTAGCTTCATCATTTAATACTATCTTTTCTTTTAGTACTTTTGTCAATATATCTTCTATTACTTCTATTTTTGCTGTTTCCAATATTTCGTCTAAATATATTTCAATTAAAAAACGATTATCTTTTTTTATAACTAAATCTTGAACTTCTATTTCTTTTTGTCTTAACAACTCTATAATTTCCGTTTTTTGATTTTCATATTTTTCTTCTACTTCTAAATCTTTCTCTAAGTCTTTTGCCATACTTTGAATTGCCTTTGATACTCCGTTTAGCTGCCTTCCAATATTTTTTTGATTTTCTTCTACTTTTTTTCTCCATATAAAATTAGATTTACTTATTTTATATGATACATTAATAACTCTTACCATCTGTGAAATATTTTCTTCTAAATACTTACTAATATTTTTATCTTCAAATCCTACTACATAGCTGTTACAATCAGCAAATATTTTTAATAAATCTTGTGTTGTAATTTCTTGTTTATCCAATAAAAAGTCAAATATTTCACTAACAATTTCACCTTCTGTATCTGCTATATCTTCATATAACATGTTTTCTTTATATGGTTCTAGATTATTTAATAATTCAGATAAGAAAATTTGCTTATTTCCAATTTTATTATTTCCTTCTCCATAATTTACTTGTTCTGTATTTCTATATGTTGTTGCCATCTCTTGTATTGCTTCTGAAACATTATTTAAACTTTGAGCCATTTCTTTGCTTTTATTTAATGCTCTACCTGGAGCACCTGGTAAAAATTTATTAGTTCCTATAAATTCTTCTATATCAATTTTTAATGTTTTTGGAATTAATAATAATCCTAATGATGCTATTAAAATTTCTTTAAAATGTATTAATTCTACTGTATAGCCATTTGATACATATGCTAAAAGTACATTTCCTAATGTAAAACCTATAACAACTCCTATTTTACCAAACTTATTTAAAATTCCTGCTAACATTCCAGATATTGCATATGCTGCTATCATTATTGGTTCTGTTCCAGATATAACACCTAATGTTACTCCTATTGTTACTCCTGATGTAGTACCTATTAAAATTCCATTTTTCCAACCTAAAATCATAACAATTAATATGCTTAATATATTTCTAATTCCAAATCCAGCTATACTTAAATCTCCAAAGCCTCCTACTGCAATAGCAAGTAAAAGACTTGCACCTATTACTTCTTCAATTGAAAATGCCCTCTTTAAATAGAATTCTTGTATTACAACTGTTGAGTTTACAAAAATCTTATAAAATACTAGTGCTATCATTGCTAATGTAATTGTAGATAATATATCATAAATAGTAAATCCAGACATTATACATTTAACAGCTTGGATCACTAATACAGATATAAAAACATTTTTTCCTACTTTTATTTTTTCGTTTCTTTCTTGCTCATTATAACGAGGTTTGATAATAAACAAACTTATTAGCATAACTAAAGCTGTTAAAAAATAGCCAAGTACTCCGCCTACACCAAATTTAATAAAATTTCCTATTAAAGATGCTAAAACTATTCCTAATGCTGGAATAGAAGATGCAAAACATGCACCTAACATACTTATACTAAAAATTGAAAATTCATCATTTAGTCCAACAAAAGATAGCATAAATGAAACTATGTAAAGTACGATATTGTCTTTTGTAAATACATTTGAAAATATATTTAGTTCGTTTGTACTTTTTTTGTTTTCATTTTTGCTATCTAAATCTATTGTATCTTCATTTATATTTTGAAACATCCTTACCACCTCTTCTTTTTTAAGTTATTATTTAACTTTTTTTAAATTAAATATATTTTACTACTTGTCCTTTGTGGTTTTTGTCTTTTTTGGTAGCCTGTACCGAAAAAGTTTTTTACATTTTTTTATTTATATTTAGTATTTTTTTTATATTGTTTTAATATTTGATTTTTATTTTATTATATATTGTCGAAAATTGCAATATAAATTTTAATTTTAATTTTAAAAGGACTGGAATTTCCAGTCCTGATATCTTATCATGTATTATTTTAGAATTTTCTTTTTGATAAATACTATACCTGTGCCTAATATTACAAAGAATGATATTGCAACTATTGTAATTAAAATATAGTTTTTGTTTTCTCCTGTAGGTGTTGTAATTGTTACAGTTTCGCCTCTATCATATAAAGATGTATATTTTGGTGTTACTTTTCTTCCCGTTTTTGCAGTTCTAGTTACTTCAGTTATTTCTACATCATTATTTAATTCAATTTCATCTGTATTTGTTAAAATCTTGGAAGCCGTTAAGCTTGCCATATTAAATTCACCTGGTGCTATTTCTCCCTCAAGATTAGCATTATGTAGAATTGTTTTATCTGCTAATCTCTTTTTTCTTGCTGTTATAATATTTTCTATTCTCCAATTTCCTATCGCTTCACTATATTGCTCTTCAAATTTTTCATACCCTATTCTTATTTCTGTATTTCCAGAAGCATCTGTTGAAGATGATTGGGATTTATGCAAGTACTCTTCTATTACAGTTGGTTTGCTAACTTTTTCATTATAATCTTTTATTGTCTCCCACTCTGTATTTTCATCATTTGCAATCATTGTATTATCTAAATAATCATAAACTCCACTAGCCTTAATTTTAACAATTTCTACGTCCTTTTCTCCATAGCAGTAATATTTCTCTGAATCATAATCTATTTCACTATTATTTTGTACCTTAATTTCATATTCTATTTCTACTTTCGAGCCTTGAATTAATTCATTATCAATTTCTGCTTTTATTTGTCCATTTTTAGGGTTATTTTTATCTGAAGGCTCTGTATATATTACACCTTTTACTTGTTGTTCTAGTTGTAATTTTCCATCTTTTTCTACTATTTTTGCATCTGCAATTACTTGTCCATTAGCCAATGTCATTTTCATTGATTTTGCTCTCTTAGTTACATCTATTGATTGTCTTGGTCTCTCTATAACACCAAAATCTATATTTTCTATGCTGAATGTAACTTTATCAATTCCACTGGTCTCTGTCTTTCTATTATAGATATCATCTAATTCAACTCCAAATGTCATAGAATTTGTCATTGAGTCCATTGAGTCCTTTTTATCTATACTTGTGTCTCCGCCATCAATTTTTAATCTTGTAGCATAATTGTCTTTTGCATCTGAATATCTTGTATTTGTATTTACCCTATACCAAGTTTTTTTATTTTTTTCTTTCTCATCTTTATTAGCAGATGTCCAAATTGTAGATTTGTAATCCTCTACTGTATACTTATCATCTCCCCAGGTGTATACAATTCTATATTCTCCTGGTACAAAGTCTTTTATCGTAAATGTTCCATCTTTTCCTGTTGAATCCTTATTATCTCCTTCATAAGTAGTCGTTCCAACAGGTTGAACTCCTGATCTTAATTTCACTCCATTTTCAAAATCAGCTTCTTTATATAAACCTACTTGCACTCCAGATATCGTTTTTTCTCCATCATCAAATTTTCCATTTCCTAATCTTTCTCTATTTGTTCCTCCTTCTGTTGGATCTACTGCATTATCCTCAAATACTGTACCTGTTATCTCTCTTGAATTTGCAACTTCTAGTATTAATCCTGGTGCATAATCCGTATCATCTTCATATGTATCTTTATTTCCTGGAATTGTACTACCTGGATTAGAATCGCTATCTATTCCTGCATAACTCTTTGTAAAATCTTTATCACTATATGTTGAATATGAATTAATTTCAACAATATTTTCTAGTCCTTCTATATTTGTTTTTTCGTCCCAATTTTCATCAAATAAAATATCTTTTACACTATCTCTTGTTAATGTATACTCTACATAAATGTTTCTATTGCTTTCGTTTGGGTTTATTTTTGTATTGCAATCTATAATCAACTTTCTATATTTAGCATCTTGATAAGATTTATCTAATTTGTAATTAATTTCATCCTTAATCTCACCATTTTCATAACCTGTGCCAATTGAGCCTTTTTCTTCTATTGTATATCGTGCGTCAAAATAATCTACTAAACTATTTATCTTAGAATATAATACTCCTGATTCATTTTTTAGCGTTATTTTATACACTACTTTTACTGAAAAATCTTTATCTTGTGTTTCTTTTACGTCTGATGGGTAAATTGCTCTTGTAAATGATTTTTCCCCATATTTTTGATTAAATTTAACTCTAACATTTGTTTCAGTTTTTTCCTCATTATTTTCAGGATTAAATTCGTCTATTTTTTTGTTTTCCCCTGTATTTTTATTAAATCTATCTTCATAATTATATGTATGCTCATATCCATTCACTGTAACTTTTGCACTATATATATTTTTTATAAGTGCTAAGTCTGGTTGTGCTCTTTCTTTTACTCCCAAATTAATATTTTTAATTGTATCTTTTCCTTCTTTGCAAATTTCTTCAATTGTTTTATTTTGTCCAAAGAATTTTTTAGATGCCGAATTTTCATCTACATTTGTTTCTGTTCTTGCAGTTATATTAAAAATATTATTGTTAGTATTATCTTTTACAATAATAGGATATTTCTGTTCATTATAACCAGTAATTCCACCTGGATATGATAAACTGCTTGCATAATTATTATGATTATAATCTAACGTATCAACATTGCCATCACTGTCTATTTTTTTATTATTTTCTATTACAGCCCAACTTTCATTGAAACTTGTTCTATTATCTAAATACGTTCCATCAATAGACTTATCAACTAGATTTTGAGAATTTGAACTTATTTCAGCTACTTTGTTTGTATTTTCTTCTTTCACGTTAACACTAACAGTCTCATAATTTAATCCATTATATGTAAACTCTATATACCCAGCTTTTTTTGTCTTTGAATTATATATATCTTCTATTTTTACATCTATCAATTCTTCATTTAAAGATATGATATTTTGAAGTTTTTCTATATCAGCTTTGTCAATCTTTCCATCATTATTAATATCCATTAATCCATTGGTATATTTATTTGTTTCTCCCGAACTTATAACTCGTGTAATTTCAGTTACATCCACTATAGATATTATACCATCTCCATTTATATCAGCCATCGACTTTGTTCCAAATACATAATTACCTTTTTCGTCTGTAATAGTCTGACCAAGAAGTTTTCCTTCCCAACTATATAACTTAACTAGTACATTTGCTAACCTTTTATCCTCTTCTTTATTACTTTCTGTGTTTTCTTCTACATCACATTTTTCATTTCCTGCCTTATTGTCTTTACCACCAACTCTTTTGTCTTCCCAAGCATATCCACTCAATTTTATATATTTTCTTTTATTTTTAAATACTACTATTTCATTTCTATTTTCCTCTTTTGGAGGTTCCTTCGTATTATATGATGCTCTAGCAACCACTTCTACAGTAGCAATATGACCTTTTCCACTTCCGGTATTATCCTTATTCGCCGTTGATGTGTAACTCCAAGTTATATAATCATCATCTACTTCATATCCAAAATATATATCTCCAACTGAAACTTCTTCTACGTAATATGTTCCTTTTAAAATGTTTCGTACTTCTATAATTCCATCACTGTTAGTCGTAAATATTGTTGCTTCGTTCTCCGTATCTACAGTTTTCATATCATCTACATGTACTATTCCTGTAATATCTTTTTTCCAACCATCACCTGTTTTAACCTGTATGTATTTGTTTTCGTCTTTTTTCTTTATTTTAAAACTTACTCCCTCTAAATTTTTTTCAGAATCTGCATCTTGTTTTATTATTTTAAGGTTTCCTGTTTGTTTTTTGTTTTTTGCCTCATATACTACAGTCTTTGTGGATTTTACTTTAACTGAATCTTCTACCATAACCGTATATCCATAATTAGAATTTGATACTTCCTTTACTTTATATTCTCCCGTAATTATATTTTCAAGATTTATTTCTCCATTTTCATCTGTGGTATAAGATTTGTCTAAAGTTTTATCAGGACCTTTTACACTGAATTTTACCCCTTTTAATCTTTCGCCAGTTTCTTCATCTTCTTTTATTATTTTTAAACTTCCTGTAAAGTTCATCCATTTAATTGACTTTTCATTACTAACTACTTTGTTTTCTACATCTGATTGACTTTTATCTTCAAATTTTCTAAATGTGACTACATCTTGTGTAGTTGAACTATAGCTATATTTTGCCTGTCTATAAACCTTCTGCCCTTTTTTCACTGTTGCACTAGTTTTTGCTCTAAGCTCAATATACGCAATTCCGTTTTTTATAGTCCTCTTCTTTTACATAAATGGAAAACTCAATTTCTTTATTTTTATATTCTTTTTTAATCTTATAATTTCCTGAACCATTATTTTCAATGCCACTATTATTCGAGTTACTCCATACATCGCAATAAACAGTTTTTTTATTATAATTATAAGCATAAAACTTCAACTCTGCTTCTGTACTAGAACATTTAAATTTAAATGTACTTAATTTTTTCATTGCAATTCCATCTGGATGTTGTTCTTCAACTTGAATAGGATTTTCATCTTCCACCTTAGTTAAATCAAATTTTAAATTTTCTGCTTCTTCATTGACATTTGTATAAGATGTACTACCTGTATATCTTACAAACTTATATTCACTTCCAGCTCCAGCAACACCAACACCTGCTTGAACACATAAAGCATCCCCTGTTTTTTCTTCTCCATAAAAATATCTACTACCAAAATTATTATAATATCCATGTGAATCTGGAGTCCATGTAAACGTGGCTGTATTAGGTGCTGCAGCATCTACATTATTGTTTCCTGCAATAAGTGTTGCTATTATTATAATAAATAACAAAGATATCTTTCCTACTTTTAAAATTCCATATTTATAAAATAAGAAAACACCAATTATCACTAAAGCTGCTAACACTATACCTACTGATATATAAACTAATGCTCCAGTACTAACAGATATAATTAAATCTGCTTTTGAAAAATCATCTTCTGTTTCTATTTTATTTCCTGGTTTTGAATCTATATCCTCTATTCCTAAAGAATTTTTCATTTCTCGTATTTCAGCCTTATTAGTAAAAGTTCCTGTAGAATTTGATGTCATGGTTTTTGTAAGAATTAACTCTAATTCCATACTCTCACCTGGTTTTATACTTTGGTTTGTAGTATTTACAGCTTCACCATTACTATTAATTGTCCAATTCTTGTTCATCTCTGATGTAAAATTAAATCCCTCTGGTATATAATCAGCAACTTTTACATTAGTTACTGGTAATTCACCTTCATTAGTTACTATTAACTTATAATTAACAACAATAGTTGCTCCTTGAATTTCTTTAGATTTTATTTCAATTTTTGCTAATTGCTCCTTGTCATATGTATATTCTTTTGTTCCACTTGTAGTTATTACTTGTACTTTAGAAATATATTTATCTAACTTCACATCACATATTTTGTTTTTTATTAATCCTATATCTATATTAGAAACCGTTGCATTTAAATCTATTGTGTCTGTTATACCTACCTTTGTCTTTTCTCCCATCAACATAATTTCCTTAACAACAGCATCTGAATTCATATTATTTGATATGCCACTTTTTTGATATTCTGTAATAGAATATATATTTGTATCATAATTAAAAATAACAATATAATTTCCACTTTCTAGTTCTGTAAAATAATATTTACCTTCAGAATCTGTAGTAGTTCTCTTACTTATTTGACTAGAATCTTTACTATTTACTAATATAACCGGTATTCCACTTAGTCCTTTTTCAGTTGTCTGTCTTTTTCCATCTTCATTTTCATCTTCCCAAGCTATTCCTGATATATTATATAGTGACGGAATATTGGGATCATCTGGAACATTCGGATTATCTGGATTATCTGGATTATCTGGATTGTCTGGATTGTCTGGATTATCTGGTTCTTCATTTTCTTCATAATTGTATGGAAGAATTACATGTGTAATTGTATTTGAAACTTTTGATTCTATATTATCTTCCTTTAAAATTCCTGATACTGTTGCATTATTCTCTATCTTTTCCTTTTCCAATACAAGTCCAGCTTTAGTTTTTACTTTTATACTAACACTTTTTCCGTAAGGTATAGTAAGACATAAATCAACATTTGGTAACCTATTTCCATCTTCATCTGTTAATTTTCCTATATTTTCTATAACATTTTCTTCCTCTTTATATATTCCTGTTGATTTATAATTCTCAATTTGTCCATTTTCATCTTTTTCTTCTTCCTCAACTTCTTCTTTATAGTTATTATATATAATTTTTACAGGTTCTACTTCTTCTGGCAAGAAATCTATTACCCTAACCCCTATAGAAGAAACAAATTCATTTTGTAAATTACTTTTCCCAGTATTAGTAACTATTATTTCATAATCAATTTCATCTCCATATTTTACTTCTTCACCTTCATTTTCAGAAGTCATTACTATAGATACACTATCGTAGCCATATAGAATTCGATTTTGGTTTGAAGAATAAATTTTATTTTCTATTTCTACATTTGCAATAGCCGTTAACTCAACTTCTGAATTTTCTGTCTTTTCTTCTATTTTACTACTATTTATATATCCTGCAATCAAATATTTTTTGTTAGTCTGTATCTTTACAGAGATATTATTTTCATCTATATTGGCTACTTTGTTTAAATCTAGTTTTGACCCCCCACCTTCATAATTTGGATCTATCAAAATATAATCTAATTCAAATTCTTTTGGTACTTTTACCGTTGCTGTTACTTCTTTCCTAGAATTACTTGTTACTAAAAGAGTATAAGTCCATGTATCCTTTTCAGAGCCTAAAAAAGCCCCTAAAAAAACTTTTGCTTCAGCTCTCTCTATTTTATTAGTAATATTATAATTCATCACTTGATTTTTTTCTGCATATACTTTTATATTAGTAGTAATTTGTTGTTCATTATTACTCTCTGCTAAATCCTTTACTTGTACTTCATAAAACTTATTAACACTTTTTCCTGATTCTAATGTTTCTATTTCTATTTCCTTTTGTTTTAATTCAGTATCAAAATTATAACAATATTTGCCTGTTTCTTTATTATATTCCGCTTCCAATTCACCATAAACAGTACCTTCTGGGATAGTTCCAACAACCTTAACATTATCAATCTGTTTATCAGAAGTATTTGTCACTTTAATATTATATTTAATAAACTCTCCTTCATAAACAGTATCTCCATCTTTTAAAGTTGTATCACCTCTTACTGGCACAACCTCTACTTTCAATCCATCCACATTTTCTGATGTAGTATTCAATGTATCTCCAACATTAGAAGCTATAATTTGTTCACTTTGGTTTGATACTTCTTCTTTATAATTTTCTATCTTTATTTGCTTATTTTTTTCTTCAACTTGTGTGCTTCCATCTAAAGTATATTGGTTTGCATATATTAAATTTACATTTTCTATTGCTCCCTCAATATCCTTTTTCAATATTACTGTAGCAGATATTTTTACATCTGTTATTAACCCCAATGAATTATCATTGTAACTAGTTTGCTCTCCTATCAAATTAGCTACAATCACTATATTTCCATTTTTATTTGTTTCCAAATATGGATCTTGCAATTCTAATCCATTTGCATAAACAACAGAACTATTTCCTAATATAACCTTTTCAACTTGACTTGGAAGCTCTATTTTTATTTTTGGATTTTTTAACATATTATCATTTATAGTATTTGCATTTGTATATACATCAAATGTGATTTCATTTTGTTGCTTATTTGTCCATTGATCATTATTTACTTCTAATGTTACATTTGTTTTTGAATCTTTTATATCAATCTTGTTTTCATATTCTTTACTATATACTTCTATTTCTTGCTCAGTTTCATTTATTGTCTCACTTCTTACCCCTATTAAACTTCCTACTGTCTTTATTTTAGAATTATTAATCTCTAACATGCTACTCTTAATTACTTTTGTATTTTCAATATTTAAAATACCCTCATTTTGAATATTACTTGTTTTTATTATTATAGCTTGTGGTTCATTTTCATAGTTGATTGTAACAGTTCCATCTTGTTCGAATTCTGTATCTTTATTAATTGTTGCAATTAAATTTTGATTATTATCTAATATACTAATTTCTCCATCTAATCCCAAAACTCTTGTTACATCGCTTTTTCTTATTTTTGTACTTTTATAAACTAAATCTCCATTATTTTCTACATTAATTTCTGTTTCACTATTATTGTTATTTGCTTTTACAAAATTATTATTTTCTAATATTTTTATTTTTTCTTGTGATTCCTTTTTACTAATTAATACACTTTGTTTTTCTGTATATACTGTATCATAATTTGTTCCATTAATTATATTTGATTTTATATATCCATTAGCTATATCCGGTGTATTATATGATATATTAGTTAATTCTCCAATATTTTCTTTAACTTTACCTGTAAGCTCATCTTCTGCACTTGCCAATCTATCATCTTCAAATAATGATGCTTTTACTGAAATTTTAATGTCTAATTCTCTTTCAATCGGTTGTTCAATATATGTATCATAATAACAAATTACTAAATACTCATCTTTAGCATCTTTGCTAGGTTCTGAACTACTAATTGGCTCTCCATTTTCATTTTCATTGCTAGCTTTAATTACAACTGTTCCTGTTGTGTTATCGTATTGATAGTTTTCTTGTATCTCTTCTGTTTTTCCATTTGTAGCTTCTGTACTTTTTGCAACCACCTTAACATCATATGGATATTTTCCATCAATTTGATTAAGTCCAATATTCAATTCACTTTCTCTAGTTGGAATGTATTCTCTTAACTCTTCTTCGTTATTTCCCACTTTTACATCGTATTGTATTAAAGTTCCTTTATCTTGATCTGATATATTATAGTTAATATATTTATCTAAATTAACTTCTAATTTCATTCTAGAGTTATCTGCACCAACACTAACATTTCTTATGAATTGCATAAAAAACAGTATGCTTAAACAAACTACTGCTAATAAAGTTGTACATAACACTATTTTCTGATAAATCTTATTTTTCATCTAGCTCCTCCTCTGCCCCTTTAAATACATCTAAAAATGGACTTATATATTTAAAATATTTATACTTTTCCTTACTATATATAGTACTTATTTTCGTTTTCAAAATCAATATAAGTTTTTTCCTGCTTAACCAAATATTACATTTTCCATCTGTAATACCTTTAGGGACAGTCATTTAGCCTTGTTTTAATACACTTTCTTTAAATTTTATTTACAATTTAATTACAAATTTCTCTTTTATATTACAAAAAACTCTCCAATTAGTTATTTGCGTAAAGAAAAAAGGATTAAATCTTTTCAGATTTAATCCTTTTTGGTTTTATATTATAAAGTCTTCTTTTTTATTATTACTACTCCAGCTCCTAAAATTACTAATGCTATTACTCCTATCATTACTGGTACAATAAATCCTAGATTAGCACCCGTACTTGGTGTTACGATTACTGTTTCTGCTATACTTTCGTCTGACTCTTTAGTTTCTTCTTGTCCTGGAATATAATTTCCTGGTGTTGAAATTAGTCTTGAACCTCCGTCCTTTGTCAATTCTGTAATTTCTGATTCATTGTCTAATGAAATCTCATCTGAATTTGATAGTACTTTAGAAACATTTAAATTTACTGTTGCTGATTCAGTAGGTTTTAATTTTTGTCCTTTTAGACTTTCTGTGTAAAGAATTGTCTTGTCAGCTATAGTTGAATCTTCATTCTCGTATACTTCTTTTGCAACAATGTTTTTAATTTCATCTAAGCTCTTTACAGTCCATTCTTTATTTTTCTCAGCTTCAAATCCCCAATTTTTATCTAAGTAATCTATAATTGATGTTGGTGTTATAGTAACTTCATTGCCTGATTTAATTCCATATTTATAAAAGTCCTCTGATACATAATCTAATTCACTATTATTGGTTACTTTTATTTCATATTCTACTTCAACTGTTGCTCCTTGAATTAACTCATTGTCTAGTTCTAATTTAACAAGTCCATTTTTTGGTGTAGTAGTACTTGATGGTCCCATATATGTTACATGATTTCTTTCTCCTGTAATATTTCCTTTTTCATCTATTGTCATATCTGCGATTACTTGACCATTTGCTAATGTAACTTTAAATGTATTTACTCTTTTTCTTAAAGCTAAATCTTGTCTTGCTCTCTCTACAATACCAAAGTCTATATTTTCAATCTTAAAGTCTGGACTTTTAAATTTATCAGTTGTTGGTTCTATTGTAGTTGTTGTTGTGTATTCTACACTAATTCCCATTGTTGGTGTTGTTGAATCCATTTTATCAATTGTAGTAGCTGTTTTATTTGTAACTTCTGCAATTTCATCATCAATTTTTTCCCTTGTATTATAATTATCAATTGCATCAGTATATCTAGTATCTACATCTGTTTTATACCATTCTTTATTTGTAACATTTGCATCATATCTATTTTTGTCATAAACTGTTCCTTTGTAATTTTGAACTGTATATTCTTTATCTCCCCAAGTATAAGTTAATGTGTAATCACCTGGTATATACCCTGAAATATAGAAGTCACCATTTTCATCTGTTGTTGCTTCATATACTTTTCCTCTTTCTATATTCTCTTTAAGTGTAACTTTTACATCTTTAATTCCCTTTTCTCCGTCTGTATACATTCCATCACCTTGTCTTACTTCTCCTGTCTTTAATTCATTTGAAGTAGAATCTAAGAATACCTTACCTGTCATCTCTCTTGCCTTATCTGAAACTACTAATTTTAAACCTGGTGCTGAATCTGTATCATCTTCATATGTTGTTGTATCTCCTGGTACTGCATTTCCTGGGTTTGAATCTGTATCTATTCCTGCATATACTTTTCCATCTGTATCAAATACAGAATAAGAATTGATTTCTACAACATTATCTAAGTTTTCTTTATCGTTCAAGATTTTAAGTACAGCATCTCTATTTAATTCGAATTGTACATAGACATCTGCTGATTTATTATGCTCTATCTTTGAATTTGTATTAATAATTACTTTTTGATATTTATCATTATAATTTTGACTACCACTGTTTGAAATATCTCCTGTTACATTTCCTTTTTCGTCAATTCCTGTTCCTGTTTTTATTAATGTATAATTTGAATCATAGTAATCTACTATGTTATTTACTTGTACTTGTAAATTAGAAGATTCATTTTTCATTGATATTTTATAGGTTACATATACTTTTAATTCTTTGCTCTTATCTGAACTTGTATATTCTTTATCAGCTTCATAAATCGCTCTTGTATATGACATGTTTCCATATTTATTTCCAAATTTAACTCCTACATTAAATCCGTCTCCATATTCTCCTTGATTATTAAATCTGTTTGCATACTCATATATATGGTTATATCCATTTATTGCAACATTTACATTATATAAATCTTTTACTAATGCAATGTCTGGTTGCTCTCTTTCATATAAACCTAAATTTATATACTTAATTTCTTCTTGTCCTGGAGTAAAGTGGTCTTTTATAACATATCCTGTTTCATTTGTATTAGCTGTTATTGGATATAATCCTGTATTGTTAAGCGTTGATGTATGTTTATTTTTGTCAATGTTATAATTTAAATCATATTTTGGATTTCCAGCACTATCTTTTGTAATACCTTTATTACTTTCTGTACTTCCTTCTATTACTGAGAATCCTTTATTAAATTCATCTCTTACACTACTATTTTCAGCAGCTTTTGAACCATTGTCTCTATCAATATGAGGTATTACATTTGTATAAGTTAATCCATCATATTCAAATTCTATATAATATTTTTCTAGGTCATCTACTAAGACATCTGTAAATAAGTATTTTCCTCCATCAGCTGTCTTAGCTTCTTTCACTACTTTACCTGTTGTTTTATCAATTAATCTCACAGTAATTCCATCTAATAATATATCATTTGAATCATAATCATTATCTTTATATAAGTCATTTCTCTTAGATTGTTTTGAGAAGACCTTATCTACCCATACATATCCAGAAAGTCTAATGTATTTTTGCTTATTTGGAATTTGAAGTTCTGCTGTTTTATCTACAGTAATTGATTTTTCTTGTCCTTCTTTTATGATTTCATAACCATAATTTGGGTTTTTAGTTTCATAAGCTACATATGTACCTACAACTAAATTTTTAATTGTAATTTCACCATTTTTATCTGTTATAAACTCTGTTGCATCTTCTTTTTTATCTGTATAAGATACTGTGTCATTTTCTACTTTTACCCATTTTTTAGTATCTTTATTTTGTACATAAAATCCTACACCTTGTAATTTTATTTTTATATTATCTTTGTTAACTTTTATAACTTTTAAATTTCCTAATATTTTTATATTATAATCAAAAGTCTGGTTTATGTCTATTTCTTCATTACTATAGTTATATTGTAATAGGTTTTGTTGACTCATACTTGTACTTTCCCAGAATTTAATAGTTACATGTTTTACATTTGCTTTACCTTTTACTGTAATTTTCTTTATCTGGCTTGTACCATCTGTTGGCATCTTTACACTAATATAAAACTCATTTCCACTTTTAATTTGATTTATATTAGAATATTTAGAATATTGATTATCATTTATACGTTTTTCAAAACATTTTATTTCCATTTTTGAATTTTTATCTGTTATTACATTAATTTCTGATAATTTTTCAGGAAATTCATATTTAAATGGTCCTACTCTTAAATATTGTTCATTTCCTTCTGTATATTGTGTTACTTTTATTTTACTTTTATCTGTTTTATCAGTTATTTGTGTCAAATTTCCATTTTTGTAATTATTAGCATACTCTTCTGCTTCTGTTTCTATTGATGTATTAAAATTACCTTTTGAATTATTTACGAAATCCTGTTTAATTCCATGTTTATATCCAACTTCTGAACGCCATGTACCTAAATAATTCCATATTGCATTTTGCACTGGTAAATTTTCAACATCACTTCCTCCATAATTTTCTAATGTTCCTCTTTTATTTGATAAAATTGCTGCCAATTTAGCATTATGCCAACTCTCAACTGTTGCACCATTTCCTGTTGATTTATTTCCTGTTATATTTATTTCAGTAATTAATTTATATGTAGATCCATACATACTTTGATGATGTTGTGCACAAAGTAAAGTTTCATTATAGCATAAATCATTATATGAAAAATACTTTGATTCAGCATTTACTGAATTCGTAATAATAAAACTTCCTAGTAATATCATAAAACATAAAACTGCTAATTTTTTTATCTTACTCATTTTTATACCTCCTTTCCTTTCTATTTTCTATCACCTTTTATATATTTTTTTCTTATTATAATAAATGTTGGAATTCCTAATGCAATTATAGCTATAATTGTAATTGCTATATAAACTTCTCCACCTGTTTTTAAACTTAATATTGCATCTGCTGAACCATAATCACTTTCTCCATTTACTCTATTTCCAGGAGTTGATTTGCTATCAGCTATTCCTAGTTCATTATAACTTTCTGCAATTTCTGCTGTATTATTTATTAAACCTGTATTATTTTCTGTCATTGCCTTTGTTAATGTCAATTTAACTGATTTTGATTGTCCTGCTGTTATTTTTTCGTTTGCTAAACTTGTATTATAAAGATCTGTTCCTGTTTGATACCAATCTTTATTTAATTCAGAACTAAATTTCAAGTCACTTGGCATGTAATCTACTATTTTTCTTACATATCCGTCAACTTCACCTATGTTTGTTACTTTTATTTCGTATTCAATAATAACTGTTGTTCCATTAATTTTCTTTCCATCTAATTCTGCTTTGGCTACAGTTGCATCAGTATATTCTTTTACTGTTGTTCCTGCTGAATTTTGAATTAGTATTTTACTAATATATTTGTCTAATCTAAAGTTAAAGTTCTTTAATTCAATTAATCCAATATTAATATCAGAAACATTTTCATTATTTATTTCTATAATATCTGTTGAAGCTACTTGTTGTTTTTCGTTTTCTATTGATAATTCATTTGTCATAACATCTGAATTTCTGCTTTCATCAACATTCTCTGCTTTGTATTTTGTTAATGCATATTGAGTTTTATTATATTCAAATACAACAATGTATTTTCCGCTTCCTATATTATTTAATACATACACTCCATTATCATTTGTTGTTGCCTCTAGTACGTTTCCTTTTGTGTCTTTAACTAAATTGTTTGTTTTTGTATTTAATAAATGTACTTTTATATTAGATAATGTTTTTTCTGAATCATCTCTTTGTCCATTTGCATTTTCATCAAACCAAGCAACACCTGTTATCATTTTGCTTCCATTTGCAATATCTTCATTACCTTTTCCATCCTCATCTTTATCTGTATCTGCGTTTTCTTTATTTGCTTCAATAATATGATTTATTTCTGAAGTCGTTGCAACTCTTTCTCCTAACATCTCTGCATATGCAACATTTGTAATTGGTTCTGCATTTGTTCTATCTACTGAATATTTTACTGTAGTTGATATTTTAATTGTGCTCTCAGATTGTGAAGCTATATCACAAGAAATTTCTATATCATTTATATCTTTATATGCTTCTATTGTTTCATCATCAAATGTTACACTATCTACTGTTAAACTACTTGGTATTTTATCTATTATTTTTAGTCCACTTACTCCTTCTGTTCCATTATTTTTTACTGTAATTGTATATTCAATGTTATCTCCTGCTTTTACATATTGACTTTGTGTGTTCGTCGTCATATTTAATGCAACATTTACTTTATTTATATTTTCTTCTATACGATTAGATTTATATTCACTTTTTCCTTCTTTGGCTATTACTGAGAATCCTATTTTATTTGTACTATCTAATTTTTTAATAGACATATCATAACTTAAAACTTTTACTTCTCCAGCTCCCAAAGAACCTATATTCATTTCGTCTCTATAATCTATTTCTTCACTATTTATAGATTCATCTTGATTTGCATTTTCTCCTGTTTTCATTCCTGTTAATAATACTACTCTAGATGGTTCTATATTATCAGATTTATTAGTATTTATTATTACATCTTCGCTTTTAGAATTTGCTAAATTTTCTATAATAGCAAAATATCTTACTGTTCCAGATTCATATAAATCTACTTTTCTATCAGTAACTCTTTTTACACTTACTCGTATATCTCCACTTTCTGTTAATAATTGAGATTCGTTTGATTTTTTAATAACATCTCCATATTGTGCTTGTACTGTATTTAATAATTTTGTTCCTGACTCAACTCCAGCATTTACTCTTACTTCATATGTTCCTGTTATAACTTCTCCAGCTCTTATTTTATCTATTTTAGCATTATAAGTTTTATCAGTTAATTCTTTATAATAAGAAGCTCCTGTATATTCATAATTTTCTTGTGGTTCTACTAATGTTGTACCTTCTGGAACATCTCCTTGTAATGTTACATTTGTAAGATCTTCACTTCCTACATTAGATACTTCAATTTTATATTTAATAACTTCTCCGTTTTTTACTGTACTATTAGATGCTACTTCTGAACCAGAAACTGTTGGAGTTAGTTTTGTTTCTAATTTTGGTCCTATTCCTGTTTCTAATTCTATAGTAGTTGCTTTCATTTCGCCTTCAGTTTTTGATAGGCTGTTTGTATATTGTACTGTATAGCCTTGTTTTGCTGATTGATTATATTCTAATAATTCTGGTATTTCTACTTTATATGTTCCTTTTATACTTGATTGTGCTTCTAAACTTGGTACATCAATTAAATATTTTCTTACTTTACTTGTATCTGTTATTTCTTCAGTCCAAGCATTTCCAGAATCTTTTACATCTGTAGTTGCATCTTCTTTTTCTGTATAATATATTTTTACTCCATCTATACCTTCTAAAGTAATTCCCTCTAGTAATTTTATATCCATATTGTTTTCTTTATTTTTAGTTGGGAATGTTCCTATTATTTTAACATTTTCAATTGCATTTTCATTATTGTTAACTATTTCTATTTCTGTCTCTAATTGTTTTGTTTTACTTCCTCTTGCTAATGTTACTTTTTTTGTTTCTTCTTGACCTATTGTCTCAACATTTAATTCCTTTATGCTGTTTATAGCAGTAACATCTTTTGGTGCTACAATTCTAATTTCTTTTGAATCACTATTTGTTTCTTCATTGTTTTGATATATCATAGTTATTTTAGAATCTTTTGTAGCAGATTTTTTATTAACATTAATATTTGCATTTACTACAATAACTGTTCCTTCAATACTTAAGTCTTTGTAATTCTTTTGTTCTCCTTCTAAATAAACTTTTAGAGTTCTTCCAGTTACTTCGTAATTTTTTACCTTTAATTCATTATCATAAATTAAATCTACACTATTTACTTTTATTTCTTCTACTTCTTCTGGTAATTCAAATGCAATTGTTGGATTTTTATATAAATTATATTGTTCACTATTTCCTTTTAATATTGCTTTCATTTCCACTGTATTATCAACAACTGTGGATAATGTTTCTTTATTTACTTCTAATCTTGCTTCTGTTTTTGATTCCTCTAATTTTATTGTTGATTCTACTTTATTAGTAATTTCTGTATTATATCCATATTCAATAGTTGTATTAAGCTCTTTTGCTTTTTTTATTAAATCTTTGTTTTGATTTTCTTTTATAGTTTTAGTATGTACTAATTCTAAGTCTCCTTCTTTAATAGGTGCTGTTGTTTTTACTTCTATTGCACTAGGTTCTTTTCCTTCATAATCAATAACAATATTTTGATTTTCATCAACTGGTGTTGTATTATCTATTGTTGCAAGAACTTCACCATTTTCATTTGTTATTGTTATTTTTCCATTTTCTCCAAGTACTTTATCAAATTTTTCTTTTTTTATAGTAGTTTTATTGTATACAACATTTGCACTTGCTTCTTCATCATCACCTACATAGTTAGTTGCTTTTTCTGCAACTTTAATATAATCTTCAGCATTTGCTAAATTTACTGCAATTTTTGTTGTTTCTTCATAACTTCTATCTATTCCTGAATACAATTTTCCTTTATAAATTGAACTTTCACTATTTGATGCTGTTGTTTGTATTATAGCATCTTTTTCTTCACTTAATTGTGTTTTGTCTATAACTGTATTAGTTGAAAGCTCTTTTCCATCATATAATGTTACTTTTATTTCTGGTTGTAATGTAATATTATCTAATGTTGAATCTTTATCATAGATTAATGTCAAAACAACTTTTTCGTTACCTTCTTTTTTCCATAAAATGTTGTTTTGTTCTTTTGGTTCATTAGTAAATTTAATTTCAACTGCAGATTCTTCATATTTATAATCCCAATGTGTCATAGTATTAAAATCTATTTTTTTCACTATAGTTGGTTGTTTATTATTTATAGTTGGTATTTTCATTTGAAGTTCCATTTCTTTTATAGGATAATTGTTTTCTTTTAATCCTAAAGCAACTTCTAATTGTACAACTCTTTTATCTTCTCCTGATACTTTCATTATTTTATTAGTTATAATATTTGTTGTACTTTCTATATTATCTACTGTGTTATTATCAACATATTCTAATTTTACTTCTCTTGAAGCTTTTATGGTAATATCTTTTTGTGTACTATCCATGTATTTACCATTTAAATTCAACTTACTTACCGCACTTAATAAACCTGCATCAAATATCTCCTTATTAACAGGTTTGATTTTTAAATCAACTTGTGCTGTAGTTCCAGCATTTATTTGATTTAACACTATTTTACTATCTTCAATTTTGTTTATATATTGATTACTTTGCTGTGTGTCAATAGTAAAATTACTATTTTCCAAAGTAATTTCTCCATTAAAATATCCTTCTTTTTTTACATTAATTAATAAAGATAAGATATTCCCTTCCTTTAATTGTGCATCAAATTCTACATTTTGATGATTTGTAGCTATACTACTTGCTGCATAGCTTACTAATCCATAGCCAACGTAAATAAAGTTAGCCATAGTTAAAGTTGCTAACAATATAACGACTGTCACTATTTTTAATACTTTATTTTTCATAGTAATCCTCCTTAGATTATAATATCTCTATGTACCATTATAACTCTCTTTTCCATTTTTTTCAATACTTTTAAGCGTTTTTCGATACTTTTTATGTTAATTATTGTTTTATTGTTACGGAAACACAATTTAATTTTATTTGTTATAAATATTACATTTTTGTATCAGTTTTATTACATTATAAATATATATCTGTTTTATGTCATAATTTAAGCCTCATTTCTTTGTAACATTTATACTTTTTATTTCATATAATAATACATAGTTAAGAGATTTATGAATATATTTATTTAAGAGGTGATATTTTTGAGCGACTTTAATTTTGATGAAAATACAATAAACAAATTAAAAAATATGATGAATAAGGGAGAACTTAATGATGTTATTTCTCAAATTCCCCCAGAAATGATACAAAATTTCTCTTCCATGATGCAAAATCCTTCTCCTTCCCAAGGCCCATCAAATAATTCAAATACTAACGGAAATACAGAATCAGAGCAAAACTCTTCAAATAATTCTTTTAATTTTAACAATATAGATATGAATACTATTTTAAAAATGAAATCTGTTATGGAAAAAATGAACAACAAAAATGATCCAAGGTCAAATTTATTATATTCTTTAAAGCCCTATTTAAGAGAAGGCCGAAAAGAAAAATTAGACCAATATGCTAACTTATTAAATGTAGCTAAAATTGCTGAATTATTAAAAAATGATAATAAGGAGAATCCTAATGCCTAGTTTTCCATTTTTTAGATTTCCTTATCAAAATCAATATTATCCCTACTATACTAATTATAATAGACCTATAATTCAAAATACTAATAACTCAAATCCTAATATTAATTCAATTCCTTCAGAGGATTTTGAAAAAGAGCAAAAAGAAAATTCAGAGCAGAAAAAAAGATCATTTAAATATAATTCTTTCGGTCCAATTCATTTTGCAAATCCATTTGTTGAAACGAATTTAGATGAACCTATTTTAGAAATATTAGGAATCGAATTATATTTAGATGATCTTATAATACTTGGATTACTGTTTTTCCTTTACAAAGAAGAAGTTCATGATGAGATGTTATTTTTATCATTAATTTTACTATTATTAACTTAAGCTTTATTTATTCAATAACAATCTTATCTTCAACCACACTAATATATGCTTGTTTATGCAATGGTTCTTCTTCTCTGTCTATCTCTTTAACTATATTAGCTATTCTAACTTGTACAGCATCAAACAATCCAGCTGCAATTATAGCTTGCTTATTACCTTTTGCGCCTGCATGGGCTAAACCTCTAAGCGTTCCTAGAACTACAATATTATCAGATGCAATTACTTCTGCTCCAGAGTTTACATCTCCTAATATTATTATGCTTCCTTCTGTTTCTAATTTTTGTCCAGAACGAAGAGAACCTCTATGAAATTTTGTCTCTGATATTGCTATTTTTCTTTCAAAAGTTTTCTTTATGCTAGATAACCCTAGGCTTTTTGGCATGTCAAAATCTATTTCAACATCTATCTTGTCTTTAATTATTTCTTGGATTTCATCAATTTCTTTATTTTTTAATACTTTTCCAGTTACTTTTATAGGTGTTCTTTCTTCTTTATATAATTTTTTTAACTCTGGAAGCTTCTTTTTCAATGCTTCTACAATATTTTCTTGTTCTGCATTTTCATTTAATTTTATTAAGATTTGGTCCTTTTTTAAATTAATACTTACACTACTACTCTTCATTTTTACATCCTTTCTTATTTATTTTTTAGTTTAATATTTGTACATATGGAGTTGCACTCATATCTTCTTCTACATTTTGAGTGTTCATTCCAAAATATTCAGCCATAATATCTCTAACTACTTCTGCTGTATAGTTTCCATGTCCACCATTTTCTACCATAACAACAATTGCTATTTCTGGATTTTCAAAAGGTGCAAAACCTACAAACCATGCATGTACTTTATTTCCTGCAGCTTCTGCAGAACCTGTTTTTCCTCCAACGCTAATATTAAAATCTTTAAATCTTACATATGCTGTTCCTCCTGAATCACTTGTAACAGATTTCATTCCTTCTAAAACAGCATTCAAATAGTTTTGATTGATATTTATTTCTTCTGAATTATCATCTTCTATTCCCAACTTGCTATTTACAAACTTATTGATTTCTTCTCTTGAAGCTTCTGAACCATCTGCATTTCTTATTGTCTTTATAATTGTAGGATCTATTTTATGACCTCCATTTGCAAGCATACTAATATATCTTGCCATTTGTATAGGACTAAATTCATTATCATATTGACCTATTGCAGATTGAAGAGTATCACCTGCGCTCCATGGTTCATTATTATGTAGTTTTTGTTTTGATTCTTTTCCAGACACCACTCCTGCTGTTTCTCCTCTTAGTTCTATTCCTGTTTTACTTCCTAATCCAAAATATTTAGCAAACCTTACTAAAGTATCAATTCCCATTCTATCTGCTGTTTCATAAAAGAAATAGTTACAAGATTTTTCAATTGCACCAGATACATCTAAATATCCATGTCCCCTATGATAATCTGTATAATACCAACATTTAGGTTGGTAATCTCTATATTTTGTATAAATTCCTGTATCATTGATTTTAGTATTTGTATTTATAACTCCTGATTCTAGTCCAGCTATTGCTGTTACCATTTTAAATGTTGATCCTGGTGAGTAAGAATTTTGTATTGCTTTATTTACTAGTGGCTTTGCTTCATTGTTCGTATAATTATTCCATGCTTCTTGACTAATTCCTCCTACAAAGTCTGCCGGATTATAATCTGGATAACTAGCCATTGCAAGTATCTCTCCGCTATTTACATTCATAACTACACATGCACCAGCTTTTGCATCATATGCTTTTCCAAATCCACCACTTGCAATTTTTTGAATATTGGCTGCTAATGCATTTTCAGTTACTTTTTGTAAATTTGCATCAATTGTAAGTACTACATCAGAACCGGCCACTGCTTCCTCTGATATATATTCTGCAGTTGTAGTTCCTTCTACATCCATATCTATTTGCTTTGTTCCATTTTTTCCTTTTAGATACTCTTCAAACACAGATTCAATTCCTGTTTTTCCGATAAGATCGTTTTGACTATATGTATTTTTTCTTGACTCATATTCTTCTGAACTAATTTGTGATGCATATCCTAATATATGTGATGCCAAATTTCCAGATGTGTATTCTCTTACTGGCTGTACTACAATATTTATTCCAGTAAATTTATCTGAACTTTCACTAAATTCTGCTACTGCTTCTCTTGGTATGTTTTTAGCAATAGTTACAGATTTTGTACTACTATATCCCTTTTGTGCCAATTCATATCTAATAGCAATAATTTTTCTTATTTCTTGTACATCATTTGTATTTTTTATTTTATATTTGTCTTTAAATTTGTAAAAAGCTTCTTCTGCCGTAATATTTTCGTTTAAATTATTTGACTTCTTCCATTTTTGAAGTGTCTCATCAGAAATTTTGAATTCAAATGGGTCTATATTAATAGGAAATGAATCTACATATGATATTTCGTACTTTTCCAATACTTCAATCATGTTTAATATATCTTGATTTAATGTATCATTATCGACTTTGCTTTTATACATTTCAAGTGAAAATTCCATTTTAGATGTTACAAGTGAAGTACCAGTTTTATCTAATATCGCTCCTCTAGATGCTTCTAAAACACTCTCTCTTGTAAGCCTAGTATTTGATTGTTCTCTATATTCCGCTCCATGAATAATTTGAAGGCTAAATAGTTTGACAATCAATATAATTCCTACTATATATATAATAACTGTTAAAATATTATATCTTAAATTAACATTTGCTACTTTTCTATTTCTCGCCAAACTTACACCTTCTTTCTATTTTTCTAATTATTAAAAATATCTAGTTAATATTTTATTTCCTTTATATTCATTTTCTATATAATATCCAAACTTTTGAATTAATGGGTATAAAATAATAGTCATTATTACATTGTAAATAGTTTCTATAATTAAGATTATTATAAAATTAAATATCTCAACATTTGTTGCTAAAAAAATGTAATTTAAGAAATACTTTAATACTTCAAATATTATAGTTGCTCCCGAAACCATGAACATAATTGTCATCCTACTATCTTTAGAAAAGTTTTTATCAAAAACTGCAGCTAAAAATCCTATAACTCCTAAAGTCCCCGCATAAATTCCTATTTTATTTCCTAATAAAAAGTCTAGTACAACACCTATTGCAACACCATATGCCGTTCCCATAGTTCTACTTGCAAATAATCCAATAAACAATACTAGAATCACAAATAAATTAGGCATTACTCCTGCTATATTGAACCAACTAAAAAAGTTTGATTGTAAATAATATATAATAATTGTTGTAACTATTAAAGCAATATTAATCACTGTCTTTTTCAATTTGTTCACCTCTCTTTTATTTATTTGTGATAACTAAAACTGTATCTAATTTATCAAAATCTACTGCTGTTTCTACTAACGCATATCTATCAGTCATATTCTGTGTATTTGTTACTTTTTTAACTGTTCCAATATGAATTCCTTTTGGATAAATTCCACCTAGCCCTGAAGTTTCAATACTATCTCCTTGTATAATATTAGCATCTGTTGGTATATACATTGCTTTTAATGATGATTTTTCATCTAATGTTCCCTTACATACTATACTATCTTTCGTTGTACTCATTGAGCAACTTACAGAACTTGCAGTGTCTATTATAGTTTGAACTTTCGCTGTCGTATCAGTTACTGAAATAACATGTCCTACAAGTCCTTCATTTCCGATTACTGTCATATTTTCTTCTACACCATCTTTTTTTCCTATATTGATTATAATTGTTTTTGAATAATTACTAATATCTTTATTAATTACATACCCTGGAATAGTTTTATATTCTCCATATTTCTCTGTTAAATTTAGATATTCTTTTAATGTTTCATTTTGTGTCTTTATATTTTCCAATTCTCTTAATGATTGTTCTAATTCACTATTCTTTTGTTTTAACTCTTTATTTTCATCTTTTAAATTATTTATATCTGTAAAAAATGTGTTATTTCCACCTAATTTATTTTTTAAGTATGTTAAACCATTTTGTATTGGCATAATTAAATTAGTAGCTGCATTTTCAATGAAATTACTATTTGTTTCACCATTTGAAAATATAACAACTAAAATTAGTATAATTATTGTTATTATAATTCCAATTATCCCATTCTTTTTATTTCTGTACATCTTTTACTCCTTTTTTCTTATAAAAATTTTTATAATTTTTATAGTTTTTTATCTTCTACTTCTAGCATTAACAAGAACTCTTTTTAATCTTTCTATATCTTCTAAAGTTTTTCCAGCTCCTCTTACTACACAATCTAAAGGTTCTTCAGCTACATAAACAGGCATTCCTGTTTCTAAACTTAATAGTTTGTCCAAATTTTTAATTAAAGCTCCTCCACCTGCTAAAACTATACCTTTTTCCATTATATCCGAAGCTAGTTCTGGTGGAGTTTTTTCTAATGTCATTTTTACTACTTCTACAATTTTGTTAATTGATTCTTGAATTGCATCTTCTATTTGAACTGAAGTTACTGTTATATTTTTAGGTAAACCATTTCCCAAGTCTCTTCCTCTTATCTCCATTGAAGTTTCTGTCATTAATGGCATTGCACATCCAATTTGCATTTTTATTTGTTCTGCTGTCGTTTCTCCTATTGCTAAATTTTCTTCTTTTTTAATATAATTTACAATATCTTCATCTAACTCGTCTCCTGCAACTCTCAAAGAATGACTTACAACAATTCCTCCAAGAGAAATAACTGCTACCTCTGTAGTTCCTCCTCCAATATCAACAATTATATTACCACTTGGCTCTCCTACATCTAAAGATGCTCCAATAGCTGCTGCCATTGGTTCTTCAATTAAATACACTTCTTTTGCACCAGCTTGCAAAACTGATTCTTCCACAGCTCTTTCTTCAACTTCTGTAATTCCAGATGGAACTCCAACAACAACTCTTGGTTTTCCAATATTATATCTTTTAGCTACTTTTCCAATTATATTTTTAAGCATTAATTGTGTTGCTGTAAAGTCAGCAATAACTCCATCTTTTAAAGGTCTTACTGCTTTAATTTGTTCTGGTGTTCTTCCTAACATTTCTTTTGCTTCAGTACCTGTTGCCACAATATTTCCTGTTTTTCTATCAATTGCTACAACAGATGGTTCTTTTAATATAATTCCTTTTCCTTTTAAAGTTACTAAAATATTTGCTGTTCCTAAATCTATTCCAATATCTTTTGATCCCCATGTAAAAAATTTCATAAAATTCATTTTATCTAAACTCCTCCCTACTTGTCTTATATACCAATTTAAGAAAACATTTTTGAAAATATACTAGTATAATTCATATTACCTATAACCAAATGATCTAATAGTTGTATTCCCATTAGCTCAGATATTTCGTATAATTGTTCTGTAAAGACTATATCTTGTTTGCTTGGCGTTGAATCTCCACTAGGATGATTATGTACTACTATAATTTTAGGTGCTTTCATTTTTATTGGTTCTGATAAAATATCTTTTATTGAAACATTAGCAAAATTACTTCCACCTGTTGCTATATCTTTTATTTTTTGTATTTCATTTTTATTATTTAAAACAATAATTTTTACTTTTTCACTTTTTTCAAATTTCAATTCACTCATTAATATTTTAGCTAAATCATGTGGCTGTTTTATGGTTATAGCCTTATAATTTGATGTTTTAAACATTCTAATTGCTATTTCTGTTACGGCTTTTAATTGAATTGCTTTTACTTTTCCTATTCCTTTTATTTGCATTAATTCTTCTATTGATAGCGCTTGTAAATAAGATAAATCTTCTGTATCTGTATCATTTAATTTTAAAATTCTTTGTGCTAATTCTACTGATGTCTCATCCTTCGTCCCTGTTTTTATAATAATTGCTAATAATTCTGCATTAGACAATGTTTTTTCACCATATAATTCTAATTTTTCGTATGGTCTTTCTGATTTTGGTAATTCTTTCATTTTTATGGACAAAATATTTCCATTCCTTTCTTATCTAAATTGCCCCTATTTTGTCTTTTATATTTTTTTATATATAAATATTGCTAGTACCATACCTATAATACTTGATATACTTATTTTAAACATAAGTGCAAAAGTAATTTTAACAACACTTAAGTCTAAAACTATTGGATTTTCTAATCCAAAAACTTGATTATAAGAAAGCCACCAAAGCCAATCTACTTTAGATGCTAATTCTCCCAGCAATCCTCCTACCACTAACCCTGACAAAATAAATATTAGTAGTATCCATATATTTTTTTCTTTTGTTGCCATTATTTATACCTCCAAAAATTTTATTTTTCCTTACGGATATTCATTTTTAACACAGTAGTATTATATATTGAATTAGCAATTTTTTCAAGTAAATTTATGTAATTTCACTTGAATTATAAAATTTAATATGCTATATTAACAAAATCTAAAAATTTAATTACCAAAAATTATACATTTCAATATAATAATACTAGTAGTATAATATAATTAATAAGTATTTAAGGGGGATCTTATCTTTATGAAAATAGAAAAATTAACCGAAAATAAAATACGTGTCATTGTTAAGCCTTCAGATTTAGATATAAAAAACTTAGACATTCGTTCATTTATGACAAAGGCTTTAAAGGAACAAAACTTTTTTACAAATATGTTAAAAAAAGCAAAAGAAGAAGTTGGCTTTAATACTGATGGTTGCAAACTATTAATAGAAACATTTTCTTCATCTGATGATATTTTTATTTTTACCATAACAAAATATTCTCCTCAAGAATCTCAAAAAAATTCTAATGTTTCGAATAAAAAACTCACAGTAAAAAGAAAAACTGTAAACTTTTTATCTAATCAAGAAATTTATAGATTTACAAACTTTGATGAATTTTGTAATTTTTGTGAATGTATTAATAATACTGAAAATCTTGATATAAAAAGTTTATCTAAAAATATTTCATTATATTTATATAATGATACATATTACTTAATTATAAAGAACATCAATACTTCTTATCAATATAGAAAAACATTTTATTCTATAGCATCTGAATTTCTTACACCTTTTTCATGTTCAAATAGTTTTGAATCAAAATTACTCGAACACGGAACGGCTATTATGAAAAAAAATGCTATTACAAAAGGAATTGATTATTTTATTTCTAAATGACATAAAAGGCGGATATGATTTATATACCCGTCTTTTTATATTAATAAACATAGTTTTGTGGATTATACGCTACTCCATTTACTCTTACTTCTAAATGCAAATGTGGGCCAGTCGAATTTCCTGTTGAGCCTACTGCAGCAATAGTTTGTCCTTGTGATACGGTAGTTCCTGCAGATACATATAATTTACTACAATGTCCATAATAAGTTTGTACTCCATTTGAATGAGTAATAACTATCATATTACCATATGATCCTTTATATCCTGAAAAAGTTACTGTTCCTGATGCTGCTGCTTGAATTGGTGTTCCTGTAGAAGTCGCAATATCTAATCCCGTATGTGAAGATCTTCTTATTCTACTTCCTGCTCCAAATCTAGATGTTATAATACCAGATACAGGTCTAATCAAAGAAATTCCAAGACTTGCTTTCGCTGTAGATGTAGTTAATGCTGTATTTACACTTCCTGTCGCAGCATATTTATTAGTAGTTGATGTTTTATTACTAGTTTTAGCTACTGTTACTTTTTTAGGTTGTTCTACATATAATTTTGATATTGCTTCTTCTGATGATATTAAATCTTTTATATCAGTCTCATATTTCTCTACTATAGATATTTTGTCCATATTAGTACTATTTTTTTCTTTTAATGTATTAACAACTCCTTCTGCTTCTTCGAAATTTGAAACATATAATTTTTCTTCTTCGTTTTCCGCTATTGCATAATATCTATAATAAGTCGTTCCTTCTTCTTTTATTTTATTAAATATTTCATCATCGTTTGTCACTATATCTTTTTTTAGCAAACATAATTTATATTCTGGAAGATCAGCTAACTGTACAAATGCAACATTTTTATTAGTCCCATCTCCATTTTCAACATAATCATTAATTTTATGTTGTAGCTTTGTTCTATCGCCAGTATATCCTACTTGTTCTCCTTTTATAAATACGCTATATGTTGGTTTGTAGAGAAAAGCAATTATACCTACAATTAAAAAAGCTGCTATCATAAAGAGAATTGTGAATTTAATTCCTCTTCTCGTATGTACTAATACTTTTTTAAACATTATTCTTTATCTCCTTTGTATCTTTATACATAATTATACTTTTTTTGTAATCATATTGTAATATTTCTTTTTTTGCAAAGAGAATGCTTCTCTAATTTCCGTAAATTTTTAAGCTTTTCTTAATATTATCTTATTTTTATTCCATTTATCTCTCATTTTCACTTTAAGAAAGTACTATTATTTTTATTAGCGTTATAAAACTCGACTAAAAAACAAATCGAAAACCTGTATAATTTATATTAATTTTATATTCAGCTTTCCACAATTTTTTTGCTTCAATCTTATACAAGTAAAGTTGTGTTCAACATTTAAATAAGCTAAAATTTTAAATTCTATTTATAAAATTTAGAATTTAAAACTCTAGCTCTAGTTAATATTCTATATATTATTGTTGCACTTCATTTTTAACAGTATTAATTTCTGTTACACTTGCTTTTTGTGCAGGAACGTAATATCCCTTTGCTTGAGCTATTTTAAATAACTCATATTGAAAACTTTCATCATTATTTCTAATTTGTTGAAAAGCTTGTCTTAATTGCATATTTTCAGCTTCTGATATTGCTGTTTGATATGCTGTTAAATCAGATTTTACACCAGCTAAAATGTCATTTACCATTACTTTTTCGTCCATATTTATTCTCCTTTCTACTAATTATTTAAAAAACTTATTAGTTTTTGTTTTGTGTTTAATGCATCTTGTGCGGATTTTGCAAACAATTGCTTAATTTGTGGGTCAACAGCTTGTGAAGAATAAGTGTTCAATTTTTGGTAAGCATTTTCATGTGCACCTATTAAATGTCTTAAATTTTGTAATTCCATTTGATTTAAATCTGCCATTTTTATACTTCCTTTCTTTTTGTTATTCTTAAATTATATTTCCCATTTTTAATTTTTTTATTCAAAACAAAAACATTATTACTTTTTTAACTCAAAAATATTTTAAGTTTCGGCTTTTTTGTTGTATAAGAGGACAATAAAAAAGTAAAACAAAAATTTTGTCTTACCTTTTATTACTTTATCCTATTATTTCTAAATTAGCAAATTTGGCCATAAGCCTTTTATGACCTACTTTATTAAAGTCAATATCAACTTTTAAATCTTCTCCTTCTGGTTCTACTTGATTAATAATTCCCTCTCCAAATTTCTTATGAAATACTTTGACTCCTGATTTATATTTTGATAAATCTATATTACTTGTTGATTTTTTTGATAAATTATTTAAAAAACTTTCTGCAGTTCTAAACATAAATCCATTATTAGTATTATTAGAACTTGCTGCTACATTTGCTTTTTGTTCTTCTATTTTATATGTTTTAATATTACCGTTATTTCTACTTCCATAACTCCATGTATATTGTGAATCTTTAAACATTTGCTCCTTATTTTTAGTTTCTCCGAAAGCTTCATCATATCCTTCTAATAATTCCTGTGGAATTTCATTTAAAAATCTAGAAACTGGATTATAACTAGTAGAACCAAAAATAGTTCTTTGCTTACTACAAGTCAAGAATAAATTTTCTTTTGCTCTTGTTATTCCTACATAACATAAACGTCTTTCTTCTTCTAATTCTTTTGGCTCAGAAATAGATTTATATCCTGGGAATATTCCTTCTTCCATTCCTACTAAAAATACAACTGGGAATTCTAGACCTTTTGCACTATGTAAAGTCATTAATGTTACATATTCTTCTCCTTCTTCTAAATCATCTATATCGCTAGAAAGAGTTATTCCTTCTAAAAATGTACTTAAACTATTTTCAGCTTCTTCCTCTTCAAATTCGATGGCAACTGTTAAAAATTCGTCTAAGTTTTCTATTCTATTTTCAGCCTCTACAGTATTTTCGTTTTCTAATGCTTTTGTATATCCTGATTTTTTTAAGGTTAATTTTATTAACTCTGAAATTGTTAATTCATCTTTTTTTGCTTTTAACTCTTCTATACAATTTATAAACTCTCTAGAATTTAAATATACTCTATTTAATCCATATTGTTCTGCATCTTTTATTATTTCATACATTGATATTCCATTTGCTTCTGCAAGTTGTTCAACTTTATCTAAACTAGTTTTTCCAATACCTCTTTTAGGTTCATTAATAATTCTTTTTAAACTTAAATTATCATTACTATTTTGAATTAATCTTAAATAAGCAATAATATCTTTAATTTCTTTTCTTTCATAGAATTTTAATCCACCAATAATTTTATATGGAATATTTTCTCTCCTTAATATATCTTCAATTGCTCTTGATTGTGTATTCATTCTATATAATATTGCAAAATCTGAATATTTATAATATTCTTCTCTTCTTAAATGTTCCATTTGCTCTACAATATATGTGCCTTCATCATATTCATTTTGTGCTTGATATACTCTTGGTAAATTTCCTTCCTCGTTTTGTGTCCATAATTCTTTTTTATATTTTACTTCATTATTTTTAATTACACTATTTGCTGCTTTTAATATGTTTCCTGTACATCTGTAGTTTTGCTCTAATTTTATAATCTTTGTTCCTGGAAAATCTCTTTCAAAATTTAATATATTAGAAATATCCGCACCTCTAAAACTATAAATACCTTGATCATTATCTCCAACAACTGTTATATTTCCATTTTTAGAAGCAAACATTGTAACTAAAGTAAATTGTGCCTTATTAGTATCTTGATATTCATCTACTAAAACATATTTAAATTTATTTGAGTAATATTCAAGAACATCTTCATTTTCCATTAGAATTTTTATTGTATAATTTATAATATCATCAAAATCAATAGCATTATTTTCTCTTAATCTCTTTTGGTATAAATTATAAACAGATGCAATCTTTTCTTTTCTAAAATCTCCATTTGCTCTTGCTTGGTATTGTTCTGGTTCTAGCATTTCATTTTTTGCATTACTAATTTCAGAAAGAACCGCTCTATCTGTAAACATTTTATCATCAATTGCTAAATCTTTTAAACACCCTTTTACTAATGTCTTTTGGTCAGATGTATCAAAAATAATAAATGAAGAATCAAATCCAATTCTATCAATGAATCTTCTTAGAATTCTAACACAAATAGAATGGAATGTACCCATCCAAATATCTTTTGCAGCTTCTCCCACTAAGCCCTCTATTCTTTCTTTCATTTCATTTGCAGCCTTATTAGTAAAAGTAATCGCTAATATATCCCAAGGATGAACGCCCTTTTCTCCAATTAAATAAGCTATCTTATGTGTTAATACCTTAGTTTTACCACTTCCAGCACCAGCTATAACCAAACAAGGTCCTTCTGTATTAACCACAGCCTCATATTGTTTATCATTTAATCCTTTTAAAATATCTTGCATCAAATCTTCCTTTCTCGAAACACAAGGGACAGGTCTCAAATGTCTCATTTTTATGTCGTTTTTTGTCGCTTTTCTTGTTTAATTCTATATATTTCTTTTTTTTAATATTTTAATTTTTTATATTTTTTCAAATGTCTGTTTGCATTTTACTATATCCCTATATAAAAAGCAAGTGAATTTTAAAAATTACTTGCTTTTGTTTTGCATCTCTATTCTTTTACTGTTTTATGTATTAATCATCAGTTTCCTCTTTTTCCATTGTTTCTTTCTTGTCATCTACTTTTTCACTTTCTAAAGAATCTTCTTTATTATCTTCCACATCTTTCGTTACATTTTTTTCCTCCTTTTGTTCTTCATTAGTATTCTCTATAGTATTAATTTCTACACTTTCCTCTGTATTTAATTCTTTTACATTTTCTTCTACATTTGATTCTTCTGTACTTTCATCTTTTGAAAAATTTCCATTGTTTATTATTAATTTTTCTACTTCTCCTATATCAGTACCTGTTGAATCTATAATAGATAATGTTCCATTATTTATTATATGATATAATTCTTTGCCATCTATTTTCTTTCCGTTTATATCTAATTTTATACTTTTTTCAGAAGGAATTGTAATATCTGATTCTAACTCTATTCCTTTTAATAATGTTATAGTTGTTTTTTCTCCATCTACGCATGCATTAATTGCTGTTTGTAAATCCATATAATACATAGAACCTACTTTTACCACTGCTTCATCTGTTGCTATAATATTTAATATAGCTGTTTGTATTCCTTCACTCGTTGTTGTATCTATTTTATATCCTTGAGGAATTTCTGTTATAACTCCAGCTATTGATGAAGTACTTCCTTTTATAATTCCGTCGTAAAAATTAAATGTAGATTCATTATTTACTCCATATGTTCCTCCTGTCACTTCCGGTACCTCTTTACTTACTATTCCATCGTTTTCTCCTAGAGTTACCGTTCCTTTTCCATTATATATTCCATTTCTGCTTCCTTTTATCGTTCCTCCTGTTATCTTTAAATTTGTTGTTCCTGATCTACTATCATTGTATATTCCATGTGCTCCTCCTTCTATTGTTCCTCCTGTCACTTCCATATCTATCTCTGAATTCGACCTATATGGGTTATTATAAATAACACTTCCATCATAACTATTTGTATTTTTTATTGTTCCCCCTGTTACTTTTATTGATGCTTTCATATTTGTTGATGCATAATTTTCTATTACACTACATGAGCTAACATTACCAGTATTTGAATAATAGTCTGTGGTCTTTATTAGACCTCCTGATATTTCTACGCTTCCATCATTGTTAGATATAGTATTATTAGTTATCTCTCCTCCATTTATTTCTAATTTACTTTTTGAGCCTGAAATACCTATACTATTTCTATCTGCATTTCCTGGGGCTGTTATTTTTCCTCCTTCAATTATTACTTTTCCTTCACTATATATTGTACTATTAGAATTCATATAACAACTATACCCCTCTATTATTCCTCCTGTTACCTTTATACTACTTCCTACATCTCCTTTTATTGCCTTTGAGTACTGTACTCCATCATGTAAACTAATTTTTCCTCCTGCTATTTCTACTGTTGAACCGCTCTCTGCATATACTCCTGTTGTACTTGATGAAGCTATATTTATTATTCCACCGCTTAATTTAAACTCTGAGCCATCTAAATTATCTATAAATGAACTTATCTTTCCTGTTATTTTTCCACTACTTTCTTCTGAGGTATCCTTAATTTCTAACTTTCCATTATTTTTTATCATATATTCATTAGCATATGTTATATTTTTTCCATTCAAGTCAATTACAATATCTTTGTTTTCATCTATTATATAGCTTTCACCAGATGTCATTCCATCAAAATCTTTTAATATTGTTATTATTTCTTCACTTTCTTCACATGCATTTATAGCTTCTTGTAAATCTACATATTCGACGTCTTTTACTCTAGCTACAGGTGTAATTTCCTCTAATGTCACTATTTCTAATGAATCTTGTATAGTCTTAGCTATTTCTCTATTATCTGCTATACTTTCTACTGTTCCATTTATAGCATTTGTATTTCCTTTTATTATTCCATCATAGAAATTAAATGTAGATCCATTATTTACTCCATACGTTCCTCCTGTCACTTCCGGTACCTCTTTACTTACTATTTCATCATTTTCTCCTAATGTTAATATTCCTTTTTCATTATATATTCCATATGTTTTCCCTGTTACTGTTCCTCCTGTTATCTTTACATTTGTTGTTCCATCTGTTATTCCATAAGATGTACTTCTTCTATTATAAATTCCATAACCGTTACTATTTTGTATTATTCCTCCTGTCATTTCTACATTTATTTTTGAACCAGCATCACGACCATTGTAAGAATTTTCAATAACTCCTCCTGTCGTCTTTCCTTTTACAGTTCCTCCTGTCACTTTTATATTTGCTTCCTGCGATGAACGATTTTCTATTACTGGTTCATTTCCATGATAAGAATAATTAAACTCTATTACCCCTCCTGTCATTTCTATATTTCCATTATAGTTACTAATTTGATTATTTATTATTGTTCCTCCATGCACCTCTAATTTACTTTCTACTCCTGATATTACTATACAATTTCTATCAGCATATTGACTTGATGTTATCGTTCCTCCTTCTATTACTATAGTTCCTTCACTATATATTGTATCATTATAATTAAAATAACAACTACTCTCTATTGTTCCTCCTGTTACTTTTATACTACTTCCTACATCTCCTTTTATTGCCGTTGATGAATTTATTCCTTTATTCAAACTTATTTTTCCTCCTGCTATTTCTACTGTTGAACCGCTCTCTGCATATACTCCTGTTGTACTTGATGAAGCTATATTTATTATTCCACCGCTTAATTTAAACTCTGAGCCATCTAAATTATCTATAAAAACACCAGAAGATATATCATAATACAAATCTCCATTTTCCACTTCAATTATTCCATAATTTTCAATAGATGCATTTTTTATAATACTAGTGGCAGCATCATTTGAATCTGTAATAGTAAGAGTTCCATTATTACAAATATTATTTCCCTTTTTATAAGAAAGTACTTTATGCCCATTTAAATCCAAAATAATATTCTTTCCATTGCCAATATTTGCAATCTCTTGTTCTGCTGTTATATTAATATCCTTTATTACAGTTATCGTTTTTTGTTGTTCTCCACATATATCTATTGCAAGTTGTAAGGTTGTATAACCAACACCATCTATTTCAACTATATTTTCTTCTTGAATTCCAATTCTAGCAACTTCTAAATTATCTTCTGTATTAAATAATATTGATTCATTTGCAGGCACATCATCTACATATCCATATATTGCTGTTTTACCTTTTATTACTCCTCTATAATAATTAAACACAACATTATTACCATTGTAATTATATACTCCATATGTCTTTCCTGTAATTACAATTTTTTCATCACTTTGTGTATTTTCTTTTTCACCCAAAACTAAAGTTCCTGAATTATTTACACCATAGCTATCACTAGAAGTAATATTAACACTATCTATATTAATTACTCCATTAGCTTTATTATCTATACCATATCCTGTTGTAGTTATGTTACTATTTTTTATTGTAATACTTCCTAAATTCGTTACTGCTACATTTGTAGTATTTACATCACAATTAGTAATTTTCATACTTCCAGTATTGTTTACGTTTGATATATTACTATCTATTATATCTATATCTTTACTATTACTTACACTTGTAATTGTCGAATTAATTGCCTTTATTGTTCCTGCATTGCTTATATATTTTGTTAGCCCTCCAGTTATATTAGAAGATCCATTTTGACTTAAAATCTCAATTCTTTCAACAGTTCCCGCGCTTTGATTTATAATTCCAGAAGATTTATTTTGAACATAGCTTACATTTATATCATCTCCACATAAATCTATCGTTCCTTCATTATAATTACATACTACCCCCGTTATATTACTTGTTCCTAATATATTAATACTACCTTCTTTATTATTGTTAATTGCATTAGATGCTTTAATAGTTCCTCCTGTTATTGTAACTTGATTTGCAGAATTATTATTTATAGCATACGAACTACTCTTCACAGTTCCTCCACTTATTGTTAATGATTCTCCATAATTATCAATTGCATAACCATAGTATGAACTTTTATCTACTGTTCCTCCTGCAATTTCTACATTTCCCAAATTATATATTGCCGAATACCTATTACTATATGTTCCTCCTGTTGAACTTAATATTCCAGATGACAATTTAAATGATGCATTTGCATTATTTAAAATTGTATTATCATTTATTGAAGATATAGTACCTTTTCGCTCTTCACTACTATCTATTATTTCTAATTTGCCATTGTTTTCTATAGCATTTCCGTCATATGTTGTAACTATATTGTAAGAATTTAAATCAATTACTACATCTTTTTGATTTGATATTGTAATTTTGTTTGATAAATTTTTATTCTTCAATAAGACAATAGTATCTCCAGCTTTTGAATCTTCAAGTGCTTTTTCAAATTGAGTATAATAGTAACTTCCTATTCTAGCTTCAGCATCTGCCATAATTCCTAGTGTTGCTTTTTGTTTATCTCCTTCTTTATTTACAACGGCACTATAATTTTCTGGCGTTTCTGTTATTTCTCCTTTAAGTGGCGATATTCCTATTACACTTCCATCATAGAAATAAAATGTTCCACTATTATCTATTCCATATGTTTCTCCTTCTATTATTGGCATATTTATTACTTCTTGATCATTTTCTCCAAGAGTTAATGTACCATCATTTTTGATTCCTATACTCTTTGTATTTATTATCTTTCCTGTTTTACTATCGCTGTTATCTACTATTTGCAAACTTCCATGATTTATTATAGTTGCTTCTTGGTTATCAGAACTTATTGTTTTTCCATTTAAATCTATTGTTATATCTTGTCCATCTATAATAATTCCTGATTCTTGTATATCATCTAAAACTCTTATGGTTCTTTTTTCTCCATTTGCTTCACATATTTTTATTGCTTCTTCTAACGTTGTATAAGATTCCCCTGTTTCTACTATCATTGCAACAACTTTACTCCATTTTGCATATAATGTTATATTTCCAGTTTTAGTAGAATCAATTCTTGTTACTTCTTCTCCTTCGTAATTTTCATTTTCGTACCAACCTTTAAACAAATACTCTTCTCCATATGTATAGTTATTCTCTTTTTTTATTGTTGTTTGAACCTTGCTTGTTAAAGGTTTTATATTTACTCCAATGCCAATTTGATATTTTGTTGGATTTTGAGTATTATCAATTACATTGTCAATATCATATGTAACATAATTTATTTCGCCTTGACTAGCTACTTTTGTTCCTGTTGCTTTCAAAGTAACGTTTTTTGCAGGCATTTCTATTGTTGCACTTTGATTTTCTTTATCTGCTATTATTTCTTGGTCCTCTGATACCCATTTATTCCATGTTATTTTATATCCTTCTTCCTCTTTTAGGGTTGCATTAATAGACACAGTTGCTCCGTATTTATATGTTCCTGCTCCTATTACATTTTCTATATTTTCGTCTTTATTTAATGTTAATGTATATTCATTTCTTGTATAATACAATTTTAATGTTAAACTTCCATCTCTTGCCACAATTCCTTCGGCTATTCTTTGTGAATTATTTTTATCTTCTGTAAAACCAATATATTCTTTTGCATTTGCTATTACTTTACTTCTTGTTATCCCCTTAAAATTCTCTGTCTCTGCTAATTCATAAGAACCATCTAATTTTTCTTTATAGTGTTCTACTTTATATTCTTTCTCTACATCCTTTTCTATCTTTACAATCAGACTATTAGCCATAGACCTATTTCCATCTATTCCATAAGTATATGCACTTATTTTATATATTCCATCTTCCGATAAAGTTAAAATTCCTCCATTTTCTATTTTTTGAACTTCAACTTCTTTACTTCCTATTATTTTATATACCGTTTTTTCTGTTTCATTTTCTTTATTTTCTTCCGTTATTTTTATTTTAACATCATTTCTATAATACCCATCTTCTTCTATTCCCTCTACTACTTCTACTTTTGGACTCTTTACTTCTTTTATTTCATTTTTATCCAACTTATCAAATACTATATAATTTGTTAATGCCCCTATATCTTTTTCATCTATATTTTTGTCTCCTGTTATATCTCCAGATTCCTTTTCTATTCCATCTAACTGGCTATCTTCTATTCCTTTTATATTTCTTATTATTTTGCTTAATTCTATTTGATTGGAATTTCCATCTTTATTTAAATCTCCTATAACACTAATATTATATGTTTTTTTCCAACCCATTACTTTTAAAGCCATTCCTGTTGCTATATTTCCCTCTTTTACTTCCTCTTGACAGCTAGAATCCTCATATATCTTTATCTCTTCTTCTTTCCATTCATCTTTTATTTCATTTATACTTGTCCCTGGATATACTCTTTGTATTGTATCATCTGTTACTAAGTATTTTGTAGATATTAAATTTTCGTCTATATCCTCATTTAACCTTTTTAATATCTCCTCTTCTCTTTCTATTGCATATGAACTAAACACTATTCCAACTAGTGTTATTATACAAAAAACAAATATAATAATTCTACTTTTTATTTTTCTCATAAAGCTACTCCTATCTATTATTTTTCATAATTATCCATATTTTAATTTACTATTTTTTTATTCTTTTTTCAATGGTACTATTTTCTATGTTACATTTCTTTATTCTCTTCGCTTTACGGAAATTATTTATACGCTTTTATATCTTTTTTTATTACATTTTTATTACATTTTTATTACGCTTTATATATGTTAATCAATTTTATTTATAGCTCAAAAAAAGCACAAATATTTGTGCTTTTTTCTTATTCTTTTCTAGTTTTTAATTTAAGAATCGCTAAATTTATTCCTATTATAATAGCAACTGCTCCAACTATATATGCTATAGTATCACCAGTTCTAACATTTTGTCTCATAATATTTTGTTCTTCTTTATTAATTTGTTTTTCATCTTCTTCATTGGTATTTTGATTACTTTCTTTATTATTCTCTGAATTATTTTCTGAATTATTTTCTGAATTATCTTTTGAATTATTTCCTTTAATTTTTATCTTTATACTTTTATTTCCATCACTTACTAAGTTGACACCATCGTTTGATGTGATTTCTTGCAATTTAACTTCTGTTTCTCCCTCTTTAAGATCATCTCTTACTTTTAATTTTATTAAAAGTATTTCTTGTTCTTCTTTAATTCCCTCTATAATCTTTGAAGTTAAAAATTTTCCGTTTTTATTATTATATGTCACTTTCCAGTCATTTTTATCTACCATTTCCATTGCAGAGAAAAAACTATCTTCATACTTTAAATATCCTTCTACTACATTTATTCCATGTTCTCCCATATCAATATCTGATAAATTTAAACTTATAGTCACTTCTTGACCAGGAATTACTTCTGTTTCATCTGCCCTTGCAATTAATCTAAAACTTGATGCTTCACTATAATTTAAAATTCCCATTATTATTACTATTGTTATTATTATCGTACAAATTTTTTTGCTCATATAATCTCTCCTATTCTCCTACATTCTCTACTTTATAATTTACTATTTTTTTTTACTTTTTTCAATAGTATTTTTTGCTAAATTTTATTTTTTTACATATTAATAATTATCTATAGTGTTGTTGCAAAAATACCTATAATAAATCCTATCATATTTCCAAGTGCTGTCATTCTTCCTTGATAAAGTTTATTAGATTCTGGTATAAGTTCTCCGAGATACAATATATAACATTGCCCCTGCTGCAAAACTTAAACATATTGAAATTACAACTTGTGATATAGATCCAATAATTACTCCAAAAAACGCTCCTATACCTGTAGTAATTCCTGATAATATAACATAAAAAATCACTTTTGATATTTTCATTCCTCCATTTTTCATAGGAACTGCCATTGATATACCTTCTGGTATATCATGTAAGCAAATCGCTATTGCTAAACTTAATCCAAGCTTTAATGATGCTTCGAATCCTGAACCAATTGCTAAACCTTCTGGGAAATTATGAATAGCCAAACCAATTGACACAATAATACCAGTTTTTAATAAATTATTTTCCATACCCTTAGTTTTAGAATTTACACTAAACTCTTTTTCTACTAATATATCACAAAAAATCATAGACACAATGCCTATAATCGTTCCAATAATCACATTAACAATATTACTAATCCCTAATGCTTCCGGTAATAAATCAAAACATATAACAGACATCATAAGACCTGATGCAAATGCTAATATAAAACTTAAAAATTTATTAGAATGTTTTTTAATTACCACTCCTATTATACCACCTAATGTAGTTCCAAATGTTCCAAAAAATAGTCCTAAAATAGTTGTCTTTAATATCTCCATAATCCACCTCTTTATATTTTTTATAATACAAAAACGAACTCTCTAAAATATCCTTTATTCAAGTCTATTTTAAAGAGTTTATTTTTATTACTCTTACTTCTTATTATTACAACCTTGGTGGTAATTCCATTTGTTTTATTATATTTCCATCAACATCTTTTAAAATTAATTCTTTATCTGTGAATATCAAATAACTATGTTTAGAATTTCCTCTAGGCAAAGAAATTGAACCTGGATTTGCAAATATGATTCCATTTTCTTCTATAATAAATCCTTCATGAAAATGTCCATACATCATTATATCCATTTTTATACCTAATGGAGGTAATCTATCCATATTATATTTATGTCCATGTGTCAAAAATACATTATAGCCATTAATATTTATTTCTACATTTTCTTTAAAATCAAATTCAGATATTGTCTGGTCTACTTCGCTATCACAATTTCCTTTTATCACAATTAACTTCTCTTTTAAAGAATTTAATATTTTTGCTACTTCCATTGGTTTATATTCTTGTGTTAATTCATTTCTCGGTCCATGATAATATAAATCTCCTAATACAATAATCTTATCCGGTTCTTCTTTTTTATTTATTTCTTTTATCTTTTTAGCATAATAGCTTGAACCATGAATATCTGATATAACTAATACTTTCATAAGAGGCTTCCTTTCAATCTGTTTTACTCGTCTCCCTTTAATCTTTCTGCTCTATCAGCAGCAATCAAATTGTCTATCATTTCATCAATATCCCCATTTAAGAAATTCTCCATCTGATATATACTCATTCCTATTCTATGATCTGTAATTCTTCCTTGAGGATAGTTATAAGTTCTTATTTTCTCACTTCTATCTCCGGAACCAACTTGAGATTTTCTACTATTTGCAATTTCACTATCTTGTTTTTGTTTTTCTATTTCATAAAGTTTTGTTCTTAACATTTTCATTGCATTATCACGATTTTGGAATTGTGATCTTTCAGTTTGACACTCAACAACAATTCCTGTTGGCTCGTGTATAAGTCTTACGGCTGATGAGGTTTTGTTTATATGTTGTCCTCCAGCTCCTGATGAACGGAAAACTTCCATTTTTATATCTGCAGGATTTATTTCTATTTCAACATCTTCAACTACTGGAAGTACTGCAACAGTAGCAGTTGAAGTATGAATTCTTCCACTACTTTCTGTATCTGGTACTCTCTGAACTCTATGAACTCCACTTTCAAATTTTAATCTACTATATACACCTTTACCAGTAATCATGAAAGATATTTCTTTATATCCTCCTAGCCCTGTTTCGTTTTCATTTAATATCTCTAATTTCCAATGTTTCTTTTCTGCATACATAGTATACATTCTGAATAATGTTCCTGCGAAAAGTGCTGCTTCTTCTCCTCCAGCTCCTGCTCTTATTTCACATATTATGTTTTTATCATCATCTGGATCTTTTGGTATAAGCAAAACTTTTAGTTCTTCTTCCAATTTTGGTAATTTTTCTTTACTAGCATAATATTCTTCTTCTGCTAGTTCTTTCATATCTGGGTCTTGCATTAACTCTTCTGCTTCTTCCATTGATTGTTTTATTTTTTTATATTCTCTAAACTTTAGAACAATCTCTTCCATACTTGCATGTTCTTTCATAGCTTTTTGCCATTCAGTTTGATTTGCTATTACTTCTGGATCTGATATTATTTTTGTTAATTCCTCATATTTCTTTTCCACAGCTTCTAATTTTTCAAACATATAGATCTTTCCTTTCTTTTTTTGCTTAGGCTATTATACTATAATTTTGTACTTTTTACAAGTCATTAACTTTTTAAGTTTATAGTTCAATCAAATTATAAGGTACTTTTATTTTTTCTAATATTTCTTTTTCACGATTTGTACAAGTAAATAAAATGATTTGATGTGTTTTATATTTTTCATCTAAATATTTTAATATGTTTGTTAAACGTTCTGTATCATAATAAGCAAAAGCTTCATCTAAAATTATTGGCAAATTCTCTTCTGATAATTCATCTATCATAGAAAGTCTTAATGATAAATATAATTGATCTATTGTTCCAATACTTAATTTTGATGCCGGAACATAATTACCACTTTCTAATTCAACTATTAAACCTTGTTCATCATTAAACATAATTTTTGAATATTTTTTTTCAGTTATTTCAGAAATATTTTTAGATAACTCTTGTGTAAACTTAGGGGTTACCGTATTTCTCATTTCTTCATAAGATTCAGCTAATATTTCTTTTGCCAATTCAAAACTTAAATTCAATTTATTTAAAGTTGACATTCTTTCGTTATTGTTAACTAATTCTTCTTCGATTTTTGATAGATTATCTAATTTAGGTTCTATATTTTTTTGATCTAATTCTAATGTATGTGATCTGATTTTTTTATTATTTATTTCATTTTGTAATTTTTCGATTTCATAATTTATATTTTCTAAATTAATAAAATTAATAATTTCACTTTTTTCTATTTTATTTAAATATTTATTTTTTATTTTTTCTTTTTCTAAATTTATTTTTAAATTTAAATTAGATTTTAAATTATTTATTTCTTTTTCTAAATTATTATTATTTTTCTCTAATAAATTAATTTCATTATTTAAATTATTTATTTCCAAATTTATTTTCTCTATATTTTTTAAATTATTTTCATCAATATTTTTTTGTTTTTTTATTTTTTTATTTAATTTATTTTTTGAAATAATAAAATAAATTAAAGTCATTGGTACTGTAAGCAGAAAAATATAATTAATTAATTTATTTTTTATAAAAATAAATTGTAAGAAATTAATAATTAATAAAAAAATAAATGTTATTATTATTTTTTTATTTAATTTATTTTTTTCGTTATTTATTTTTTTATTATTTTTTGTTTTTTCATTATTTATTTCAAAAATATTTTTATTTTCATTTTTTATTTTATTTATTTTTTCTTTTATTAATTTTATTTTTTCTATATTTTCTTTTTTTATATTTTCTTTTATTTTTATTTTTTCTTTTTCTATTTTTTCTTTTTCATTTATTATTTTTATTTCTTTTAATAAATTATTTTTATTATTTAAATCTGAAATTTCTTCTTCTAATTTATTTTTATTTTCTTCTATTTCATATTTAATATCTTCATATTTTTCTAATTCTTGTTTTTTCTGTTCTAAATCTTCTATTTTTTTATTAATTATATTTATTGGTTTTTCCCTAGATCTTTGTGTTCCTATTTCATCTAATAACCTTCTATTTATTCTATCAATAGCTCTTTTATATGAAACATTATCGTCTCCTGTTCCCACCAAATTTGCTATTTTTTGAACTAGTATATTTTGTTCCTGCTTACCTAACTTTACCTCTTGTTGACCAACAACAACAGTAGATAAAAATAATTCTTCATCTACTTTAGTTTGTTCATAAAAAAATTCATTTCCTTTTGATTTATCAATATTAAATTCTTTTGAAATATCCTCCATATTTTCATTAAATATTTTAGGATTTTTTTTCTTAAAATCTCTATAAATTTCATATTTATTTTTATTATTTAATTCATATTCTAATTTTCCAGAAAATTCTTCTCCTAACCAAGGTGTATATTTCTCTACATCAGAATATTCTTTTCCTTTTTTATTTTTTGAAATTCCATAAAATGAATTTACAATAAAATTTAATAAAGTAGATTTTCCAGATTCATTTTTTCCATATATAATATTAATTCCATCTTTTAATTCAATTTCTTTTTCTTTTAATTTTCCATAAGAATTAATTTTTATTTTATTAATTTTCAATTTTTTCTCCTATTCTAATGCTTCTAATCCAATCTCTATTGCCTTTTCTATTATATTTTTTTCGTCTTTTGATATATTTTTATTTTGTGATTTCTCAAGCATTTTTTTTACAAATAATCCTTTTAATGTAGTTGTGTTTGATAATTTTTCTAAATCATATGCTATTTCAGTTTGATCTTTAATTTTTATTATTCTTTGATTATCAATATATTTTAATATAGTATATTTATCTATCTCAAAATTTCTATTTCCTATTAATAAAAGTTCTACATATTCATCTTCTTTTATTTCTAATTCATTTATATTTTCTATTAATTCTTCTTTTGAAAACATATTTGTTACATCTATATTTTCTTTTACAAATTGTTCTTCATCTAATGGTACAAAAGTAAGATTTATATTTTCTTTTTCTAATTCTCCTACTATCATTCCATGTTTTCCTGGCTCATCAAAGCCTAATGAAACAGTAGAACCTGGATATGCTATTCTTTGTTGCTCCTCTGTATTAAAATCTAATTTATGAATATGTCCTAATGCTATATAATCAAAATTTTTTTCTTTTAATTTTTTTGATGATAATATATTATAATTCTTTTCCACATTATTTCCTGCATCTAAAGTAGCATGTGTAATTAATATATTTATTTTTTCTTTATTTTCTATTTCTATATTTTCTATGTTTGAATTATTACAATAAAAATCATCAAATCCATATCCATATATATCTACTTCTGGTAATTCTATTTTTTCTATTTCTGAATTAAATATTTTTACATTTTCATTCCAATTAAATTTATTATAATAAGAATTTTTAAGATATGGATCATGATTTCCCGGAGCTATAAAAATTTTAGTTTCTGGGATTTCCTTAAATAATTTATTAATATATTCTATTGTAGATTGCCTTACATATTTATGCTCATATAAATCTCCTGAAATAAAAAAATATTTTATATTATTATTTTTTATATATTCTATTATTTTTTTGAACACTTTTCTTTGTTCTAATCTCCTTAAATCTCCTAATATATCTTTATCTGATAACTTTACAAATGGACTATCAAAATGCATGTCTGCAATATGTACAAATTTCATTTTTTCTCCTTATTTTTCTTAATATACAAAAAAATAATCATTTAAATTATGATTATTTTCTTGTGCTTATTCTACTATATATTTTTTACTTTTTCAATAGAATTTGCGAATTTTATTTCGGTATTTTATTGTGGAATATTTAGAAAAATCAAGCTTAAACCACTTAAAATTCAAACAAAATTGAAAAAAAAGCATAAGAAATTAAATTCTTATGCGCTTACATATATTTTATTCGTCATCATCTTCAATTGGTCCAAATAATTCATCAAACTTAGCTTCCAATTCTTTTTGCAAATCATAAGTATCATCATCTTCTGATTCTTGTGGTAAAACTGGTGCCTCATCTTCAAAACTATTTAAATCCAAATTCTGTGGTTTTAATTCTTCATTCTTTTTTTCTGGTTGTGATGCATTATTTTCATCTTCAAACAAATCATCTAAAGACTCTACTTTTAAATTTTGCACTTTCTCTTCCGTTTTATCTTCTACATATGGATTATAAGGATTGTATTTTCTCCAAGTTCCTCTATCAATCTCTCCAATATCATTATGACTTATTTCTAATTCAGCCATTTTTTTAGCCATTGGATGTTTAAAATAATAAAATTTATTAGCCTTTACCGGTTTTATTCCTTTTTCAAAAATAATACATAAATCATTATCTAATCTACGTAATTCATCTGGTGTCATTAATGCTCTTGCCATAACTTGATCTGAAACTGATTTTCCTGTTTTCCAATTTTGCCTATCTCTATTAACAGATATACTATCTCTCTCAATAGTCTTTTCTCCTAAGGCTTTTGAAAAATATTCAACTGTTTTATAAGAGTTACTTCCTAAAAATACATGTGTATCACAGTTTCCCATTATAGTTTCATAAGATTTTTCATAAACCGCCTCTAATTGATCTATGTTTTGTAAAATAACACTAAATGATATTTTTCTACTTCTTGATGTTGATATTTTTTTATCAAAATCAGGTATTTTTCCTATATTAGCAAACTCATCTAATATAAAGAATGTTTGCTCTTTTAATTTTCCTCCATTTTGATCTGCATAATCATACAATTGTTGTATCATCTGTGAGAAAAATATTGTAAGTAAGAAATCATATGCTGTATGCGTATCTGATGATATTACATATACAGCTGTTTTTTTATTTCCTATTTCTTCAAAATCTATTGTATCTGTTGATGTTAGTTCTGCAATTTCCTTTGAATCAAACTTACCTAATTTTGATTGCAATGTACTTAATATAGAGCCATATGTCTTTTCAGGTGCTATTTCAATTGATTTATAATACATCCTAGCAGGATGATCATATGGTAATTTACTAATTAATTCTGTAAGTAAATTGCCTCCTCCATTGCTATTAGCAGCTCTAACTAATTCAGCACAGCTTGCTAGATTCTGTTCTTCTTCTGGTCTAGTCGCAATTAAATAATATATTAATGCTTTTAATAACATTTCTGCCATATCATCCCAATATGGATCTGATTTTCCACCTTCTGCTTGTTGTCCTTTTACTATTGTATTAGCAATAACATCTACATCAAGTTCTGATGAAATATGCATTAATGGATTATAACCATCACTATATTGTGGCCTTACTAAGTTTAATACTTTAATTTCATATCCTTTTGACTTTAAATATCCTGCTGTTCTATCATATAATTCTCCCTTTGGATCTGTAAAAACATAAGAGCCTAAACATTGATATGCATTTGGAATTGAATATGATGCTGATTTACCAGAACCTGATCCGTCCAACAACTAGTACATTTACATTTCCTCGTTTATCTACTGGCAAATAATTATTTTCTGCAAGAACAATTCCCTTATTTTTATCTAATATTTTATATTGTTCTCCTCTTTGACTCCAATCACTAGAACCATGTTCAATATCTGAATATTCATTTTTAGGAGCTGATTTTACAAATCCTATAAAAAAGAATAATGAATAAAATATAGTTACAATTAATAACGTTGAAAAATAATTTCCAACAGCTCCTTCTGTAAAGATACTACCAAATGTCGCAAATGGATTAGTTATTGACTTTATTAACATCTCTATAAATATTTGCAAATCAAATGTTCCATTTGCTATTGACATATGATAACTATATGCAATAGGCGAAACAAATACTATGGCTATAAATATCCATAGTATTGCAAATATTATAAAATTCTTTCTATTTCTTTTAATAGCTCCCTCTACTTTGTAGTTCATAAAATTCACCTACTCTTTTGTAAATTATTTATCTTTTATTGTCTTTCCTCTTTTTCTATTCTTGTATTATTTTCTGCTGATATACTCATACAACTAATTCCTAGCTCTGTACTTATAGGGTCTACTGGTCTTTTTACAGAATTTGTTACTTGTGTCTTTTTCTTGTTTGACATTTTTTCATTTAGTAATCCTAATACTACTGGATTTATTGCAACAATTGTTATTCCTTTATCATCTTTTCCAGCTGCTCCTTCTATAGCTTCTACCGGTATTTGTGTATCCCTTTGTTTTTTATTTGCAGTCATAACATTTCCTCCCTATCCTTCATCTCTTATTTCGAATGCGAAATAAGATTTATATGGTTTTAACTTACATTTTCCTTTAACTTCATTTGTTTTTTCATCAAAATAAAGCACAGGCTTTACCTCTTCTGTAGTTTCTGGATCTATAATAGATATAGGTCTTTTAAAGTTTGGTGTATATTGAAAGTCTTTATATTCCGTTTCTTGTTCAGAGTATAATGTATTAAATTTAAAAGGTGTAGGTTTTTTAGTAATTTTAACTTCATCTCCAAGCAAAATACCATTATTAATAACCACCTTATCTTTTGCAAAAGACAAAATAATAAGCTGATTACCATCTTTTTGTGGCTCATCTACGTAAAAAGTCTTTTTATTATAATTTCCTACAATCTCTTCAGTGTGGTCTAACCTTTCTACTGTATATTTAGGATACTGATTTAGATATTCTTTTTTTGTTTTATTTACTTGATATATTACTGTTTTTACTCCATCTGGATCTGTTATGCTAAAATGTTTTCCTTGCATAGTTTCCATTTATACTTACACCCCGTTTCTATGTTTTAATCCATAGTTTGTCTTTTGTTACACTACTAATTACAATTATAGCTAAAAAAGCTACTTTTGTCAACATTTATGTAAAGTTTTATTTTCTCGGATTAAAATTTGATATTTCATTTAATTTTTTAAATATTTTTTCTTCTTGTTGTGTCAATTGTTTTGGTACTACAATTTTAATTTCTGCCACTAAGTCTCCTCTTGTTGTTTTACTAGATTGATATCCTTTATTTGGTATTCTTATTTTTTCTCCGCTTTGTATTCCTTGTGGTATATATACTTTTGTTTCATCATCAATTGATTGTACTATCGCTCTTGTTCCTAAAGCAGCTTCCCAAGGTGTCAAAAGTAAATCTGTATATAAATCGCATCCTTTTAGTTTAAATTTATTATCATCTTTTACTTTAACTTTTATCAATAAATCCCCGCTTTTTCCACCATCTCTCCCTGGTTTTCCTTGTCCAATTAATCTGATTTTCTCTCCATCTCTAATTCCTTGAGGTATTTTCAAAGTTAAATTTTTAGGTTGTCCTTCCATATTTTTTAAAGATATTTGCTTGTCCAAACCATAAAAAGCTTCATATATACTAATGTTAATTTCTGTTTCTACATTTTCACCTTTTACTGGGTTCTTACTTTTAGAAAGTTTATCTTTTTTTTCTATGTTATCAACATTTCCTAAAAAAATATTAAAAATTGCTCCTTTTTCCTCTTTACTTGAAAAAGCTTTTTTTCCTTTCGCAAATTTAGAATTCCAAATTCTATCATATTTTCTTTTAGATGATGGAACTGATAATGTTTTATATGCTTCATTTATATCTTTTATTTTTTCTTCTGCTAATGTATCCCCGACATTTAAATCTGGGTGATATTTCTTAGCTGCTTGTCTATAAGCTTGTTTTATTTCTTCAATTGAAACGTGGCTTGTTTCTAAATCTAATATTTTATAGTAATTTTTAAAAACCATTTTTAACATCCTCCCTAAAATCAGGTATGCTTATTATATCATAAAAATAAAAAAAATCCATAGTTTTTATGCTTAAGTTTCAATATTTCTGTCACATTTCATAAAAAAAGATTATAATGTCCAAACTCTGGCTCCAACTATAACACTTAAATTTTATTTAATGACGTTTGATTGGAATAAAAAATAGAAAATCTTTTACAAGAAAATGAGTAATGTTCACGGGCAAAATTATTATTATATGAATTTTGAGCCAGAGTTTGGATATTATAATCATTTCTTACTGAACTGTAACATATTTTTCTTTGCTCAACTCTATCAACTTATTTAGCAACTCTTTATAACTAACTCCACTAGCCTCAAATAATTTTGGATACATACTAATACTAGTAAACCCCGGTAAAGTATTAATTTCATTAATATAAATTTTATTTGTTCCATTTTCAATAAAAAAATCTACCCTTGACAATCCTTTTCCATCTATTGCTTTAAAAGCCTTTATTGCTTGGTTTCTAATTTCAACTGACAACTCTTCTGAAATATTGGCTGGTATTTCTGTTTTAGATTTTTCATTATTATATTTTGCATCATAACTATAAAATTCTTCTGCAGATTTTACTTCTCCAACACAAGAAGCCGTTACCTCTTCATTTCCAAGCACAGCACATTCTACTTCTCTTCCTATAATACCTTCTTCTATTAATATCTTATTATCAAACTTTGAAGCATACTCTATTGCCTGTTTTAACTCTCCTTTACTTTTTGCTTTATTTATTCCAACACTAGATCCTGAATTAGATGGTTTAATAAACATTGGAAATTTTAAATTTTTAAAAATCTTTTCTACCATCCCATCTAAAGTCATTACTTGTTCATTAAATTTACTATCCATATAAATATATTTCTCATTATATTTTCTGACATATTCGTATTTTGCTTGATTTAATCCAGCTTTTTCAAAAATAATTTTTGTATAAACCTTATCCATTCCTATGCTAGAAGCTAAAACTCCACATCCTACATATGGTTTTTTTAACAATTCAAACAACCCTTGTACTGTTCCATCTTCTCCATATAATCCATGTAATATAGGAAATAAAATATCCAATTTTTTTAAATAACCTATAAGATCTGATATTCTATTTTTCTTATCAACCTTTTCTCCTAATTTTCTTTCTTCTTGTAAGTCACTATATTCATACCAAATTCCATTTTTATCAATATAAATAGGATATATCTCATATTTTTCTCTGTCCAAATTCTTTATCACTGAATTTGCTGATACAACAGAAACCTCATTTTCTGTTGACATCCCTCCAAATATCACTCCTAATCTTTCTTTTTCCATAAACTTATCATCCTTTCTGCTAATTCATAGAATTTCATTCCATTAGAGGCTTTCAATAAAACCACATCTCCTGGTTTTATTACTTCTTTTAATACTTCTAAAATTTCTTCTTTATTTTCTAAATAATACACGTTTTCATCTTTCATTTTTTCTCTTGCTTTTTCTATAATATATTTTGAATTAGTTCCACTACATATTAATATATCAATTTTATTTTTAATTACTTCTTCTCCAACTTTTTTATGTAATTCCTTAGAATATTTTCCTAATTCAAACATATCCCCTAATATAGCAATTTTTCTATTTTCTTTAAATTCTGATAAAACTCCTAATGATGCTTTCATTGATTCTAGACTCGCATTATATGCATCATTAATTACTTTAACACCATTTTCTAGTTCAGTTATATCCATTCTTTTTTTAGTAAGTTCAAAACTTTCAATTCCCTCTTTTATCTTTTGATTATCAATTTTCAAAACTTTTCCCACCATTGCAGCACATAAGCTATTTAAAATAAAATGTTCTCCTCCAACTGGTACATTAATGGTTTCTTCTTTTCCATTTAATTTCAAATCAAATTTACTATTTGAACTTTCTAATTTAATATTCTTTGCATTTAAATCACTTTTTTCTTTTATTCCATATGTTTTTATATTTAATTTATCTTTATTCTCTTCATACCAATTATGTAATAAATCATTATCATTATTAATTATAACAACTGGATTTTCACATCCCTCTAAAATTTCTAGTTTAGCTTTTAAAATATTCTCTCGAGATCCTAAATTTCCTATATGAGAAGTTCCTATATTTGTAATAATACAAATTGTTGGCTTTGCAATAGATGTAAGTAAACTAATTTCTCCAAAGTGATTCATTCCCATTTCTAATACCATAGCTTCCTCATTTTGCATTTTTAAAATAGTAAATGGCAATCCTATATTATTATTATTATTTCCTAATGTTTTTAATGTTGTATATTTTTTATTAACTACATTTGCTACAATATCTTTTGTACTAGTTTTTCCCACACTTCCTGTAATAGCTATAACTGGTATATTATATAAGCTTCTTTTATATTTTGCTATACAATATAATGCCTCTAATGTATCTTCAACTTCTATAATAATTTTATTTTCAAATTTTCTTTTATCATCGTCTGTACAATTATTTTTCTCTATAATTACTCCAGCTGCTCCTTTTTTTAAAGCTTCCCTCCAAAATTTATTTCCATCAAATTTTTCTCCTTTTATTGCTATATAAATATCTCCTTCTTCTATTATTCTTGTATCTTTAGAAAACTTTCTGCATATGAATTTTTTATCTCCTAATATTAATTTCCCATTTGATTCTCTCACAATATCTTCTACTGTTAAATTTTCCACTTTTCATTTTCCTCTCAATTAATTTGATTTTTTAAAAATACATTTGTAAATTTTAATTTTTCTTTGCTAGATTATATGTCTATTTTTTAAAATTTGCAACATTCAAAATATTTAAAACTTACAAAAGAGCAGTCATTAAGTACTGCTCTTTTCCAAACTATTTATTTTCTATACTTCTATTAGCAATCTCTATTGCTTTTGATACAATATTACCACAATCCCTTGATGAAACATTAGCCCAACTACCACCATCTTGTTTTACTTGTTCATATACTCCTAATTCTTTTGCGATTTCTTCTCTTAAATTTTCAGAAATTAATTTACTATTTTTAGACATAACATCCTCCTTGTAAATTTTTTTAATTTAGCATCATATAATTAAATACCAATAAAACTTTAATTTAAGTTTTACAATAATATTATTTCCAACTACTTTAATTTTATTTTGACATTTTTTTATAAAATAATATTTTTTTTGACAAGAGAATATGCTATAATAAATAAGATGATTTACAAAGGGAGAATTTTATGGACGTTAAAGAAAAAGAATTAGAAAAAAATGAAAATTCAGAAAATTTATCTTATCAAGATAATGTCGAGAATAAAAAAGAGAATAAAGAAGAAAATTTAAATTTAATTCCTTCTCAAGATTCAAATTTTATACCAGTTAAAGAAGAGAAAAAGACATTATCAATTTTTAATTTATTAATTATAATTGTACTTAGCATTTTAATTATTTGCTTTTTAATATTTACTGCATATAATACATTAAATAGCAACATTATTTCTGGTGTACACATAAAAGGATTAGATGTCTCAAATATGAGCATGTCTGATGCAAAATATCAATTAGATAATTATTTAAATAATTTATTACCTGAAGAAATAAAAGTAAAACATGGAGATTTTGAAACAACTATTTCACTTTCACAAATTGGAGCTACTTTTGATACTAAGTCAGCCATAAACAGTGCCTACAATGTTGGAAGACAAGGAAATATTTTTCAAAATAATATGTATGTATTATCAACAATGTTCGGAAATGTAAATATTGAACCTATATTAAAAATTGATAAAGAACAATTAACAAAAAATCTAGAAGATATTTCTACTCAATTGCCTGATAAAGTAACAGAAAGTAGTTATTATATTGAAAATTCCAATTTAATTATTACTTCTGGAAAAGAAGGTAATGTTATAGATACTGATGCTACTATTGAAGTTATAAAAAATGTTATTTCAAATCTTTCAAATATTGAAGAGCCAATTGAAATGGTCGTAAAATCAGAGAAACCTAATTCTATAGATATTGAAAAAATTCATAATGAAATTTATAAAGAACCAGTAGATGCTTATTATACTCAAGATCCATTTACTGTTTATCCTTCTGAAAATGGCGTTGATTTTAACGTTTCAATAGAAGAAGCAAAAGCTATTTTAGGTGATCAAACTGCTGAAGAATACACTATACCTTTAAACATATTATACCCAAAAGTAACAACTAATATGATAGGAACAGAAGCTTTTCCTGATTTGTTATCTACATATTCTACTAACTATGCTGCAAGCAATAAAAACAGGACAACAAATTTAATATTAGCAGCAAATAAAATAAATGGAACTGTTTTAATGCCTGGTGAAACTTTTTCTTACAATAAAGTTGTTGGTGCTAGAACCATTGCAGCTGGATATAAAGAAGCTCCAATTTATGTTAGTGGAGAAGTAGTAGATGGTGTTGGTGGTGGTATTTGTCAAATCACAACAACTCTATATAATGCTGTGGTTTATGCTAATTTAGAAATTGTGCAAAGAACTAATCATCAATTTGTTCCTTCTTACGCACCTGCTAGTAGAGATGCTACTGTTGTTTATGGTTCTATTGATTTTCAATTTAAAAACAATAGAAATTATCCAATAAAAATTGTATGTTCTGTATCAGGAGGAGTCGCAAACTTCCAAATTTTTGGATTAAAACAAGAAAATGATTATGATGTTGAAATCTCTGCTTATGTAACTGGTAGAACACAAACAGCTATATATTCTGAAGCTTATAAAATTCTTAAGCAAGACGGTAAAGTTGTTAGCTCAGAATTATTATCTAAAGATACTTATAAAAGACATTAAAAAACTTACCCACCATATAATATATATGGTGGGCTTTTATATTTTACATTGTCAAAGTTCCATTTGGTGTATTTGTAATTATTAAAATATCCTCTTCTCTTCCATTTTCAGCATTTATATAAACTAAAAATTCTCTATCATCAACTTTTCCCTTGAATTCATAACAAAGTATTTCTGTTTTCCATTCTGTTGGAATAACAGCCATTCCTTCACTCTCTATTTGTAAATCTTTATTCAGGTTTTTCTTTGCTTCTTCTTTTGTTATTTTAATATTACTAATATTTCTCTCTGTATGATTATTTAAATATCCTGTTGTTTCAATTCCTAGCACTTCTCCATTATCTAAAGCGACTTTAACTTTTATTAAATCAGGATACATAACAGTATTATTTTGTGAATATGCATAATTAATTGTAACTATTCCCTCTTGTTTTAAATAATAAGTTTCCTTCATATTATTAAAGCCTTTACTCTCTAAAAACTCTTTTCCTTTTTTATCCGCTTCTTCTTGTGATATAATTTCTGAATTAACATCACGGTTTGAATTCATAAATACTATATGTCCACCTTTTTTAGAAATAGATATATTAATTGTTTCTTCATTATTATTCTTTACAGAAAAATCATAAACCGGAATAGTTGCATTTTCTGAATATCCCATATTTGTAATTTCTTTTATATTGTTCTTTCCTATAAATTCTTCTGCTTTTTGTTTAGCTTGTTCTTCTTCAATGTCTTCTCCTGTTAAGCCTTTCTTTTCTTCACTTGTTAAATGTTCTGAAAAAGCACCATCATATATCAAGCCTGAATATTCATGAAAATTTTCCTCTAAATTACTAAAACTTTCTTTAGATATATTGTCGACTTGTTGTGCAAAAGCAATATTTCCCTTTTTGGTTAATTCTCCCCATTCTAACCTACCATTATTTAAATCTTCAGCAAGTTGATTTAAGGTATTTTCTAATTCTACGCTATATCCATGTAGATCTTTTAAATTTCCTAAATCCTCAGTTGATAATCCTTCTTTATAAATATTTTTTCTTGATAAAGTATAACTATAATCACTCACTTGATTTAAAAACTTTTCAGTATTCTCTAATTCTTGACTTTCTATAGGTAACATGCTCAAATAGCTTTGTGCTAAATTAGCTTCTCTCCATAAATTCGTTAATGTTTCTGCTCCATGCTCTGGTGTAGAAGATATCATAGATTTCGCCAAATATGTTTCTACATTTTGAACATAATTTACAACCTCATAAAAAGCTTGGTTATAATTATTTTCAGATGCCTGTCTATATTCTGTTTGTTTTTTATATAATATAATTCCTAAAATCGCTACTATTATTAATAGCACACATATTACACTTAGCATATGTCCTTTTTTTAACCTATTTTTCCAATCAATTAACTTGTTCATAAAATCTCCTTTTCAAAAATCAAATTTAAATTTTATCTATTTACAAAATCTATGTTTTCCTATTGTTTTTACTAATGGCCTTGACCATATCCACTTATTAGTTGCAGTTGCTGGATTAAAATAATATATACATCCTCCTGTAGGATCCCATCCATTTTTAGCATCTTGTGCCGCTTTGTATACAGTAGACCCTTCTGCTATAGGTTGATTAATTTGCCCATCTGATACTGCAGTAAATGCACCTGATTGATAAATAACTCCTGCTATTGTATTAGGAAATTGTGAGCTTTTTACTCTATTTAATATTACAGCACCAACAGCTACTTGTCCTTCATATGGTTCTCCTCTTGCTTCACCATTAATTGCTCTTGCCATTAATTGAATATCTGAAGTATTTGAACTTGCAGCATAACTTATATTATAATCATTATTATTATCATTTAATAACATAATTCCGAATACAGTAATAATTAAAACTAAAAATAAAAATATTACTTTTAATATATTTTTCAAATAATCACCCATTTCTTTTTCATATTTAATTTTATTTTGTATAAAATTTAAAAAAATATTCCATTTTTGAAATTTTTTTATTTTTATGATATAATCCGAACTAGATATATTCCAAAATATATAATAGAATATATCTTTTTATTTTTAATATTTTAGGAGAAAAATATGAAAATTATTATTTTTTATGCCTCTTATGGTGGAGGGCACTTAAATGCTGCAAAATCAATTAATGAATGTATTAATGAAAATTATCCAGAAGCAACTGTTGAATTAATAGATTGTATGAAATATGTTAATAAAACAGTTGAAAAATTAACAACTGCAGCTTACAGAGAAATGGCAAAAAAAGCTCCTTGGGCTTGGGGAAGAATTTATTCTGATTCTCAAAAAGGACCTTTAGCTCATCTTTCTTCTAGATCTAATAAAATAATGGCTATTAAACTTTTAAAACTTTTACGTGAAAAAAATGCAGATTTAATAATTTCAACACACCCTTTTAGTAGTCAAATGTGTAGCTATTTAAAAAGAAAAGGAAAAATAAATTCAAAAATTGCTACTATAATGACAGATTTTGCTCCACATGACCAATGGCTTGTTGGAAGCGATTTTACTGATTATTTCTTTGTAGCAAATAATAAAATGAAAAACTATTTAATAAATGCAAGTATTCCAGAAAATAAAATATATGTAAGTGGAATTCCTATATCAAATAGATTTTTAAAACATTACAATAAAGATGAAATATTAAAAGAATTTAATTTATCAAAAAATAAAAAAACTATTTTATTTTTTGGTGGTGGCGAATTTGGATTAGGTAAATCTAAAACCTTAAAAATATTTGAAGATTTTATTACTGCAAAAAAAGATATACAAATTATAGCTATTTCAGGAAAAAATCAAAAAATGAAAGATGGCTTTGAAGAAATAATAAACAAACACAATGCTAATAATTATACTTGTCTTTTAGGATTTACTAATAAAGTCCCTGAATTAATGAGTATATCTGATCTAGTCGTTACAAAACCTGGCGGATTAACAACTTCAGAAAGCCTTGCTTCACATTTACCTATGGTTGTAATTAATCCTATCCCTGGTCAAGAAGAAGAAAATGCAGAATTCTTAAAGGAAAAAGGAATTGCTGTGTGGATTAGAAAAAAAGATGACAGTAGTAAAATAATTAATGATTTATTATCTAATCAAGAAAAACTTGAAAACATGAGAAAAAATACTGAAATTTTAGCCAAACCAAATTCAACAAAAAATATTTGTGATATTTTATTAAAAAATCCAACTTTATAAAAGCTGGATTTTTTACTTTCTATATTTCTCTTCTACCTTCTAATGCTTTAGTTAAAGTAATTTCATCTGTATACTCTAAATCTCCTCCCACAGGAATTCCATGTGCTATTCTTGTCACTTTTACCCCCAATGGTTTTATTAATTTTGACAAATACATAGCTGTTGCTTCACCCTCTACCCTAGGATTTGTAGCTAAAATAACTTCTTTTACTTGTCCATCCATTAATCTAGATAATAATTCTTTTATTTTTATATCATCTGGACCAATTCCATTCATTGGTGAAATAGAACCATGCAGAACATGATAAACACCTTTAAATTCATGCGTTTTCTCCATTGCAATAATATCTCTTACATCCTCTACAACACAAATAATACTTTGATCCCTTTTTGGATTGCCACAAATATTACAAGGATCTGTATCTGATATATTATAACATTTACTACAATATTTTAAGTTCTTTTTAGCATTTACAATAGAAGAAACAAATTCATTTGTTTCTTCTTCTGAGCAATTCAACATATAAAAAGCTAATCTTGCTGCTGTTTTATGTCCTATACTTGGTAATCTTTCAAAACTTTCTATTAATTTCTCAATTGATGGTGAATATAATGACACTTTATACTTCCTCCGTTCAAAAAATCAAAGTGACAAAAATATTATTTTTTATCACTTTTTATTTATTACATTAATCCTGGTATATTAAATTTTCCTAGTTCTGCAGCTTGTGCTGAGTCAACCTTTCTTAATGCTTCATTTACACATGTTAAAATTAAATCTTCTATCATTTCAACATCATCTGGATCAACTACTTCTGGTTTAATTTTAATTTCTTTTAATAATTTTTCTCCAGAAACTTTAACAGTAACTGCTCCTCCACCTGCAGATGCATCAAATTCTTTTGTAGCTAATTCTGCTTGAGATTTTTCCATATCTGCTTGCATTTTTTTAGCCTCTTTCATTAAATTATTAATATTCATTCCTCCGAATCCTCCCATTCCTCCTGGGAATCCACCTCTTTTTGACATTTTATTTCCTCCTTATACTTAACTTTCCTATTTTTATAGGTATTTATAATTATTTTATTCAATTACATTAAATGGTATATCTGATTGATTTGCTAAATTTTGCAAATTTTCTTCTTGAGTCATTTGATGTACTTGATTGTTTTGTGTAATATATTTTATTTGCATTTCTTTGCCACACGCAATAGAAACTAAGTTTGATATTTCTCTAATATTTTCTGGTTTTTCTAAAACAGTTTTTCCAAAAGATGTCATACCATTAGGAAATTCAATTCCAACTGTCATATCATTAATCTCTTTTGCTTTTGTATTCATTAAATTAGTATATAATACTATTTTTCCACTTTGTTTTAAATCATTAACAATCTGTGGCCAATATTCTTCTGATTTATTTGAAAATTTCTTTTCTTTATTACTTTTGGGTATATTTGTATTCTTAAATTCTGTGCTATTTTTTGAAGATACCCCAAATGTCATTCTTGGTTCATTTGATTGTACCTGTTGAACTGGCATAGTCATATTGCTTGTTACTTTTGATGTTCTTAAATATTTTTCTATTTTATCAAGTCTTTCTTCCAAATTTGAACTTGTTTCTGCTTGTTTGCTACACAATTTAATAATACCAGCTTGGAACATAATTGTTTTTTGAGTTGACCATTTTATATCATTTTCTAAATTTGATAATTGGTAAATTATATCAACTAATTTTTCTTTTGAAACCTTTTCTGATATAATTTTTATTTTGTTCAATTCTTCTTCACTATATAATTCTAATTTATTCGAAGCTTTATACACCAATATATCTTTTACATATTTTATTAATTCCCATAATAAATTATTTATATCTTTTCCATCTTCTAAAACTTCATCAATATTTGCCAATGCTTTATCTACATCATATTCAAGAATACTTTCTGTTAATTGATGTATATATGTTATTTTAGGAATTCCTACTAAATCTTTAATTTTATCTTCATCAATTTTGTTTTCGCCATCTTGGATACATCTTTCTAATATAGATAGAGCATCCCTCATTGCTCCTTCTGAAAGAACTGCTATAATATTTAACGCTTCTTTAGTTATTTCTATATTACTTTTTTCACAAACAATATTTAATCTTTTTATAATATTTTCATTTGAGATTTTTTTAAAATCAAATCTTTGACACCTTGATAAAATAGTTGCCGGTAATTTTTGTGGTTCTGTTGTTGCTAATATAAATTTAACATGTTCAGGTGGTTCTTCTAATGTCTTTAAAAGTGCATTAAAAGCTCCTGTTGATAGCATATGAACCTCATCAATAATATATACTCTATATTTAGCTTTCGTTGGTAAAAAGTTAACTTCTTCACGAATGCTTCTAATATCTTCTACACTATTATTAGATGCTGCATCCATTTCGACTATATCTGTAAGAGATCCGTTTATAGCCCCTTTGCAAATTTCACATTCATTACATGGTTCTCCGTCTTTTGGATTCAAGCAATTAATTGCTCTTGCTAAAATCTTTGCAGCTGATGTTTTTCCAGTTCCTCTTCCTCCATTAAACAAATATGCATGCCCTACTCTGCCAGCTATAATTTGATTTCTTAAAGTCCTTGTTATATGTTCTTGACCAACAATTTCTGAAAAAGTAATTGGTCTAAATTTTCTATAAAGAGCTGTGTACCCCATATATTTCACATCCTTTATATTATAAAAAATGGTAAATACTTAAATCTCTCTATGGAAAGCATCCCACATAAAGATAAACTACTTATTGCTGCTTCCTCCCGGACCTGACAAGATTCATAGGTCTTTATTGGTATACTCTCCATACAAAGATTAAGTACATACCATTTGTATTATATAATGAATTCTACATTTTATCAAGTAAAATTTTTAATTTTTAGTTCTTTTAAAGATAATATTGCTTAAATCGGTTATTTCTTTAGCTGCTGTTCCATTTTCTATAACACCTTCAACTGGCATATCAAATGATAAATTTGATTTATATTCTTTTCCTGATTCTGTTTTAATTGTTAAATCAAATGTTATTGTCGCTTTTAATTCATCTTCTGATACCCCAGACTTTTTTAGTAAATCCATATGATTAATTTCTTCATCATTTGAAGTATATTCAGCGATTTTATCATTTGCATATCTAAAAATTATAAGTCCACCTTGATTAGAAATTTTCAAACTTTTTTGGTCTGTTTCCATTGCACCTGTATATTCTATACTCTGAATTAAATTTTCTTCGGTATTACTAAAAATTCCTCCTTGTTCAGCAATATTAGGTCTATAAAAATTTATTACTCCTTTTTCTTGATTTTTTTGAACATTTATATTATCAATAACTATGCTTTTTATTGCTTCTTGTTTATTATATTTATTATTTCTTTCTATATAAATATAAAAGTCATTATTTTGATTAATATCAAAAGACCATTTGTTTTCTCCAGGGGCTTTATCTACTCCTTCTGAAGAACTAACAATCCTGACTTTTCCTAGTTTAAAAGGCATATTCGTTTCGCCTTCTACATTATATTTTAAAATAATAAGACCTAATCCAAATAAAATAACAGCCACTATTACAATTACCATACAAATATGAAAGGATTTTTTATTGATTAAATATTTTATTTTTTCCTTCATTTTATCCTCCTAAAGAATTTATAATTCTACTTTTTCAACTTTCTTAACATTTTAAAAAAATCTTTCAAAATTGTTTCACATTGTTCTACCATAATTCCTTTTTCTACTTCAACTTTATGATTAAAAGTATAATCGTCAAATAAATTTAAGACAGAACCTGCAGCTCCTGTCTTATTGTCTAATGCCCCTATATAAATCTTTTTTATTCTAGAATTAATTAACGCTCCTGCACACATAGAACATGGCTCTAATGTTATATACATTTCGCAATCTGTTAATCTCCAACTTTTTAGCTTTTTACTTGCTTTTTGAATTGCTAATATTTCTGCATGTTTAGTTGTATCATATTTTGTCTCTTTTAAATTATGTGCTCTTGCAATTATTTTTCCATCTTTTACTATAACAGCTCCTACTGGAACTTCTAATTTTTCATATGCTTTTTTTGCTTCTTTTAAAGCTTCTTTCATAAAATGTTCTTGCTCGTTTTTTATCATATTATATCCTCTTTTTAAAGTGGTGTGCCTAGGCGGACTCGAACCACCATCGGTCGCTTAGGAGGCGACTGCTCTATCCTGCTGAGCTATAAGCACATATAATTTTTACTATTAATACTATACTATTATTTTATAATATTGTCAATTACGTCCTTGTTTTAAATTTAAGTATTTCTCAACTTGTACCATCTATTTCATAGTTACAATTCATATGAAAAAATTGAAACTTAAATATTTAATTCTATTGTTTCTATTGACAAGCTTTGTTATAATATTATAGGTGATAAAAATGCAAAGAATATTAAGTCATATGAGAAAAGCAATAGAAGAATATAAAATGATAGAAGAAGGAGATAAAATTGCTATATGTTTATCAGGTGGAAAAGACTCCATCACAATGTTACACGCATTTAAATCTTTACAAAGATTCTATCCCAAAAAATTCGAAATAATTGCAATTAGCATAGATCCAGGATTTGAATTTTTTGATACTCAACTTTTAGAAAATATATGCGATAATTTAGAGATTCCATTATTTATAGAAAAAAGCAATGCAAAAGAAATTGTTTTTGACATAAGAAAAGAAAAAAATCCTTGTTCACTATGTGCAAACTTGCGTAGAGGCATTATTAACTCAATTGCCATACGAGAAGGTTGCAATAAAATTGCTCTAGGACATAATCAAGATGATGTTTTAGAAACATTTCTACTTAATTTATTTTATACAGGAAGTATAGGAACTTTTTCTCCAGTAAGTTATATGGATAGGACTAAAATAACTTTAATTAGACCTCTAATATATACTCCTGAAAAAGACACTAAAAGATTTGTTAGAAAAAATAATTTAACGGTTATGCCTAAAGTTTGTCCTATGGACCGGAACTTCAAAAAGAGAAGATATGAAACAATTAATTTTTTCATTATCTAAAAATATACCTATGATTCGTGCAAATTTATTTGGTGCTATTAAAAGAAATTTAGATGATTGGAAAATAAATAATTAATTTTATTATTAATAAAGTGTGAGGAATTAAAATGCAAAAAAACAATTTAGACGAAACAACAAATCTATTACTAAATAATGAATATAGCCTAAATGATAATGATGAAGTTGATGAAGAAATAGAATATAAAAATATTAAAAAGAAGAAAAAAACAAAAAAGAAAAAAATATTACTAATTTTAAAAATATTATTTTTTCTAATTTTATTGTTTGTAATATTTATTTTTTTATTTTTTAAAACCTCTCTTTTCCAAAAATATAAAGAACTATGGGTTGAAACAGCTATGTCAACAATGAATCATCAATTTCTAGCTACATGGTTCTTATCTGAAGATGAGATTAACAAAATATTAAAAAAATCTGAAGTTCAAAATAATGAAAATTCAAACTCTGATAATGTTACAATATCAAATGAAAAAGAAAAAAATAAAAAAGAAATATCATTAGAAAAAATTACTGGGAAAAACTATGTCGGTTTTGTAATGACAATCCCAGATGCTTCAAAAGTAAAATTAGTTGATGGAAGAAAATCTTCTAGAGGGTCTAAACTAAGTGAAATAGTTGCATCTAATAATGCTATAGCTGGAATAAATGCAGGTGGCTTTTCTGATGATGGAGGTGTAGGTGCTGGTAATTTATTAAATACCGCTACAATTATGAACAAAACTCTCCAATATGGTAATAAAACTTCTAGATATAGTTTTATCGGATTATCTTCTGATTCAAAATTAGTACTTGGAAAATATATATATCAAGAAGCACTTAATCACAAAATAGAATCTGCAATTGAATTTGGCCCTTATTTAATTGTAAATGGAAAAAATCAAATAAGTAATTCAAATTCTGGACGGAATTCAACCTAGAAGCGCTATTGGCCAAACTAAAGATGGTACTTTTATATTTGTTGTAATTGATGGCAGACAAGTAGGATATAGTATAGGAACTAATTTATTAGAATTACAAAATATTTTTAATAAATACGATGCATATAATGCTACTAATTTAGATGGTGGGTCATCTGCTACAATGTATTATAATGGAAAATTAGTTAATAAGCCTTCTACTCCCGCTGGAGAAAGATATCTGCCTAATGCATTTATAGTAGAAAAATAAGATTTTTGAACTGTTTACTTTTTATAGTTTCAGTTCAAAAATCTTATTTTTTATTTTATTTAATTATTTTACTTAATTCTTCTTTTAATTCTTCCATCTTGTTTATTGCTTTTTCCTCTGATTCATCTTTTACACCTATATATAATTTTATTTTAGGCTCTGTTCCAGAAGGACGTATACAACACCATCCATCATCTTCAAGTTCATAATACAAAACATTTGATTTCGATAAACCTGTTGTCGTAGTTTCTCCTGTTACTAAATCTTTTTGTACATCTCTATCAAAATCTTTAAATTTTAATACTTTAGCTGATCCTATTTTTTCAGGTGATGCACTTCTCATATCATTCATAATTTGTTTTATTTTTTCAGCACCTTCGCTTCCTTCTAAAACAATTGATACTTGAGTCTCTTTATAATATCCATATTTCTTATAAATTTCTTGCATTTGATCCCACAATGTCTTACCTTGTGTTTTATAATAACAAGCAGCTTCACAAAGTGCCATTACAGCTGCTATAGCATCTTTATCTCTAGCATAATCTCCAATTAAACAACCATAACTTTCTTCAAATCCAAATATATATGTCTTATTTTTTTCTTCTTCTGCTTTTTTCATAACAGCACCAATATTCTTAAATCCTGTTAATACTTCTATACACTCTAATCCGTACTCTTTCGCAATTGCTTTTGCTAAATTTGAAGATACAATTGTTGTAATAAGCATACCATCTTTTGGTAATATTCCTTTTTCTTTCATTTGAGAAATTCTATATTCAGCAATTAATAATGCAGACATATTTCCTGTATATTCCATATATTTTCCTGTTACATTATCTTTTGCAAAGACTCCTAATCTGTCAGCATCTGGATCTGTTGCTAATACTAAATCAGCATCTACCTTCTCTCCTAGTTCTAATGCTAACTTAAATGCCTTTTTATCTTCTGGGTTTGGATAACTTACTGTTGGGAAATTGCCATCTGGTTCTTTTTGCTCTGGAACAACATATACATTTTCAAATCCTAATTCTTTTAATAGTCTTTCTGTTACTGTATTTCCTGTTCCATGTAATGGAGTATAAACAATTTTTAATTTTTTTCCTTCTTCCTTTATAGCTTCAGGATTTAAAACTTGACTTTTTAATACATTTAAATATTTATCATCCATTTCAGTCCCAATAATATTAAATAATCCAGCTTTTTCTGCTTCATTTCTTCCTATTTCTTTAATTTGACTATAGCTTTTTATTTCTCTTACTTTTGAAATTATATCTTTATCTCTTGGTGCTACAATTTGTGCCCCATCATCCCAATATACTTTATAACCATTATATTGAGGTGGATTATGACTTGCTGTTATCATAACTCCAGCTGTACATCCTAATTTTCTTACAGCATAAGACAATTCAGGAACTGGTCTTAAATTCTCAAATAAATACGTCTTTATTCCATTAGCATTTAATATTAATGCTGTTTGCATGCTAAATTCTTTTGACATTTTTCTTGAATCATAACTAATAGCTACGCCTTGTTTTTCTGTTCCTTGTTCTACTATATAGTTTGCTAGTCCTTGTGTTGCTTTTCCTACTGTATATTTGTTCATACGATTTGTACCTGCTCCAATAACACCACGAAGACCAGCAGTCCCAAATTCTAATTCTTTATAAAACCTATCCTCTATTTCTTTTTCATCATCTTTTATTTCTAACAATTCTTTTTTTGTTTCTTCATCAAATTCTGGACTTTCACACCATTTTTTATATTCATCTAAATAATTCATATTTTATCTCCTTTTTTACTAATCTAGGTTATAAAATTTTTTATATAATTCTCTTGCCGTTCTTGGACAATCCACACCAGCTGAATCAGCATTTTTTACAGGTGCAAATTCTTCTTCTCTTTTTACTCTTAATACTGCCATTTCATCAACTTCTCCAAATGCATCAAACAAAAATGCTTCAAATTTATATGCATTAGGTGATTCTGGTTCAACTAAATCACCTTTTTTATCTATATATTTTGCTTTTTTATATGCTACATGATAAGGAAGTGGATTTGCCCCCATTCTTTCTATAGCTCCTACACTAAATAAATTACATAAAATATGAGATTCTCCATATAATAATTCACCATTTTCATCTGTAGCCTCTGCCATTTCATCTGTTATTTCTGTATATTCAATAACATTTGGTTTTCCATTTCTTTTACAAAAAACTCCTACTTTTTCTTTTGGATTTGCTTTAACTACAGATTTACATGCTACAGTTACTTGTTTATCTATTGCAACCCCCATAAGTACAGGGTCAACCATTTTTACTAAACAGTTATCTACTCCTCCAATAAATACCCATTCAACGCCCATTTCTCTCATCTTTTTTGTCATTCCATTTTTAACTAAAGATTCATAAATGCCACCATGTCCATCTGCTGCCAATTTAATCAATCCATCTTCTCCAATTAATATTTTTCCTTCTGTATCCATCATTGGTAATTCACCTTGAATAAAGAAGAAAATATTTTTATCTTTTTCATATCCAAAATATTTATGTTTTTCAAAGAATTCAACAGTAGCTTTATTATTTTCTTTACTTGTCATAATAAACCATGGAATAGTAACTCCATATTTTTTTCCCTCTTCTTTTAATCTATCACATAATAATTCAAATAAAGATTTATGAGAATTTAAACCTATATCATAAGTACCTTTTGGCCCATTATGTCCTAATCTTGTTCCTTGTCCTCCTGCCATTGTTACAGCTGCCAATTTTCCTTCTTTAATAGCTTTTTTCCCTATGTTTTCATAATATTTATATTTTTCATTTAATTTATATTTATCTAAATAATCAATTGGTGTGATTTCGTCCTTAGTAGACTTCTCTTTTTTCTCTGTACTCCTATATAAACTATCTACAAGTTCAAAATCTATATTTTCAATTTCTTCTAATAGTTTTTGTTTATGGACATCATCTAACTTGTCATAATGATTTAACAAGTGCTCTTGCCCATATTTTTTTAAAATTGCTTTTATTTCTTCTAATCTAGCATCCATACAAAAAACTCCTTTTCTTACTATATTTAATATTTTACTTATATACTATTTTTTAAAAAAAAGCAACATATATTTTATTATTTTATTATATTTTTTCCCGTAGTTTTCAACGTAAACTTATACTGATCCATAATATTATCCATATCTTGTGATATTTCTTCCATATCATAACAGTCAATAATCTCTACATTTTTGCTTTTTTCAGTCCATTTTTCTATATTTTCATTTATATTTTTTATATAATTTTCTTTTCCTTTTACAAAGATCACCATATCTTTTTTACTTTTTATATCTTCATTTATCTTTTTAAATTTATTTAAATCGTTATTTTCCCAATCTATTTTTAATATAGCCACTTTTTTATCTTCGTTTAAATTTATTTTAGATACTAATGTTTTTATTGTTTCTTTTAAATTATTTTCTGTTAATACAATAACTTCTTTACTTTCATCCAATTTTTTATTTATATATGGTAAACTTATCATTTCAAAATGATAATCACTTGCATAAAATGCACATGTTTTTTCTTTTGTTTTCTGATTTTTATTCATTAAAAATCCGCCCCTTTAACTTTTTTAAACCATACGGAAACTACTATTTTCTTCATTTTGGCTTACTGGTAAATTTTACCATTAGTTTTGAAATATGTCAATAATATTTCAAATAAATTCATCGACATTTTTTGCAAATTGTATAAATTTTCTCTGATTTGGTAATAATTAATTTAAAGAATATTTTTCAAAAAAAGTTTTTTGGAGGTAATAAATGAAAATTATAATAAATTTATTGAAAAATTCAAAGGTAAAAATGGTAATTATTTTAAGCTTTTTACTTTTTATTTATATAACAGTTTGCGCATTTTCTTATGCACAAAATATATCAACTGACATTGCAAATAATATTTTTAGATTACATGTTCTTGCTAATAGTGATAGTGAAGAAGATCAAAATTTAAAATATAAAGTACGTGATAGCTTATTAAAATATATGAGAGAAATCTGCGGAAATTGCAAAAATAAACAAGAAGCCATTTCTTTAGTAGAAAAGAACAAAGAAAATTTTAAACAAATTGCATTAGATACTATTAGAAGTGAAGGCTATTCTTACGATGTTAATATTAATATTGGTAATTTTGAATTTCCAACTAAAGATTATGGAGATATTTCTTTACCTGCTGGATATTATGATGCTTTAAGAGTAGAAATAGGAGAAGCAAAAGGTCATAACTGGTGGTGCGTAATGTTTCCTCCACTATGTTTTGTAGATATTTCTTCTGGTGTAGTTCCAGATGAATCAAAGGAATTGCTAGAAAACAACCTATCTGAAGAAGAATTCGCCTTAATATCAGAAAATGATAATAATACAGAAATTCAATTTAAATTTAAATTATTGGAATTTTTTAATCAAAATGGTATGATTACTGCAAAAAAATAGTTGCAATCCTTTTGACTTTATGTTATATTAAATTAGTAGATAGAGTGTTAACATTAGATACACTCTATTTTATTTGAATAAATATTTTATAAAAATATTTATAGTATAAGAAATCAAATATATTTAAAATATATAGTTATATTTTAAATACTTTTATAAAACATAAATGGGGGTAATATAATTGGAAAAATTAGTAGTGACAGGTCCTACTCCTTTAAAAGGCGAGGTTACCATAAGTGGAGCAAAAAATGCAGCAGTAGCACTTTTACCAGCAACTCTTTTAATTGATGGTATTTGTACTATCGAAAACTTACCTAATATAAGTGATATAAAAATCTCTTGTGAAATACTAGAGAAATTAGGAGCTAAAATTACTTGGAACAATAAACATAGTATAACAATAGATACTAGTAATATTACAACAACAAAAGCGCCTTTAGACTTAACAAGTAAATTTAGAGCTTCTTACTATATTATTGGAGCTATGCTTGGAAGAATGGGTGAAATAGAAGTTGGTATGCCTGGTGGTTGCAAATTAGGTGCAAGACCTATTGATCAACACATTAAAGGTTTTGAATTATTAGGAGCTAATGTATCTCTAGAAAAAGGTACTATTTACGCAAAATGTAAAAAGCTAAAAGGCGCTCCAATTTATATGGATATTGTTTCTGTAGGAGCTACAATTAATGTTATGTTAGCAAGTGTATTAGCTAAAGGAACCACTATTATTGATAACGCTGCCAAAGAGCCTCATATTGTAGATGTTGCAAACTTTTTAAATACAATGGGTGCTGACATCAGAGGTGCTGGAACAGATGTTATTAAAATAAATGGAGTAGAAAAATTACATGGGAACGCTACTTATTCTGTTGTACCAGATCAAATTGAAGCAGGTACATTTATGCTTGCAGCAGTTGCAACAAAAGGAGATTTACTTTTAAAAAATTGTATTACAAAACATCTAGAATCTATTACAGCTAAAATAATAGAAGTAGGTGGAAATGTTGAAGATCATGGAGATAGTATTCGTGTATGGTGCAACAAAAGACCTAACAAAGCGAATATAAAAACTTTACCTTATCCAGGATTTCCTACTGATTTACAACCACAAATGGGTGTTGTATTATCTTTAGCAAATGGAACCAGTACTATTAATGAAAGTATTTGGGAATCTAGATTTCAATATACAGAAGAATTAAACAAAATGGGAGCTAAAATAACTGCACATGGAAAAAATGCTTTCTTTGAAGGCGTAAAAAAACTATCAGGAGCTCCTGTATATTCAACTGATTTAAGAGCTGGTGCTGCTTTAGTAATTGCTGGAACAGCTGCTGAAGGTATATCAGAAATTTATAACCTACAACATATAGATAGAGGTTATGAAAATATAGAAGAAAAATTCAGAAAAATTGGTGCTAAAATAAAAAGAGTCACAGAATAATATTTTTTGCTAATTCAAAACAAAAGAAGGATGAAATATATGTTAAATTTTTGTAGTTTATATAGCGGTAGTAGTGGTAATAGCCTTTTTGTTGAAACTCAAAATACAAAATTATTGGTAGACGCTGGTGTTAGCTGTAAAAAAATTGAAAATGCTCTTCAAGATATTAAAGTTGACCCTTCTTCTATTGATGGCATTTTAATTACACACGAACATACAGACCACGTACAAGGTCTAGGCACCCTTTCTAGAAAATTTGATTTACCTGTATTTGTTAATCAAGAAACTCTAGATGCAATGCCTAAACAAAAAGATAAAATTCCAGATAAAAATATTAAAACTTTTAAAATATCAGATAAATTTGAAATTGGGGACTTACTAATTGATCCTTTTTCTATTCCTCATGACGCTGCTAATCCATGTGGTTTTAATATTTACAAAGATGATAAAAAAATAAGCATAGCTACTGACATTGGACATATGACAAACAATATATTAAAAAGTCTAGAAGGAAGTTTATTTCTTATGTTAGAAGCAAATTATGACCCAGAAGTACTTCGTTGTTCTTCTTATCCATTTTCATTAAAATCTAGAATTGCAGGTCCAACAGGACATCTCCCAAATGAAACGGCCGGAAAAACAATTTCTTATCTTCTAAAATCAGGTTTAAAAAATGCCATGTTAGGACATTTAAGTAAAGAAAGTAATTTCCCTGAGTTAGCTTATCAAACTGTTTTAGATGAATTAATTAGAAATGACTACAACGAAAATAGCTTATCTCTTGGTGTTGCCTCAAGAGACACTCATAGTAAATTAATAGAATTATAATTACCAATTTGGATTATATTTGCCAAATTGGTTTTTTAAAAAGAAAGGACAAGTTTATGCTAAATATTAATATTATTTGTGTTGGGAAATTAAAAGAAAAGTATTTAAAAGATGCTTTGAATGAATATATTAAAAGATTATCAAGATATTGCAAATTAACTATTACAGAATTACCTGATGAAAAAATTCCAGACAAATTAAATCCCAATTTAGAAATAGATATAAAAACAAAAGAAAGTAATAATATTATAAATCATATAAAAAAAGATTCCTACATAATTGCTTTAGATTTAACAGGAAAACAATTTACATCAGAAGAATTTTCTAAAAAAATAGAAAACTTATCTATGGAAAATAGTAATATAACTTTTATCATTGGTGGTTCTTTAGGACTAACTACAGAGCTTTTAAATATTTGTGATTTTAAAATTAGCTTTTCTAAAATGACTTTTCCTCATCAATTAATAAGAGTTTTTTTATTAGAACAAATTTTTAGAGCTTTTAAGATTCAAAAAGGTGAGACTTATCATAGATAAAATCTATTTTATGCTATATTCTTTAATAATTTTTTCAGATAATTTATAAATTATAATTCTTTTTGTTATAAAGAATATTGAAATAAATGTTATTATTTTAATCAATCTAATTCTCCTTTCATGAAAATTAGATTGATTATACTTTTATTCTAATATTTTGTCAACATAATTTTATTTTTAAGTTTGGATTTTGGGGGCAATAGGGGGTAAATCCATAATTTAAATAATAAATATTATTCATTACGTTCAAAAAGAAAATCTAATATAAAAAAATGTGCCGCTTTCACTCAGGCTAAAATGTATATATGTATATGTTTTTATGATTTTTGAATATGAATGGAGCAATATTAGAATTTCTTAAATAAATTAATGGAAAATGTTCGCGTCGAGCTTTAGCTCGGACTAAGTGAAAGGGTGCCATTAATTTATTTTAGAAATTTTTATGTTGCGCATTGAAATCAAAAAAATCATAAAAACATATACATATATACATTTTCCCGTGAACATCCCTCATTTTTTTATATAATATTTTCTATTTTTCTCTTCAATCAAGCTATTTATTATTTAAATTATGGATTTATCCCCTATTGCCCCAAAAACCCGAAATTCAAAAAATTTATTTATGACATAATTCTACAAGCCACTACACTTGTAACAATCCCAACAACATCTGCAATTAAAGAAGCAACAATAATATACCTTGTTTTCCTCACTTTTATACAACTCGTATAAATAGCAATTGTATATAAAGTAGTTTCTGTTGATCCCATAATAGTAGACGCCATCATACCAACAAGACTATCTACCCCACAATTTTTCATAATATCAGTAGCAACTGCAATTGAAGCACTTCCTGAAATTGGTCTTAGCATGGCTAAAGGCATTAATTCACTTGGAAAATGTACCATATTCAAAACAGGACTTGCCAAATTAATAATTAAATCTAAGACCCCTGAACTTCTTAATGCACCAATTGCAACAAACAGTCCTATTAACGTTGGAAATATGCTAAAAGTAGTTTCTATTCCCTCTTTTACTCCATCTAAAAAAGTATCAAAAACTTTATTTTTTTCTTTTACTCCATATATTACAATAAGTAAAATAATCATTGGCATAGCTAAATTAGAAATAAAATTAGTAATCTGCATTAAAATTACTCCTTTTTAGTAAACTTAATTAATACTTTTGTTGCAATAATTCCGAAAAATTGCTGCGACAATTGTTGCAATCCATACTGGAAATACTATAGCTGTCGGGTTACTTGAACCCATAGAGTTTCTAATTGCAATTACTGTTGTAGGAATAATTTGAATAGAAGCTGTATTTAAAATAAGAAACATCATCATAGAATCTGTTAAAGTATCCTTTTTTTTATTTTCTTTTTGCATAGACTTCATTGCTTTTAACCCTAAAGGTGTTGCTGCATTTCCTAATCCTAAAATATTAGCAATTATATTCATTGATACTTCTTTTTGAATTTCATTATTATTTTTTAATTGTGGAAACAATAATTTTATAACTGGTTTTAAAATCTTCGTTAATTTTTCTATTACACTTGTATTACTTGCAATCTTCATAATTCCACTCCACAAGCAGATAGTCCCTAAAAGACTTATAGATAAATTTATTGCATCGCTTGTACTTTCAAAAATAGATGAATTTAATTTTTCTAAATTTCCTGAAAAAATAGCAAAAGAAAATGATATTATTATAAAAATTGGCCAAACTATATTTAACATATTTTATCACCAAAATAATTTTATTCTAAAGTTGACTTTTTATTACAATTTAATTGACCAAAATTTTTATTTATGATATATTAGGGTTATATAAGGATTGTAAAAATATAACTTTTAAGGAGGATTTGTTATGAAATCAACAGGAATTATTAGAAGAATGGACGAACTAGGAAGAGTTGTTATACCTATAGAAATAAGAAATCAATTTCATATAGTTGAAAAAGATCCAATCGAAATTTACGTAGATGGTTCTTCTATTGTATTGAAAAAATTTGAACCAAATTGCATTTTTTGTGGTAATACAAAAAACTTATTAGTATATAATGATAAATTAATATGTCAAAACTGTTCTAAAAAAATCGGTAATTTAAAATCTGAAGAATAATTATATAAAAATAAAGACATAAAAAATTATGTCTTTATTTTTATATGAAATATTGATATATTTCATTTTTACTTACATTTCTATCTTTAGCTATTTTTTTTATAATTTCTTTTTTATTTAATCCTCTTTTTTCATAAAAATTATAATGTTCCTCTAAAGTTAGATTATTTAAACTATTTAATTCCTCTTTATTATCTTTATTATTTTTTTCTATAATTAATATCATTTCCCCTTTTAAATTATCTGTTTTTTCCATCAATTCTTTAACTGTACCTCTAATATATTCCTCATGTATTTTTGTTAATTCTCTAGCTAGTACAACGCTTCTATCTTCTAAAATAAGACTTAAATCATTTAATGTACTTTTTAATTTATGTGGCGCCTCATATAAAATAATTGTTTTATTTGCATTTTTAATTTCTTCTAATTTCTCTTTTCTTGATTTTTTATTTAATGGCAAAAATCCTAAAAAAACAAATTCTTTTGTACTGATGCCAGAAGTAATTAAAGCATTTATCATTGCACATGCTCCAGGAATAGGTACAACTTTAATTGACTCTTCTATACACTTTTTTATTATTTCTTCTCCTGGATCACAAATTCCTGGAGTTCCCGCATCAGAAACTAGTCCAATATTTTTCCCTGTTTTTAATTCTTTTATTAATTCTTCTGTTCTTATTTCTTCATTATGTCTATGATAACTAATTAATGGTTTTGATATTTCTAAATGATTTAATAATTTTAAAGTATGCCTTGTATCTTCTGCTGCTATTAAATCTACTTCTTTTAAAATTCTAATTGCTCTTAATGTGATATCTTCTAAATTTCCTATTGGTGTTGCTATAATATATAAATTTCCTTTTTTCTGATTTTCCATTAAAATCTCCTTTTTCCTTTTTTTTATAATTTTTTTCTAATTTATTCTAATTTTTTAATTATTAATTAATTTATTTATTAATTTTTTCAGTTTATTAACTGGTTGATTTTTACTTTTTTCTTTTTTTATCTATTTTTTTCGAATTTATTCTAATTTATTCTAATTTTTTTAAATTATTTATTAATTAATTTATTCTTATAGTTTATTTTCTAGTCAGTTTTTACTTTTTTTCTATTTATTTCTATTTATTTCTATTTTTTTCGAATTTATTCTATTTTTTTCTTAATTATATTTTTTATTTTATTAATTCTTTTATTTTTCTCTTATTTTCTAATTAAATCTATTTTTTAGAATTTATTTCTAATTTATTTAAATTCTATTATATATTTTTAAAATCTCTTCTGTATATTCTCCTGTATCTTCATAAATATATAAATTACTTTCTACTTTTAAAAATGGTTTAGCATTTTTAACCCCTTTTATCAAAATTAATTTTGGTTCTTTATTTTTATATGAATAAACCATTTTTAATATTTTAGGCTCTATTTTATATTTTCTCATCAATTCAAAAATATCAACCAATCTTTCTGGCCTATGAACCATATAAAATTCTCCTTTATCTTTTAATAAATCTTTTGATATTTTTATAAAATCTTCTAAACTAGCACTTATTTCGTGTCTCGATATTATCTTCTTCTCATTCTCATTTGTAATTCCAGTATCTTTCTTTTTATATGGTGGGTTACTAACAATAACATCAAATGTCTGATTCTCATATATTTTATTTAAATTTAAAATATTTTCATTAATAACATTAAACTTATCTTCCAGATTATTTAATTTAATACTTTTTTTTGCCATTTTCGCAACTTCTTCTTGTAATTCTATACCAGTTACTTTTTTTAACTTTGTTTTTCCGCATAAAAGAATTGGTATTATTCCAGTTCCTGTTCCTAAATCTAAAACCATACTATCTTTTTTTATATTTTTAGCAAAATCAGATAATAAAACACTATCAATTCCAAAACAAAATCCATCTTTATTTTGAATTATTTTTAAATTCTTAAATTCTAAATCATCAATTCTCTCATTTGCTTCTAATTCTATGTCCATATTTATTCTCCATATTTTTAATAATTAATAAAATTATATTTTCTTTTACAATTATTTATTTTCTTTCATATTATATAACAAATTATATAAATTTGCAAAAACGAGGTGATAGATATGGAACCGCCAAAAAAATGTGGTAAAAAATTACCACCAAAAAAGAAATTCGATTTTAAAGTTTATAAAAAAAATACAATTAAATCTTTAAATGAAGTCGAATGTTTTTTAAATAATTTTAAAAAGTTTTCAAGATATGTTAGACTCTATAAAATCTTTAAATAATTATTTAATTATTATAAATAGATATAATTTTTTAATATTAATTATATCTATTTATATTTTGTTTTTATTCTGTTATTTTTCTACTATATATATCTTTAAACTCATCATTAGTATTTCCATCAATTAAAATTTTTACTTGGTTAACTTCTGTTAATTGAGTTAAAGTGTTTACAATACTATTTATCATTTTATCTTTTGCTTTTTCATCTGATTTATCATAATTTAAAAATTCAGCAGAAAAATCTAGTGTTACGCAATCATCTTCCATATAACTTTTGTTTAACTTGGTATTCTCAGGAATTATCTTTTCTTCTTTTTCACTTTTTGGTCCTTCTATTAATAAATTAACTAATTTGTCACATGGATCATTTATAATCTCTTTTATATCTACTAATCTTGCTTCTGGCACCAACTCTTTAGTTTCTTTTGATGGAAAATATAAACTAACTATTGTTTGTCTCAATTGCTCCTCTGATATTTCCTCTTGAGGTATGTATTCTTCTGATTTTGTATTTTCACCTTGTTTTTCCTTAACATATTTTATTGCAAAATATCCTCCTATTAATATAATAATTAATAAAATACTAAATATTATAATTATCTTTTTGCTTTTCATTTTTATCCTCCTTAATATTGATTATTTACTATCCATTTTATTATTTGTTTGTCCTTTTTAGAACCATTATTTTCCATTTGACAAAAACCCGTTTTCCGTATACAATTAAGGTGTTTAAAGTATAAAGTTTATATACAGAAAAGGAGATTTTGTCATGAATGAAACATTACATGTTGGATTAGATGTCGGTTCAACAACAGTAAAAATTATAGTAATGGATAAAAATAAAAATACATTATACAAAAATTATCAAAGACATTTTTCAGATACTAAAAATACTGTTTGTAAAGTATTAGAAGATTTACTAATAAAATATCCTCTAAATTCATTTACATTAGCATTAACAGGTTCTGGAGCAATGTCTGCAGCAAAATTTTTAGGAGTTGATTTTATACAAGAAGTGGTTTCTTGTAAACGAGCTGTTGAAAAATATATTCCTAAAACTGATGTTGTTATTGAACTTGGAGGAGAAGACGCCAAAATAATATATTTTGATCAATCTATAGAACAACGTATGAATGGTACTTGTGCTGGTGGTACAGGAGCATTTTTAGATCAAATGGCTTCTTTATTAAATACTGATACAGCCGGACTTAATGAGCTCGCAAAAAATTATAAAACAATCTACCCAATCGCATCTCGTTGTGGAGTTTTTGCAAAAACAGATATTCAACCATTAATTAATGAAGGAGCAGCAAAAGAAGATATTGCAGCTTCTATTTTCCAAGCAGTTGTTAATCAAACAATCAGTGGACTTGCTTGTGGAAGACCAATTAGAGGTCATGTTGCATTTTTAGGAGGTCCTTTAAATTATTTATCAGAATTACGTACAAGATTTATAGAAACCTTGCATTTAACAGATGATGAAATAATTGTACCAGAAGAAGCACACCTTTTAGTAGCTAAAGGTGCTGCACTAGATTCTATTGGAACAGAAGCAATTACACCAGACCAATTAGCTAATAAAATAGAAATATTAAAAAATTCACATGATAATACTTCTAAACCTTTAGAGCCTTTATTTAAAAATGAAGAAGATTACAAAGAATTTAAAGAAAGACATGATAGAGATACAGTAACAAAAAAAGACCTTTCAACTTATGAAGGAAATTGCTATTTAGGAATTGATGCTGGTTCTACTACCACAAAACTTGTCTTAATTGATGATGAGGGAAATCTACTTTACTCTTTATATGGTAGCAACCAAGGGAACCCTTTAAAAAGTGTTATGAACATGTTAAAAGAACTATATACAAAATTACCAGAAAAAGCAATTCTTAGATATAGTGGGGTTACTGGATATGGAGAAAAATTAATTCAAACTGCTCTTAATGTTGATTTAAACGAAATTGAAACTATTGCACATTATACAGCAGCTAAAAAATTCGAACCAGATGTTACAAGTATTGTCGACATCGGAGGTCAAGACATGAAATACATCAAAATGAAAAATGGTTCTATTGATAATATCATGTTAAATGAAGCTTGTTCTTCAGGATGTGGTTCTTTTATTGAAACATTTGCCAAAAGTTTACATATAGAAATTTCTGATTTCGTAAAAGAAGCAATAAAATCAAAAACTCCTGTTGATTTAGGTTCAAGATGTACAGTATTTATGAATTCTAAAATTAAACAAGCCCAAAAAGAAGGATACTCTGTTGGTGATATTTCAAGTGGTCTTTCATATTCTGTTATAAAAAATGCAATTCAAAAAGTAATGAAAGTAAGAGATGTAGAAACCCTTGGTAATCATATAGTTGTACAAGGTGGAACATTTTATAATGATGCAGTTTTGAGAGCTTTTGAATTAATTGTTGGAAAAAATGTAGTAAGACCTGATATATCTGGATTAATGGGTGCTTATGGAATGGCATTACTTTCTAAAGAACAATATGAAGCAAATCTAGATATGGAACATACATCAACAATATTAAAAACTGATGAATTAGATAAATTAGAAATTAAAGTAACTCATGCTCGTTGTAACAATTGCGAAAATCATTGTAAATTAACTATAAATAAATTCAATAACGGTCAAATCCATGTATCTGGTAACCGTTGTGAAAAAGGCTCTGGTGTTGTTACAAAAGCTAAAAAATTGCCAAACTTAGTACAATATAAATTTGAAAGACTATTTAACTATCAACCTCTTGAAGAGCAATTTGCACCAAGAGGAACAATTGGAATCCCTAGGGTTTTAAATATGTACGAAGATTACCCATTCTGGTTTACATTTTTAACAAGTTTAGGTTTTAGAGTAATTTTATCTGAAAAAACAACTCGTAAAACTTATGAAAAGGGAATGGAATCTATGCCATCTGAATCAGTATGTTATCCAGCAAAACTTTCACATGGTCATATTGAAAGCTTAATAGAACAAGGAATTAAAACAATATTTTATCCTTGTATACCATATTCTAGAAAAGAATATGAAAAAGCAGACAATCACTATAATTGTCCTATTGTAATTTCATATTCAGAAGTATTAAAAAATAATGTAGAAGAACTAAAAAATCCGGAAATAAAATTCATAAATTCTTTCTTACCTTTTGAAAAAAAGAATTTAGTTAAAAAGATTTTAGAATTAGACGAATTTAAAGAATATAAATTTACAAAAGCCGAATTAAATGAGGCCGTAGATAAAGCAGAAGCAGAATATCAAAAATGTAAAAAAGACATTAGAGATAAAGGCGCTGAAACAGTAAGATATATAGAAGAAAACAACTTAAAAGGAATAGTTTTAGCTGGTCGTCCTTACCATATAGACCCAGAAATTAATCATGGTATTGATACATTAATAACATCTTTAGGTTTATGTGTTTTAACAGAAGATAGTGTTTCTGACAAAACAGAAGCAAAAAGACCTTTACGAGTTGTAGACCAATGGGTATATCATGCTAGGCTTTATGCAGCTGCAGACTTTGTTGGAAAACATGATTGCTTAGAATTAGTACAATTAAATTCATTTGGTTGTGGTGTTGACGCTGTAACAACTGACCAAGTAGAAGAAATATTATCAAGTTTTGACAAAATGTATACATTAATAAAAATAGACGAAGTAAACAATTTAGGGGCTGTTCGTATACGTATTCGTTCACTTCTTGCCAGCATGAAAAAAAGAGAACAAGAAAAGAAACAAGTAAAATCAGATGGCGATTATGGTGTTAAAAAGAAAATCTTTACTAAAGAAATGAGAAAAGATTACACTATACTAATACCTCAAATGGCACCTATCCATTTTGAATTACTAGAAGCTGCTGTTCGTGCCTCTGGATATCATGTTGAATTACTAAGAAAATGCACACAAAAAACAGTAGAAACTGGTTTGAAATATGTTAATAATGATGCATGTTACCCATCTATTTTAGTTACAGGACAAATGATAGAAGCATTACAATCAGGTAAATATGATTTAAACAAAACTGCCTTAATTATGTCTCAAACTGGTGGAGGTTGTAGAGCAACTAATTACATTGGATTCATTCGTAAAGCACTTAAAGATGCTGGATTTGAAAATGTTCCAGTAATATCTTTTAACATAGTAGGAATGGAAAAAATGCCTGGATTTAAACTAACTATACCTCTAGTAGAAAGACTATTAAAAATGGTTGTATATGGCGATTTACTACAAAAAATGTTAACTAAAAATAGAGCATATGAAGTAAACAAAGGTGAGACACAAAAATTATTCGATACATGGTTAGAAAAATGTAAAAAACTATTAGAAAAATCAAATAGTAAAGAATTTAAACAAAGTATATATGACATTGTAAACGATTTTGAAAAAATAGAATTAGATACATCCGTTAAAAAGCCAAAAGTAGGAATTGTAGGAGAAGTACTTATTAAATATCATCCTTTTGGAAACAATTATGTTGCAGACATCTTAGAAAAAGAAGGCGCAGAGGTTATTTTACCTGACTTCATGGGATTTGCTAAATTCATGTGCACACATAAAATAACATTTAATACCTTATTAAACACAAATAAAACATCTTCAAAAATAATGAAAACTGCAATTAAATTAATTGACCTTCTTGAAAAAGACGTAAAAATAGCTTTAGCAAATTCTAAAAAAGGTTACTTACAACCATGTGACATTTGGCACTTAGAAGACAAAGTTAAAAATGTTTTATCAATTGGTAACCAAACTGGTGAAGGATGGTTCTTAACAGCTGAAATGATTGAATATATTGAAAATGATATTCCAAATATAATTTGTGTTCAACCATTTGCTTGTCTACCAAACCATGTGGTTGGAAAAGGAGTTATCAAAACAATAAGAAGCTTATATCCTGAAGCAAACATCTCTCCTGTTGACTATGATCCTGGTGCAAGTGAAGCCAACCAAACAAACAGAATAAAACTTCTTATGACTGTTGCAAAAGATAATTTAAAAGCCAAAGAAAATGCAAAAAAGTTAATTGAAAAAGAAAATTCTACAGATGCAAAAAAAGAAGAAATTAAAATTAATAATTAATATTAATACTACATAAAAAAGACAGAGAATATACTTCATATATTAACCTCTGTCTTTTTTTTTTTGCTTATTTTTTATATATCTTTTATCTTCTCTTTTGCTTGCCTATACCCTAACTCATAAAGTTCATCAATCTTCTTCATATCCAATAGACCTACTTTTTTGCTTGTTATTTTTAATGTAAAATCAGAACCATCTAATTCATAATTTGATAATTCTCTACACAACAACCCTATAGACCTTCCTGCTACTTCTACCAAATTTTTATTACATACCTCACTTTCCTCATCTTCAAAAACTATATTAACAACTTTATCTGCTCCTAAAAACTTTAATTCCTTCCATGGTACATTTTCTCTAATTCCACCATCAACTAATTTTATATTCTTATATGGGCAGGGTGAAAAAACTACTGGATAACTACAACTTGCTCTTACTGCCTTTCCTATTTCTATGTCACTTGTAAATATAGTATTATCTGACATATTATTTCTAAATTTTTGAGAAGTAAAACATATAACATCTCCATTACATAAATCAACACTTGGTATTGCTAATGGCATTTTTATATCACTTATTTGATAAATTTCTTTTTCATTACACACTTTATTTATTAATCTTTCAATTTGTTTTCCTGAATTCAATCCTTTTATAATAATTTTTCCTGTAAATATTAATCCAAAAATTAATTCAAATATATTTTTTATATCTACATATTTAATTTTTTTACAATATTTTTTAAAAATTTTATACATTTCATCTGCCGAAAATCCACATGCATATAAACATGCTACAATACTTCCAGAAGATGTTCCTCCTACACAGTCAAATTTTATATTTGCTTCTTCTAATGCTTTTATTGCACCTATATGTGCTGCACCTTTTACTCCTCCTCCTGCTAAACATAACCCCTTTTTCATAAAAACCACCTAAAATATTTTATGAAAAATATCTTAGGTGGTTACTATAATTATTTTTTTAATAAATAAAATTTACTTACATTATCAAATACTTTTTCTACATCTTCCTCTGGATTTTTTGATCCTTTTTCAATAAATTTCGGAATAAATGTATCCTTATATTCTTTTTTTCTTTTAGCAGTCATTTTATTTACATCTTCACCATTCATTACTTGAGTTGCATATTGCGCTGTTGCAATAGCCTTATCTCTACTCATATTTTCTTCATTTTCTAACCTATACGTTGCTATTGCATCATCTATAGAATAGATATCATGATCTAAATAATATTTTATATGTTGTTCCATAATTTTCTTTGCTTCTTTTCTCTCTATTTTTAATTTATCTTCTATTCTTTTTATATTATTTTCATCCTTAATAAAAGCTTCTTTATTCTTTTTGTGTTCTACCTTTGAATAATCATCTGCATAATATCCCTTTTTTAATTCATTAATTGTATCATCAACTTTTAATGCATTTATGGCATTATTTGATATTCTTTTTCCCAATGTATATCCTCCTGCTGTACCTGCTGCCATATATTGAATAGATTTCGTAAAATCTCCTGACGTTATTCCTACTAAACCTCCTGCTGCTGTTAAAGCTGTTGCTCCATATATTCCTGCCATAGTTCTTATAGCCCTTCTTCCCATTCCTCCTTTTGCTTTATATCTTTGTTGTAACTTTTTCTTCATACCACTTCCATAATTTCTAGTTGCTCTTCCTATAGCTCTTCTTATACTTCTCTTTTTCTTTGGTTTACCCACTTCTAAAGCCTGATTTTTATCATTACTTTTCCAATCACTAATTTTATTATATTTTATATCTTCTTTTAAATTATTATTATTTTTCTTCTCTGTCTGTGGTTTTAAACCTAATGTATTTCTTAAATACATATCATATTCTGGATCTCCTGGTTCTAGTCCTTCTGCCTTTAATTCATCAATCTGATTTTCAGATAATCTTGGATCATATTTTAATTTATCATTTATAATTTTGTTTCCTGAAGACTCATCTTTTTCTATTAATTTTTCAGTTGGATCAAACTCCTTATCCCTCCAAACAGGTCCCTTATTATCATTTTCGTCTTCATCTTTTATTCTATTGTTTTCACTTCCAAGCCTTTCTCTTGGTGGTTTTGGATGCATTAATTTATTAAGCCCTTGCATCATAACTGCTGATCCTGCTGCTCCAGCAAATATTCCTGGGGTTTGAGCTTTTTCAAATCCAAAAAATCTACGCAATAATTTCTCAGCTGGTACAAAGAACCCTAAAGCTAATACAACATAAAATATATTTTTAGACGCAAATGCCATAGCAGAATTAATTAATATTATATAAAGTAATAAATGTAATGGCTGTATTAACAAATTAAATATATATTCCTTTAACCACATATCAAAAGCTTGTGCTTTACCATCATTGATTTTATCTATTGGATATGTTATTGCAACTAAAGGCGCAATAATTGTTAAAAATGCCATATAAACTACTCTCCTCAAATATGTAAAAGAAAATATTACCGTATATAATATTAAAACTATATATATAATAGCATATCCGTATCTAATTGGTCTATCCTCTCCATCCTTTCCTTTTAATTGCAATCTCATTCGCGCCTGCTCCATTGAATTATTTGCTGGCCATACTAATACTTTTGCTTCTCCTTTACTTGTAGCATTTTTAGCTAAAGACGTATCTGTAAAAAAATATTCTTTATATTGATTATCTTCGCTATTATGATCTTCTATCAATATTTTGTAAGCATTTTGTACTTTACTAGTATCTTCTCCTCCTTCATTTTTTTCTGAAGTAATTAAAAATAACTCAATTGAATCACAAAATACTTCTTCATATGCCTCTGGATTATTTTTTTCTAATTTTTGTTTTAATTCCTCTGTAGATTTATCTTCTTGCTTTACAGAAGTAAGCATATTGTTAATTTTCTTAACTATGCTTATTGAAAATGCCATAATATAATGCATTAAAAATACCAAACATAATGCAACTATCCAGTCTATTAACATTTGCTTATACTTTGCTTTATCATTTGCTACACTAGATAATGTAATTCTAATTCCTATATATACCAAAATAGATAACAAAGCAACAATAGCAATATTTCTAAAAGTTTTATACCATTTAGAAATTATTGGTTGCAAAGTTTTTGCTGTAGAAACTTCTTCTTTACCCGAATCTTCTACCATCTTTCCCTCTGCTAATGCTACATAAGCACTATGATCATCATTAACTGATGCATTTGCAGGTATCTTACACATTTTATAATTTTTTCCATTGTTTTCCCATGTAAATGTTAATGTATTTGCAGATGCATTTTCTTCCCCTTGAACCGACTGTGCCTTATTAGGATCAAAACCATACTTCTTACAAAAATCATCATACTGTTTAGAGTCAAAATAATAAACACCTTCAATACTTCCAAGCTTTTTATATCCTTGCTCTTCAGCTTTTGCTTTATCTCCATTAAGTTGAACCGTTACATATTCAAAATGTGTTCCTCTACTTTTTTTCGATTCCTTCGGATTAAAAAAGTCAACATCAAATAATAATACTTTATCTGAAAAAATTTCATAAGGTGTTACTTCATACATTGATAAATAGTATGTGTCTCCTAACATATCAGATACTATTTTAGTAGTTATATTAAATGTAACCATATATAATGTGCCTGATACCGCAAGCGTTAATGCAGCACTTCCTGCAAAAGCAACCCAACCTAATATAGAAGTTCCTCCTGTAGGTAAAGCTGCAATAATAGCAATTGCAGTTCCCACTACAAATACTAAAGTTACTATTACTGCAGACCAAAAGCCATTATCTCCAGCTATCTTTATTAACGATTCTCCTCCTTCTCCGTCCACTTTGTAATAATATATCTTGTATTATTGCCATTACTGAATCAGCTAATGATACAAATAAATCAGTTATTGGCTCTATTAGAACATTTGATGCATGTACACAATTAGTAATATTAAACTGAAATAATATTACTAATGCTAATGCTAATACAAATTTTTTATATATTCTTTTATTTTCAAAAAATTTCAAATATTTCACTCTCCCATTTTTTTATAAAAACCTTTTTTAAAACTTTTTTCTACAATATATCACAAAATCCTACTTTTGTACACTTGTTTGTACACTTATTTTTATTTTTTTTTTGGTTAAACTAAATTAGGTGATATAAATGGAAAAATTAAAAATTAAACAACCACAAAAAAGTAGTGACACAGTAACTAGAACCATTCGAATGAACGGAAAAACTTTTGATAAAATAAATGAATTAGCAGAAAAAAATTGTTTAAGTTTCAACAGTGTTATTAATCAAATTATTGAATATGGTCTAAATAATTTAGAAGATTAGCAAATAAAAAAATACTAGATTTTCCCTAATATTTATGTTATATTATATTTAGAGGTAATATATATGGAAAAAAATTATTATGAAATATTAGAAGTAGATAAACATGCATCTTCAGATATAATAAAAAAAGCTTATACTACATTAGCAAAAAAATATCATCCTGATTTACAACCAGATGACCAAAAAGAAGATGCCAAAAAAAAGTTACAAAAAATTAATGAAGCTTATGAAACATTGTCTAATGAAGAATTAAGAAAAGAATATGATATTTCTCTTTCAAATACACTTATTCCTATTGAACAATATAATGCTATATTTTTAGAAAACCAAAAATTAAAAAATATAATAAATGAATTTCATAAACAATATTTAAGAGATAATTATGAAATAATTGAGCCTGATAATAGTTCTACATCTAAAGGTAATTCTACTAATGAAGAAAACTATAATAATGAATATAATAAATATTATAATCAAGATAATCTTTCGACAAATAATAATAGTCTAGAATATAAAATTAAAAATATAATTGCTATTATTCTTACATTTTTGATCTTATTTTTATTATGGCAAATTCCTTTTATCCAAAATATAATAAAAAAAATATTTCTAATTTAGTATTAATAAAAATGGGACTTTTTACAGCCCCATTTTTATTAATTTATTTTTTTCATTAATTTATTTTCTCTTATTTTTATTAATATCAATTCTATAATTAAAATAAATAAAAATACTATGCTGGTTATTATAATTGCTAAATTTAAATTTATACCTTCTAATACTTTATTTAAATAAACAAGTATTAAAATAACAATAACTGTAAATGCATATTGAAAATATCTATTATTATTTTGCTTTAATATTTCATATTCTGAATCCCATTCTAATTTAGGATTTAATAAATCTACAATTATCATTGAATAACTATTTAATGCATTTAATATCATACTACTAATAAAAACTAATAACACATTTACTATTCCAATAGAAGGAAATGCATAATATAATATTCCTATAATTATAATAACTGAAATACTATTAATAAATATTTGTGGTAATCCCTTATATAAAATCTGTCTAAAATAGGAAATTGGTATATATTTCATAAAACTCGCATTTTTTCCATCCCTAGATATACTTGTTAAAGATGCTGGAGATATCATAAACAATACTTGAATTCCACTTAAAATTATATATACTATAGATAAATCAAACTCTAAATTTCCTATTAATTGTTTTATATCTGGGTTATTTAATACTTCATTTAATTTAGGTAATAATATAATACTTATTATTATAACAGTTATTAATGAAATTATCATTGGATATACACATTGCATAAAAACCATAGAATTTCTAAATAAGTTTTTAAATTCCTTTTTTATATATGCTTTGAAAATTATATTTTTTTTACATTTTTTATATAAATTTATTCTTTTATTGCTAGTTTTTATTAAATATGATGTATTTTTTAAAATATCTTTTAAATATGTTTTTTTCCCAATAAATATAAAAATAATAAATGTAATAAAATTAATTAATATTATTTTAATAATTTCAAAAATATTTTGTAAATTACTATTTTTTAATACCTTAACAGCTGGATTTATTACTAAAAAAAGTTTATTTGATGTTTCTATTTTATTATTAAATTCTATTAATTTATCTGCAATTTGAAAGTTATTTTCTACAATCTCTATTTCCTTATTTTGTATAAATATATTATTTATTACATTATATTCCACAATAAAAATACTTGTAACCAATAATAATGTAATAATAGTTTGAAATATTTCTTTATTTTTTATAAACTTTGATATTTTCATTACAAACATCATAATAATACTTAATACAAGTGCTAAAAAGACTGGAAAAAATATAAATATTAAAACTGCATATATATAAAACAACAATGTAGAATGGGTTAATATTCCATAAATACAAATTGGAATTATTCCAAATATTGCTTCTGAAACATATAACGTACATATTAATGTATTAAACTTTGCAATTAGCAAATTTACTGGTTTAATAGGAAATGGTAATATTAATTCTATATCCTTGGAAAAATAAAATATATTTGTACATACTAATATTGTTTGAAACATTATAAAAATAGCTAATACCAAAAAATATATACTTAAAAATACTTCTGGATATCCAGATGATACCAATGCCTTTATTATTTCATTACTTATATAAAATAACGCTAAAGATACTATTAAAATTAACCAAACAAAAACAGATCTTTTGTTTATTTTTTTAGTTTCTTTATTAATAATATTAATATCTTGATATGCACTTTTTAAAAAAATCTTTGTTAAATCTTTTATTATCTTTATATTATCTTTAATCATTATCAGTAATCTCCATAAATAACTCTTCTAAGGATGCTTTTTTATTAAACTCCCTTTTCATTTCCTCATATGTACCAATAAAAACTAATTTTCCTCTATTTATAATACCAACCCTATCACACAATCTCTCTGCAACTTCCAATATATGAGTTGAGAAAAATACAGATTTATTTTGTTTCGTATGCTCTCTCATTATCCTTTTTAAATCAAACGATGATCTAGGATCTAATCCTGTCATTGGTTCATCTAAAATCAAATTTTGAGGATTATGTAAAAGTGTACCCATAATAACTATTTTTTGTCTCATTCCATGTGAATAACTTTGAATTTTATTGTTTAATACATTTTCCATCTCAAATTGCTTCGATAAATTTTTTATTTTTTCTATTCTTTCTTCTTCTGAAATTTTATAAATATCAGCTATAAAATTTAAATATTCAATTCCCTTCAATTTTATAAAAATATCTGGATTGTCTGGAACAAGCCCAAATCTTTTTTTTGCCTCTAAAGGATTAGTTTTTATACTATTACCATCAATAAGAATATCTCCCTCATCTATGTCTAATATTCCTGTAATCATTTTTATTGTAGTTGTTTTTCCTGCTCCATTTGGTCCTAAAAATCCGAAAATTTCTCCATCTCTTATTTCTATATTAATATTATCTATTACTTTTTTTCCTTTTTTATATGATTTTGAAACATTTTTTATTTCTATCATAATTTATTTAACTTCACCTCATTATAATAATTTTATTTAAATTTATTATATAAAAAAGGTTGCAAAATTGCAACCTTTTTATTCTATACTAAATGACATAACAAAATCTGTTCCTTCTTTTAACTGCATTACTATATTCATTTTTATTCTCGCAAAATTATCTCCCTTACCTTCTTGCGCTGCTTCATTTTCATTAGAAATCTCACTTAGTTCTATCTCATATGTATATATTCCATTTCCTTCATCTGAAAACTTTCCGAAATTAATTTCATTATTATCATATAATTTATTTGATAAATATTCTTTTAATTCCTCTTCATTATTAAAATAATTATCTTTAAATGAATCCGCTAACTTATTATATATATATTTATAGTCTTTATCGTTTAACGCTGTTATTACTTTATTAATATTTAAAGCTACTTTTTCTTGTGCGCTAACTTTATTATATTTTTCTGTAAATTCTGGTAAGTCTACAGTATAAGTATCTAAAACAACAGTATAATCCAGAACCTTATTTACATTGAATATATAAAAATTGTCTTTACCATCTTTACATACATATCTATTTCCATTAATAGAATATGCCTTCATCTCAAAATCATTTATATCATCATTATTACTAATAATAAAGTCTTTATATTCTTGTAATGAACCATATTTAAGATTTCGATACTCATTATCTAAATATTTATATGCTTCATTTGTATTTGAAAGCATTAATGCTTTATACATAGTCATATATTGTTCACATATATCTTCTTCTGTATATTCCTTTTGTACATATGTATTATATCTATTTTTTTCTATTGTTAATTCCTCTGTATTTAATTCAATATCATTTACATTATTAACATTAAAAATCGGTTCTATTGAATATGTTGAATTTGAATTATCTATATTTAATATAAAATACATATCACCTTTATTTTCATTTTTCTGATTATAAGCAAAACCATATACTGAATATTTAGTATAATTTGAACCTTTTAAGACATTTATTTTTAAAGGAACAAATGTTAATTTTTCTTCTATTTTATAAACATAATTTAAAGCATTCTCTTCTGTAATTGAATTTTTACCAATATATTCTTTGCTAAGCAAATTATATGTATGTCTTGCTATTATAGATTGATCAATTTTATTACCACCTGTATAATATATTACATTATTCAAATTAATTTGTTCTATAAATGATTGTATATAATTTTTCACAATTAATAATTGAGAATTATTATCTATAGATTCTACAGTATCTTGGTTTGATGTTTCTATTAAGTTATCATCTTTTTTATCTTCTGTTATAACATCTTTATTATCATTTGTTCTTATATAAATAATTGACCCTAACAGAAATACTATAATTACAATAATTGAAACTATTAATATAATTATTTTATTTTTCATTATTTCACATTCCTTTATTTATAATATCTTACTTTCCATGATACAAATTATAATAATCATGTGCAGCACTTTTTCTTCTTTCCATCATTGGTAAACTTGCTCTTTCATATACCCTTTCAAATATCTCTGTTGCTTTATCCACATCTGTAATTGTTTTAAATTCATCAACTGTCATCTCTTCAGGCCACCAACACCATTCTCCAGTATTATAATAATATGGTTGCAATCCTGTATATGTATTAAATGTACTTGGTAATTGTTTCATTAAATACTCCAATTGACTTTGTAAATCTGTCCATTCCTTTCCTTTTGAATTTGCATATGCTACATATTCTGAAAAACACCCTGTAGATTTTTCAAACATACAAATTCCAGCTGCAGCTCCACCATCAACTGTTGGGTCTGTACCAGATTCTTGATAAAAGTTTCCCATTATCCCTGCTGTAGCTTCTTCCGAAAATCCAATACTTCTAAAATAATTCCATACTTGTTCTTCAACAGTTCCACCTGTTAAATTAACAGTTGTTGTTGTCTCCTTTAATTTAAACATTTTTCCTGGATTAAATGAATCTATAATTCCCTTTATATCATTATCTGATAAATTCATATCTTTATCATAAGTAAGCATGAACAAATACTTCATCAAGTCCACCATATCAGCTATAGCCGTTGTATCTACCATTGATTCAAAGAACCATGAATTTAATATTCTTAAATTTTCATATGCACTTTTACTATGATATAACAATTTAACAAATCCATTTTCATCCCCATTTTTTTGATCTTTCATTCTTACATTACCATTTTCTGTTGGTACCTCTTCAACTGTAGCTGTAGTTGTTTCTGTTGTTGTTTTCTCTTTTTGATTTATTTTCTTTTTAGTTTCACTTATCGAAATATCAACATATAATTCTTCATACGTCTTTACTCTACCGGTATCTGTTCCATTTTTTGTTAATTTCTTATATAAATCTGACCCACTTGGATTATTCTGTATCCAAGACTTCACTACAGTATTTACATCTCCTAATGTCGTGGTATTACCTTCATCTTCACTTACACCTCTAATTTGAGCATTAATTCTTTTTGCATATTTAACCATTATTGCATTTTCATTTGAAAAAACCTCGTCAACCCTATCATTTGAACTTTGCATTAAAATCATATTTATAATATTCGTCTGTACATCTTTTATTTGAAGAAATTTATATAGTTCTGTATTCTTATATGAATCATTTGTTTCACCTTTCCAGTAATTTTCTATGTAATCTTTAATAACATCATATCTATATGCATATTTTTGTCGCTCTTCTTCTGCCTTTTTATTGACAATAGGCTCTACTTCATTTTTTATAACATCATCTAATTCTGAAAGCACCTTTTCATTATTTGGTTTTCTATTAGATGAGTAATGTTCTTTTGTATATAAGTAATTATTCGTTTCCAAAGTCTCATCTTCTTTAGTTGCTGTGTCCTCTTTTTTATCTTCTTTTGTTACAACTTTATAGTCTAAATCATACACCGCTGCCCACATATCAGCATGTTTTACTTTTAATGTCGGCGTATCTGTTTTTAATGTATCAATTTCTTGAGCCTCAAAATTATAAGTTACCTCTACTTTCTTTAAATTAGTTTTTTGAGTAGCATGGGGTGTTTGACTATTCGTATTTTGTGTGTTAACTGTACTTTCTACTATTTCTGTTTTACTATACGATATATCATGAGTATATTTCTTTATGTTAGTAGCATCATATACACCTATAACTATATCTGTATTAATTACTAAATTAGCTAAATCATTAACAAATTCTTCATCATTTCCATAAACACTTAATGTCCATAACAAACTAAATGGCATTTGATAATTTGAAACTTGACTTATATAATCTATACTCTTTGTAACAATCTTATCAAAATCTGTATTATATGGCTCAATTTTTTCATCATATGTACTTGGAGCTGGACCAACCTCATCAACATTTGTCTGAACAGGTTGTGTAATCTCTACTCTCATAGTTTCCCAACCAGCAACAACCATATTATTCGAAGAATCTAATGAAAAATAATTTAATGCTGATTTATCTCCATCTTTTACTAATTCCGTAAATTCTTTATATGGCATATATTCTAAATATCTACCATCATCTTCTGAATCTTTTACATTAGTTAAATTTCCTGCAAAACTCTTTGTTTCTCCATCTGCATATCTTTTTATTCTTATGCATCCTTGAACTTCATCTGTTGGTATTTCTTCATCCTTTGCTATTTGTTCTGCTTTCCTTAAATCCGGATATTGTGTTACAATTGCTGCTTTTATATAATTTTTTAAATATTCTTTATAATGGCTATTTTTCATATATTTACCAATATCAAAATTTTCATGTTTTATATAAGCCAACATTTCTTCTACTTCTTTATCTAAGTCTATGTTAATTTTATATCCTCCACCATCTTTTTTTATAATATTTCCACTCATATTAACGCTAGATGTAGAACTTGATGAAGCTCCTGTTCCACTATAATCAACTTTTGCTCCATCATTAGTAACATAAAATATTTGATCAATAGCATTATGTACTCTACTAATAGGATTCCATCCTTGATAAATTGCCTTTGAAGACGGATTATTATAAACATCTGGATTTGAAACATAAACTTCTGATTTAGCTTCATTAATATCTAACACAGCTAAATAATGTCCTCGTGCACTATATCCCGGATAATGTATTAATGCTACCGCACCATTTGATAATGCATTTGCAAAATCATCTACTGAACCTTTCGAATTCTCTGTAACTGTTTGTCCACAAAATTCAGTTAAAAAATTACTAAGATATGTTAGTCCACCATTATCGTTTAATTTCTTAGCTAAATCATTAAATGATAAATTTTTATATCCACTACCTATAGTTCCTATAGCAACTGTTGAACATTCTTGTCCCCAATATGTACCTACAACACTTGGATATGCAAAACTACCTGAATTTTGTTTAAACTCTTTAAACTGCCTTCCAGTAGTTCCACTTGTATATATTGAGTCATATCCTCCATTTGATATATTACATGCCTGAGATCCACTTTTAGTTGAAGTAGTTTTCTTCTTTTTATCAGATGTTGAACTACTTTCTTTTTTCTTCTCTGTATCTGTAGAAACTTCTTTTACATTCGTCGCACTATCTGTTTTTGCAGATTTTACTAATATATATCCATTTCCTTCCATGTACTTTTCTACTAAAGTATTTATATTGTCTGTTTCTGTTCCGTTTTCACTATCCCTACCAGCATTTGAAATTGTTACAGTATCTCCACTTATACTTAAAAGAACTAACCAATGACCTATTGTAGTATATTTAGAATCAGGACCTGGACTAACTCCAACAAGCACAGGCATACCTTTTTCTAAATTATTCCTTATATTTTTAATAGTAGTTTCTGTTGAAGTATTATACTTTAGTTCAACTGTTACTCCAAAATTTTCAAAAGCTGTTTTTAATGATGAAGGAGACGTTCCCTCTTTTATACTATTAGCTACATCTTCTGGATTTTTATCTATTCCTAATCCACTAAGTACAATTGCAACAGATGTTGGTCCACACCCATACTGATGTATTGTACCTCCCCAATATGATTTTTCAGCATATGAACCTCTAAACTGCTTATAATTTTTATAATTCTTATCTCCAACTTTTGTTAACGAAGTATATCCATCTCCTGTTTCTGAATAAGTTGAAGTATCTACAGCATTTGAACCATTATCATTATTGCCGCATAGATAAATTATTAATATTTACAAACTTCGATATAATTGAATTAGCTGCATATGGAACAATAGCCTCCATCATTTCATCTTTTTCATCATCATCTGCATCAGCTGCAAAACTATTAATAGGTATATAACAAAACAAACTAGTTATTATCATGTTTATTGCTATTATTCTTTTTAAAATTTCTTTTTTACATTCATATGATTTTTTATTATCTCTACTAAATATCTTCATAATAACTTGCTCTCCTTAATATAGTTCTCATAAATATTAATCATCTCCATAATTATCTTTCCAATCATTATCAAAATCTTGCCATTGTGTTCTTTCATTATCAAATACTTTATCAGAACTATCATTGTGAAATATTAATCTAATTGATGCCACCGCTATTATAAGTGATATGAAAATTATTGCTATAATTATGAATAAAGGTTTTAAAGTATTTTTTATTGTTTTTATCACTACTTTCTTCGTGCTTTGAGTTATATCTTGACTATCACTCTCATTTTTTGCCATACTCTTTCTCCTTCCTATCTTCAGTTATATATTAACACTTATTTTTTTTATATTAAGTCCAGAGAAATCTTCTCCATAATTTGTTTGTATTTGTGAAAATGTAAGTGTTTTTATATTTCTTCCTGAAATATATGGATTATCAAATTTAATTGTAATTTCATTTGTATGTCCTTCGTATACACGCAAATCTTCTTTTATAATTTCATTATTTATTGCTTTATGTTTTATATCATTTGTATCTTTTAAGTATATACTTGCTTCACTTCCAACAGGATCCATCAAAATTTCTCCATTTGTATTATTTTTTATTTTTATATTATATTTCTCATAATCCATATATTTTGCTCTTGAAATAACTGTTATCTCAATATTATCCTCTGTTTTAGATTTATTAATTTCTTCTGTTCCTATATACTTATTAATATTTAATTTTTTTTCCTTTTCATCTATTGTAATATAATCTTGATATGTAAATCCATCCGATGATTTTCCAGTTGCTAATAAATCACCTTTAAATTTTACTATATATGTATTTCCGGTCCAATTCTCGATTGAATATGTTTTTTTACCTTTCTCAAATACTTGATTATAATAATTTTCTTCAAAATACTCTTGGCTTGGATATAACTCTTCTTTACAAGAGTCAGATAACATATCATATGCCTTTTCCACATCATGCTCATTACAATAGCCAACAAATTCTTCTATTTTACTACTAACTTTCTTTATTTCTGTTGTAGATACTGATCCCCCAGATAAAGCAGATTTATCTGAAACAATTGCTCCATTCGTTTCGTTTTTTATATCTGATTTATCATTTGATTTAATTTCTATTTGGTTTTCATTACTTTTTGCTACATAATTTAATAATTGTAAACAACCAAATAGGAAGGCTACAATTAATGCAACCTTTATTATCTTTTTTTTGTTCTGTCTAACAAATCTCATAAATTTATGCATAATTTAGCCCTCCATTTTTAACTTTTCAATTCATTAAATCTATCCATTGCTCTAAACAAGTTATTTGCTTTTACATTAGCATCATTCTCTTTTACTCCATCTCTTGACATCAATTTTGATTTAAAGCTATTTTTATAATCTTCTCTATCTTTTTCTTTCATATAATTTGTGTTCTTTCCATCAAAAGCAACATTGTTGTAACTTGCTGCATATCTAGCATCCTCTAAATTCCAACCTTCTTGTTGCATTTGATATATAGCTAATGTTGTATCAACATCATTAATTCCTTCTTTATCTGTATATGTTGCCATCTCTTTTGCAATTTCTTTTGCTTTTTCTCTATCTACTTTTAATTTTTGCTCTATTCTCTTTATATTTTTCTCATCTTTAGCAAATTTTTCTTCTGCTTTCTTTTGTTGAACAGCTTTATATTCATCTCCATAATAAGCTTCCCTCATTGCATCAATATCAGATTTATGATCAATACTATTAATTTTATTAGAAATACCTTTTCCTAAAGCATATCCTCCAACTCCTGCTGCAATCATATTAGAAGCACCTTTTTCCATATCACCACCTGTAATAGATGCAATACCAGCTGCTGTCGCTCCTGCATATGCCAATGCAACTTTAGCACCTAGTCCCGCTGCTTTCTTTCCAAGCATAGAAGCCACTTGGAAATTGCTCTTTCCTTTATACTTCTTTAAATGTTTATTTCCCTTATTAAGTAAACCTGCTCTTATTGCTCTCTTTAATTTTGTCTTTTTAGGCACACTTACATTAACAGATTTAGAAGGCGTTGGTTTTATAGTGTTATTAAGCATATTTGCATTATTAGGTAATTTTTCATTATTACCTGCATTATTTGAACTTAATTTAGAACTGTCTCTATTCTTTAAAATACTTGACCCAAGTCCCATGTTTTTCAAATACATATCATATTCTTGATCTCCAGGTCCTATTCCCTCTGCTTTTAATTCATCAATTTGACTTTTAGATAACCTTGAATCATATCCTAAGATATTATTATTTTTTGCACTATCATCATTGTTTGAACCTATTAGATTTTTTTCACTATCACCACTTGCTACTCCAAATAAGTCCTTCGCACTTCCATTACTTTTATTCATAAATGGTAATTTTCCTTCTTCATCTTCTCCTGAAGATTCACTACCTTTGCTTCCAGGTCCTAATCCTCCTTTTGGTGGTTTATGCATTAATTTATTTATTCCACTCATCATTACTGCAGACATAGCTGGGCCTCCAAACATTGGTGGTGTTTGAGCTTTTTCAAATCCGAAAAATCTACGTAATAATTTTTCCGCTGGCATAAAGAATCCTAATGCAACTACTACATAGAATATGTTTTGTGAAGCAAAATCCATTGCTGCACCTATCAACACAGTATAAAGAATTAAATGCATTGGTTGTATTAATAAGTTAAATAAGTATTCTTTAAACCACATATCAAATGCCTGTGCTTTACCATCATTCATTTTATCAATTGGATATGTAATAGCAACTAAAGGAGCTATTATTGTTAAAAATGCCATATATATTACCCTTTTTAAATATGTAAAACAGAAAATTATTGTATATATTACTAAAACTACATATATTACATTATAGCCTGCCCTCGTAACTGCCATTTGACTATCAGTTTTATCCTCTTTTCCATATTTATCAACAGACCTTTGTTGTCCTTTTATTCTCGCTTGAGTCATATAATCATTTGCTGGCCAAATTAAAGCTGTTGGTTTTTTATCATCTCCTGTTCCATTCCCCCATACAAAACGATTATAAAAATAACTAGCATCGTTGCTTACATATCCCTCATTTACATTTACGTCTTCTTCATCTCCAACTAATGTTTTATATGCTCTTTCTACTGCCTTATCATCATCAATTATAAATAATTCTATTCCTGTACCTACTTCATCATTCTGAGTTGTTGATCCATCATTTCCTTCTGTCGACCCATTTAAATACTGTTCTTTTGCATTCTTCACCGCATTTTCTTTTTCTTCAGCACTTGAACCAGAAATTGCACTTATTGCTTTTATTATTTTTTCATTAATAGTAACCGAAAAAGCCATAATATAATGCATTAAAAACACTAAACATAAAGCTACTGCCCAATCCATTAACATTTGTTTATACTTTGCTTTATCACTTGATATGCTTGATAATGTTATCCTAATTCCTACATACACTAAAATAGATAATAATGCAACAATTGCTATATTTCTAAAAGTTTTATACCATTTAGAAATTGTTGGTTGTAAAGTTTTAGCTGATGAAACTTGCGTTGTCTTTTTTACTTCTGTTCCATTACTTCCATCTATCTTAGTTGTTTTACTTGTCCAACCATTAGAATATGTTATATAATAATTTAAAACTAACTGAGTATCATCACTAAATTTAAAAGTATATGTTTGCTTTGTCTTGTAGTGTCCTGTATATCCTTCATCTCCATTTTTTTGATATGTATTCTCTACTAAAAATTCTTTTTTAGTTTCTCCATTCCAATGTGACTCATCTATAACTGTCTTTTTTATAGTTTTCCCGTGCTGTTCTTGCATAGTTCTCTCCTATACTTTCAGGAGTTGTATTTGATAATTTAAATGTAGTTGTTCCCAACTGTGAAAGAACTCTATCAGGGTTTTGATGGCTTGTATCATCTTTTTGGTACAAAAGGCCTTCGTATTCAATATTGTAATCATCTTTAGACATTGATGATGTTATTGTTGTTTTAACTTTATCCGCCATTGGATTAAAAAAGTTAACATCAAATGCTAATACTTCATTTTTAAATATAGTTTGAGGTGTTAGTTCATATTCTGGAAGGAAAAATCCATTTTCGCCAAAATGGACGATACTAGCAGCAAAATATACAGCAACAGCAACTCCAGCTATTTTTAAAACTGCACCAACTGATGTTGCTAAAACTGCAAGTGCTGCACCTCCAGTATAAACAATAGCAATAACAGAAACTACTGCTGCTGCGATTGCCACTGCAATTATAGCTAGTTTAATCCAAAATGAATTATCTGACTTTTCTACCCAAGCTCCTGATGAATCCATTCCCATTATGGTTTGTTGCATTATATTCATAATTCCATCGCCCAAATTTGCAAACAAACTAGTTATTGGTTCTAGCAATACATCGCCATCAATTGCATGTGCAGGTTTCCCTATAAAAAATTGCATTAACAATAATATCAACATGACTAATACTATTTTTTGCCATACCTTTTTATTTGTAAAAATTTTCATGCTATTTAAACCTCCTTTTTAAGCTCCTTTTTTTGCTATCTCATTTAAGTTTGTCTCTACAAATTCAAACTCTTTTTTCGTTGGCATAATCTTTAGTATTGCTGTATCAGATCCAACCTTAAGTAATCCCTCTCCTTTTGAACATGTAATTAAGAAGCTTGCTTCTCCTTCAGAAAGTTTAAATACTTCTTTCAAATATTGAATCTCTGATTTATCTTGTGCTAAAAATAGCTTCGTGTCAGATGATGTTAGTACTGCTTGTGCCTCAGGTTTTTCATAAAAGTCTTGGAATCTCTGTGAAATAATAGCAAGTGAAACATTTCTCTTTCTTGCACGTCTTGCCATCTTATTTAAAAAGTCAACTGCTTCTGGATATGGAAGCAACATCCATGCTTCATCAACCAAAACCCTTTTCTGTTTTGCTCTTTTTCTGTCTTCACTGTTTTTCTTAACAAACTTTTCCCAAATCCAAGAAAGTAATATTTGTTGTGCTAATGGTCTTGCAAATCTTTCTTCTAATTGTGAAATATCAATATTTATAAATGGTGACCCCTCTAGTAATTCAAATGTAGATTGTCCATCAAAATATGCCATCTGTCCATCATATTCTCTTATGTATTGTTTCATAACTTTTAACAAGTAACTATAATGATATTGATAATCTGGATTAGTATTATCTTGTGCCTTTTTTTGAATTCTCTTAAACCAACTTCCTATTGTTGGCATTTTTTTCTTTTCTTTTGAAAACATATTTCCCTTATTTAGTTCAACTCTTGATGATTCGTATAAACTTAAAGGATCACTTGTAATTCCCTTTGCAGCATATTCTTCTGCTACTGATTCTGCTATAATTTGCTTTGTAAGCTCATTTACTTCATCACTTCTTGTACTACCTTTTGCCATTGTAAGTAAAGCTTGCGTAACATCTTCTACTTTATTTTCTACATTTAAAATATTTCTATCTTTTCCTGTTATTTCATCTTTTATTACTTCTGTTTCTATATCAAAAACATTAATAATTGTTTTTGAAGTAGGACTAATTACTACATTAATTCCTCCTAAACTTTCAGCAACAATTCTATATTCACCTTCAGCATCTAAAGCTAAACTTTCTATTCCCATAAGAACAGATGAACGAGATACTAATGTTTTCATAGTAACAGATTTTCCCGCACCAGACTTAGCAAATATAACCATATTATAATTTGTAAGTGATGGATGAAAATTATCAAACAATATTGGAGTTCCTGTTTGCTTATTAAATCCTAATGGAACTCCTGTAGGATGCCCTATTTCTGAAGTTGTAAAAGGAAAAACTGTTCCCATAGAATTTCTATCAAAAGTATGTGTTTTCCTTATTTTATCATTCATCAATGGTAAATTAGATTGAAACGCATCTTCTTGAATTCCCCAGGCAGTTTTTATTCCAACTAAAGTTTTTGACATTTCGCCAGCTAACAATTTTGTATATCTATCTAGTTCCTCTAAATTATATGCAAACAATGTTGCTACAACTGAAGCTTCATACAACTTATTAAAGCCTGCTGCAATCTCATCTCTTAGTTCTTCAGCTTCCATTCTTTTTTGGGATATAATACTCTCTCTATTTATATTTCCTTTATCTGCTGCCACTATTCTTTCTGTCTCTAGTTCATTAATAACTCTATTTAATTCATTTTGTGACCTTTCTTCTTTAATTGGATTAATATAAACAGATGTATTTATATCTCCAAAAAGATACATATCTCTAAATAAATCAGGAAAAGTACACATTCTTGGAAGAGAAGATACAAAAAAGCTTCTTGCATATCTTTTTGTACTTGATATTATTTCTAAATGGTCAATATTAGATACATCTATTCCCGATGGGGCAATTAATTCTTTTATGCTTTTTTTCTTTAATATCGAAATTTCTTCTCTTTTCTCATTAAGTTGTCTTTCTAGTTCTTCTTGTTGTTGTTTTCTTTTCTTTTTGTTCATCTTCTTTTCCTCCTTTTCTTCCTTTAGTTTCTTTTTCTATTTTGTCTTTTGCTTTTTCTGCAACTTCTTGTCCTATAAGTTTTTCGTTTTCTTCAATAATCATCTTAGCCATATCATCTATTAATTTATCAATTTTTTGTTCCTTTTCTCTTACGGCTTTCTCCTTTTCGCTCTCTTGAGACGCTTCAAGAACTGCTTGATTTGCTCTTTTAACTGCATCTTCTTCTATCTTTTTATCTATCTCTTTCATTCTTTTATCTAATACGTCTGGTGCTGTTGAATATAATTCTTCGTAACCTGAATTTAACATTTTATTCAAATCATACACCTCTGAATCATCTCTGTTATATGCAACATATAATAATTCTGCTAACTCTGTTGAATTTAATATTTTTGAATTTATTCCACATACATATAATGCACTTATAATTGATTGTGCTTTTGTATACAATTCTGAAAATGCTAAATTTTTAATTTCTCCTTTATCATAATCTTTATTTTCAGAATCTTCTGGATAATATGGTATTATAATATAATATTGCTTAGTTAATATATTTTTATTGAAACTCATCTGCTCAGTATTTTTTATAATATCTAAACCATATTCGTATAAGTTCCTTTGTTTTACTACTTCAAGTCTCAACTTTTCTAATTCTTCTCTTGAATATCCTCCAATGTTAACCTTTGTCCTATATTCCATTTCTGTTTTAACTAAGGTATCTTTGATTTCATTTATTTTTTCTTTATATGTACTAATACTTCCTTGTAAATTAACTGTCCTCGTTTGTGTATAAATTTGTATTGGATGTCTTAATGTATTTAAAAATTGTAAAAATCCTTGCTCAACACTTGTTTTTTCTACTCCTGACATTAAGTCATAGTTAATTCCCTGACATTCAATTACCATTAAATATTTGCGTCTTTCTTTTTGTATAATCATATTATCTTCAATACCATCAAATTGCATAAAAGAAAAGATTGATTGCTTATTATATTCTGTAGTTAATCTCTCTTTTGGCTCTTTAGTTTTTTTCTTGCTGTCTTTTTCAAATTCACTTTCTTTAGGTTCTTTATCCTTCTTTTCTTTTATTTTTAAAAAAATAAAAATTACTGATAATATAATTAATATAAAAATCATAAATCCTAGCACATAAGTTAGTATATTAACTGTTTGATCGTTCATTCTTTTGTTCCTCCTTATCTTCTGTTATATTTTCATTCATGTAAACATATATTTTGTTATTATTCTTTTTGAATAATATCCATCTTTTTATAACATCATCAATTTTTTCTCCACCCGTTTTTTTAGTTAGTTCAAAATTTTTCATATCAGGAACTTTAAATGTCGCTATACAAAATCCTACTAATCCAAAAAGTCCTGCTATTATAATTCCTACCATAGTTAAACCTATTAAATTAAATAAAAAATAAAAAATTAATCCTATTCCTACTCCTACAGCAGTATAGATAATTGCTTTAGTCGAAAAAATATATAAAATTCTTCCTTCACCTTTATAATTCCTAGGTATATAATATGATTTCATAATATTCCCCTTTCTTTAGTTTTTAAATCCATTTACACTTAATACTATTATAACAGATTTTGTTGGGAAATGTAACATTATAGCAAAAAAAAATGATATTTAATATATTTGTAATATTCTTGTAATCAGTTGTTAATATTAATTTTTATATTTATTTGTGTATATATTTTATTTTATAATTTAAATATGCACAAAAAAAAGAGAGTTGCCTCTCTTTTTTGTATATATTTTTTAATTATTAAGCTGTAAAACTATTTGCAAAATTGAAAACAATTCCTGCTATAGCTGAAGCCGCAAATACAAGTGCTGCACCTATAATATAAGGCATTAAAGTCTTTTTGTACTCTGCTTTTTCTTCTGCACTACCCATCATGTATTTAATACCAAGTACAATTAGTACTACAACTGAAACAATTGATCCTGCTACAGAAACAACAGTTATAATTTGATTTCCTATATTCTGCATTGTTGTTGTATTTGCATTACTACTTCCTGTTAAAGTTTTTGGATCTACTGCTCCTGTTGTTGCTGCAAAAACTGGCGCAACAGTCAAAATTACCATCATTACAATCATGATTGTTGAAAAAATTATTTTTGTTCCTTTTTTCATGGTTCATCATCCTTTCTTTTATTTATTTTATATTTAAATCTTTGTATTCAAAGAACATTAATAACTAATTTAAAATATTTATTTTGGAATAATATTGTAAATAGCTCCAGCTATTGCAGAAGATGCAAACACAAAAACCGCTCCTATTACATAAGGAAGCATGCTTTTTTTATATTCTGCTTTTTCTTCTGTACTTCCTAGCATATATTTAATTCCTAATACAATTAATACTATAACTGAAATTAAAGAACCAATTACCGAAAGTATGGTTATAGTCTTATTTCCAGTAGTTTTTAGATTTCCGGTTGTTGAACCTTCTCCATTTAAATCATTTATAGAAAAAGCATAAATATTGGTAAATACAAACATCACAATAAAAACTAATACTATTCCTATCTTTAAAAATTTTTTCATTTCTACTTATCCTACTCCATTCATAACATTAATAACTAACTTCCATATTCCAAAAGCTCCAAAAATCACAATACATCCCAATAAATATGGCATTATTGATTCTTTAACCTTTGCTTTATCTACTGCTCCTGTCATCATATAAGTAATTCCTAAAATCATACCTACTATAACCGCAACTATCATTCCAATTGAAGTTAATGTATTATAAATTTCGTCCGAAGCACTTGTTAATTGATCCTTATCAACTGTTATACTATTACCTGCAGATTCCAAAAAATTATCTGCATCATCTACCCAACTAGAGAAAACCTTAACAGGGAAAACACTTACTATTATAAATACACTAATAATAGCTATTAATTTCAATATTTTACTTTGCATTTTCCTCACCTTCTTCTCTTTATATTGATTTAGCTAACTCACTTACTATCGCTAATACATTTGTAATTCCAAATACTAACACTGCTCCTATTAAATATGGCGTCATAGTTTCTTTATATTGTGCTTTTTCTTCTACACTTCCTAGCATATATCTAATTCCAATGATTATAATTGCTATAACAGAAACAACACTTCCTATTAATTGTATCTGTCCTATTATGTCATTTCCTATAGCCAACAGCTTCGTATCTCCTTCTGACGTAGTACTTGTTGGGTCATATTCATAAGGATTGAAATCATCACTTGTGCTATCTGCACATACAATATAATTACTGAAAGCACAATACATAACAAATAAAATAACGCTTATAGATAAAAATTTATAACATATTTTAAGTACATTTCTCATGCTTTCACCTCCAAATTTCAAATCACTACTTTCATTATACAATATTTTCTATTTTTTTTCAACTTTTTGCAATGTTTTTTATTTTTTTAACAAAAATGTAATAATTCTGTAACATAAATATCAAATTATTTATATCACAGAATTATTATTTAATACTTATAAACATATAAAATACTCTGAATTTTATTTCCTATACTTCTAATTTCAATATTATATTTTTGTCCAATATATCTATCAATATGAATATTTTCACTTTCAATTGCTTTTTCATTATATTTTTTCATGAAAATATTTACATTTCCCGTTTTATATGTTTCCTTTACTTCTTCTATACTATTATTTAAACTTACATTGCTAGGAAATTTAATTTTGTCTATGTCAGATTGACTAATACTATTAAGGTCTATTTTTAATCCCTTTATCTGTTCATCTTTAATATAAAGAAGTATCGTACTCTCTCCTAATTTTACCTCAGCAAAATTGTTTTCATCTATTTCTTTGATTTCTATTTGATTTTTTTCTTCAAATTCTTTTACTCCTATAGGCAATATCATTTTTTGTTCAAAAATTGAAACTTCCCCTGTATTCCATTTTATATTTGGTTTTTCTTTCATATATATTAGTACAGACATCATATACAATAAAATTATTAATATTGATATAATATTAATTGCTTTGTATATTACGTGTCTTTTCTTTTTATAAGGATTATCTTTTGGTTCTATTTTTAATTTTTCTCTAGCTTGTTTAGCTATATATAAATTATTTCCTTTTTCAGCAACAAATTTATATTCATCTTCACAATTTTTATTATTTTTTTCTAAAACACTTCCTTTATAATATTGAACCATTATTTTGTCTAATAAATTCTTTCTTTTTTCTAATTGTTGACTTAACTCATTTACTTTTTTTATATCTTTAACTAATATTGCTTCTTTTATTGTCATATTAAAAGTAATTTCTTTTCTACTTTTTTTAGGTAAAAATTTTATAATGTTTCTCATTTTTTCACATTGTTCTTTAAATTCTTTCTTATTTTCTGTAAAAAATGCTATATCTATTTTATTTTTTATTATTTCTCCTTTTATAATAATATTATTTTTTATTTTCTCTACATCTTTTATTATTCCTTTTGCTTTCTCAAATTCTCCTAATTGTATATATCCTGTAGCTATTTTATTTAGTGTATAATTATAAGCAGATTTATTTAATAACATTTTTTTAGCATTATATATGTTAATATTCAGAAATCCCTCTGGACAAATGCTTGTATTTAATGCTTCTTTTATTAACTTTTCTGAATGTTGCCTATATCTGGTTGCAAAAAAAGATGAAAAAATTATATATATTACTAAACACAATAATAAATTACTTGTCCCATGTATATTTATTGCCCATAAAATACATGTTATAGTTAGCAATAAGAATATTGTGTAATATATCCATTTTTCAAATTTATATCTTCTTAAAATCTTTTTTGCAATTTTATTTTCTTCATAATCTATTTGATTTTTTAATTCTCTTTTTTTTCTTTTCACGATTTGTCTCCTTATATAAATTGTTTTTCAAATTTATTTTATACCAAATTATAAATCATTACAAGCTTTTATAGTCTTTTAGTTTAATATTTTTCAATATATAGAACAAATCTAAAAAAACAGTAGAATAATCTACTGCCTCCAAAATATTAATATATTTATGGCGGAGATGAGAGGGTTCGAACCTCCGCGCCCCTTTCGGGACCTAACTGTTTAGCAAACAGTCCCCTTCACCACTTGGGTACATCTCCATCTTATAAATAAAAGTTAGATATTTTTTGGTTTTTAATATCTAACTTAAATTGTTTGGCGGAGAGGGTGGGATTCGAACCCACGGTACGCTATAAACGCACGCCAATTTTCAAGACTGGTGCCATAAACCAACTCGACCACCTCTCCATATCTTAAGACAAATGTCCAGCGACAGTATTTATCTTAGCATTTTTCAGGGCATTTGTCAATAGGAATTTTTAATTTTTTTATCTTCCAGATTTTGTGGAATTTATAGCCCTTTCTATCGCCTTTTGCTCTTCATCTGAAAGAGTATAAGTAGACTTTCCATTTTCAATTGGTTTTGCATATATGTTTGACATTTCTCTAGAATAAATTCCATTTAATACAACTCCATTGTTATTTTCATCTAACAAGGCAAGCGTAAAACTTAAATCACTTCCTGTGTCTTTATATGCATTATATCTAATAATTCCAACCTTTTGTATACTTTTTTCAAAATCTTTATCTAATTGCTCTATAAATTTAGCTATTTCTATATTTTGTTTTTCTACTCTTTCTACTTTATACATATAGTTCTCTAAGTCCTCTTCTATATTTTTCCCTTCTCCTAATTTTTGCATAAAGTTCTTGTATTTTTTACTAATTGCGTTTGTTTTGATAATATTAATAATAAACCCTATTAGTAAAACAACATTAAAAATTAATACAAACAGTATAATTTTTTCTATTCCTACTGAATTTATAAAATTTTCCATAATATCACACTTTCTTTTTCGAATTTATTTAATCAACCCTAAAATTCTTTCTAAATCATCATTTGATGTATATTCTATTATAATCTTTCCACGTCTTTTTCCTGCATCTAACTTTACTTTTGAACCAAAAAATCCTTGAAATGTATCTTCTATATTTTTATATAATATATGATTTCTTCTTTGTTCTTCTCTTGTTTCTTTTACTTTTGCCTTTTTTTCAACTTGTCTTACTGTTTGTCCTCTTTCTAACATTTGTATTGCTGTTTGGTATTGTTTTTCTGGGTCTGTTATTGCTAATAATGCTTTACAGTATCCTTCTGATATTTTACCTTCTTTTGCCATTTCTAATACCCTTGGCTCTAAGTTTAGAACTCTTACCCAGTTAGCTATTGTACTTCTACCTTTTCCCAATTTTTTTGCTACTTCTTCTTGTGACATTCCATAATTGTCTATTAAAGTTTTTATTCCCATAGCTTTTTCTACAGGATTTAAATCTTCTCTTTGCATATTTTCAATTAGAGATATTTCTGAGTTTATTTTTTCGTCATCTTCCCTAATAATTGCTGGAATCTCTTTTAACCCTGCAATTTTAGAGGCTCTCCATCTTCTTTCTCCTGCTATGATACTATAATATCCATCCTTTTTTGTTACTACTATTGGTTGAATTAATCCATATTCTTTAATTGAACTTGCTAATTCTTCTAATGCTTCTTGATCAAATCTTTTTCTTGGTTGGTCTCTATTAGGTTCTACTTCTGTTATTTTTAAATTCTTTAATGAGTCATTTTCTTTTATTTGTTCTTCTTCTGGAGCTGGTCCAAATAAGGCATCTAGCCCTTTTCCTAAGCCTGTCATTTTTGCCATTTTTATTCCTCCTATCATTTGTTTTATTGTAGTTGTATTGTACTTAAATATATTCTTTTTACTTTTACATCATATGTTTTGCTTTTTTTTGCTCGTCATTTATTTTTAAAAATTCTTTTGCAAATTTCATATAGCTTTTTGCTCCCTTTGATCTTGGATCATATTCTGTAATTGGCATCCCATAGCTTGGAGCTTCACTTAGTCTTACATTTCTTGGTATTACTGTTTTATATACTTTGTCTTCAAAGTATTTTTTTACTTCTTTTACTACCTGATTTGAAAGATTTGTTCTTGCATCATACATTGTAAGTAATGCTCCTTCAATTTGAATTTCTTTATTTAAATGTTTTTTTACAAGATTTATTGTATTTATTAGTTGTCCTAATCCTTCTAATGCAAAATATTCACATTGTACAGGGATTAGTACACTATTTGATGCTGTAAAAGAATTTAATGTAATTAGTCCTAAAGATGGTGGACAATCAATTAAAATATAATCAAATTCGTCTTTTATTACATCTAATTTTTCTTTTAATCTTTGTTCTCTTGACATCATTGAAACAAGTTCTACCTCTGCTCCTGCTAAATTCATGTTTGCTGGACATACTTTTAAATTTTTTATAATTGTATCTTGAATTGCATCTTTTATTTCTGTGTCATTTACTAATATATCGTATGTAGAATTTTCAACTTCTTTTTTTACTCCTAACCCACTTGTTGCGTTTCCTTGAGGGTCAGCATCAATTAAAAGTACTTTTTTACCCTTTTTGGCTAAAATCGTACATAAATTAACTGTTGTTGTTGTTTTTCCTACTCCACCTTTTTGATTTGCTACTGATATTATCTTTCCCAATTTAATTGCCTCCATTTTAGTTAATATTTATTAATAAGTTTTATTTATTCTTCACTATAATAATATATAAATATATAAAAAAAGTCAATAAAATTTAAGAAATTTATTGACTTTTTTTGCTTTTATTGAATTTGTTTTTTTGCAGTGTAAATAGCAACTTCTTATGTTTTTATGATATCGGCTCTTTCGCTGGAATTCCTGGTTTTCTAGGATATTTAGCTGGTGTGTTTTCCACCTTTTTAATAACAATTATATTTCTTTTAATATCACTATTTGGTAAAGTAAATTCATCAACTTTTAGTATTTTTCCACCTAAAACTTTTATTGCCTTTTTACTATTGTTTAGTTCTTCTTCTATTTCAGAACCTTTCATGCAAATACTTTTTCCTTGCTGTTTTATTAATGGTATTAAATATTCTGACAGAGTAGCAAGATTTGCCACTGCTCTTGATGCTGATACATCAAATTTTTCTCTGTACTTTACATTTTTTCCAAATTCTTCTGCCCTACTATGGATTGCTTTTATTTTTTCTAGTTTTAATTCTTCTATTACTATATTTAGAAAATTTATTCTTTTGTTTAACGAATCTACTAATGTAACATTGATATCATCTCTATATATCTTAATTGGTATTCCTGGAAATCCCGCTCCTGTACCTACATCTACTAAAGATTCGCCTTTATTAATATATTCTTCAATTGTTAATGAGTCTATGAAATGTTTTAAAATGATATCTTCTGGATTTGTTATTGCTGTTAAGTTTATTTTTTCATTCCATTCTAATAATAGTTCCATGTATCTATAAAATTTTAAAATCTGTTCATCTGTAATTGTTTTATTAATTATTGATAAATGATTCTTAAATTTTTCCTTAAATTCTTCAAATTCCATATTATCTCCTTTCTTTTTTCTTTTGTTCTAGATATACTAAAAGCACTGATATATCTGCAGGTGAAACTCCTGATATTCTTGAAGCTTGGCCGATTGAATATGGTTTAAATTTATCTAGTTTTTGTCTTCCTTCTAGACTTATTCCCTTTATTTCTTCATATGATATATCTTCTGGCAATATTTTAGTTTCAAGTTTCTTAAATCTTTCTACCTGTGCTTCTTGCATTTTTATATATCCTTCATATTTTATTTGTATTTCTACTTCTTCTTTTTCTTGTTTATCTAATTTTGGTCTATCTGGATCAATTTTTTCTAATATATCATAATTTAATTCTGTTCTTTTTAATAATTCTGCCATTTTTGTTCCTGTATTAAGTTCTGATGTTCCATGTTCCTTTAGTAACTCATTTACTTCTTTTGTTGGTTTTACAGTTAAATTTCTTAATCTTTCTATTTCTTTTTGTATATTTTCTCTCTTATTTTTAAATCTTTCATATCTTTCTTCTTTTATAAGACCTATTTCATGTCCTATTTCAGTTAATCTTAAGTCTGCATTATCTTGTCTCAATAAAAGCCTATATTCTGCTCTAGATGTCATCATTCTGTATGGTTCATTTGTTCCCTTAGTTACAATATCATCAATAAGAACTCCTATGTATCCTTGTGTTCTATCAAGAATTAATGGTTTTTCTCCTTTTATTTTTCTACTTGCATTAATTCCTGCAATTAATCCTTGACATGCTGCTTCTTCGTACCCTGAAGTTCCATTAATTTGACCTGCCATGAATAATCCGTTTATTCCCTTATATTCTAATGATAATTTTAAATTAGATGGGTCAATGCAATCATATTCTATAGCATAAGCAGGTCTTGTGAATTCTGCATGTTCTAGCCCAGGTATTGTATGATATAAAGCAATTTGTACATCTTCTGGTAAAGAAGAACTCATTCCTTGTATATACATTTCTTCAGTATCTAACCCTACTGGCTCTACAAATGCTTGATGTCTTGGCTTATCACTGAATCTAACTACTTTATCTTCAATAGATGGACAATATCTTGGACCTGTCCCCTCTATCATTCCTGCATATAAAGGCGATCTATGTAAGTTTTCTCTTATTATTTTATGTGTTTCTGCATTAGTATAAGTTAAATAGCAATCTACTTGTTCGAAATCTGTTGGTTTATCTTCAAAAGAAAATGGTTCTATATCTTTATCTCCTTTTTGTACTTCCATTTTACTAAAATCTATACTTCTTCTATTAATTCTAGCTGGTGTTCCAGTTTTAAATCTAATTAAATCAATTCCTATGTTTTTTAAACATTCTGATAACTTGTTAGCTGCTGCTACACCATCTGGACCACTTTCTTTTGAATATTCTCCTATAAATATTTTTCCTTTTAAATATGTTCCGGTGGCAAGAATTATACTTTTAACTTTATAAACTGCTCCTAAATCTGTTTTTATTGCCCTTACTTCTCCGTTTTCAATTTTAATATCTACAATCTCCCCTTGCTTTACTTCTAGATTCTCTTGTTTTTCTAAAGTATGCTTCATTTCTGCTTGATATTTTTTTCTATCTGCTTGTGCTCTTAAAGAATGTACTGCTGGTCCTTTTGAAGTGTTAAGCATTTTAATCTGAATCATTGTTTTATCTATATTTTTCCCCATTTCTCCACCTAGTGCATCTATTTCTCTTACTAAATGTCCTTTTGAACTTCCTCCTATATGTGGATTACATGGCATATTTGCTATTGCTTCTAAACTGATTGAAAAAATTAATGTTTTCATTCCAAGTCTAGCAGCGGCAAGACCTGCTTCACATCCAGCATGACCTGCTCCTACAACTGCAACATCATAATCTCCAGCGTAGTATTCTCCCTTTTCTAATTTCATTTCTATTTCTAACCTTCTTTCATTTTATACTATCTTATTTTTTCTTTTTGTTCCACGTTTTATTTTGATTTTTTTCATTCCTTGTGAAACAGAAAATCGCCGTTCGTTTTTATCATCAGGTCAAATTTACTTTTAAGTTCTTGTGAGCTTTTATTGTTAAAACATTTCTGTTTTTATTGTCCTACAAGGTTTTCCTCCGTTTGTCGAATTTTGTCTTTTTTTGTGTATTGTATTTTTTAAGTCTTTGATTTTATGTAACCTGTTGTTTGTTTTTACTTTTTAAGTTTATTGTTATTATGCTCTTTATTTTTTATTAAATTATATTAATTCTTCTTTTGTTTATTTTGCTTTCAGATTCGTTTTAATAGCTTTTTTGTTTTTTGCTATATAATTTTATTACTTTTTTATTAAAATCGTTTATTTTTTATTCTCGCTTGCAATTTAAGTTTTATTTTCCCAGACAAAAGTTGGCAAAAATTTCTTCAATTATATCTTCAGTTACAACTTCACCTGTAATTTTGCCTAAATCCTCTAAAATATCTTTTATAAAAATTGCTACAATATCTATTGGCATTTTTTGTTCGATTGTTTCTTTAGCCTTTTTTACATTTTCAATTGCTTTTGTTATTAAATTTTTTTGTCTAACATTTGTAATTACATTTTCATTATCTAGATTTATCTCATTTAAATTAAACATTTCTGTAATTTTTTCATATAATTTATCTATTCCTATATTTTTTAATGCAGACATTTTTATTATATTGCCACTTAATTTTTTCAAATTTTCATTATTTTCGTCTATTTTTGCTTTTAAATCCATTTTATTTAAAATTATAATAGCTTTTTTATTTTTAATAAAATCAATCACTTCTAAATCTTCTTCATCTATTTCCTTTGAAGCATCAAATATTGCAATTATTAAATCTGCTGTATTAGCTGTTTCCCTAGATTTTGCTATTCCTATCTTTTCTACCTCATCTTTTGTTTCTCTTATTCCCGCTGTATCAATAAGTTTTAATGGTATACCATTAATATTTACAAATTCTTCGATAGTATCTCTTGTTGTACCTTCATATTCTGTAACTATAGCTCTATCTTCCTTTAAAATAGCATTTAATAAAGATGATTTACCTGCATTTGGCTTTCCTATAATAGCTGTTTTTATGCCTTCTTTTATAACTTTTCCATTATCAAAACTTCTTTCAAGTCTTTCTAACTTTTTCTTTACACTATCTAACATATCAGTAATTTCAGCATTTGCAACATCTTCAACATCATATTCTGGATAATCTATAGACACTTCTATATTAATCATTACATCCATTATTTCTTGCTTTATTTCCGCTATTTCTTTAGATAATAGTCCCTCTAATTGTTTAATTCCTGTTTTTACTTCTTTTTCAGATTTAGCATTAATAATATCAATAACCGATTCCGCTTGTACTAAATCAATCCTTCCATTTAAAAAAGCTCTCTTAGTAAATTCGCCTGGTTCCGCTAATTCCGCACCATTTTTTAAACACAATTCTAATATCTTTTTTACAATAATATTTCCTCCATGCGAATTTATTTCACACATATTCTCCATTGTATAGCTTTTAGGTGCCTTGAAATAGGATACTAATACTTCATCTATCACTTCACCATTATCAACTATATTTCCATATTTAATGGTATATCCTTTTATTTCTTCTATTGATTGTTTATTTTTTGGTATAAACATTTTGTCTAATACTTCAAAGCAAAGCTGTCCACTCATTCTAATAATACCTATTCCACCAATTCCGCGGAGCCGTAGATATAGACGCTATAGTACTCATTTTTACCTCCTATTATATCAAAATTTTTATTTTACAAAAAAGGCCAAAGATAGATTTACAAATTATTTGTAAAATCCGACCTTTGACCTCCGATTTTATATATTTTATTTATTCTTTAAAGAAATTACCACTCTTCTATATGGTTCTTCCCCAATACTGATTGTTTCAACTTGTGGATTTTGTTGTAATTTACTATGAATTATTTTTCTTTCATATGCTTGCATAGGTTCTAATTTAACTGATTTCTTTGTCTTTATAACTGTTTTTGCAACTTTTTCAGCTAAATCCTCTAGAGTTTTTTCTCTCTTTTCTTTATATCCTTCAATATCTAAAATAACTCTTATTCGATTTTGAATTCCTTTACCTGCTATAGATGATATAATGTTTTGCATAGCATATAATGTTTCTCCTCTATAACCTATTAAAAAGCCTAGTCCTTCCCCATTTAAGCTTACTTTTATTGCTTCTTCAGATTTTTCAATCTGATAACTTATATTTTCCTGTAAGTTTGTTTTTAGCTGTTCTAAAAATCTTTCTATATTCTTTTCTGCTTTTTCTCGTTCTTCCTCAGTAAGAACTATTTCTTTTTTATGTTTTATTTGTTTTGTTTGTGTTTCTTCTTCCTCTTTTTCTTTTAGTGTCATCTCTACTTTTACAACTCTTGGAGCTAAAATACTAAAGAAACTTCTTTTATCTTCACTCTCTAAAACTTTTATATCTACCATCTTTTTTGAAACATTTAACTGTTTTAATCCTTTTTCTATTGCTTCATTGGTAGTTTTTCCTTCCGAAATAATACTTTTTGCCATTTTTATGGCACCTCCCTAAGATTTTACAACTTTATCTATAATTAATCTTTCTGCAATCATAAGAATATTACTTATTAGCCAATATAATGCTAATCCTAAAGGTGCTATAAATGCTATAGAAATAGACATTATTGGTACAAACCATGACATCATCTTGTTTGTTTGCATTACAGCATCCATTTCGTTATTTTCTTCTTTAATTTCTTTTCCTGTATTTCCATCAATATTTTTTAATTTTTTATCTTCTTTATCTTTTTGTTGCTTTGCTGTTGTAATTCTGATTGATATAAAAGATGATAAAATATATAATACTGGAATAATATATACTGTATAATCCGTCATATTTTGTTGTGGTATTTTGCTTAGATCTAGTCCTAAGAAATTCATTTTAATATTTGTTTTTTCAATAAACTGATCTTCCGGATTTTTTTCTTTTAATAATTCTGTTTCTCTTATTAAATCTATTTCTGGATAAACATTACTTATTACTTTACCTTCATCTTTTAACTGTTGAATATATGTATTTATATTCTCTTGTGGTATTTTTTCCATAAAAGTTAATGGACTTCTTACTAAATAGAAAATAGATAATAATAACAACATTTGTATAATTGAAGTTAAACATCCACTAAAAGGGCTTACATTTTCTGTTTTATACAAGTTCATCATTTCTTTATTCAACTTTTCTGGATCGTTTTTGTACTTAAACTGCATCACTTTTACTTTTTCTTGTAATTCTGAAGATTTCTTCATTGTTTTTTGTTGTTTTATAGATAACGGTAATAGTAATAATTTAATAATAAGTGTAAATAAAATAATTGCTAAACCATAATTATTTACTAGAGTATATAAAAACTGTAATAAGTAGCCAAAGATATTTGCAAAAAATTCAAACATCTATCATATCCTCCTAGTTTTATTTTAATGGGTCATATCCTCCTTTTGAAAAAGGATTACACCTTATAATTCTGCAAATTCCAATTATTATCCCTTTTGTTGCTCCATATTTCTGAATTGCTTGTTTGGTATATTCTGAACAAGTAGGATAAAACTTGCAATTTATGTTTTTACTTTCAAGCCATTTAGAAATATGTTTTTGATACATTTCAATTAGCCTTATAAGTAATTTTTTCATTTCTTTTCCTCAATAAAAAGCTTTGATTTGTTGAAAATATCTTCCATATCTTGTTTGATATTTTTATAATTCGCATTTTTTATATCAATTTTTTTCTTCCATAAAAACACTACTGTATTCCCTGAATTAATCTTTTCTTCAAGATTTTTATAGTTTTCTCTTATTAATCTTTTTATATGATTTCTTTTAACTGCCTTTGCTATCTTTACTCCTATAGCAATCCCTAGAAAATTTTTATTGTTATCGTTTGTTTTTATAAAAGCTTCTATGTATTTGCCTGAATAATACTTTCCTTTTGTCAAAACTCTTTTATATTCATAATTTTTTTTTAGCATCTCTGTTTTTTTCATTATTCTTTTCCCTTCTTCTTCCTTTATTGTCTTAATGAAAAAAACTATTATTTAATAAAATTATGTGGAAAGGGATCACTTTCTGCGTCCCTTTTCTTATTAATTTTTATTAATAAAACATAATTAAATTAAGCACTTAATTTTTTTCTACCTTTTGCTCTTCTTGCTTTTAATATGTTTCTTCCAGATTTAGTTTTCATTCTTTTCATAAATCCATGTTCTTTCTTTTCTTGTCTTGTTTTTGGTTGAAATGTTCTTTTCATTTTAGCACCTCCTATTGATTTTTTATAAAACTCCGTTGTTACGGAAATTGTTTTTTTCACAAAATAACAAGTATATCGATTATACTCCAATTTTGCTATAATTGTCAAGCAATTTTTATAATTTTTTTTTGCAATATTCGTAACATTTTTGTAATATTTTATTTTTTTTCCACAGCTTTTTCTCATTTTATCCACACAAAAAAAAATTTTTCCACAATTTTATTGACTTATTGTGTATAAATTTGTTATTATGTGAAAGTAAAATATAAATACTACTTTTGTTGAAAACACTTAAATTTTTGTTCGTATTTATGAGTTTTATTATGTCAAAAATATTACAAACTTATCAACAGTTGTGGATAACTTTGTGGATAATTTTTTAGAAAGGATGATTATAAATGGCTATTGAAAAAGACGAGTTGATTGCAAAAATAAAAGAAGTCTTAAAACCTGAATTAACTCAAATTTCTTACGAAACTTGGATTTTACCTTTAGGAATCAGAAGCATAGACGGTAATCATATTATTTTTACAACCACCTCTGAATATCAACAGGATTTTATTGAAAATAAATATAGAAGTCTTATTTTCAATACTTTAAGATTCATTACAAATATGGAATGGACTTTTTCTGTTATTGATATTTCAAAAGAAAACAAAATATCTACAAATGAAATTATTATAAATGATTCTAATAATTCTTCTGCTGAAGTTGAATTAAACAAATCAACATTAAATCCAAAATATACTTTCGAAACTTTTGTTGTTGGGAATAATAATAGATTTGCACATGCTGCAGCATTAGCAGTTGGAAATGAACCTTCTAACTCTTATAATCCTTTATTCCTTTACGGAGGTGTTGGATTGGGGAAAACTCACTTGATGCATGCAATAGGAAATAGAATTTTAGAAAATAATAAAAATGCTAATGTTTTGTACGTTACATCTGAAAAATTTACAAACCAATTAATTAACGCCATTAAAGATAATAAAAATGAATTTTTTAGAAATAAGTATAGAACAATTGATGTTTTATTAATAGATGATATTCAATTTATCGCTGGAAAAGAAAGAGTTCAAGAAGAATTTTTCCATACTTTTAATGCTTTATATGAAGAGGGAAAACAAATAATTATTTCAAGTGATAAACCTCCTAGAGATATTCAATTTCTAGAAGATAGATTAAAATCAAGATTCGAATGGGGGCTTTTAGCAGATATTTCTTGTCCTGATTACGAAACACGTTTAGCAATTTTAAGAAAAAAAGCTCAAGAGGAAAATATTATCATAGAAGATTTTATTCTTTCAAATATTGCTAATAAAATAGATTCTAATATTAGAGAATTAGAAGGTGTATTTAATAAAATCGTTGCAAGAGCTTCACTTACACACAGTCCAATAACGATTGAATTAGCCGAAAATATTATAAATGAATTTAAATATGAAAATGAAAAAGTAATTTCTTGTGATTTTATAAAAGAAACTGTAGCTAAATATTTTAGTATAAATAAAGATGATTTATCTGGAAATAAAAGATCAAATGATATTGCGTTTCCAAGACAAATTGCTATGTATCTTTGTCGAGAAGTTGCTAACATGTCTTATCCTCAGATAGGAACTGACTTTGGTGGTAGAGATCATTCGACTGTTATGCATGCTTGTAGAAAAATAGAAAAAGAAGTAAAAGAAAAAAATAATACAAAGTTAATTGTGGATAGTGTGAAAAACATTATCATAAATGGTAAACAATAACAGCCTTATAAAATTCACAAATTTTTTAAAAATTGTGTTTGGAAAAATTTGTGTTTGGAAAAATCATGTGGTTCTCTTCTTACGGAATTAACACATTGGATATCCACATACAGATGTTAATAAGTTGTTTAAAAACTGTGTATATCTCATTTTTACACAATTAAAAATTTTAGTTGTGGATTACTTATTGAGTTTTCCACTAAATTATAAACAGTATTTTTGCTAGGGATTCTAACTATCAACATAGTTTTCCACAGTTTCCACAGCACCTAATACTATTACTACTAAAAATATTATATATATTATAAAGGAGGAAGCAAAATGAAAATAGTTTGTTACAAAGACAAAATTATTAAAGCATTAAATTCCGTAGTAAAGGGGGTAGCTTCTAAAACTACAATGCCTATACTAGAAGGAATATTAATTCAAACAAATGATAATGAAATAAAATTAACAACCTATGATTTAGAAATAGGTATAGAATATATAATGGAATGTGAAGTTAAAGAACAAGGAAGTACAGTTGTAAATGCTATAATGTTTAGTGAAATAATTAGAAAATTACCTGATACAGAAATATATATTTCTCTAAATGATAAAAATTTATTAGAAATTGAATGTGAAGGATCTCTATACAAATTAGCTACAATGAATCCAGAAGAATTTCCAGAACTTCCAAAGATAGAAATTGAAAATTCAATAGAAGTAGATCAAAATGTTTTAAAAAATATGATAAGAAAAACAATTTTCGCTGTAAGCTCAGAGGAAAATAGACCAATATTTACAGGATGTTTATTTGAAATAGAAAATAATAAATTAAATTTAGTAGCAGTAGATGGATTTAGATTAGCATTAAGAAGCATTTATTTAAATAAACAAACTAATAATTTTAGTGCAGTTATACCAGGAAAAACATTAAATGAAGTAAATAAAATTATATCAGACTCTTTTGAACCTGTAAAAATAGGGGTTTCAAAAAATCAAGCATTATTTGAAATGGATAATTGTAAAATTGTAACAAGAATATTAGATGGAGAATTTTTAAATTATAAAAATGTAATACCAAGTAATTGGGAAACAAGAATAAGAGTGAACAAAAATAGCATTCAAAATAGTTTTGAAAGAATTAGTTTAATATCAGCATCAGCAATTGAGAAAGAAAAAAAATACCCAGTAAAAGTTCAAGTTGATATTGGAAAAGTCATTATATCTTGTACAAATCAAACAGGAGATGCTAAAGAAGAATTATTTGTTTCTACAGAAGGTAAAAATTTAGAAGCAGGTTTTAATCCAAAATATTTTTTAGATAGTTTAAAAGCAGTTGAAGATGAAGAAGTATTTATAGAATTTGGAACAAGTATATCACCATGTTTAATAAAATCTGTTGAAAATAATGATTATACATATATGATTTTACCAATTAGATTAAAAGAAGAGTAAAAGATAAAAAGGTAGAAGAAATTCTGCCTTTAAATTTTAACATAATTATCCACAAATCATTAATAAACTGTGGATAATTCGAAAATGAAAATTCGAAAAAAATAGAATAAATTAGAAAAAAATAGTAAAAAAAAGAAAATTAAAGATATTTTAGGTGTGGATTATTTTTAATAGGAAAAATAAAGAAAAAAATAGAATAAATTAGAAAAAAAAAGATAAAAAAAGAATATAAAAGAAAAATTAAATTAATTACAATTGTGGAAAAAATAAATTAAAGTAAAATAATAAAAAATAAATTAAAAATAGAATAAATAAATAAAATAAAAAAATAAATTAAAAATAAAATAGAAATAATATAAAAAATAAAGAAAAAAATTAATAAAAAAAGAAAATACGAGATATATTAAGAAAAAATACATATAATAAGAAAAAAACATTGAAAAATAAAAAAAATAAATAAAAATAGTAAAAAATATGCTTAAAAAAATAGAAAAATAATTAAATAAATAAAAAAATAAATAAATTTAAAAAAAAACGAAGCACGAGAATCAAAAATAAGACGATTTAATTTTTTAATAATATAATTTGCTATATAAAATTTATTATAAAAATTCAATAAAATAGAAAAAAATAATAAAAAAAAGAAAAAATTAGAAATAATTAGAAAAAATGAAGTTAACAAATTATACACAGATGGAGAAGAATATGTGGATAAAAGAATTAAGAATTAATAATTTTAGAAATTATAAAAATGAAGAAATAAAGTTTGAGAAAAATATAAATATTTTTTATGGTGAAAATGCACAAGGAAAAACTAATATAATAGAAGCAATTTTTTTATGTAGTATGGGAAGGTCTTTTAGAACCAATAAAGATAAAGAAATGATATTACTAAATGAGAGCCAGGCAAACATTGAAATAGAATTTGAAAAATCTGATAGAAGTGGAAAAATAAAAATAGAATTAGCTGGTAAAAAAAATGTAAGTATAAATGGAATAAAAATTAAAAAATTAAGTGAATTATTAGGAAATGTAAATATTGTTATTTTTACACCAGATGATATAAATATTTTAAAAGGTGGTCCTCAAAATAGAAGAAGATTTTTAGATATTATGATTAGCCAATTAAAGCCGAATTATATGCATAATTTAAATTTATATTTAAAAACATTAGAACAAAGAAATAATTATTTAAGACAGATTAGAGAAGAAAATAAAAATGAAAACATGTTAGAAATTTGGGATGAAAAATTGTCAGAATATGCAGTTAATATTTATAATTATAGAAAAGAATTTATTGATAAAATAAATAATAAAATAAAAAATATTCACAATGAAATTACAGAAAATAAAGAAGAAATAGAAATAGATTATATAGCAGAAAGTAAAAATAAAGAAGAATATTTAAGTTTGTTAAAACAAAGAAGAAAATTAGATATTATAAAAGGATTTACAACAAAAGGTATACATAGAGACGATTTTGTGATATATATAAATAATAAAAGATTAGATATTTATGGTTCTCAAGGACAACATCGAACAGCGATTTTATCTTTAAAGTTATCTGAATTAAATATTATTGAAGATGAAATAGGAGAAAAACCAATTTTATTATTAGATGATTTTATGTCAGAGTTAGATGAAAAAAGAAGAAATCATTTTTTAGAGAAAATAGAAAAAACACAAGTTATTATAACTTGTACTGATAAAATAGATATTGAAAATAAAAATATTTTAATATATAATGTAAAAGAAGGCAAAGTAATAAGAGGAGGAAATTAAATGGAAAAGTATAATCATAAATACGGTGCAGAACAAATTCAAGTATTGGAAGGCCTAGAAGCCGTAAGAAAAAGACCAGGTATGTATATAGGTAGTACTTCTGTAAGAGGACTTCATCATATGGTTTATGAAATAGTTGATAACTGTGTAGATGAAGCATTAGCAGGATATTGTACAGAAATAAAAGTAGCTATTGAACCAGGAAATATAATAAGTGTAGAAGATAATGGTAGAGGAATACCAGTTGAAATCCACCCTAAAACACATATATCAACAGCAGAAACAGTATATACTGTTTTACATGCAGGAGGAAAATTTGGAGGAGATAGTGGATATAAAGTATCTGGTGGTTTACATGGAGTAGGTGCTTCAGTTGTAAATGCATTATCTACATGGACAGAGGTTACAATTAAAAGAGATGGTGGATTATACCAAATGTATTTTGAAAAAGGAAAAACTGTTAAAAAGCTAGAAAAAATAGGAGATGCAGAAGGAACAGGAACAAAGGTAAGATTTTTAGCAGATGATACTATTTTTGAAAGTTTGGATTATGATTATGAAACTTTAGAAAAAAGATTTAGGGAAATGGCTTTTTTAACAAAAGGTCTAAAAATAACAATAGAGGATAAAAGAGAGGAAACACCTAAAAAAGCAGAATTTTGTTTTGAAGGTGGCTTAGTTTCTTTTGTAGAATTTTTAAACAAAAATAAAGAAAAATTACACAAAACTCCTATTTATATAGAAAAAAATGGAGAAATTCCAGTAGAAATAGCAATTCAATATACTTCAAGTTATTCTGAAAATATATATACATTTGTTAATAATATTAATACAATAGAAGGTGGAACTCATCTTGAAGGATTTAAAAGATCATTAACAAAAGTATTTAATGATTATGCAAGAAGTCATAACATATTAAAAGAAAAAGATAATAATTTACAAGGTGAAGATATAAGAGAGGGAATCACTGCAGTAGTTTCAGTAAAAGTTAAAGAGCCTCAATTTGAGGGACAAACAAAAACAAAATTAGGAAATAGTGAAGTAACAGGTGTTGTTCAGAGTATGGTAAATGAAGCTTTATCTACATTTTTAGAAGAAAATCCAAATGTTGCAAAAGCTATATTAGAAAAATGTATTAGTGCATCTAGAGCAAGAGAAGCAGCAAGAAAAGCAAGAGAATTAGTTAGAAAGAAAAACTCTTTAGAAACTTCAACATTGCCAGGAAAATTAGCAGATTGTAGTAGCAAGAATGCAGATGAATGTGAGGTATACATTGTAGAGGGAGACTCTGCAGGTGGAAGTGCAAAACAGGGAAGAGACAGAAAATTCCAGGCAATTTTACCATTATGGGGAAAAATGTTAAATGTAGAAAAAGCAAGAGCAGATAAAATATATGGAAACGACAAGTTAAATCCTGTAATTTTAGCTGTTGGAGCAGGAATAGGAGCAGATTTCGATATTACAAAAATTAGATATGGAAAAGTTATAATCATGGCTGATGCTGATGTAGATGGAGCACATATTAGAACATTATTATTAACATTCTTCTTTAGATACATGAGACCTTTAATAGAAAATGGTAACGTTTATTTAGCGCAACCACCATTATATAAATTATCTAAAAAAGGAATGAAAGATGTATATTGTTATACTGATGAAGATTTAGATAAAGCATATAAAGAATTAGAAGAAAAAGGAATAACTAGAGATCAATTAGGACTTCAAAGATATAAAGGTCTAGGAGAAATGAATCCAGAACAATTATGGGATACAACAATGAATCCAGAGACAAGAATATTAGTAAAAGTAACAATGGAAGATGCAATAAAAGCAGACGAAATATTTACATTATTAATGGGTGATGAAGTAGAACCAAGAAGAGAATTTATACAACAAAATGCAAAATATGTAAAGAATTTAGATATATAAACATAAATGAGACATGAGGGACAGGTCTTAAATGTACCAAAAAAGTGTTGAAAAATGTCAAAGAAAGTCTAAATATTATAATAAATAAAAAATTTAATGGCAGATAAAAAATATTTTTATCTGCCATTAATCGATAAAGCCAATAACAATCTCCACTAAAACTAATATTTCTAATATTAAAACCTAATATATATTTCTATATAAATAAGCTCGAATACCAAAAGTATTAATCATTCGCTCGACCATTAATACACCAGAAGTAACTATATTCATCCTATAAGGACTAGTAATAACCACTTAAATAAAAATCTAGATATAAGAATAATCTTAGCTCGAATATATTATCTATTATTTGACCATATATGATTATAAAAAATTAAAAATAAAAGAAAATAAATTTAATAAAATATAGCCTACAAACAAATAATATATTCTTATCGCCGACTTATTATAATATATAAAAATACACTGTAATAAATCTTTGCTCGAACATTAATAAACAAAAAATTATCTAATAATGCTCTTTGCTCAATCATTATTAACCTTATAAAATTATTATGAACAAATTTAAAAAATATATACAAAAAAATAAAAAATTTTTTAATTTTTATTTTAAAAACTCTTAAGTCGATTTTTGTCGATGAAAAGTTCTTGACAAGTAAAGATAAATAATGTAAAATCTTTCCTGAAATAGGAGGTGAAGAAAATAAATAAATTAACTCTACAAAAATGGTTGCCCATAAAAGAAATTAATAAGGAAGGAGTTGTTAAATTAAAAAATAATAAATTAATAAAAATAATAAAGGTAAATCCGATTAATTATAATTTAAAATCCAATTTAGAAAAAGAATCAATATTAAATTCTTATAAAATTTTTTTAAAAACGTGTAATTTTAATATTCAAATTTTAATTCAAAGTAATAAAGAAGATTTAAATAATCATATTTCAAAAATCAAAAAAAATATTTCAAAAAAAGAAAATAAAATATTTGAAAAAATAGCTAATAATTATATAGATTATATCAATAAAATTAATTCAGAAAGAAAATCATCATCTAAAGATTTTTATATTATTATATCAGGGGAAATTAAAGATAAAAATAATCAAACAGAAGAAATTTTGAAAAAAGAGTTAACAGAAAAATATTTTAAAATCAAGGAATGTTTATCTCGTTCAGGAAATTTTATTTCAGAATTATCAAATAAAAAAGATGTTGAAAATTTATTATATTATTTTTTAAATAATAATAATAATAAATAATAATAATAAATAATAATAA